>Ga0193722_1000284_pt1 | contig 11267 bp, 11 predicted proteins | sample H2m1metaG_FD_143044 | JGI IMG/M metagenome (GOLD analysis project Ga0193722, IMG submission 143044) | Soil microbial communities from a riparian zone of the East river system, Colorado, United States - H2m1 | ecosystem: Environmental > Terrestrial > Soil > Riparian zone | place: USA: East River...
CCAATAGCGGCAGCGATTTCTCATTTGCGCTCCGGATTTCTTCTCGGCAGGGCGCGCTCATTATTCTCCGAAAGACCCATTTCTCTCCGAAGCTCTGGACTCCGCACATTCGGTACGGTTCTTGAAATTCCAACGTTTCGAAGGACTTGTGAATTTCGGGGAAAAGAGGTTCTGCGGCTCCTCTCAGATGGCCGAGAGCATCCGATTCCAATTCGCAATATCGAGGTTCAAATCCTCCCGCCTCACCTACGCATTCTTGTTTTCAAAGAATGTTCCTTCCTTGATGAGAAAGGCGCGCCAAATGCGGGCTTTTCTCATCGCCGATAGTCTCCGGAGACTGGCGTTCGAACTTTTTGGGGCCGAGAATTCCCGAAAGTCTCCGGCCGAATCCAAGAAAACTCCCGTTTTCTGGAGACTCGGCCTTGGAGACGCTAGAATAAATGCACTGCATGGTAGACGTGGCAGTACGCTTCCGCCGGCAAGGTCGTATTTTGATGGAGACGATGGTGGTCGCGACCCGCACCCTGTGCCTGGCAACCCGAGCAAAGCGTGGCGATACCGATGAAATACGGATTATGAGATTGCTGTTGCTACACGCGATGACATCCCGGCTCGTGTTTCGGATCGAACATGGATGTGGTCCACGGCAGATGGAGAAATGCGTTCGATACAGTGAGTGGACTTTTTTGGCATGATCGAAGTTGTTGACGGCCGTCGCCGTTCAGGAGACGCTCAACAAAGTAATTGGGAGGATTGGATTTCAGGCCAATCCCGATACGTTCCCCTCCATGGAGGCGTTGGCAATGGCAAACTATATTCCTAGCCCCAGAGACTGGGTGCGCGAGCAGGTCGAGCTTTACGAAAGTAGTGGTGGGACGAAAGGCACCACCTTGCGCGATACGGGGCTGCCCGTGGTTATCGTGACCCACATTGGCAACAAGACCGGTGCCATCCGAAAGACACCGCTGATGCGAGTAAAGGATCGCAATAATTACGTCCTGATAGGATCGGTCGGCGGCGCTCCAAACGATCCAGTCTGGGTGCACAATCTGCGCGTCAATCCAGATGTGGAAATTCGCGATGAGACGGTCGTGAGCCCGATGCGGGTGCGCGAGGTCAAGGACGAGGATGAACGGTCTCGGCTCTGGAAGCTTGCTGTAGCGTCGTTTCCGCCTTACGCGGAATACCAAGAACGCACCAGTCGCCGGATTCCGGTGTTTGTTGCAGAGCAGACACAATCTCCAGCGTCTTAATTTCGTTCAGCGTTGACCCCGCAGGCTTGCCGCCGTGTTGCACATCGGATTCGGTTTTCGCGCTTTTCTCAACCCGAACCGAAGTGGATCCGCCTCAGGAATCCTGAGACGGGTGCTTATCCAGTATCCTCAGCTTACAGCTGCAAAAGTCTCCAACCCGAAATGTCGAGGAAAGTGCGGAAATTTCCTCGACATTTCAAAGGGCATCTCCCAATCGGGAATGTGCAAGTTCGAATCCTCCGAGGTCAGCCACCCGGTCCTGCGTTTGGCGACAGTTTGCAACCTGCGCCTTACAGGCCCGGAAATCCCGGCTTTTCGCGCATTCGACTTTGTCTCCAGGCTCCCCATTTCCCAATCCGGGAGCGAAAGTGCCGAAAGTCTCCGGCCCTGTCCGCGGAAATTCCCGTTTTGCAGAGATTTTCGGCGGAGACCGGTTCGATCACGACTGCCGCCCGAGGATGACCGTCGATAGCGCGAGCCGATAATCTTTCTACCGAGAAACTGATCGGTCGGGCTACGGAGCGACGTGGCAAGCCAAACCTTTTCGGTCGCCATAGCGAGCGTTAGGAGCAGAATACCGCGAGGAAAAAGACGAGGATCGTTGCAATCGCGCCATTAAGTCGCCTGGGGCAATCTTTTCAATAATGAACGGGAGGCGGTCTACTCGTCGAGAGACGAGGCCTCGTCGATCAAGTGAGGAATGTAGGCCCGAGCCAGGCATGTCGTCAGTTGTTCGCCGCGAAGACTGAGCCGGTCGATCCAGTCCGTCGGCATCGCGTTGAAGTCGGTCGGATAGGCGTGAGCCTCCTCGCGGCGCACAAGGTCGGAAGGCGGATTTGGCAAGGTTTTATCGAGTTGACCAAGATAGGGAAAAATGAAGTGCTTGATCTGCCCGGCGCGCCGCGCCTCGTGCAGTCGGTGAGCCGCTGCATCTACACCCGGTATGCCGACGACATCACGTTCTCCAGCTACCAGCCTCTGACACCGCTGTTTGAAGGACCCCCGCCGCCGGCCGGGAATTTCTCGCCCGATCTACTCAAGGATCGGCTTCGCGGAGCTTTCCGGTCCAACGGCTTCGCGATCAATCCGCAGAAGGTTCACTACGCCGACAAGCATTCGCGTCGAACTGTGACTGGCCTCAAGATCAACGAGCTCGTCAACGTGGACCGGAAATTCGTGCGAAACATCCGAGCGGCGTTGTTCGTGGTCGAAAAGCAGGGCGCTGCGGTCGCTCAGAAGGCCCTCAAGGACAAGTATGGTCGCGAGGCGAGCATCGCATCGCATCTTCGCGGACGGATATCCTGGGTATGCTCGATGGCGTCGCGATAAAGACGGCCGGCTTTATGATTCACGTAATGGCTTGGGCGGATACTGCCGTTACGGACCTCGCAAGATCGAAGATCTCAATCATATGAGATTTTCGCTTCGCGAACACGACTCCGTTGACAACGAAAGAACAATTATCCACGAGACGGCTATTCAGCGTGCCATTACCGGCGCTCACCGATATGCACCGATCGGGATTTCCCCGCTCATATGAAGTAATGAGTGAAACGGGTATCCGTCCTCAATCAGACTATGAGAAGGACGCGGACGTACTGGAAGCGACGAGACCATGCTTGAACCGGACGACGACAAAAGGACGAACAATCTCGACGTTACCATCACCCCGAAAAGAGACGGCGAGTTATTTCTTTACGTAAACGACTCCATCTGGGCACTCGATAGCCAGAAGAATGGATCAAATTTCTACAACGACAATACGGGCAAAGCGACCATTGAGGTTCGCCAGGTAAATTGAGGGGGGCGTCTTGTGCGCTTAGTGATCTTGCTTGCAATGCTGGTGATCGCGTTACCTTTCATCATTTCACAAGCTGGCATGCCCTTTGGGATTGCCGTATCCTTGCGGTTCTTGGAAAGACCAACGAGCAGTGAGGCTCCTAAATATACGATTCCTGCCCAGGGTGACAAAGCGTCTGTCGAGAGCGACAAGCCGGTTGAATTGACGTCGGAAAGCTTGACCAAATGGACCCAACTGAAAGACGGAAAGTTGGCGCAAGGATACGCGAATTCCGTCATTCCACTCGACTTGCTCTATCTATTGCTTCTAGGCGCTTTTCTCGGCGTAGCAAGCACAACGCTTGTTGGCCTAATTCAATGGCCGGCGATCTTGCCACGTGTTCCTGTCTCGGCCTTCTGGCTTCTTTGACGCCTGATGACGAAATTGAAAACATGGAGTCAGCCCGCAACTGATAAGAAAATTACACAAGCTTATCAGTTACGTTCGATGTTCCATAACATCCGATTGGCGAATGGGGGCATTGGGCGCGAATGCATTTATCGCCTTGATGCTAATCGATCGAAATATTTGCCTCGTGCGCAACTTTGGTCCAGCGCTCGGTTTCCAAACGCATCATGTCTCCGAATTGCTGCGGAGTCATGGTTTCGGCCTCGGCGCCCTCATTTGTGAGAAAGGTGCCGAGTTCGGGTGAGGCCAGGATCTTGCCGATCTCCGCGTTGAGTGCATTGACGACATTCGCAGGCATCCCGGCCGGACCGGCAATGCCCCACCAGGACCCCAGATCGAAGCCTGATATCCCCGACTCCTCGAGAGTCGGTACATCCGGCAGTAGCGCGGTTCGCTTCGCGCTTGTCACCGCAAGGGCCTTGGCCTGGCCACTTTGGGCGAGCGGCAGCACCTGCGGAAGACTCGATACAAAGATGTCGACATGGCCGCCGACGAGATCGTTGAGCGCCGGCGCACCACCCTTGTAGGGAACGTGCATGAACCTGACTCCCGCCGAAAGCGCGATGAGTTCGGTCGAAATCTGATTGATGCTGCCGAGACCGGCTGAAGCATAGGTGATCTGGCCCGGTTTGCTCCTCGCTAAATCGAGTAATTCCCTGGCGGATTTCACGGGGAGCTTTTTCGACGCGGTGACCAGTAGCGGGCAGCGGGCAATAAAGGCGACTGGCGTGAAGTCCTTGACCGTGTCGAACGGCATGTTCTTCTTGATCGCCGGGTTGATCGTGAAGGTCGGCGACACCAGCAGAAGCGTGTAACCGTCCGGCGGCGCCATGGCGACGGCAGAGGTGCCGATCATGCCGCCCGCGCCGGCGCGGTTTTCGACCACGACCGGCTGACCCCACGCCTCGGCAAGCTTCTTGCCGATGGCGCGGCCGACTATGTCGTTCGACCCCCCGGCCGCGAATGGAATAATCAGTGTGATCTGCCTGGACGGATATGTTTGCGCGTGCCCCGTCGAGCTTGTGAGTACAAGTGCTGCGGCAAGACAAGCTCCGGTTCTCGTCATGACAGGTGTCTCCCGGCGCTTGATGTTATGGCAAACGCGCACTCGAAAATGACCTATAATTATCATTTCCGCGACCGGCATTTTGACGGTCATGGCTTTTTTCACTTCAAGGACAAGCAATGGATTTTCAATTCACCGAACAGCAGCGGCGGATGGTAGCCGCGGTGCGCGACCTTGCTCAGGGAGAGTTCAAGGCAAATGCGCAAAAATACATGGATGGTACGTTTCCCTGGGAAAACATGAAAAAGCTCGCCGATATTGGTGTGCTTGGCATGTCGGTTCCCGAACAATATGGCGGCCTTGGCTTGCCGGTATTCGACACGGCGCTGGTGCTCGAGGAGATTGCGAAGACTTGTTATGTCACCGCCATGGCCACCCTCGGTGAGGCCGGTGTCCAAACCCGTGTGATCGCCACCTACGCTCCCGACACCATTCGCGAGCGAATTCTTCCGAAGGTCGTCTCCGGCGATTGCATATTGGCCATCTGCATGACCGAGCCGCACGCCGGCACCGACGTGGCGAACTACCGCACGAACGCCGTCATCAGGGGTGACCGCGTCATCCTTAACGGGACGAAGACGCTGATCAGCCGGGCCAGGGAAGCGGGCATGTTCGTCATCTTTACGCGGATCGACGGCAAGGCTGGCCGCGAAGGCATCGGCTGCGTTCTGCTGGAGCCCGATACGCCGGGTTTCGAGGTGACCGGGACCTACCACACCATGGGAGGCGAGAACCTACACGAGATCCAGTTCAACAATTGCGAATTGCCGCTGGAGAATCTCGTCATTCGCGACGACGGCTTTCGAAAGCTGCTGAACGCCTTCAATACGCAGCGCTGCCTCAATCCGAGCATATCGCTGGGGCTGGCTGAGGGTGCTTTTGAAGAAGCCCGCAACTATGTCAGGGACCGAACGGTGTTCGGAAAGGCAATCGGCGACTATCAAGGCGTACGCTGGAAACTTGCGGAGATGTATCGCGAAATCGAGACAGCCCGCAGCATCCTCTATCGCGCCTGCACCACCGCCAATCCGTTTCCCGATCCTTTCATGGCCGCGGTGGCCAAGATCACGTGCAACGAGATGTCGAACCGGGTCACCAGCGAGGCAATCCAGTTGCATGGTGGTTTCGGTTTCACGGACGAATTCGCGGTATCGCGTCTCTATCGCGGAGCGCGCTACGGAACGCTCGGGGGCGGGACCTCTGAGACGCTGCGCGATCTTATCGGCAAGCGGATCATGGACGCGGCGGAGACGGGCGCTGACCTGCTGGCCTATGACATGATGAACGGCGCCTGATATCGCGGTATGACGACCCAGATGGTGTCGCGCAGAATACTGCACGAGATCTGCCAGATTCTCGTGCCGTAGGAGTAGTTGCGGTGCGCGTCTGCTAGGAGTCAAAACCTTCCTCGTAAGGACGCCCAAGTAGACGCTGACGCTCCATAACATTGGATCTGCGAACACACAATCTCCACGCGCCATCGGCCATACGGATTCGAAACTGAATCGGGATCGTAAGGATTTGAATGTAGCCGCGTCTTGAGCAGCGCCAGCATCCGGCGGTCGGACTTCCAGGCGCGCAAGGTCCGCCGCGGCGGCCGGCGATGATCTTGCCAGCCTCGGCGAAGATGGCGGGATCGATGATGGCCTCAAATGCGCCGTTGCAGCGCACCCACGTGTTCTCGGGATTCGGCGTTCGTGGCGTCTTCAATTTTCCCGACTTGCGGTTGTAGACGTAATTGCCGAGATATTTTTCATCCTCCAAATGGCGGCGTATCGCCAACATGCGCCACGGCCGGCCGAACTCGTTGAGTATCTTGCGCTCGTTTAATTCCCGGGCGATCTCAAGTTCGGATTTTCTTTCGAGGACGAACCAGCGAAATACCTGTTGCACCATCTTGACCGCTTTCGGCGGGCCCGGAAGGACGACGCGGTCTGAATGCAGCGACTTGCGATCGCCCGGCTTCAGTACGCACCTCTCATTCCCAAACTGGTCGATCAGCACCCGTTGAAGGCCGTAACGCGGTGTTCCTCCCGTCTTGAAGCCCAAGGTGACGATGCGACAACGGCCGGCAAACACTCCTGCTGAAAGGTCGCGGCTATAGTCGCCCGCGGCGACCCGCCTGATGTTTTTCATGATCGCCGAGACAAGCTGCCGTCGTTCTCGAACTGCTCCGCGCAATAGAGCACCTGGATGCCGGCTTTCTTGCGGATGAATTCGTAGTAGGCGCTTTCATCGACGTCCTGGAAGCGGCCCCAGCGGCTGACGTCGTAGACCAGGATGACATCAAAATCGGCCTTACGCTCCTGGACATCGGCAATCAATTTTTGCGGGTCATTGCGGCTGTTGATCCGCAGCCCGCTGCGGCCCTTGTCGATGTAGGTCTTGACGATCTCGATCTTTCGCTCGGAGGCATAAGCGGCGATCGCCGCGGCTTGGTTCTCAATAGAGTATTTTTGCTGATACGTGGACATACGAACATATTGCGCGGCTCGAAGGCCTCGCAACGACTCATCATCTCCAGATGGGTTCGCCCTTGCCAAACTGTCACTCCGGCACTCGACCGCACGCGGGATTTCCCGGTCAGCCCTACTGGGTGTGTTGGTATCGTATATCAACCCAAAGGAGAGTATCAATCAATCGATCGATGGGACGCGAGGAAAGCGCCTATGGTCAGCCTTCAGCGTTGGGCGCGTCCGCTGGCCGCGGACCGGGCTCTCGTGCACCGAGCCGCAAGGCGTCCCGGCCATCCGGCTTCGATCCCTCGTGCGATCATGAGTCGCTCGCCGGAGACACTCGCCTTCGGGTCCCGCCGTCATTTCATTCCGGCGTCGCTATCACTGTCCCCTCTGCGGGTGCCTTCTTAACCGGTCTCGCGACTGCAGTCGGTCCCGCGTCCCGCCGCGGTTCCCGCGTCGGCGCTATGCTGACGCTCCTGCGGCTGCCTCCTTCTCCTGCCTGCGCTTCGCTTCGGCACCATCTTGCCGATCACCCGTTGGAGGAGCGAAAACAGCGATCATCATAGAGCCGGACTTCCGTTTGGGACCCGGGTGCGGTTCAGGCGCGTTTCGCAGAATCGAGCCTGATTTATGGATCATAAATGGACCGTATAGAGTTAAATGGATTATTTATAAGACAATTCGATTTACGGGCCTGAATGGAGTGAGCTATAAAAGTGCCACATAAGTCAATATGCGCTGTTTATGGATCATAATTGAATGTCGAAAACCCAACGTCCTCTCTCCCCCTATGCCGCTGACGCGGTAGTCCTTCTTGGCCAGCTCATTCGCAAGGCGCGCATCGAACGCAAGCTCAAGGCCGTCGATGTGACCGACCGGGCAGGGATCTCGCGTGGTCTCCTGCGGCGCATCGAGACGGGCGATCCCGGATGCACGATCGGCGCGATCTTCGAGGTCGCGACCATTGTCGGCGTGCGACTATTCGATATCGATCAGACAGCACTATCCAAGGCCGTCGAAACCAATCGCGAAGTAATGGCGCTGCTGCCGAAATCCGTTCGTAATCCACGTCTCGAGGCCGACGATGACTTCTGACGCCAAATACACTCAGGCCTTTGTCTGGGTCTGGCTCCCGGATCAAACGGAACCCGTCGTCGCCGGCCTTCTCTCGGCAAGTGGCAGGCAACTCGTATTCAACTACGGGCGAAGTTATCTCGCGCGCAACGATGCCATTCCGCTCTACGAACCGGAATTGCCGCTGCGGAGCGGAATCTTGCCGCTCACGGCGGGGTTGAACATGCCGAACTGTATTCGCGATGCGGCTCCCGACGCATGGGGCCGCCGCATCATCATCAATCGAAAATTCGGAGCGCAAGGCAAGAATGTCGATCCGGGCAACGTCGATGAGCTCACCTATCTGCTGGATTCCGGTTCAGACCGCATCGGCGCACTGGATTTTCAGACATCCTCCGCGAACTACGTGGCGCGAGAAGGAGCCGAGGTCTCTCTCCACGAACTCCTGAACGCCGCAGCGATGGTTGAAAAGGGCGTTCCACTCCCGGCCGAACTCGACCGGGCCCTTCTCCATGGAAGCTCGATCGGAGGTGCGCGTCCCAAAGCGATGATCACGTTGGGCAACAGGAAATTTGTTGCGAAGTTCTCATCGCAGAACGACCTCTACGGCGTCGTCAAAGCCGAGTACATCGCCATGCGTCTGGCCGCCGAAGTCGGTCTGACCGTTGCCCCGGTGAGCCTTGAGCGCGCAGCGGGAAAGGACGTTCTCCTTGTCGAACGCTTTGATCGCGTGAAAGTGGAAGGAGGCTGGAACCGGAAAGCCATGGTTTCCGCCCTCACGCTGCTCGAGCTCGACGAACTCATGGCCCGCTATGCCAGCTATGAGCAACTCGCGACCATCATTCGTCATCGGTTTCAGGCGCCAAGGGAGACTCTCAAGGAACTCTTTGCACGAATGTTGTTCAATATTCTCTGTGGAAATACCGATGACCATGCGCGCAATCACGCCGCTTTCTGGAACGGCAAGGAACTGTCCTTGACCCCTGCATATGACATCTGTCCGCAAAATCGGACAGGTAGAGAAGCCACCCAAGCCATGCTGATCATGGGCCAGGACCGCGCAAGCCAAATTGCTCTGTGCCTGAAAGCGGCGCCGCTTTTTCTGATGAGCAACGCCGAGGCAATCCTGCTCGCCATCAAGCAGGTCAAAACCATCAAGCAGCGCTGGTCGGCTGCATGTGACGAGGCAAAGCTCAGTCAGGTCGATCGAAATTTCCTCTGGCGGCGTCAGTTCTTGAACCCGTATGCCTTCCTGGAAGCACCGGAAGCCATAACGAAGCTGATCGATTAGAAGTGCATCTCAACCGGGAGTTACGTTAGACATGAATCGACGTTACAAGCGGTCTCTACTGCAATATGTCCGATGACTGAGCGCCTCTCGGCCGTTGGCGTCGCTCTCTCACGTGGAAGCCAGTCTCGTCACCTGTCCGCGGTGCGGCCGCCCATGTTGGTCTTGCCCGCGACCTGCGGCGTTGTCGTCATGACAAAGTCCACGGGTTTGATCTCCACTCCAATCGGCCAAGGGGCCAGCCCCTCGCGCGCGCCGGGGGTAAGGCGACGGCACCCGCTCGCTTCGCGCCCCACGCTGAACGCTGCGGTGCGAGCGTTTCTTACCCTCCGGAGCTGATCGGTAGTTGGCCTTCCTACTCGGTTTCCTCCTTTCAGATCAGAGTTAGAGGGCTGCGTTTGGCGCATTGACGGGTTGGAGGTCGAGAGAGAGAGTCTTTCGGCCGCCCGTCGCGGAGAATCCGACATGGCAAGCGCCGTTCAGAAAATCAAAGTCAGTCCCTCCCGCGATATTCCCTTCAACAAGCTGGTGCTCAGCCAGTCCAACGTCCGGCGCGTGAAAGCCGGCATCTCGATCGAGCAATTGGCAAAGAGCATCGCTCAGCGCACGCTGCTGCAAAGCCTGAGCGTTCGTGCGGTCGTCGATGCCAGCGGCCAAGAGACCGGCCTGTTCGAGGTGCCGGCGGGCGGGCGGCGGTATCGCGTGCTCGAACTGCTGGTGAAGCAGAAGCGCATGGCAAAGACGCAACCCGTCCCCTGCGTCGTCCGGGATGGCGGCATTGCCGAGGACGATTCCCTCGCCGAGAATGACGAGCGGGTCGGTCTGCATCCGCTCGATCAGTTCCGCGCGTTTCAGAGTTTGCGTGACGGCGGCATGAGTGAGGAGGAGATTTCTGCTCGCCACTTTGTGACGCCGGCGATCGTCAAGCAGCGGCTGCGCCTCGCGTCGGTGTCCCCAAAGCTGCATGAGGTTTACGCCGAAGACGGCATGACCCTCGAGCAGCTCATGGCCTTCTCCGTGACCGCCGACCAGGCGCGGCAGGAGCAAGTGTGGGACAGCGTGAGTGGCTCTCAACTTGACGAACCGTACCAGATCCGTCGGGTGCTGACGGAGAACACCGTCCGCGCTTCCGATCGTCGCGCCCAGTTTATCGGACTGGATGCCTACGAGCAGGCCGGCGGCACCGTCATGCGGGATCTGTTCGAACACGACGACGGCGGCTGGTTGCAGGATGTGCCACTACTCGATCGTCTCGTCACCGAGAAGCTGAAGGGCGAGGCCGACACGATCGCGGCCGAAGGCTGGAAGTGGATCGCAGCGGCGGTCGATTTCCCGTACGGCAACACCAACGGCTTGCGCGAGCTTGACGGGCAACCGGCTGATCTGACGGAGGAGGAGCGGGCGACGCTTGACGCTCTCAATGCCGAGCACGCCAAGATGGAGGAGGATTACCAGGACGCCGACGAACTGCCCGATGAGATCGATCAGCGTCTCGGAGAAATCGAGGCAGCGCGGTCCGTCTTGGAAGCTCGATCGCTCGTCTACAATCCGGCCGAGATCGCCCGTGCCGGGATCTTCATCAGCATCGATGCCGAGGGTTTGCTGTCGATCACCCGTGGCTACGTGCGGCCGGAGGATGAGGCACCCGCCGTAGTCGATCCCGAGAGCGACGCACAGGGCGACGGCGAGACCAGCGAAGGACAAAAGACCAATGGCCCGGTCCGGCGTGCGGTCATCACCGCTGGCCGAACCTGTCGAGGACGACGAGGACGACGACACCGTCAAGCCGCTGCCGGACCGGCTCGTCACCGAGCTGACCGCGCATCGCACGTTGGCGTTGCGCAACGCACTGGCAAACGACCCGGCAGTCGCCTTCCAG
>Ga0193722_1000285_pt1 | contig 11183 bp, 14 predicted proteins | sample H2m1metaG_FD_143044 | JGI IMG/M metagenome (GOLD analysis project Ga0193722, IMG submission 143044) | Soil microbial communities from a riparian zone of the East river system, Colorado, United States - H2m1 | ecosystem: Environmental > Terrestrial > Soil > Riparian zone | place: USA: East River...
ACCAATCGTTTAGCACGCGGGGCATTAGCCATCTCAAGATAGGGCTCATCACGCGCTCTATCGAATGTCAATTCAAAACCTGTGTACTCAATCATGGTTCTAAATTGTTTGGTAATCGATAATGGGCGGATAACTTGAACGCGAGCTTCGGAAGTAGCAGACGCACCTTCTCCGGCTAAATAGCGTTCTTCTAGGCGGTAATCAATTGTTTGTCCGGTTGCGAACTTTAAATTTTTGAAGTCTGATTCAAGATTTCTATTGGCAGTTCGAGCGAATGCCAAGCTATTCCAAAATCGTACAAATACGTCGTCTAATACATACTGAGTCACTCTAAAAGTGTTAGCCATTGTTCTCTCCGTGAACAAAATAATAAATGCTCATTCCTGAGCGCCTACTCTTTGTCCGACGGATGACAATAGTTACACGTCTATTAAGTGGGGCTTGATGGAAAACCCATACAACTTACGCATCTATTTGAAATAATAAGCGACTTTAGCTTTGCATTGCAATAGATGCGTATATTTTATCGTCTACGTTGTGATTGGAGTGCTCGCCTTTTTACGTCAGAACGTGCAATCAACTCCTCAATTGTAGGCTCCTTATCAGACTTATGTGGAATTGTCAGGTCTTCATGACTTTTGCTTAAGGGGCGTGGTGCTTTAGTCGCGGGCTTTGTTTGTCTAAGACTTGCTTCCAATCGTCCCATTTCAGCTACTTGTACATATGGGTCTTTGATATTTGAAATACGTTGTAGCTCTTGGGGCGCGCGTTTGGCGGCTGCATACAAGAATGCGGCCGGATTTTTCATGCCCCTGGTTGCATAGACCATGGGGTCTGAAATTTGTGCGCCAACTCCCACAATCGTTTGCTGGAAATCAGGAAAGCGCTGCACATCATCACGAAACTTATTTTCAAATTCCATTTGCGCCTGTCTGTCACGCGTTGCTTGCGCTTCTTGCGCTTGGCGCTGAGTCATCCCCTGTACGGTATGCTCGACAAAGGAGCGTAGTTGTTGATCCCAACTTTGATTTGAATTCTCATCATAGTTAAAGCCTTCGGCCGCCTGATTCACCGCTTGATTCTGCTGCGGTGTTAATTGCGCACGAAGAGCGTCTAATTCAGCCTGATGTTGTCGCTTCATACTCTCAGCCTGTCGGGCAAGCCGTTCGCGTATTACCTCGTTATCTTTAGGTCTCGTATTGCCGTAGTCATCACTTTCATCGTCGCTCGCGACTTCATCTTTTACCGCGGGCTCACGTGTATCAAGTACATCATCATAAGCTTCAGGCGCGTCCTCGCTAGTATCTGTAGCCGTGGTTTCTTCATGCACCTCAAAGGTGTCTTTAGCCTCTTCATGATGCTCTGGCGTTTGGGGTTGTGTAATAGTTTTATTGCCTAATAATAAATCATCGATACTGCTTGTCTCTGTAGCCATTTAAGTCCCTCTTCTTTAGTTACAAACTTTGCTTATGTGTCAAAATCTTGACTAAGTTATTTGCATGCGCAATATCCTCGCGAGAACGGACTTGATCTACGGCCGAAAGATATCGTAATTTTTGCTCTTCAATTTCACTAGCCGATCTAATGCGCTCTTCTTCAAGTTTTTGGAATTCAATCTCAAGCTCAACTTGCTGCTGCTTGGCTTTCAATTGCAGTTCTTGACGCTTAATCTCAAGTTCGGCCTGCTTAAATTGCGCTTCCATCTGCATCTGCTGTTGTTGCATTTGCATTTGCATCTCTTCGGGATTGGGTTGATTCTGGCCCATTTCTGATGGCATCTTGCCAGTTTTACCCGCTTCAATAACTTGAGGGGGCACAATAGTTTTAAGACGATTTTTAATCTCAATGGTATTAACGAGCGGAAAGTTCTCTGCATACAAGTCCGCAAACAAATTAAGTAACTGAGGATTGCCTTGTAGCACCATGTTAAGACTTTGGAGTACTTGTTCTTTCTGTCCCTCATAACTGGGGCCTGCTTGCAATCTAACCTCAAAAGTACCTTTCCTGATATCGTTTTCAATACGCTCGCCATATTCATCCATAGACTTATTAATAGTGATGTTCTTGCGTCCTTCATCAGGCGTCATGAGGTTAATGACACGCTCTGAGTCATAAACACGGGGAACCATCTGATTAACGATTTGCCCACCTGCTGAAATTGCACGATTTATTGAGTTAAAAGCGACATAGGTACTGTATGAACCCTGACGCGTTCTAGCATCAATTGCGGCTCCAGATATCTCATTGCCCTCTTGTCCCATACGCGTAGGATAAAGACCCGTTGACGTGTATAAATCCTCAATTGCACGCTGATACTGCTGGGTTAATGATTGGGATAACTCAGGCGGTCGCAATTGCTCAGGTTTTGCACCTGAAGGTGATTCATCATAGATAAGTGCTCCTTGCACCACGTAAGGATTTTTCCATGTTGCTTGGGTATCAAGGCTTTGAACATTCTTTTTGCTTACCATAAATTGGTCATAACGGGATATCTTTAGGATGAATGCCGATTGGGTGCCTAAATAGTTAATGTAACGCTGGGCATCAATTGCATCAACAATAAACGACCTACAAACCTGCTTGCCATCCTTATCATAATAGGAATTCTGGTCGACAAATACTAGTGGTAAGTCATCACACGGCGCTTCTGACTCTTCCAGAATATAATCTCCAGCAATACGGTAATGCATGATTTTAGAGCGCTTGGTTAGGCGCTTATCCTCAATGCGAACAGGCTGCCCTTCTTCATAAAGGGTTAACATATCGGGGTTTTCTTCGAGCATCAAAGCTTCTTCTGGCATGGGTTCAGAAGGCATTTCACCAGGAACGCCTTGCTCAATCCCCTCAATGCCTGCATATTCGCCCATCATCATTTGCTGTTCTTGGAGTTTTTTAGATGTTTCACGTGAAACATTTATCAGCTCGTCCATCTCTTCTTGATTTAATACATTGCCATTGGATAGTTTATAGAGAGTATCTTTTTCAAACTTACGTTTATAGAAATTGTTAATAGTAATGCCTTCATCATCAGCCCACGAGAAGGGATCATCTCCAACTGACGGGTCAGTGGCCAGCGCAATTTCTTCTTCATTTGCGGTAATGCTTGAGTTAGATTTAACACGCTCTTCAACATCTTTCCCATACACTTGTCTAAACTTAGCTCTAGTCATGCGAGTCACAAACCCACACACAAGGCCATCAGTCTTGTTAACTTCTTCAGCCCCAATATCCCAATAGCAGCGTGTTGCATCTTTAAAATATCTAGGGATTAAATCTTGGTCGAAAGAGCGAGAATTAGCATAATCAGTATCCCAAAGAAATGCCCCATAGCCCCCAACAAATGCTTGAGCTGCCGCTACCTGATAGACAGTCTTAGCATCTTCAGACAACATAATGTCTTTGACTATCATTTGGCGGATACTTGCAGTTTCTTCATCACAGTTTGAGAGTGGTACTACTTCTAATTGCGGGGTATTTTGTTGCTGCTCACCTAAAAGTGAGTTGATCATTGTGGCAAGTTTGTTAAATTGCAGAGGCACTTTGTTAAAGGTTTTAAGCATGTCCTCTTCGTCATCATCCCATTGACGACCTAGGACAAAAGCATGAAGTCTGTGGTATTCATCGACGTTGTACTTAAAATATTGTCGCCATTTCTCGCAAGCCACACGAGCTTCGCGCGCTAATTTGGGAGCCTTCCTAGCCATAACATTCCTTGTTATATATTGTCTTACATCATGTAAACATTCCCGCAGAATTACCTGGCAGGTAATTAACTTTATAGCCGCTGCTATTTAAATAGTCCCCTACATAAAAGGTTAATGCTAGTGCATCAGCCGTATCAGGTGACTTCATGCCACGCCGCCTCAAATCATCTTTCGATTCAATCTGCAATCTTCCTGAACTGTCAAACTTATAGCCAAGACTCGTCAAATCGCCTAACAATTCATCGCTATCAGGTATTTGTACTGGCATCTCTTGCACAAACCATTCTCGCATATCATGCCATAATTCGGCTCGTAAGTTACGAAATTTATCGCGGTCATTAGCAGACCTGGCAACGTTCACGCCCTCAACACATTCATAACCTATTTCCAGTAATCGGTCAACAATGCCTGCTCCAATCCCAATACAATCAATACAAACTTTAGCCGGACGTTCCTTGTCAATGATGCGACGAACCGCTCCCACTATCTCCATAGTATTTAAGTTAAAGTGCGTCTCAAGATTAAATGCCAAGCGACCTTTGCGCCTAATTATTGCCGTGCGGTCATGGTCAGTAATGGCCGGATCAATGCCAATGACCAAGGGCGAGCTAGACTCAACTATTACCTTACGAGCGCGGTTAACAGGAGTGGCCTTAATAAACCTGTCTTCAACGGGGTTTCGAAACGCATCTAATGCTGTAATAGGATACTCAACATTAAATAACTCACGCCCCATCTCATAGTCATTGCTAAACTCGAGTAGCTTTCGTCGTCGCCAATACAAATGCTGCAACGTCAGGCCATCATCTTTGTGTGCCTCATAAAGTTCTTGTTCCTCATCAGTCAGAGAGATAGTCTCGCCATCTCGCGATTCGCTCATATATTCAGGCTGCCAATACCATGGAACGAATATAGCTTGAAACTCAGACTGTCCAGAAATTGCCGACATCCACATATTATAAAAGTAGTTACCGATACCGTTAGCTGTAGACTCTAATATTATTTCAGTACCTTCATTGTTAGGCACGGCTTGTAATATGCCTTTGGCATGTTCCTCTGCATTCGGCCAATAGGCAACCTCGCTCCCGTGAAATATCTGTATAGTTTGTGACCGACCAACGGATTTGTTACCAGCGGTGCCTACTGCATAGCCGGAATTAAGTGTGCGAAAGTTAAGCTCTTTAGCACTTGATGTATCAGGCTTAGGCAACAAACCCTCGGGCAGTTCGTCATTGTAACGCTTAGTCATATCAAAGAGATTCTTAGTAGCTTCTGCCTCGTGTGTTAAGATAAACGCTTTCTTGCCGCGGGTTGTGCTGATTAGGTGAAAGTCACGAGCTTGGACATAAGTTGAGCAACCTTGTTGACGCCCCTTAAGTATCAGTGCACGCACTTTGCCTGTCACAAGCTTTTGTTCCTCGAGCCTAAGATGCAAATACTCTTGCGCACGGTTAAAGACAAAGGGTTCGATACGTCCAGATTTAGTGCGAATCTTAAGAAAGTTCTTAGAAAATAATGGGAGAGATTTTAATACGCGTACCAGCTTGTCATCCGACATGTAGCCTCGAGTTTTTTATAACCTTGCCGCAACAACCGCATTCGCTCTGGTAGACCAACCCATTACCAACCACTTTATCAATGTAGTAATCGTGACCGCCAACAAAACATAGTAATTTCTTTAAGAAAAGTTTAACGAGTGTACGTAGCTTCATGCTAGTTTCCCCATCTTCCTGATGATGTTCAACAAGTTATTGGGCTTGATGCCAAACAACCTACAACTTAAAACTAATATTTCTGCAACATAAATAGACCATAATGCTATCTTTAAAAACTCAGGCATCCCCGACAATGGCCAAATGGACTGTAAGTAGCAGAGGCTCAATAAGCATATGAGCTTTAAGAAATAGTATTTCTTTTTGCGAACTATCTTTGCCATCGCCTAACCCTCAAGGGTTAAAATATATGCAAAAATCAGTCCACTAATTTATCTATCAACTTCTCAACAAGCGCTTGATTGCTGTTTGAATTGTCTTGTTTATCTTCTTTATAATCTTCGCGGAATCGGTTCTTCATTATGAAAATCCATGGTGCGCCACCAAAGCTCTTGATATCGCCAGAAACGCCATCGCGTCCTAGTGATTCCCATTGTCGTTGTGCTTTTTGCAATCCACAATCCAAAGCTCTAGCAAAATCAGGATTGGCATCACGCCAATTGTAAAGCGTGGATCGACATATGTCGAGTTCATCACACACGGCCGCCAAACTTTCTCCGCCAGCAAGAACCTTTATAGCTATATCACAGTATTCGGGTTTATAGTCTGATTCTTGCCACGGCATAGGATTTTTCCTTTAAAGTGTCCAAGGGTGAATTCTTATGGACCTTTTTGCACATTACGTTTCTCACCTTTCATATCAGCACCAACAGGTCCAGGCTCACAATATTTCGGCTGTTCGCGACATTGTTCATCAACAATGCGGCCATACATTGATGGAACGCCATTGTAATGCGTATATTCTTTCTCAGTTGTGTAGTCCTTCACGTCCATTTGCTCGCTCCTTGATTTAGACAGATGAGTAAAACTCTATCATAGTTAAAGATAAGTGCAAAGTCTAAAAATAATTAAAATATTTTATGACAAGTGTTGACATATTGCATTTGTTGTCGTATACTTGTTTCATCTTACCAACAATCGAGGCAAATAATGACACCAGAACAATACATTGAACATGAAACAAGACTTCGTGTTCAAGAGAAATTAAACGGTCTTATTCTTACGAAATTAGATACATTGGATTCAAAGATAGACAACCAATTTAAATGGATTATAGGAATATTACTTGGGTTTCTAGGAACCGTTACCCTGCATGTAGTGAAGCTGATATAATAAGGCAAGACGAAAGTTTGTGGCTTTCGTCTTGAGGTTCTGCAACATCCGACTAAGGAAATAACATGAACAAAACAAGTTTAACGTATAAAATACTAAAAAATCAACAGTCAATGATTGACGACCCTTTCGACCTTAAGGGAGCTTTTGCAGGAAGCACAAACATGAGCCATCAAAAAAACCTTGAAGTATTCACAGAACAGTTAGTCGCTAATTACGCACGTTACACCGCTGACCAATACGAGCTACACCTCGAGATGCTTAGTGAAGATGACCAATCCGAATTAGCACGCCTTTATCTTGAATCAATAGACCGGGAAATAGAAGGCGCATGCTATGGCGATGATGATTCCATGAACAGTGATTTTCTATGTGCGTTGCTTGCGATGCTTAAAAACGATTGCAAAGAAACACGCGAAAACTTTGCCAAAGTCACACGCAAAAATATACTGATATACTACCGCAGCACACTAGACGAAATACTATCCGCTGCATGCGATAACTTCCTTCATTGCTCAATGAATGAACAAGGATATTACGCAAATTATGACGAATGGCATGGGGACGTGATATGGAAAAAATAGTTATTCGGGAAAAATACAGCCATTATGAATTTGAAGTTATCGAATACTACAACGACGAACTTCCGGCTACCAAACATTATGTCTATAACATCCATGACAAAGAAGGATATCAGGCCTTCTGGACTGGATGCTCAGTTATCCAAGAATCAGACGAATACTTTGATACCCAGCACGAAGCAAAAGCCGCAGCTAAAAACCATATCGATGCTCTAGAATCCGGTGAACGCTAAATCTTAGAGACTTCTTTCGCAACCGCACCCTTAGGAGAAGTCGCCGCCGTGAATTGCACGGAATCGCCTTCTCTCAAACTACGAAAGCCCTCAGCCTTGATTTCTTTAAAGTGCACAAAAAAATCTTTGTCACCGGATTCGATAAACCCAAATCCCTTCTCGTCATTGAACCATTTAACTTTCCCTAGCATTTTTTTCATCCATATTGTTTAAGTTTAAGTCTATCACGTGCCTTCTTGCTTTTAAGTCTATTGTATTCGGTACACGCGTCACATCTACACTTGTATTTACTATAGCCAGTATTTGTTCCGTGACTCCATGGCCTTTCGGTAGTAAACGTTAGGGCTTTTTCTATCGTCCAATTCAACCTAAATATTCTGTTCCAAATGGTATCCAGGTTTAATCCTGTTTTTTCAGCCCATTGAATGATGGTCAATTTTTGATCTTCAAACGCTAAAAAAACACTAGTCTCTCTTGGTATATTTTTTAAATACAAATAATCATCAGGAAGAAGTCTATTAGCTGCAAAAATTTTATCTATTGCTTTCCCAGTCCTAACCCTATGGGCCATAGTATGGGTGTTTATACCATTTTCCTTGCCCCATTCAGCTATAGTTTTTATTTTCCCATTATTTCTTATAAAAACATTTCTACTAGTGTTGTTTGCCTGAACAGTTATTGTAGCCCATCTGCAATTACTTGGTTCATAATGTCCATCAGGGTTAATTCTGTCAAGAGTCAAACCCATGGGTCTTTCACCCATGTCTTCAAAAAATCTATCGTAATTAGCTATCCATTCGTCGCTAACTCTTATGCCACGAGCGCCGTAATTATAATAATCTTTATTACTAGCATTGTAACACCTTGAAATCATTGCGCGCCAAGAACAATAAGCGCGTGTTCCACAACCATGAATCCACTTTCTTTTAAAAACCATTCAAAATAAGCCTCACAAAATGAATTCTACCGGTCAAATTTAAACTATCTACCATCAACCAATACCAATGCAGCCTAAATAACTAAATATCAAATTTGATGCCTCTATGGGCCTCCTACGAAGTCCGGCATTCCAGCTTGTTTCCACACTTTTACGTGCAGTTCGAGGGAATCAAGTGGAAATTCGCCGTTTAACATATCTTGTTTGGTATCTTCGCACAAGAGTCTTGTTGCAATGAGGCGTGGGCTAACGCCTAGTTTCAATCCTAAATTAAATATTATTTTCTGGCACTCTTCCTTGGTTGGCAATTAAGCTCCTTATTTTAGCTTTTGTTTTATTGCGGCCAGCGCTGAGTCTTTGGTTAGGTTTTTGTATTGCTCCAACACCACGCCTTCTTTTTTCTTAATTTCTTGGGTTACTTGGGTGTTATCCTCAATCATGTCATCAATATCTTTCAAATTTGCAATGATAAAATCTCTAACCGCAATTGAATAATAGGTTTCAAACGACTTTCGCGAATCCTTATCACTCATAGACCTAATATTGAAAGCTCCAATTTGCCTAATTACATGTCTGATTATTTTATCTACGCGTTCATCGGGATGTTTATGGTCTGAAAACTGGCTATTTATTAGCAAAAAGTGATCGTATGCAATCAGATGGGAAGGGAATCCAAGTGATTCAGGCTCAATGTTAGTGCACCAGTCAATAAAAACACTGGCCTTTGGTAAGTATTCCAGATGTGACTCTTGAGCCCTGGAAATTCCTATTTTTATTTTATGAGCATCAGTCAATTTTGCTCTTTGAAAGCATTCAAACCATTCATCTTTGATGCCATTGAGATGTTCTTGGGATTTAATATTCACCCAAAATTTAGGAAAGATGTTTTCAAATCTAGTAAACAAACGATTTAAAACTTTTTTAGTCTTTTCCTCGTCAATGCCCGCAACATTGCTATGATTTTGATACTTAGAAAACTGATTTACGCTGACGATATCGCTCATTTTTTGCATTAGGCTCTCCTAGAATCCAAATTCGCTTCTTTGTCCAAGTGAATAATTCATATCCTGATTGGAAATATTTCGTGATTTGGATTTAATTTCATCCAAAAAATAACGATATTCCATCCCCTGCCATTGTTTCTCAAGCATGTGCTCGAAGGATTTCAGGGGTTTAATTCCGCTTGCTTTCAATTGCGACATAACCGTATTGGTTTTATCCCAAACCCTTCTAGTTAAAGGTTTATCCCGATAACTCTTCCATTCCGAGATGAGAATGTCGGGTATTTCATGGGGATTGTTAGAGTCTATTTCTTCTTGAGTTAGGGAAGGAATTTCTTTTTTACAAGAAACTTTTTTGGGGGATATAGGGGGTTTAAAATCTTCTTTATTTATATTCTTCTTATTAGTGTCCGCTCCAGCGGACTGATTGAGTCCGCTGGAGCGGACAGATTGAACCGATGTATCCGCTGTAGCGGACTCATGATTTAATTCTGGGCAATCCTCTTGGATAGACCGCTCGGGTTGTACCAAGTAGCGTTTTCTCCCTTTCTTTCTTCGTATCAATTCCCCGTTTTTTTCAAAGAAGTTTAAAGCCTCGCAAACTTGAGAATTACTAAGATGTGTTCGTTCACAAATTGCCTTCAAAGATAAAAAACATGGTTTGCGATGATTCCAGAACTGAAAAATGGTTTCATAAACCTTGAGAAAAGCTAAAGTTAATCCTGGGAGATCTAAGATGTAAGAAGGAACAATGAAAAAAGCCGCTTGGTAAGTGTTGTTATCTGTGGAATTCATGGTTATAATTGCCTTCTGAGATTGGATGCTCTTGCCGTTTCTTGCCAAATACAAGGCATCCGGTTGTTCTTAGAATGATTAGTTACTTGGCGGTGCGTAATCATTCACTTTTTAGTTCTGTAGATTTAAGGTTGTAAGAGGCAGGAAGCCTCTAAAACTTCCTACTCAGTCAATTATGCCCTAACATTCAAACACAATCTAATTAATTCTTCTTCTTGCAACATCTTGTTTTTTAATGCTATAGTTTTCTTGCTGTAAATATTCATGATTAATCCTTGGCTCAAGGAATAGCTAAGTCTGTGTCTCCACAACTATCTATTCCTTAAGTTCATCTACAAACTCCCCTATCCATTGCTCTACAACTTTAACTTCGCTGGTGCTGAAACACAAAAGATAGGTTTTTTGATTATCCCGTTCGTGAACCGAATTAGCAATAAGCTCTAAAAGTTGCAAAGATTTTGCATGAATATCAACTGTCATAAAAACTCCCTTTATTTGTTATCCGATATCCCAAAAGTCACATCAGCTTTTAACGCGCCATTCGTTAAATGCTCTATCTTCATTTGCGAATACTCAGGTATAAACCCCTTCTTAACCCAGTTTGTAAAATTAGCATGAGCCATACCAGTCTGCTGGTTAAATCGATAGCCAGTCTCAAAATATTTAACAACCTCATCTACAGTCATTTTGATACCTTATTAATATTATTTTATAAAAATATTACTACACTACTTGACATATTACATGACTTGTCAGATAATGATAGCACGTCAATACCGACGATGACTAGTAAAAAGTAAAGAGGGTATGAAAATGCAAGAATATAGCGACACCTTATCCAGCAGTATTACTGAACTGCGGCGCGTTATGTCTCAAATAGCCAAGCTTAATTTAAGGCATAAAGAGTTAAACGATAGCATTATATCAGCCCTTGGGCATAACCATGAAGGGCAAAAGTCGTACGAATACACGACATGGAAGATTGAGGTTAAGACGCCTTTTGTTTATTCGCTTAATAAGAGGCTTTATGAGGAGAGCAAACAAAGA
>Ga0193722_1000286_pt1 | contig 11172 bp, 4 predicted proteins | sample H2m1metaG_FD_143044 | JGI IMG/M metagenome (GOLD analysis project Ga0193722, IMG submission 143044) | Soil microbial communities from a riparian zone of the East river system, Colorado, United States - H2m1 | ecosystem: Environmental > Terrestrial > Soil > Riparian zone | place: USA: East River...
AACGCTGCGGTCTTCATTCGTCATCGGCTGTTGCCCATCAGCCAGGTCGACAATACTCAATCGTCGCGAAGCAAGTGAGATTCCTGCTCGTTCAAGAAAACCTTCCTCATCAGGGCCGCGGTGAGTGATTGCGCGCGCCATCCGTTGCACCACACCTTTCGGTGCCGGGCGCTGCCCAACCAGGTCGATTATTCCCGCGACGCCGCACATGATCTCGTTCGAATAGATTAACGGTCCTGACCACCTGTTGGTGGGGGCAGTTTAATGAGATCGACTTGGAGCGGGGAAAGCTTGGCGGAACGCATACTGCCATTAGCATCGCAGAGGACGCCGAAGAGAAAAGTTGGGAAATGAGCGACCAACGCAGTTAAACAAAACAATGCCGGGAAATGATGGTATGTAAATACGTCGACCATGCTAAAACGAATTGATGTTGGATAAGTGAATGTTTTACCGTTCGTTGACGTCATAAATCCGCGACCGGATTGCTAGCTGACTTGACATGGTCACAGCCAGCGCTAGTCAGTCCGCCCCTGCGGAGCAACTCACCGCCATGCACAAAGAACGTATTGCGATTATTGGAGTCGGTTGCCGTTTCCCGGGCGGGGTGACTTCGAAGGATTCTCTCTGGAAGCTTCTTGTCGAAGCCCGGGAAGGCGTTGTCGAAGTGCCGCCTGATCGCTGGAACGTGGAGCGATATTACGATGCGGAGCCCGGTGTGGCAGGTAAATCCATCACCCTGCGGGGCGGGTTCATCGACGCCATCGACCAATTCGATCCCCAATTTTTTGGTATCTCGCCCCGGGAAGCGCCCTATGTGGATCCGCAACATCGACTTTTGCTCGAGACCGCGTGGGAGGCAATCGAAGACGCAGGGCTGGTGCTTGATTTCGAACGCGGAACCGACCTTGGCGTTTTCGTCGGCATTTCCCATAACGATTACCAGGGGCTCCAAAGCACCAGCTTTGATCATTTCGGCATCGGACCTCATTCGCCGACCGGAAGCGCACATAGTATTGCCGCAAACCGGATTTCATACTGCTTGAATCTTCGCGGCCCGAGTGTCGCGATGGACACCGCTTGCTCATCAGCCCTGACGGCGGTGCATGCGGCGTGTGAACACATCTGGGCCGGCCGGGGCGACGCGGCTCTTGCGGGAGGTGTCACCGTCATGATTTCGCCCGGTGGCTTCATTGGATTTTCGCAGGCGGCGATGCTCTCGCCCGAGGGCCGTTGCGCGGCATTCGATGCATCAGCCAGCGGATTTGTGCGCGGCGAAGGTGCAGGCATGGTGCTGCTCAAGCGACTTTCCCGGGCGATCGAGGATGGCGATCCGATTCAAGGTGTCGTTTTGGGCACGTCGATCAATCAAGACGGACACACCAATGGCATTTCGCTGCCCAGCCCGGAGGCCCAAACACGTTTGGTCCAGGACGCTTGCCGCGATGCCGGGATCGCGCCCGAGGAAATAGGGTTCGTAGAGGCCCATGGCACTGGAACGGCGGTGGGTGATCCAATTGAAGCACACGCTCTTGCCGAAGCTCTCTGCGGTAATCGTTCCGCCGAGACCCCATTGCCGATCGGCTCGATAAAAACCAATCTTGGTCACTTGGAAACTGCGGCCGGCATCGCCGGACTTCTCAAAGCGATGCTCATTCTCAAGCATGGCCAGATTCCACCCAGTCTCCATTTTTCTACGCCCAATCCGCACATCGATTTTGCGAAGCTGAAATTGCGCGTGCCGACTCAGCTCGAACCTTTCCCGAACGGAACGGCCGAACGCATTGCAGGCGTCAACTCGTTCGGATTCGGCGGTGCGAACGCCCATGTTATTCTGGCGGCACCGCCAGCGCGTCAGTTGGAAAAATCGTTGCCGATCCCAGACCTTCGGCCGTGGCCATTGGTGCTTTCCGCACGCTCGGAAGCCTCACTTCGGGGTTCGGCAGCGAATCTTAGCGCGTGGGTGAAAGAGCATGCGAATGCCAACGGCAGCTCACCCGTTTTGCCTGATCTCACTTACACATTGGGAGTCCGGCGCCATCATCATTCGCATCGATTGACCCTCGTCACTTCCAGCTGGTCCGAACTGACTGAGGAGCTCGACGCGTTCGCGAAGAAAGAAGAGAGCCCAAAAATCCGAAATTCTTTCACCGCGCGCCGGGAGGAAGCGCCGCGCATTGGTTTCATCGTGAGCGGCCAGGGTCCGCAATGGTGGGGCATGGGGCGCGAGTTGATGAAGCATGAGCCGGTGTTTCGCGAGGCGATTGAAAATTGTGACGCCGCTCTCCGTCGGTGGGCCAGCTTCTCGCTTCTCGAAGAACTCGGCCGCTCCGAAGAAACATCCCAGATGCAACGGACGGAGGTTGGGCAGCCGTCCATTTTTGCCATGCAAGTGGCGCTCGCGGCGCTTTGGAAAGCCTGGGGCGTTCAGCCTTCAGCCATCGTCGGTCATAGCGTGGGAGAAATCGCGGCTGCCTGCATCGCCGGAATTTTTTCTCTCGAGGAAGCAGCCCAGATCGTCGCGCTCCGAGCGCGCCTCATGGAATCCTGCGGACGCGGAGAAGGAACGATGCTGGCGGTAGGATTGCCTGAAGATCAAGCCTTGGCGCTCATTGCCCGGCATGATCGGACTGTGACGATTTCCGCGTTTAATGGGCCGCGCTCGATTACCCTCTCGGGTCCGCGGATTTCGCTCGAAGCGATCGCCGCCGAACTGGAAAGCCAGGGCGCGTTCGCTCGACTCGTTAGGGTAGATCACCCGTTTCATCATCCACTGATGCGGCCGGCATCGGAGGCGCTGGAAACGGCGCTGGCCGATTTGAAACCGCAGCCGGAAACCGTTCCATTTTTCAGCACTGTTACCGGCGATCGTTGCGCCGGCGAATCGTGCGACGCTGCCTATTGGGGACGCGGAATTCGCGAGCCGGTACGTTTTGCTTCGGCGGTCGGCGCACTGGCTGATTTCGGAGCAGATGTCTGGCTGGAGCTCAATGCCCATCCCGCTCTGGCTCATTCGACCCAGGAATGTCTGATGGGCCGCGGAGCCAAGGGCACCGTGATTTCTTCGGCGCGTCGCGAGCGCGAATTCGAATCCATACTCGAAGCGGGGATGGATCTGCACCGCGCCGGCGTTCCGCTCGATTTTTCCGCAATGACGCCTTCCCGGCATCTCCTCTCGCTGCCGGCTTACGCTTGGGAAAAGGCCCATTGGTGGAACGAAGCAAGCGATGCTCGCGATGGGCGCCTCGCACCGGGTGGACGCGGCCTGTTTGATGTCCGGCTGCCACGCGCGATGCCGACCTGGATCGTTCGGCTGGACTCGCGCCACATGGCTTTTCTGAAAGATCACAAGGTTGAAAACCATGTCATTTTCCCTGCCGCGGCATTTGTGGAAATGGCGCTGGAAGCAGGTGTGCAATTGTTTGAGGGCCAACCGTTCGTGGTTGAAGATTTCGAAATCCGCAAACCGCTCATCCTGCGGGATCCATCATCAGGCGTCCAAATAGAGTTTTCTTATTCGCCTAACGAACGCACGTTTGCGATCCAAAGTCGGTTCGAACAGAGCGTTACCTGGTCCCTCCACGTTGTCGGCTCGCTGCGCGGTGAGCGCACGGAATCGGCCTTCACCTCGTCAAAATGGACCCAGCCTGCCGGCACTCAATTTATCGCAGTCGACGGCTTCTACCGTCACATGAGCGATTTGGGCCTGCGATATGGCGAGGAATTTCGGCCCATTCGGGAATTATCGGCCGGCGGCGGCCAATCAGCAGGTTATGTAGCCTTGTCGGAATCATCGGCCGCCCGCGCTGACGAATATGCCCTGCATCCGGTGCTCTTCGACGGGGCGCTTCAGGTCTTCTCTGCCGGCGCAGCTACGGTTGAAGGTCGACAGGCCCGGATGAAGTTGCCAGTCGGTTTCCGCCGCATTCTGTTTCTCGGGTCACCCGGCGCCTCCGCTCGAGTTGGTGCAAAGGTGCGCGGGTTTGGCGACGACTTCCTTGAAGGCGATATCACTATATATAATAAGGGAGGGAAGCCCTGCCTGCTGGTCGATCGGTTCCGGGCCATCAGCCTGTCCAGCGCCGGCCGTTCTACTACTCCCGGCGGCACCAGAGATTTGATGTATCACGTTGCCTGGCAGCGGCTGCCTGGCGATTCGCGGAAGACGCCCCTGCAATCGCTTCCGCTCAGTCAATTGAAGACTGCGGCACAGGAGTCGTTGGATCGGATCGTCGCGATCCGCGGCCACGCCCGGCTGGAGTCGGCCCTTCATGCCGCGGATGATCTGGCGGCGGCGCAGCTGGCGCGCGGCCTGACGGAAATGGGAGTAGCTCCAACGTTTCCTTTTGATGTAGCGACCCTTCAGGTAACGACTGCAATGCGACCTGTTTTCGAGCGGTTGATGACCGGGCTCGTTAGGCACGGATTGGTCCGCAAAAAAGAAGGGAGATTTGAGCCGACAGCTGATTTCGATCGTGCGGCCGATTCCGCCGAAAAAGTATTGCGCAATTTCATCGAAAAGCACCCTGGACATCTTCCTGAAGCCCTGCTTTGCCAGGGAACCTGCGCTGAGCTCGGGTCAATCCTGCGCGGCGAAAAGGACGCTGTTCAAGTCTTGTTCTCCGGGGCAGGTGCGGAACTGCTCGATCATTTCTATGGCGACGGTCTCTTTACCAGCCCGTGGCTGGCAGCCATTGGCGGGGCGGTGATCACCGTAGCCCGCAATCTGGCGGAAGGACGTGGTCTCCGAATTTTGGAGATTGGTGCGGGAACCGGTGGATTGGCTTCGCAACTTTTACCGCTGCTCCAGCGCGGTTTGCACTCCTATATATTCAGCGATGTGTCGGCGGCGTTTTTCTCCGGCGCAGCCCAAAAGCTGGCGGCGTTTCCGGAAGTCGAATTCAAGATCTTCGATCTCGAAAAATCGGGCGTGGAACAGGGACTCGACGCGGCGACATTCGACTTCATCATTGGGACCAACGTGCTGCACGCCGTCCGCGATGTGCGCTTTGCGTTGCGAAATCTGCACTGTTTGCTCGCGCCCGGAGGCAGCCTTGTTTTCATGGACACCGCGACGCCACAACTTTGGACCGAGACTGTTTTCGGACTAACGAGTGGCTGGTGGCGCTTCACTGATCGTGAGCTGCGGCCGGATCAACCATTGCTCAAAAGAGCGCAATGGGAAACGGTGCTGCGGGAAACTGGTTTTGCTGAAACGGATTCGTTACCCGGCCTGATCGGTCCGATTGGAGGTGAAGGTCAGATCGGCCTGCTGGCGCGAAAGTCATGTGAACAGATTTCGGCCCCTACGGTCGACCAGATAAATGCGTCGGAAGAAAAATCATGGGTCGTTTTCTCGGACGCCTCCGGTCTGGGTGATGCACTGGTAACGCAGCTGCGCGCATTCGGTGCCACGTGCCGCGTCGTAACCCAGGGCGACGAGTTCAAGTTCGACGGTAACGACGCCTTTACTCTGCGGCCGGGAGTCCTCGAGGACTGGCATAAGCTTGTTGAAACCTGTTCAAGCGCTGCACCCGAGAGAATTGTTTACTTTTGGAGTCTCGATACGGCGGCGGATGGGACCAACGTCGCGAGCAATCTCGATGCGCTTCTGCATCTTACGCAGGCACTCGAATCCGCCCGGCCTGCGGCGAGGCTACGGCTGGATTTGGTAACACGTAACGCCCAGCCTGCCGGCAGCACTCTGCGACCAACGGCAGTGGGACAAGCGCCCGGCATTGGATTGATGCGCGTCATTCTAAACGAACATTCCAACCTGGGCTGGCGCGCCATCGATCTTCCTCCGGAGTCATCTTCGTCGGATGCGGCGTTGCTTTGGAGCGAGCTATCTCGCAACGGCGTCGAGCGCGAGATCGCATTACGAGGTGAAGCTCGCTATGTCAGGCGACTCGACCGAGGTCGCCCGTCTCGTGAACAATGGCTCGATCCCGCTCTGCCGTTACGGTTGGAATCCAGCGAGCGCGGACGTCTTGATACGCTTCGTTTCTCTCCGTTTGAACTGCCGCAGTGCGGTCCGGGCCAGGTATTGATCGAAGTGAAAGCCGCCGGAATGAATTTTCGTGACGTGCTTAAGGCGCTGGCACTTTATCCGGGTGATGCTCCGGACGCGCGTATTTTTGGCGATGAAGTTGGAGGTATCGTTAGGGCGGTTGGATCCGGTGTGACGGATCTTGCACCAGGGGATCGTGTGTTTGGTCTCGCCGTTTTTGGAATCGCCACCCATGCGATCGCGCGTGCGGGTGATGTGCGGCGAATTCCAGAGAACCTCACATTTGAGGCAGCGGCCACATTACCGGTTGTCTTTATGACTGCATGGTATGCGCTGCGAAAGGTCGGGCGATTGCGCGAGAACGAGCGCGTTCTCATACATGCCGGCGCGGGCGGAGTTGGAATGGCCGCGATCCAGATCGCGCTGCATCTTGGAGCAGACGTGATCGCCACCGCCGGCAGCCCGAGCAAACGTGCTTTGCTCAAAACGCTTGGCGTGGAACACGTGATCGACTCGCGACGCGGCGATTTTGCCGAGTCAGTGCTCAAGATAACCGGTGGCAAAGGAGTGGACGTGGTTCTGAATGCGCTCGCTGGGGAAGCGATCCCTATGGGTCTTTCCTGTCTCGCCGAATTCGGCCGCTTCATCGAAATTGGCAAGCGCGACATCTACCAAAATGCGCGTATTCCCCTTCGACCTCTGCGCAACAATGCGTCGTTCCATGTCGTGGCAATGGATGCGGTCTTTCATGGTAACGAAGAATTAACGCAGCGAATGCTGGAGGAGATTTCTACCTTGATCGAAAAAGGGGCGCTGCGACCACTTCCGTACCGCGCGTTTCCGGCCTGCCGCATCGATTCGGCGTTTCGTCTCATGGCCGGTGGAAAACATATCGGCAAAGTGGTGGTAGCCTTTCCGACCCCATTTGTCTCACGGCGCGGTGAACTGCCTGGCCCGGTTTTCCAGGTGAAAACAGGCGGGTGTTATCTGATTACCGGGGCATTCGGCGGCTATGGCAAGGTGTTGGCCCGATGGCTGGCTGATTGCGGTGCGCGCCATTTTGTGCTGAGCAGCCGCAGCGGCGCTTCGAATCCGGCCGCGGCCGAATTCGTTAACGAGATGCAGGCTCGTGGCGTGGAAGTGCGAGTTGTATCGGCAGATATCAGTAAGCCTAACGATGTCAGCCGGCTTTTCACCGAGATCAGTTCCGGTGCGCAAACGTTGCGTGGCGTTTTTCATCTCGCGATGGTAATCGACGACGCGCCACTCGCCGCCCTCACCCCGGACCGCATGCGAAGCGTCCTCGAACCAAAGGCCTGCGGCGCATGGTTGCTGCACGAAGCAACGCGAGAAATGAACCTAGATTGCTTCGTGATGTTCTCATCCGTCTCGAGCATTTTCGGCAATCCCGCGCAGGGAAATTACAGTGCCGCAAACGCGTTTCTCGACAGCCTGGCGCACCATCGTCACGCGCTCGGCCTTCCCGCGCTTACTGTGAACTGGGGCGTACTTGGCGGCGAGGGTTACGTCGCCCGTAACGAGCGCGTCGCCGATTTTCTGGCCCGACAGGGAACGATGGGGATTTCGCCCGGCGAAGCGATGGCGCTGCTTGAAGCGTTTCTTCATGCGGGAAGTGCACAAGCAGTTTCAATTCGGGTCGATTGGAGCAAATGGCGCCAGTTCTTTAGAACCATGCAGGAGAATCCGCTTCTGGAGCGGATTTTCGCCGCGCTTGAAAATCAGGAATCGGCTGATCCCACAAGCGATTGGCGAAGCCGAATCGACACCGCTTCACCGGCAGAGAAACAATCGGTTATTTGTCAGGCGGTCCGGGAAGCTGTCGGTTCGGTTCTTCGCGTTAAGCCGGAGAGCTTGCGTGATGATCAGCCGCTCACCGATCTTGGACTGGATTCATTGATGGGTGTCGAAATCGAAACATCGCTCGAAGCCGCAGTTGGCGTCGCCTTACCGCCTACGAGTCTAATGCGGGCCCGAACCATCGGGCAGATTGCGTCGCTAATCGCCGGTCACCTCGGTGGCGCGACAAGCGTTGCGGAAACCGCGCCGACGGGAACGCAGGCGGAAGCGACCAGCGCAGTCGACCTCGATGCGATTTCCGACGAAGAAATCGAACGTTTGCTCGGGCGTGAATCCAACTCCGAAGAGAGTGAGGCGATCGAAGACGCGAAGCGTTAAGCACAACCTCATGCAACAATTGCGATGCCGGCAGATCAACGCGCTCGTCTCAAACAATGGCTCGATAGTGGTGAAGCGCAGCTTCATCCGCTGACGTTTCCACAACGGGAACTTTGGGAAGTCTCGTCGGTACCGGTTGAGGACAACGCGAATCACATCTGTTGCCTTATCGACGTCCACGGATTCTTAACCGAGCCCGAGTCTCGCGCAGCAATCCAACGAGTAGTAGATCGTCAGGAAGTTTTACGTCTCTCGATACTTCCCGGCAAGGAGCGTCCGCTTCAGATGATCCGCAAAAGTTGCGGGATCAATTTTGAATTTCGCGAATTAGCGGCGGGTGATGCGCGACCTGAAGTAATTGAAGAATTGGCAGCAGAGATTTTCCGCGCGCCATTTGAGCTCTTACAGGGACCACTCTACCGCGTTGTAGATTTGCGCCGCGCGTCGGACCATCACGTGCTGGTCTTCGCGATTCATCATGCCATTGCCGACGGATGGAGCCTCGGGGTGTTACTCCAGGACCTGTTTGCTGCGTACATCGAGGTAGTGATGGGATCCCCCGGCGCATTGGCGCCGGTGCCGCAAACCTATTCAGAATGGGGCGCCACCGAACGCGCCTTCTGGAAATCGGAAACGTTGGAAGAGCGGACCGAGTTTTGGAAAACCAAGCTCGCCGGTGTGAGTCGGAGGTGGAATACTCCCATCACGCCGGGGCCGGCCCAACGATGGTTATCTGCAATTCCGGCGAATCTGACTAACGAGACTCGTGAGCTTGCTCGTCAGACCAGCATCACGTTGTTCAGCGCGTTATTCGCGGCTTTTCAAATTGCGTTCTATGAATGGAGCGGGTTCGATGACCTGGTGGTGGGAACGCCGGTCGCCAATCGGACCAGGCAAACCGCGCGGGAAACAATGGGATATTACGCGGGCATCGTACCTTTGCGCTGGCAGACAGATCCGTCGCGGACTGCGTCCGATCATCTACGAGCGGGCCATCAGCAAACGATCGACTCATTTGCTAACGCTATCCCCTTCGCCGAATTGGCCCGCTCGCTCGGCGAACAATCGGAACCGGGGTACAATCCAATTTTTGAAGTTCGTTTCGCTTTGCAAAATCATCCGATGCCGGAGATTTCGCTGCCGAATCTTTCCGCACGTCTGAGCATGCGTTCGACCGGCACCCCCCGTTTTCAACTTGCATGCGAAATCACCGAAGCCGGTGATGGTTTGGAAGTCGCCTGGCTTTTTCGCGAGAATTTGTTTTTCCGACGTGACATTCAAACTCTCGATGGCATATTTCAGCGAGTTCTGGCGGGCATCTGCCGCTCGCCGGAGAGCCGAATCTCCGAACTGGTCCAATGAACGCTCCCGTCATCGACGAAGATTTCAGCGAAATGCATGAACCGCATTGGGCACTGCGAAGTGCATTTCAACTTCTCGTTTTTGGTCTCGTTCTCGCTGAAGTGGCGCTTGCCGTAGCCGTGCACAGCGGATTGATCTGGCTGGCTGTTCCACTCGTGCTTGTTGTCAGCCATTTGATGCATGGCGTCCTCATCGGCCTCCACGAAGCGGCCCACGGCCTTCTCCGGAAAAATCGCGGGTTCAATGAGTTCGACGGCGTTGTGATTGGGACGTTGAGCCTCATGAGCTTCAGTCTCTATCGCGTCGTCCATCAAACGCATCATGCCTATCTCGCGACGGAGCGAGACTATGAATTCTGGCCTCTTTCCCAGCCCAGCATGCCGCGATGGAAGAGACGTTTGGCCGCGTTTTTCGAGCTCAATTTCGGGCTGTTTTATTCGCCGTTTGTTTTCCTGCGAGCCTTTTTATGTTCTCCCTCGCCGGTTCGAAGCAAACGTGTTCGCCGGCGCATCTGGGCGGAGTTGGCGCTCTCAATTGTAACGTGGATCTTGATTGTCTCAGCGATCGCCGCATTCGACTTGTGGAAATATTTCATCTGGCTGTATCTGGCACCGGCCCTATTGGCGGCTAATCTCCAGAGCTGGCGTAAATATATCGAGCACGTCGGAATGACCGGCGACACTGTGAACAGCTCTACCCGCAGCATCGTGGCCAAGAGCTGGCTTGGCCGGCTGGTTGCTTTCACGCTGCTTCACGAACCGTTCCATGGAGTTCATCATCAACGGGCCGGTTTGCCGCACTCTCTCCTGCCCCAGCATGTGGAGAAATTGCAGCCGAAAAAACCGGGCGAGCAGCCACCCTACACAAGTTATCGCTACGCACTGATCGAGTTGCTGCGCTGTTTGGCGGATCCCCGGGTTGGGCCGCAGTGGCAGACGATCTGATCGATTGGTTGACCACTCCTCTCAGGAATGAATAAAATTTCCTTGAGGGGCACCATGTCTGCCAGCGACGCCTCTCTTCTCGAGGCAAAGACTCTCACCCGCGAATTCGACGAAGGGCAGGTCAAGGCACTGCGCGGAGTAGATTTTTCCATTAAAGAGGGCGAGTTCGTGGCCATTACTGGCCCGAGCGGATGCGGTAAATCGACCTTGCTACAATTACTCGGTGCGTTGGATCGACCGACCTCCGGAACCCTCCTCTACCGCGGAAGATCGTTGCCGGATCATCCCAATCCCGCAGCCTACCGCGCTCGCGAGATCGGATTTATTTTCCAGGCCTTTCACCTCCTGCCGACTTTCACCGCGGCCGAGAATGTCCAGATCCCGATGTTCGAAATCGATCGTTCACTTTCTGAGCGTCGCGAGCGCGCTTTCGAATTGCTAAAGCTAGTTGGCCTCGAGCATCGGCTCGATCATTTCCCTTCCAAACTTTCCGGGGGCGAGCGACAGCGCGTCGCGATCGCGCGTAGTCTGGCCAATGGGCCATCTCTGCTTCTCGCTGATGAACCAACCGGTAATCTCGACAGCGAAAATGCTCATTCAGTGCTCGACCTCATTATCCGTCTGCAACAGGAGCAGGGCCGCACCATGGTACTCGTAACT
>Ga0193722_1000287_pt1 | contig 11167 bp, 9 predicted proteins | sample H2m1metaG_FD_143044 | JGI IMG/M metagenome (GOLD analysis project Ga0193722, IMG submission 143044) | Soil microbial communities from a riparian zone of the East river system, Colorado, United States - H2m1 | ecosystem: Environmental > Terrestrial > Soil > Riparian zone | place: USA: East River...
CTTCGAGAAATGGGCGGATTATCCTGATCGGCTCGCCGCCGTGATAAAAAGCGGCGTTGATTCGGGGGAAGCGGGCTCTCACAACTTCCGCCGCCTCTTCGACGCCGGCGCGAGTGGGAAGAAACATCCCGACACCACGACGCTCCTTGACCACTTGCTGCAGGAACCGGTCATCCAGAAATGTCCGGGGATCCTTGCGGACGATCTTTACGTCCGCTGCTTTCGCGGGGTCGAACGCCGACGTCTCGAGCACTGCCGCGGCATTGAGATAACGGGCGTAAAAGCTCGGGTCGACGGTCGCGGAGAGCCAGATGAAACGGCAGCCTACTCGTTTCCCGAGCGCAAGACACAGCTCGAGCTCCGCCGACGTCTGATGGATTTCGTCGACGACCAGCGTATCGGTAGGGAGTATGTCTCCGTCCTGAAACCAGCGGCGCGCGATTCCCGTCGTCACGACGATCACATTCCAGGTCGGCGTCTCCGGCGTCGCTTCGCGCTCGCGATTCACGACGCCCACTTTCAGGACATCGGTGCCGAGAATCGTCTCGGCCATCGGGCGAATCGAGAGCGTCTTCCCCGTGCCCGTGCCCGCGACGATTCCGAACCCCTTCCCCGCCGCCGCCAGCTCGCGGATTTCCTGCCCGTGCTGCTTCTCGAGGATCGTCGGGATCCGGAGGCCAAGCGCGAGCTCGATTGTTTCGCAGGCCGCTCGAGTAGGAGCGATGACGATGATTCGCCCCGACGGCGGTTCGGCCGCGACGAACGCCTCGCGGTCGGGAGGAAGATATCTGTCGGTGACGGTGCGCTGCATTCGCTGTGGAAGGTGCATACATCGCACCGAATGCGAAACGGCCCCGGACGATTTTTTTCGCCCGGGGCCGCCGCTATTCAGGAGATTCTGTTAGTCGTTGCCCTTGTGCTTACCCTTGCCATTGCCTTTGCCATGTCCATTGTCCTTGGCTTCCACGTTGCCGGAGCCATAGGAGCGATCGTCGGCGCGAACGACCTGGCGATTGTCATCGTCATTGTCGTGCTGCGACTTCCTGTACTCCTTGTCCTGTTCCTTCTGTTGCTTCCTGATCTCTTTCTGCTGCTGCTGTTGCGCCTTCCGCCACTGCTTGTCGTTGTTGCTGTTGTAGGCGCGGCTGTTCAGGATCGTGAAGGTGCCGTTCGGGTTACGACGAGCACGCTGAATCACCAGGTTGCCGTTTCTATCGCGGACACGACGCTCGTAGATCGAGTTGTTGTCGCGACCCTGGCCTACCTGATACCATCCTCCGTCGACGCGATTGCCATTGTCGTTGCAATTCACGTTGTTCCCGCTGCGACCGAAGATGATGTCGCCGACGGTATTGGTACTCTGCGAGTAGCTGCAATTGCTGTTATACCCGCCATTGCCGTTATTGCCGACGGTGTTGCTGCTGATGATCGACATGTTGCCGCGAGAATCGCGCACCGCGCGCTGAACAAGAATGTTGCCGTTGCGGTCCTGCGTGCGGCGCTCATAAATCGTATTGCCACTGCCATCGCGGCCAACTACGCGCCATGAGCCATCGACACTCATCCCGCCGTATCCGGTATTGTTATTATTCACCGTGCTGGAGCTGATGATCGACATGTTGCCGCGAGAGTCGCGCACCGCGCGCTGAACAAGAATGTTGCCGTTGCGGTCCTGCGTGCGGCGCTCATAAATCGTGTTGCCACTGCCATCGCGGCCGACAACTCGCCATGACCCATCAACGTTTATCGAGCCGTTGCTGGTCGGGACTGGCCGGCTGCCATAAACCTGGGCATTGAGCGTCGCCGTCGAAGCGAGACCCGCCAGCGCTAGTGTGATGACTAAACCCTTCATCGTGTTATCCTCCTCGTAATTAGATCGACCAGCTCGTCGGTTGGACTCGACTTGCTCTTGTCGGTTTTTCCCTTTTTGCTCTTCGGCGGATCATCCCCGAAGAGAACTCTTCCATTCGCGGGACGATTTCTCACCGCCGACGCGCAATCAGTAGGAGCCGGCTGTTGTCCGGCCGGAACCCCATTGATCCAAATGCGGCACATGCCAGCAGGTGGAAAGAACCCGGGCGGCACGATCTGCTGAAGCGACTGCGATTGAGCTGCAGGCGCCAGAGGCTTTGCCGGAACCGGTCGCTGCGCTTCCGCGACACCCGCCGAGACGACGAGTCCCAGCGCAGCGCCCAAAGCGAGCCGCACAAGAGAAGGGAGTGGTTTGAAGCTGAAACGGTGAATCATGCCGTATTGGGGTGCACGGGCGGTGCCATTCTGCCCCCATTGAGTCAAGTGGAGGTGGCCCAACGACTTAGATAGGGCAGACAGACCCGAAAAAGTCGCCGGTGTCCTCTCGAAAGGACGTGCCGGCGAGAGATTGATACACATTTGGCGCAGCCTCAAATCCACAGCCTGCGGAGGCAGAAACGGGCTCCTCCAACGGGCCTCAGTCCCCGAAAGAAATACCCGTTGCCCGCGCCGTCAATACCGTATCGTGATCGATTTCCACTCGCTTCGGCACTTGGAGTACATCGGCGAGCGGAATGGTCACGATGTGCGGCGACTGAAGCGCGATCATGGTATCCCACTTTTCCTCGGCGATGGCGCGCACGGCGGCTCCGCCGAATCTGACCGCCAGCAGCCTGTCGTACCCTGTCGGCTGGCCCCCGCGCTGGAGATGTCCCAGGATGAGCGAACGCGTCTCTTTTTTTGTGCGCTGCTCGATCTCTTCGGCAAGACGCTCGGCGACTCCGCCGACTCTGACCGCCTGGCCCGGCATGGATTTGCCTCGGATTGCTGGAGCCTCGCCCTTTGGATACGCGCCTTCGGCGATCACTACTATGGAGAAGTGCCTCCCCGACCGGCTGCGGGCGGCGATTTTCTCGCAAACCCTTTCGATGTTGTAAGGAATTTCCGGGATGAGGATTACATCGGCCGTGCCGGCGAGGCCGGCGTGCAACGCAATGAATCCCGCGTTGCGGCCCATCACCTCGAGAACCATGACACGGTCGTGGCTCTCCGCCGTCGTGTGGAGCTTGTCGATCGCTTCGAGTGCCGTGTTCACCGCGGTATCGAAGCCGAACGTCGTAATCGTTCCGCTCACATCGTTGTCGATGGTCTTCGGAACACAGACGATCTTCATCCCACGCTCACAGAGCTCGTGAGCGATTGCCATCGATCCGTCCCCGCCGATCGAGATGATGGCGTCGATGCCGAGCGTGCGCGCGTTCTCTATCAGCTCACCCGACCGGTCCTTGTCGACGAATGTGCCATCGGGTTGCGGGATGGGATAGCTGAACGGATTCCCGCGATTGGTGGTGCGTAGGATCGTTCCGCCGAGGTGGGCGATTCCGCGGACAGTCGCCGCAGTCATTGGGATCACTTCATCCTCGCCGAGCAGACCGGCGTAGCCCTTTTTGATGCCGAGCACTTCCCAGCCGCGGTTACACGCCGAGAGCACAGCGGAGCGTATTACAGCGTTGAGCCCGGGAGCATCGCCTCCACCGGTGGACAACGCAATTCTCATGATTTCACGATTTCTCTTCTAGTAGTGATAGGACTTCACCCGGCTTGGCGTGCCGCCCCGTTTTTGATTTTTCGTAAATCGGTAATCCATCCGCGATGATCTCGAACCTGCCGCCTCTCGACGGAATCATTTGCAGTTCCGCGTCGGGAAAGCGCTGTCGAATCTCAGCCGCCAGACTGGCGGCTCGTGGCTGGTAGTTTCAAACGACGCAATATTCGATGCTGATTTTCATTGGCCCCGTGAAGGAAGTTTATTGAGCGGGAGCAGCGTATTGTTCCGCCAGCTGAAGTGCCTCAGGAGTTCCGACCACTTTCAGCGCATTGACGGCCGGTGTGCGAATCACGTTCTGCCACACTTGCGCCGCCATCATCTGCTTGGCGAGCGGGAGTGCGCCGTTCCTTTCGAGGAGTATGTCCGACGCGAGCGCGGCACCACGCACAATGAGACTCGGATCCCCGCGCGCGATTTCGCGGAGGCGGATATTCACGTCTCTGGCGGTAGTTCCGCTCAGCGTAAGCCGTCCAAGACCGGTCGCGGCTGACTGACGAACACGCGGGTCCGGATCACGGGTCGCGGCGACGAGAGCAGCAGTGACGCCACGCATCGGCGCGATCGTGGCCCGGCTCGCGTCGCTTCCCCACGCGCCGACAGCATCGACGGCGCGAGCCCGCACCGCCCAGAATTTGTCGTTGCGTGTCGACAAGGTGAGGGCGTTGAGCGCTACCTTATCACCTGGACGCTGCGCGAGTACGTCGACAGCTTCGATTCTTCCGAGCACATCGTCGTCGTAGACGAGCTGATAACGCAGCATGGCCGTTGAGCGGGGGAAATCGGTTATGTCGAGGATCCAGTTTCCCTTGTCCCACCGAATCGAGCGGGGCTGAGCCTTGAGATTCGTGCCGGCCTCGCCCGTTCCATTTCGAACTGGCACGACGAACCGAACTACGCCACTGTCCGTTCGAGCTTCGACATCGACGTCGGCGTCGAAGAAACCGGTGAGGCTATCGCGGGGCTGGACTTCTTTCGCGCTGATGACGAGGCGACGCGCGGCGCGATCGTACAAGGACGAAACCTGAAATACCGGAAACCCGGCCCCGTACACCCACTGGTTGAAGAACGTCTTGTAATCCTTTCCTGTCGTTTCTTCGAACGCCTTGCGCAGATCGTCGGTGACGACGTTGCCATACGCGTTCGCCGTGGTGTAGTGGTTCATCGCCTTCCAGAAGAGATCGTCGCCGAGCTGGTGGCGAAGCATCTGAAGGATGGTCGCGCCTTTCGGATAGATGTGGCCGCTGAAGAAAACCTCGATGGGGTCGTTGACCCACTTGTTCCACACAATCGGCCGCCGGGTCCTGCGGTCAGCGTCGATCGTCTGCTCCTGCGCACCGAGGCGATCGTAAGCCCCTTCGTCGACGCCGAGGTCCTCCTCGCGGAAGATCTGCTCCATGAACGTGGCGAACCCCTCGTTCAGCCAGACATCTCCCCAGTCGCGCGTGGTCAGCAGATCTCCGTACCACTGATGCCCGAGCTCGTGAGCCATCAGGCCCACCGAGTTGGCCTGCGGCTCCGACCATGCCGGGTGGAGAATCTCCGCATCGTTTTGCGATGTCGCGGTGACGTTCTCCATTCCACCGTACTGGAATTCCGGAATGACGATCTGGTCGTACTTGACCCAGGGATAAGGGACTCCCGTCTTGCGCGAGAATACGTCGACTGCCTGCGGAGTCTTGGCGAATCCGCGCCACGCGGCGTCAACGGAGTCGGGATACGTCCAGTAGCCGATGGGAACGTTGCGCCACGCCTTGTCCTGCAGCGCGACATAGTTCCCGACGACGGTGGTCATCAGGTAAGTCGATGTCGGCTTGTCGAGCACCCAGTGCCACTCGATGCTGTCTCCGACGGTCCGCGATCCCGCCAGGCGCCCGTTGGAGAGCGCGCGCTCGCCTTTGGCCGTCCAGATATAGAACTCCCACGTCGTCTTGTCGTTCGGGAAATCGTAGGTCGGGACCCAGAAATGGTTGTCTTCCGTCTCGCCCTGTGTCCAGACGATGTGTTTGGCGGGCCTGAAGTACGCTCCCTTGGACCGATTGGACCCATCGTACTCGATCGTGATCCCCATCTTTTGCGCGGAGCGCAGAGGCGACGGCAGATGAACCGTGAGGGCGCGGCCATCATAGTCGTATTTCAACGGAGTCGACCCTATGGCGACGCTCTTGAACGTCATGTCCCCCGCATCGATCACAACATTCGAGATCGGTGCGGCGCCGGTGAGGCCGGCGATCGTAAGAGTCGTCGTTCCAACAACCGCGTGCCGCGGCCAGTCGAAGCGGACAGTCGTCACCTGATGTTGCAGATCGTACCTTCGCACACGCTCCGGATGCGTGACTCCGTCAGGCGGCGGACCCCAGGTGATCAAAGGGCCGGCCTGAAATGGCGGCACGCGATCGAGCGTAGCGCCTGAATCCATCTTGAATGGAGGAAGAACGAGCGGCGGGGTCGGGCGCTCGGGCGCGGGAATCGTAGAGGGGGGCGGTGCTGGCGAAGCGCAGGCGACAAGGAGCGCGCTGGCCGCAGCGCCCATCACGAAAAGTCCTTTCATTTTACGTTACGACGGAACGGGATGAATACGGTCGAATGATTCGGGACAGGCGCATAAGGCACTTCTAACATATGCTATGTAACCTGCTAACCCGGCGGAAGGACAGGCATTGATACGACACGCATTCACCGTAATCGAGCTCACGGTCACTGTCTGCATCCTGTGCGTACTTTCCGCCATCGCCATGCCATTAGCGGGCAAACTGCTCGACAGAGTGCGGGTTCGCGGCGCCGCGGTAGAGGTCCAATCGCTTTTCTCCGCCGCCCGACACATTGCGATTGCCAGATCCAGCCAGGCGACGGTCGAGGTCGACACGGTGGCGCAAACGATCTACGTCACCGTAGGAGCCGACACGCTTCGAAAGCGTGAGATCGGAGCACAGCACGGGGTACGGCTCTCGGCGAGTCGTGTGCGGATGTCCTATTCGGCGACGGGTATTGGGTACGGTGCCGCGAACCTCAGCGTCTCCGTGCGACGGAACGATTCCGTCGATACCGTTTTTGTGTCGCGACTGGGTCGCCTTCGCCATTGACCGAAGTCGGTGGCGTGATATCCACCGGCTCCGATTCGGATGCGAGCGGGACTGCGACATCCGACGTCGTCCCGAAATCGTAGCCGGGAACGGAGATTCGCGGAATTTGCTGGCCGAGCATGCGCTCGATGGTGCGCACCATCGCGATTTCGTCAGGCGACATGAAAGTGTAGGCATCACCGGTGGCTGCCGCTCGACCTGTCCGGCCGATGCGGTGCACGTAGTCTTCCGGCTGCTGTGGCACATCGTAGTTGATGACGTGGCTGATGCCTGAGACGTCCAGCCCGCGCTGCGCGATATCAGTGGCGACAAGAACCCGGATCTTCCCAGACTTGAAATCCTCGAGAGCGCGCGTGCGCTCACCCTGTGATTTGTCGGCGTGCATCGCCGTCGCCGCGATTCCCTGATCCTCTAGGTGCGAGACCACGCGGTCGGCACCGTGCTTGGTACGGGTGAAGATGAGAACCGAATCCATGTTTGCTTCCTTCAGCAGCTCCACGAGCAGCGTGCTCTTCCGATCGCGCGGGACCGGATAGACAGCGTGGGTAACGGTGCTCGCTGCCTCGGAGCGGCGCCCGACCTGCACGACTACCGGCTTGCGCAGATACTTTCTCGCCAGTGCTTCGACCTCAGGCGGCATCGTCGCGCTGAAAAGAAGCGTCTGACGGTACGGCGGGATCTCGGCCACGATCCGATTGAGCTGCGGCGCGAATCCCATATCGAGCATGCGATCGGCTTCGTCGAGAACGAGGACCTCGAGATCGTCAAAAGAAACGTTCTCGCGCTCCATGTGATCGAGCAGCCGGCCGGGAGTTGCGACCACGACGTCGACTCCGGCCAGGAGCGCCTTCGACTGAGGCTCGATTCCAACTCCGCCGAAAATCGGGACAACGCGCAGGTCGGTGTACTTGCCGTATTTCCGGAAGCTTTCTTCCACTTGCGCCGCGAGCTCGCGCGTCGGAGTCAGGATCAGGACGCGAACGCGATGAACCGGCTTCCCGTTTTCGGCGGCCAGCGGTGCGCTGATCAGATTGTGAACGATCGGAAGGGTGAAGCCGGCCGTTTTTCCCGTTCCAGTCTGCGCGAGACCAATGAGATCCCGACCCGCCAAGGCGAGGGGAATTGCTTGCTGCTGGATCGGCGTGGGATGGGTGTACCCGGCGTCGCGAACCGCGTGGAGAACTTCGGGGGCGAGGTCGAGCTCGGCGAAAGACAATCCCGCCTCGGTGTTTTCTTCGCTCATCTGACTTTTAATATACCCAGGGTCTCAATCTCGACCTGAATTAGACACCCGCACGCCGAAGAAGGGCGATCAACAGCTCATTTACTTCGTCCGGCGTCTCCTCTGTAATGATGTGCCCCGCATCGCTGATCGCCCGCAGGACGACCTGCGGCACGAGTGAGACGTAGATCCCCATCCCATCGTCGGGCATCATGTGATCGAGGCTGCCCCAGGCGCCGGCGGCCGGCAGATCGACCCGCGCGAGCTGACGGCCTTCGGCGGCATTCCAATCGTAGTTGTGAAGCAGCTCCCGCATCGCGAGCGCGAAGTTGGGAAACTGCGATGGCGCGAGGTACTCCTCCACATCGCGTTGCGTGAAATGCGCCCGCTTTCCGTATACCCGCATCAGCGCGAGCGTTACAATCACGCGAGGCTTGATCATTCGAATCAAGGGCGTCAGTGTCGCGGGCGTCAGAAAACGATACAGCCGCATCAGCGGCACGCCCTTGAGGCCGACTGGGGAGAGCATGCCGAGACACCGCGCGCGCTCCGGATATCGCGACGCAAAATGATAGATGAGGGATCCACCAAGGGAGTGTCCCACTAGCGCGGGACGATCGAGCTCCAACGCATCCAGAATGTCGCGGAGATGTTCGACCAACGATTCTATCGTGTACTCATCGCTGGCGAGTGGTTTGTCGGAAAGGCCGTGTCCCTTGAGGTCCACCGCGATCACGCGAAACCCGGCATCGGCCAGAGCCGGCATGTTGCGGTTAAACGTGTAGACCGAGCAGCCCCAACCAGGAATGAGAACTACCGGCGGTGAGGCCGAATCGCCCCGCTCCACCGCACGTATCCTGATTCCCGAGCGAAGCTGGGGGAAAGTCACGCGATACGCGGGATCCCCAGCGGGAAACATCTCGCCGGGACTGAGAACGTGCCGGCGACGGGACCCGATCATCGCGTCAGATTAGCTCGATCTCTCGGCCGAGAAGTTTTCCGATGAGCCCGATGCGGAAAGTGACGTCTGCCCATTTGGATTCGGGCGTGACGCCATCGTCCAGAGGAAAAGTCGACCACGCCCACTGGTGCGTGGTCGTCGGCCGCTCCATTCCCTTGTGGGGATGCCAGATGCCGTTGCGGTCCCGATCGTCGGCGAATCTCTCGTACAGCTTCATCCACCCTTCGTTGCGGCGGAGGAAGTTGAGACGCGCCATCGTCTCCAGCCAGAGCAGCGCAAAAGGGACATCGGCCTCGACCGCGTTCCGATGCGGCAGCATGTCGCCCATAATGAGGTGGGGCTGCGGCACCATCTTCTTTCCAAAGAGCTGAATCGTCTCCTGGCGTGGAAGCGCCTGCGTGATCCAGTCGTAGATGCGCTCGACGCCACTGAAGTGTTCGTGCCGGAAAATCGGCATGTAGGCGAGCATCGTCAGCGTGTAGATCGAAGGTGGAGCGGATTCGGGCGCGAGCACGTGAGTGTTTCCAACCCGCATCCACGGCTTCTCGCCGAGCGGCGAGTTCAGATAGGAGACGGTGCGCTCCAGAATGCGCCGAGCTGCGCCACGCAATCTCGGATCGTTCTCGTACCCCAGCTGCGCGAGTGTCGCCGCGGCGGCTTCGCGGAAAATGCCGCGGGTGCGCCGAACGATATCGTCATCCCGCGTCTTTGTCCCCAGCTCGAACGTGAACGCGGGGTCGTTGTCCTCGGCGAGTAATCTGAAAAGGATCCGGCGGGCGAGCACGAGGGGCGGCGATTCGTGACTCCAGCCGTATTCCGCCAGGCGCCGAACCGCCGGAATGGTTCCGACGGCGGTGAAATCGGTAGCGTGCTTACCAGGAAGCGATAGCACCGATTGACTCCACATCCCGTCCCGAGATTGGGTGACGGCGAGCTTGATCGCGGGCCGATGCGAATATGGAAGCCAATCAAAATCCGGCGAAGCCGGATCTGCTGTGCGCGCGACCTCCGTCATCGCCCGATACTTGATCGGCGGCGATGCGTGCTCGAGTAGCCAACTCAGCGGAAACGAGATTGGCTCAGGGGCCGACACGGGCATGGGTGGGGCTAATTCAACGGTCGTACTGGGTGCAGTCACAGGCGGCGCTCGACACGCTGAGGGGGCAAATACTCGAAGCCGGAAGCGATGAGCCGCCGGCAGCGGGGGAAGAATAGCACGATTTCGTTCCGGCGGCTAGGCGGAACGACGTAAGTCGTTACAGGATAATGGACTAGGCTCAGCCGCCGCCGGGGATGGTCGGTTGAAGATCCTTTGATTGTTGGTGAGCTCGCCCGGATTCAACCTTTTTAGCATCTCTGGCGTATAAATGCATGGCGCCAGGTCGGCGTCAAACACACATCTCCAGGAGAGAAGGATGAAGGCTATTCGCATCGCCACGCTGGCAGCTGCCCTTTGCGTTGGCATGACCTCGGTCGCCGCAGCACAGGGAACGGAGCCGCCTCAGCAGGGCCGTGGCGGCGGAATGGGCGGGATGCTCCTCAAGGACATAAACCTGACAGATGCGCAGAAGGCGCAGGTCAAGACGATCCGCGAGAAATACGTTCCGCAACTGCAGGAGCTTCGCAAGTCAGCTCAGGCAACAGGCGGTCCGCCGGACGAGGCGACCCGGACCAAGATGATGGATATTCAGACCAAACAGACCACTGAGATCCGCGCAATCCTTACCGCCGACCAGCAGGCAACGTTCGACAAAAACCTGGCTGAAATGAAGGCGCGCATGGCCAATCGCGCCAACGGCAGCAGCTGAACTTCAGCTACGATCGCGGCTCGAGTGCCGCGAGAGTGTAGTTGCTCTTCGGGTTCCAGAGTATCCAACTCTGGAACCCGTTGTCGTATCCGGCCTTTTTCTGGGCGCGAATCTGTGAGACGCCATACCGGGGAGCGCCGAGCGTGAAGTCCTGGTACCACGGAATGATAAGGGCCGCGTTGCGCACGGAATCGCTGCGGGCGATCGCATCCTTGAGGGCGCGATTGATCGTCTCGTACGGATGGGCGTTGGGATTGCGAATCCGGTAGGTGCCGCGCGCGAAGTGCGATGGATAGATCATGGGCAGCACTACGTCCACCTGGTCGATGAACATCTCCCACCGCTGGCCGATTCCCATGTCGGTGGTATCAGTCGCGGTCAGCCCGAACACGTCGGCGGTGACGCGAATTCCGCGCGGCTTGAGTGCCCCGCGAACGAAGCCGAGCTGATCGCGAATGACCTGCGCGCGTGAACGGCCGTTAGCGAGAGGATAGACGGTCTCGGTGATCAGCCTTT
>Ga0193722_1000289_pt1 | contig 11157 bp, 8 predicted proteins | sample H2m1metaG_FD_143044 | JGI IMG/M metagenome (GOLD analysis project Ga0193722, IMG submission 143044) | Soil microbial communities from a riparian zone of the East river system, Colorado, United States - H2m1 | ecosystem: Environmental > Terrestrial > Soil > Riparian zone | place: USA: East River...
TGAGCTGCAATTGTGAAAGCCACCGGGACGCTGCTGCGGGCCCTCTATTTGGGCGCGGCACTGGCTGCTGTGCGCTGCAACGCGACGGCCGACATTATTCCCGGAGGTCGGATACCCCCTTGGAACAGCAACGTCGGTGTTCCAGGCGGTATTCCAACAAACCAGCCGATCTACGTAAATGTAGTCGACCTCGGCGCAGACCCGAGTGGAATCAACGACTCTTCGGCAATTATCCAGAGCGCGATCGACAACTGCCCACCAGACCAGGTGGTTTATATCCCGGAAGGCACTTTCCGCTTGGGAACGCTACTTCACGTACAGAACAACCAACGCAACACCCTCCGTGGAGCCGGCATGGGTCGAACAACGTTATTCGGCCCCAATAATAATCCCATCTTTACGGCGGGTGACCCCACATGGCCTCCGTCTGAAGAGGATCCCGCAAATTGGATTCCCGTTACGTCCGGGGCAATCAAAGGCAGCAACACAATCACAGTGGCGGATTCGACGCGCTTTGTTATAGGAGCGCCGATGGCGATTGCGCCAAATCCGTTGCCAGTTTGGGCACATAATTTGGGTGGCTTTGCCGACACGCTGCGCTCGGTGCGAGTGTATTTCAAGGTTCGCAGCAAGACGGCTACGACGGTGACATTTGATCCGCCCTGTCCGTTTGATTTCAGCGGACTACACCCGACGGCTCTGGTAGATCCCACTCCGTACGTGCAAGGGGTTGGGATTGAGAGTCTGACATTGGACATGACCAATAACACCGCGGAGATACCGATATGGTTTCAGCAGGCATGGGGTTGTTGGGCCAAGCAAGTGGAGATAAAGCGAGCGTATACGCGGCAAATGCGCTGGGACATGGTGGTGCGCTGCGAAGTGCGGGGGTGTTACACGCAAAATGTGCAGGGCAGCGGCCCCAATCACGAGGGAATCGAGTTCAGTTATGCCTCCTGGAACCTGATTGAAGACAATATCTGTAACAACGGCGGTGCGCCGCCGATCATCCTGGAAGAAGATATTACTTCCTCCTCATGCAACGTGATCGGCTACAATTATGTTGCCAACACCGACCCGGCATTTTGGGACCTGAGCTTCAGTCACGGTTCTGGGAGCATCCTGAATTTGGCCGAAGGTAACGTGATCAACAACTTCGAGGACGACGGGTATTACGGGTCGTCGAGTTATAACACGCTGTTTCGGAACCGGATTAGCGGGCAGGTGCGGCTGAAGCATTTCTCCGATTACTACAACGTGGTAGGCAACATTCTTGGGGACACCTGGGCCAACACCTCCGAAACGGACGTGGCGAACTACTGGGACCAGGGCATCGCTCCGGTTTACGAGCTGGGCTTTCCAAACATCGGGAATGTTTCTTACACTGGAACATTCGGGCCAACTGATCCCCCGGATTACAGCCGCCTACCTAACACTCTGGATGGATGCCAGCAACTCGATCGCAACGTCAAAGCCACGATTCTACGGCACGGTAATTGGGATGCTGCAACGAAGCATGTGGTCTGGGATAACATAATCTCCGATCATACGATTCCGAACAGCTTATATTTGACAGCCAAACCATCTTGGTGGGGCGTCCTGTTGTGGCCGCCGATAGGTCCCGATCGGACGCCGATGGCAGGCCAGATTCCGGCCCAGCAGCGTTTTGCGAATGGCATGCCAACGCCGGCGCGGACACCGGGCGTGACACTGGAGTCCCAACGCATCAATGTGCCGTCCCATAACGGCCCGAGCGCGACACCGGAGTCCCAACAAAAGTTCCAGAAGAAATGGACGAAAAGCAAAAAAGTTAAAGAGCAGAAAGGTACAAAAACCAAAAAAACTTTGGCCAACGAGATCTCTGAAGCCCCTGGTGCTAGCCAGCCTTACTAACCACGCCATGAATGAATTAATCATCGCCGGTCGAACAGACCGCCAGTACCGGCGCGACCTACGGCGATATTGGGAGCTCTTCTACTTCCTCGCCTGACGAGGCGCGTGCAAACGAGAATTTCTCCTGGATCCCTAGCCAGTCGCTAGGCACAAAACGCTCATCCGACGTTGGAATGATGACGGGGACGACTGGCGGGGACTTGATTCATTCAGGCAGGCCTCCCGCTACGCTATGATTACAGAGATATTGCGTACGTTCGACTCCGACCGAAAGGGAAGCTTGCTGCGACACCGAGCAGAACCAAGGCGAGATAGCTTTTCCTCCAGTAACAGTCCCAAACCGTTGGCACGGCAGTTAGCTGTTCCGATATGAACCGCTCCGAAAAATTTAGGCGCCTTTTCTGCACCGAGGCAATCCGGAAGGATTTGCGTACGAGTTCTGTACGGGCGGCGGGCTACACGTGGGCAGCCGGGACCGCTGATTTTGTCCTTCGCATTGGTTCTACTGCCATACTCGCCCGGCTTGTTCTCCCCGAACAGTTCGGACTGGTCATGATGGTAATGGCAGTCACTGCAATCGCCGATCAGTTTAGAGACTTAGGACTTTCTACCGCAACGGTACAGCGCAAGGAGATCAGCCACCAGGAAGTCACAAACCTGTTTTGGATAAATGTGCTGGCAGGAACGCTTATCGCTGCGGTAGTTTGTGCCGCTGCATCTCTTGTTTCTGAGTATTATAAAGAGCCGCGGCTCACGCTGATCACGTGCATCCTGGCGACGAACTTCATCTTTGGGGGTCTCATGGTTCAGCACCAGGCATTGCTGACCCGGCAATTGCGGCTTGGACATACTTCGAGTGTGCGCCTGCTATCCAGCGGATTGAGCACCATCTTGGCGATTGCACTGGCGTGGGCGGGTTTCGGTTACTGGGCACTCGTCTGGCGTGAAGTAGTGCGCAGCGCGCTGCTGACGGCGGGGATGTGGCTTTGTTTCCCCTGGGTGCCGGGCTGGCCGTGCCGGAAGACTAGCGTGCGAGAGATGCTCGGTTTTGGCGCGCACTTGAGCGCGGCAAACATTGTAGCAACCATTAGCTCAAGTATAGATCGACTCCTGATCGGACGGTTCTGGGGAGCGGGCCCTGTTGCTCTCTATCGACAAGCTTATCAGTTGTTAGTTGTCCCGATGGACCAATTACTCGGCCCGATGTTTCAGGTGACGCAGCCGGGTTTGAGCATGTTACAAGGTGACGATTCTCGTTATCGTCGTTTTTATCAGAAGGTGCTGACTGTAGTCTGCATCGCCAGCATGCCACCCAGCGCCTTTGTAGCTATTTGTCCTGCCGAAATCACGCGCGTACTCCTCGGTCGGAAGTGGCTTGGCTGCGCAGAGGTTCTCGCCATCCTAAGTCTCGGAACGTTCATCAAGGCCCCCGTCGCATGGAGCGGTCATGTTCTCATAACTCGCGGTCGGTCCAAGATGTACCTGGCTCTTACGTTAATCCAAAACCTGGCCCTTATTGTTTTTATGTTGATTGGTGTGCAATGGGGTATTTCGGGCGTCGCTGTAGCGGATGTAGCGGCGACATACCTACTGATTGCGCCCACTCTCTATCTGAGCTACAAAGACTCGCCTTTACGAATAGGAACGTTCTTCTCGACGATTGTTCGGCCGGCAATCGCCAGCATCGTAATGGCCATCGTGCTGGCAGTGTTCCGTCGGGTAGTTCCGACATTGGTTGCTCCGATGTTCTTAACGTTGGGCGGTCTTGTTGCCCTTGCTGTGTTTATCCTCGCTTGGGTCCTGATGCCGGGCGGAAAAGCCGAACTCGCGGGACTTCTGTCTGACGTTCGCTCGGCGTTGCAGCGGAGACTGCCGCGCCTTAGCCCACTCGAGCCAGTAGTCGTGGCCGACCAAAGCCAACCCGCTTGAATTGCGAAAGGAAGCTGCTTTGCCAGTGACTCCGCGCGTTTCAGTAATACTTACAGTTCACAAACGCACTCAATTCCTCGCTGAGGCATTGGAAAGCGTTTTGGCTCAAATCTACCGTGATTACGAAATCATCGTCGCCGATGATTCTGGAACCGCTGCTGCGCGACACATTGTAGCTGCTTGCGGTTCCGCCGACCGGGTACGATACCAGCCTAATCCCAGGACGCTCGGGATCGCAGTAAGTCTGGTTCGAGCTGTCCAGCAGGCGGGCGGCGAGTACGTTGCCATTCTAAATGATGACGATGTCTGGGAACGTGATCTGCTGGCCAAATTGGTGGCCCCACTTGAAAGCAATCACAATTGTGTTTTGGCTACTTCCGATCACTGGATCATGGATGAAAGCGGACGTATTGATGTTGGCTTGAGCGAAGCCTGGTCGGTGAATTTTGGCCGGGCCTCGCTGCAAGAAGGAATCGTTAGCAACACGGCTGAGTTTGCTGTAACAAAGGGCGGTCCGCCCATTAACATAAGTTCGGTGTTCCGTAAGGATGCCATTGATTGGTCGCTTATGGTTCGAGACGTAAGCGGTGCCTACGACTACTGGATCGCATGCTTGTTAGCAGCGACTCGCCAACCGATTTATTACGTTCCCGAGCGGCTGGCCCGTTGGCGGACACATTGTGAGATGGAGACACGCCGACGGGCACATAACAAGGCAGAGAATTTGGTGTACATCTACTCCGTTCTGCGCGAGCGCGAATGGTTCCCTGAGCTGCAAGGTGCCATAAAAGCAAAACTTGCTGAAGCGCTGTTTGTCGTCGGGCGCGATAAGCTTCACTTTAATCACTTGCGGGAGGCGAGGAGCAATTTTTGGCACTGCTTCCTTCTCACCAGAAGCCCGAGAGCGCTCGCCCGTGCCGCGATCACATTCTTACCTCACACTGTTCGGATGCGCTTGAGAGCATGTCTTACGATGTTACGAACCAGTTCTGATGAAGAAAAGGGCGGAAGTGGGGCAGCTGAACCATTGTTCCGAGTTTAACCGGCGCGACAACCAATGCCCATTAATTTGATGTCAAAAATGCAAACGCTAGCAGACGCACATGAGCAGCGTAAGTGCGCAAATGATGGAATTGCTGAGAGCAAAGAAGACGGCCTGGTGGTTCTTTCTCCTGCGGACAAACGTCCATTTCGTCGCATTCTTTATGTAGATGGGTACGGCGGTGCTTCGATGTGGGAGAAAATCAAAAAGGGCGACGTGCCGACTCATCATCTACGTGGCTGTCTTGAGCTGGTACGCATGGGCTACGAGGTTGCACTTGCGGAGCCGCTGCCGGACGTGAACCTGCGTCGCCGCCCGGTCCCGCATGATCTGCGTTTGTTGAAGATGGTTCGGTCATGGCTGAAACGAGATGATATTGTTTATTGCGGGCACAACGTTCTTTTTTGGCTGCCTCTTCTGAATGCTTTGGGCGTGCTCCGCCGCCCTATTGTGTCACACTTATTTGGTCGCGAGGACCTGCCTGTCAGCCGTGGCCACAATGGGATCATTGGTCTGACGCCGGCCGCGGCGGAGGAAGGTAAAAGGCTTGCGCCGCATGCGAAGGTGGTTCACTTGGGTTGGGGCACCGATCTTAGCATTTTTCCAAAGTTGGCCTACCGCCCTGAAGCGTTCTTTGCTTGTGGTATTACGCTTCGAGACCATCGCACCCTTAGCCTAGCCGCCGCGCGATGCCGGCAACGGATCGAAGTTATCTGTCCGGGTGTCGACGGAGATATAACGTGGCCAGCCAACGTGAGGGTGACTGACGGTGGCCGTGGGTGGAACGTCGACGATAAGAAGGTGAGTTATGATGATCTTTTATACAAGCACTATGCTCGGAGTTCGGGATCTCTGATTATTCTCAAGAACCATCGTTATGCAGAACAAACGGCTCCTGGGTTTACCGAGCTAATTGAAGTTATGGCAATGACCAGACCGGTTATTGTCACCCGAACGCCGGCTCTTGCAGGAGAAATTGACGTTGAACGCGCTGGATGGGGACTATTCGTTCCCATGGAAGACCCTGGTGCATTGTCGGAAGCGATCGACTTCCTTGGCGATAACCCATCGCAAGCCGAAGAGATGGGCCGATGCGGACGGCGATTAGCCGAACGCCACTACAACATCGATCGCTACGCAAGAGACCTGCACAGGTTTTTTGAAAGCCTGTAAGAAGTTATTTCTGTTTAACATCACTCAACGATGGCAAGCAAACGCATCATCAAAAAAGATCCCCAGCTGAAAAAAGACGACCTCATCGTGATTACGGGAGCGGGCGGATTCATTGGTGGCAACCTTGCTCGTTATTTCGATGACAAAGGCTTCACTCGCATTCGCGCCGTGGATAAGAAGCCGCTTTACGAATGGTATCTTCGCGTTCCTGGAGTCAAGAACGTTTGCCTCGATGTCAGCAAGGAAGATAACTGCTATCGAGTCTGCGAAGGGGCCGCTGAAGTCTATAACCTGGCAGCGGATATGGGTGGCATGGGTTTCATTGAGCGTTTTCGCATCGAGTGTATGCGCAGTGTTCTCATTAACACGCACATGCTAGAAGCCGCGTATCGGGCTTGTGCGCGCCGATATTTTTACTCATCGACTGCATGCGTTTACAACGAGCTCTTGCAGCAAGATCCAAAGGTTCGGGCACTCAAAGAGTCCGACGCATATCCGGCGATGGCTGAGCGCGGTTATGGCTGGGAAAAGCTTATAAGCGAAATCTTTTGCCAGGAATACTGGGCCGAACGCGGGATGAAGACATTCATCGCCAGATTTCACAGCGTTTACGGGCCCTATGGCACTTGGGATGGCGGCCGCGAAAAAGCCCCAGCCGCGATTTGCCGGAAAGTGATTGAAGCGGTCGATAAGAAAGATCTGCGCATCAATATCTGGGGGGATGGACATCAAACCCGCAGCTTTCAATACATTGATGACTGTCTGACTGGGATAGATTTGATTATGCACTGTGACGATCTGATCGCGACGCCGATCAATCTCGGTTCGAGTGAGCTTGTTTCTATCAACGATCTCGTCTCGAAGGTAGAGAGGATCGCCGGGGTGAAGCTCGAGCGCGATTATGATCTAAGTGCACCGCGCGGTGTCGCGGGCCGCAACAGCGACAACACCTTTATCAAGCGAGTGCTGAATTGGGAACCAAATACTCCCTTGGACAAAGGGCTTCGTAATACCTACACGTGGATCAGGGAACAATATTTGCAGCGCAAAATGGGTCAGCGCGTCGTTGAGTAGCGAGATACGTGCTCCGTATCCGTCTATTGTTGTTCTTCCTGCCTATGCGCGGTCCTTACCCGCAGGTGGCTCAAGAAGCAACGACCCGTGTGTTATGGCTATTTAATTTCACTAGTAAACCCATCCCGCATTCAGCGAAGGGTGGAACGTCGGCAAAAACACCCCTGTCGCATCGACCCGACAAGTGAAGGATTACCGACTTCGAACCAATACAATTCGGAGAGACGATGGACATGATACAACGAATGGGACGCGGCATGACCTTCCTTCGTCAAGTGTGGAAAAATAAGGCGGTGCTTCGGGGGTTGCTGGGCTCTGACAATTTCGCTTTTGTAAGAGATTATCCCCCAGGTCATTTCTATTCTCCAATTCCCGATCTTCGTGAATTAAGAGAGCAGGCGCGTGTAGCATGCGACGAGGCCGTCGCAAGTCTGGCGGGGATTGAATTAAATGAAAAGCGCCAGCTACAAATGGTAGATGCGTTTGCCCAGATTTATGGTGAGCTTCCATTTCCAGATGAGCAGACCCGGCAATTCCGTTACTTCTTTGATAATCCTTATTTCAGCTACGGCGACGCAGTGATCCTATATTGCGTTCTTAGGTCATTTAGACCCGCGCGTGTAGTGGAAGTTGGCTCGGGCTTCTCCTCCGCAGAAATGCTGGATGTAAACGACCTGTTCTTCGATCGCACGGTCGAGTTTATTTTCATCGAACCGCGCCCTGAGCGTTTATACAGCATACTTTCAGAGCAAGACAAAGGGAGCTACGGAATCGAAGTTAAGCCTGTGCAACAAGTGGACGCTGCGGTATTTCGGTCGCTAGCGGAGAATGACGTTTTATTTGTAGACGCGAGTCACGTCGGAAAATCGCATAGCGACGTGTTACATATTCTTTTTGAAATCCTGCCGAAGCTAAACAAAGGGGTTCTTGTGCATTTTCATGATGTAATGTGGCCCTTTGAATATCCACAAAGCTGGCTAGAGGACGGGAGGGCGTTCAATGAAGCATATTTTTTGCGAGCCTTTCTTCAGTATAATTCTGCATTCGAGATTCTCTTTTTTAACTCCTTCATGATGGCTCAGCACGCGCAACTGCTGAGGGCTAAAATGCCGCGCATGTTAAAGTCGCCTTCGACGCCGGAAACGATTGGAAACTCCAGTTTGTGGCTAAGGAAAATTGCTTAGGATTCGCCAGGATCCAATGATTGCTCCTTTCGTCACAGGTTAGGTATCATTTCTGCCACTGCACATTTGAACAAGGACGCTCCACGCATCCTATATGTGTCGTCCTGCTGGCCGCATGATCGTTCTTTTGGCGAACAACTGCGGGCGTTGCATATTGGCCGCGCGCTGCAAAGTATTGGAACAGTTACACTCGTGGTAGTGAGCTCGGATACTGCGACACCGGAAACAGTCCAAAACACGGCGGAGGAGTTTGCCGTAGAGCCTCCAGTGCAGGTAGAGGTCGTACCTAACCACCGATTGCTTCAGCGTTTTAAGTGGGCGTTCAATCCGCGCTTTCTGAATGTTCATGGCTGCGTAGCGGATGCCGGCGACCGCGAACGTCTGCTTAATCGCCTCAAGGATTTCGATCTCGTGTGGGTGCTAAATGCGCGGACGCCGAATATTCTCGCTCAATGGTATTGGCCTCATTCTGTCCTGGACATTAATGACTTGCCCAGCTGTTTTCACAAGATGGTCTGGCAAAATGGCGCGGGTATAAGTGAAAAGGTCAAAGCTGGTATCGAAATGCATTTGTCCATGCGCCGTGAGCGCTTTTGGAAAAAGCGCTTCAGCGTGTTATCGGTCTGTAGCGAAGCGGACCGCAACTACCTCGGCGGCGGAGAACACGTTCATGTTATACCTAACGGATTTGAGCGGCCAGTACACGAGCCACGCCCCCAGCCCGTCGATCCGCCGCGCATCGGGTTCATCGGTCTCTTCAGTTATTTGCCGAACCTGGAAGGAGTAAGATGGTTTCTGCGCGAATGCTGGCCGTTGATCAAGCGCGATGTTCCAGATGCTCGGTTGCGCTTGGTTGGGAAGAATACGGATGGAGCACTGAGGCCGAATGCTCCGGACATTGAAGCGCTGGGATATCTCACCGATCCAGTCGATGAGATTGCCACATGGTCTGCCATGATTGTCCCGATCAACCATGGCGCTGGCACGCGGATCAAAATTGCGGACGCCTTTAGTCGCAAATGCCCGGTGGTTTCAACACATCTGGGGGCCTACGGCTATGATGTCCAGAATGGGCGCGAGCTTCTGCTGGCCGATGACCCAAGGCAGTTTGCCGCCGCATGTGTTGCCTTAATGCGGGATCGCTCTGCTGGCGAAGCGATCAGCGAACGTGCTTACAAGGCATTCCTGAAAAAATGGACATGGGACGCGATCGCCCCGCGCGTGTGGGCTGCTGCCGAAGACGCGCTTCGACTCGGCTCCCGTCTGTTTGCGCAGCCCGGATAACCGATCGTGTATTAAAAGGACATTCATGAGAGAGGGGATAATCGAAAGACCGTCTTCACGTCTGCCTACGATTACAAACTCACCGGCAGTTACAACGAATAAGCGGCTTTTCGGACTGGCAACTCGCAGGGAGCGCTGGGGCCCGTCCTGGAAAGGATGGCTGATCATCGCAGTGCTGGTGATTGGGACGGCGGCCTCGTTTACGTACGCGGCTTATCCATTCCTTGCTGTTACTCATCGTGTGAACGCCGATACCCTCGTGGTGGAAGGCTGGGTGCACCAGTATGCTATTCGCGCCGCCGTTAACGAATTCGAAGCTGGTCATTACCGGCGTGTGTTTACGACCGGCGGACCCGTCGCGGGAATGGGCGGTTACACAAACGACTACAATACCTCGGCAACTCAAGCCGCAGCGCAATTACAAGCAGAAGGATTATTAGCCAATCTGATTCAGGCAGTTCCTGCGCGCATCAGCGATCGTGATCGCACCTACAGTGCTGCACGGGCGCTCGGGGATTGGTTTAGCAATCATCACTCAAGCGTGCCTGCCATCAATGTTCTGACGCAAGATGTTCATGCGCGGCGGACAAGGCTGCTTTTTGAAAGGGCGCTGGGCGATCGCACAACTGTCGGCATCATTGCCGTTGCCAATCCGGATTATGATGCCGGACACTGGTGGCGGTACAGCGAGGGTGTAAGAGATGTTATCAGCGAAGCCGTCGCCTATCTGTACGCTAAGTTTATTTTTGCCAGCACGAGCGCCAAGTGATGGCGATGTCGTTCTTGTGATCAAGGGAAAGATGGTTGCTCAACATCTCAGCTGCTAAGTAGTAATTAACTTTGGAGGGTACTATGAAAATTTCTGTTATAGGTCTTGGCTACGTTGGACTTCCACTATCGATGCAGTTTGCGCGTTCGTGCGCCGACGTGATAGGTATCGATATCGATCCTGACAAGATCAAGTTACTAAGCAGTGGACAGAGTTATATCAAACATATTGAGAGCCGCGGTATCGCAGACTTGGTCGGCTCGGGAAAACTAACTGTTTCAACGGACTTCAATCTCATTAGACAAACCGAGGCAGTAATCATTTGCGTGCCCACGCCGCTTACAAAAAACCGGGAGCCGGACATTTCGTTCGTACTGGAGACCGGCCGATCAATCGCGCGGTACCTCACCAAGGGTGTATTGGTGGTTTTAGAATCGACGACCTATCCCGGAACAACCGAGGATGAGCTGCGTGTTGTATTAGAAGAGGGATCCGGGCTGAAGGCAGGCGTTGATTTTCACCTGGCGTTTTCTCCAGAACGCGAAGACCCAGCGAACGGGCAAAGCAATGTGAAAAAAATCCCGAAGATCGTCGGTGGGTTCACGCCGGCGTGTCTTAAGAAGGCGGTTGCGCTGTACGAACGCGCGATCGATACAGTCGTGCCGGTCTCATCGTGTCGCGTTGCCGAAGCCACAAAACTGCTCGAGAACATCTTCCGCGGAATCAACATCGCGTTGGTGAACGAGCTCAAACTGGTTTATGGCGCGATGGGCATTGATATCTGGGAGGTCATAGAAGCGGCCAAGACC
>Ga0193722_1000291_pt1 | contig 11121 bp, 6 predicted proteins | sample H2m1metaG_FD_143044 | JGI IMG/M metagenome (GOLD analysis project Ga0193722, IMG submission 143044) | Soil microbial communities from a riparian zone of the East river system, Colorado, United States - H2m1 | ecosystem: Environmental > Terrestrial > Soil > Riparian zone | place: USA: East River...
GCGGGCCGGTCAGATACCGCCGGCAAAACCGATCGCCAAACTCTTCAGGCCGTTCTGTCGCAGCGGGAGAACCGCTACTTGATACGACAATTGTGCTGGGTCCTGAGTATTCAGGGGCTAGACACTTACCTGTTGCTACCCCGCGATCCGGCGGACACCGATCTCTTGGTGGGAGCTATTCGCCCCAGCACCAGCCCTAATGACATCGACGTCGTCATCGGCATACGCGGTCCCATTGCCCCACCGACAATGTGCAATGGATTGATGGTGCCGATCATCCTGTTCGGCCAGATCTATTCTTTCGACCGGTATACGCTGATCGACAACATTCCCAAGCCCGAGAAGACTACCAAGGCGCAGTTCGGCCCCGCAGCCGAAGAATTGTTCAACCGGATCATGCAACTGACGGACAACGCCGGTGCAACCGACGAACATCGTGCTTTGAACTATCTGGCCATGCGTTATCCAGCCATTTACGCTCGAGCCGCTGAGGCCTTTGCCCAGGATTTTTCCCTAACCGCGGTTGAAGTGCGCCCCTCGGCACTGAGCAGCACACGCAAGATCGTCGATGTCATCTTTGCTTACACCAACCGTAACACCGATTTCACCGAGAAATCTTGTGTACGCGTCGATGTCACTGAGGAGTTCCCATTCCTGGTGACAAAGATGGCGCCATTTTTTGATCGTGGATAGGAGACGCCACGATGAACATACCTGCGTTCACAGCTCAGGCTTCGCTATACAGCAGTAGCCGTCGCTACCGTTCTTCGATCACGGAGTCTGCCGCCAAGTCATTCTCCGAGCACTCAATTGTTCCCGCCTACATGCCAGGCCCGGCCACTCAACATGAGTGTGCCGTCTGCACGGGGCTGTGCGACAAAGTGATGGAGGGGTGTGCGATAATCGTAGTAGCTGGCGTCAGTGCTGTGTGTGTTGGGACGCTCGGTTTCGGCTGCCCCGCGGCCGTCGCGGCGGGCGAGACCATACTGGTCGGTTGCGCCGAAGCATACGCTGCTTGCATCGGTTACTGCAATATCCCGAGCTGGGTCCCCGTTGTTGGTGGTTACTGCTGTCCAAAGATTTGCGGACCTCCAAACCCTCTTGAGGGTTCAGGATCCGGTTGCTGTGATCTGGGGGAGAACTGTGTAGATCAACACGATCCTAATTCACGGCAAGGCTGTTGCCCAAGCGACCAACTAGTCTGTGGTGGTAATTGCTGCGCCAAAGGAGAGAGCTGTTGCGGTGACACGTGTTGTCCACCAGGTTATTACTGCGTAGGCGGTAACTACTGCAGTCAATACCCGACTGGAAATGTGCCCTTCGGCAATCCCCCCCCGCCACCACCGCCAGTTAATAATTGCATTTTGGGAGGGGCGCCCTGTGGCCCCAAGTGTTGCCCGCCAGGCACACAATGCTGTAACTATCACCCTGATACCGGAGCAGACTGCAGGACGTCGTGCTGGGCCTGATTTCGGGGAAGGATTTTGAGGTAGATAACGTAGCTTGGATACAGCTTTATCGTTCCCGTCAATAGACTAAATCGTTAAATCAACCAGCCGCAGTTGAAATGAATATCCCAGGGTTTAGCGCAGAGACATCGCTCTACAAGACAAGCAGGCTCTACCGCACGAGCGGGGAATTTGGTCAAGCTGACGAAACCATACATCCTGCGCTCTCGATAAGTGACCTCCTCAAATCTTCACTTGGCCTGGCTGACCTGGCGGCCACCACACGTGATCTCGGGAGTCTCGGTTATGTGGACAATCCATTCCCTTTTGCCATCCCGTGCGGCGCGCTCGGAAAAGATTGCTGCCGCGCCCCTGCAGGATCGCAGAATATTTCGGCCTTCGGTCCACTCGTAAGTTGTCAAAAAGACTTGGGCTGCAACATCACGACTAACAAGTGTGTTTCGCCGTGCGGTAGCCCCGGCCAGGTCTGCTGCGACGGTCCGGAAACACAGGCCGTAAAGTGGACTGCGGCTGGCGAGATCTACTCGCCTAACTCTTGGAATATGCGAGAGATGTGCGACACGGGCGTGTGCGACAAGCAGACGCATCGCTGCATCACTTGCGGTACTCAAACCGCCGGTCCTTGCTGTTCGTCGGATGCATCTCAAGCCACCGCGCGCTGCTTCCGCGATGCGCAAACAGGCAATCGGCTCGTCTGCAATGATCCATGGGGAAGCGCGGGTAGCCACTGCGTAGAGTGCGGCAAGGGGGGCCAGCCGAAGTGCTCGACCTCCGGTGAGGCGCCTTGCGACGACGGGCTCGTGGAGCGCGAATCGGACGGCACCTGTGTGTTCTGCGGTTGGGCGGGTCAACCCACATGCGATCGCGGCGAGCCTTGTCGCGGCGGGCGCTCGGTTCCCGACCGCTGGTTCAGTCAATGTATCCCTGCGGGAGGTCCCAATCAGCCCTGCCGCCCGGATGGCGTCAATGGCGGTTGCGACAATCAGGGTACCTTCTGTAACAGTGCTCACATCTGCCAGTCCTGTGGCCACCTCGGCGAGATTTGCTGTGCGCCGGGCAAGTTGCCGGGCAACGCGAGCTGTGTTGACCCGGGTGAGTGCGTCGACGGTCACTGCTTCGCCTGCGGCTATGAGAACATGCCTGTCTGTCCCACCGGTGACCCTTGCAAGTGCGGCCTATGCAAGCCCGTGGACGGCTGGTGTCGGCCATGCGGCCATGACGGGCAGCCCTGTTGCGGCCAGCCTTGGTGGCCCTGTTACGACGGAGCGCATTGCGACGACGGCGTATGCCGAGGTCCGTCCGCCCCGCCGCCGCCCCCGCCGCCAAATCAGCTCAAAACGTGTAATGGGGAAAATTGGGGGTTGTCGACGATGGATCGCCCCGTGTTCATCAAACGCGCCGACCAGTGCGTGCTTGGTGTCAACTATAAGGCTAACTCGGCGCAGGAGGCTTACACCTGCGCCCGACGCGACTACGGAGGCGCAGTAGTAACAGATACTGTTTACCCGTATAAGTTTGCACTCACGAGCGCGTTCGGTTGTAACACGGTGAACTTCTTCGCCACCGACGACGCTGGAGCGCAAACGTGCGCTCAGTCGCAGTGCATCAACTGCATCGTCACTCCAGGCGACTGCCCCTGATCCACGAGGAAGATCATCGCCGACGCAAGGTCATTAGTGAGCCGTGACTTGCGCTTCTACGAGTCATCCATTAGCGCCAGCTAGAAGTTTGGCGCAAATATCTGGGCACCATTTTTCCCGCCGCTGATTGAAGCGGGGGGTATTATCAGTGGCGTTTGGTACACCGGCAGGGACACGGCATCGGCGAAGGATTTCGGGCCCGGATCGATTGTGATGATGCCCGCCAATTGGGTGCACGTGAGTGGCTGTCGCGCCGGAAGCGATTGCGTGTTCTACCAGGAAGGCACGGACAAGTTCGACTTCAAGCCTGTTGCTGCCGAGGCTCCCCGGGGCGAAGCCTGGTCAGTAGCAGGATATTCGTCGCTGTCGTAGGTCAGCGCGGCCAACTGTGCCTACCTTTCCGGTCAAAATCGTCCGGCTTACTTTTCGTCCCAAGAGAGGCCTTCAGTGAAGATCTTCACTTCGCTCCCTCCGTTCTCCGGCTTCACGAAGATCGTGAGCGCAGCGTCTCCCCGTTTGCGCTTCAGTATTGAGGACGCCGCCGTGACCAGATCGCTCCCTTCCTTGGTCCAGCCTTGGGCTTTGAGATTCGCGGTCAATTCGGCACAGACACTCTTCACGTTCGTCTTACTCTTGAAGACAACGTGCTCAACAAGCGTCTTGTACTCGATGTCCGAGGCATCCTTCGTGAGGGCAAGGTCCTTGACGTTGAGTTGATCCTTCGCTGGCTTGGGCTCGGCTTTTTCGCTGAGATCAGTTATCCGCTCGGTGGTTGCCGGCTTGTTCGTTGCGTCCTCTTCGGGCTTTTTCGAATTCGTGAGCTGAAATTCTTTTGGGATTTCTCCAAGCGGCGCGACAAACTTCAGATTGACCTCCCAGGTCTCGCCGAAGGTATCGACCTGGCCATCGGTAGTCAGTTCCCCCTCTACCTGGCCGTCCGCGAACTTGAAGTTATTCGTCTTGATCGAGCCAATCGAGCTGAAGCCTTTTTTCGCATGTGCGCTGTGGACCACCTGGCAGCCAAAGATGCCGCCGTCTTCATGGAGCGAAATGATTAGTGCACTGCCGAACTTACCGAAAGCAGCATTAAAGTCTGGCTTCTTATCTTTGGAATGATCCTTTTCAGTGAACACCAGCACCATCCCCGGCTGATTGTTAAACGGTTCGCGCCAATGTGCTGACACGTGAGCCAGCTTCGCGTCTTTGCCGTTCCCCTTGAACACGCCCGTCACCGACGGCTTCACGTTGGCGGCCGGGCCCGGCGGTTTTTTGAAGGTGGTCGGGAGCGATTCCCCAGCACGGAGAAGCGCCACATCAAAGCGGACGTCAAAGCCTGCGGGAAACATCCCCTCGGTCTCATTCGGCTGGCTGGCTTTGCCACTCACCCGGCCGTCCTGCAGCTTTAGTTCCCCGGTTGCATTGCCGCCACGCCTGCCCAGCGACGTGCCGCCAGCGGCAGCGCTCCAGAGCTTGAGCGCCCCTGCCTTCGTGAACTCCAGTTTGATAAAGGGCCGTTTAAATTCAGAGTCCTGACCCTCCTTTTCCCCTTCCTTCGCCTTCTTAAGCTCTTCGCTCGAAACCGGCTGACCGCTCAAAACCACCGCGGTAAGTTCCTCGTCATTGATCGTGGTCTCATAGGCCAGCGCGTGCGTCAGAGGATAGTTCTTACCTTCAACCATCAATGTTCCTTCGCCGGTCTTTGCTGGCTTGGCCCCCTCTTGCGCAAAGAGCGTCGCTGCGCCGCCGATGACGACCATCGCAGCCAGTCCACTCATGAATTTCTTAGTCATAATAAATAAATGCTTCTTGTGCGGCGCATTTCAGCAGCAAGACAATGAAACGCCAAGCACGAAGTCGAGAACGATAACCATGCACACGCCATCCCCAGGTCTTCGATCCCGCCACGGCCGCGCAACTGCCCCTGACCCTTCCCACAGTCCATGGCGGCGCGATCGTCGATAGTTAACGCTGACCCTTCTCTCATACTCCTATTTAGTCAGAATTGGATTGAACGCCGTTGCAGGAATGCCGGACGAGCGCTGGGGCGAGGCGCCGCACGCATTTGTCGTCTTAGAAGCAGGCGCGACCGTGACGGAAACCGAACTGCGCAATCACGCTCGTGATCATCTGGCGCACTTCAAGTGTCCCCAACGAATCCAATTTGTGTCCGAGCTGCCGAAAACAGCCACCGGCAAGGTCCAGAAGTATGTCCTTCGCGGCAAGCCTGCGATTTCAAAGCAGTGACAGGCCAAGCGATGTAGCTATTTTAACGATTCACGTTTTAACGATGAACCGGCTTCGATTGTCGCAGTGCACGCGAACATCGCCTTCGAATTTTGTCGAACTCAAGTTGGATGCCGTCTTGCACGACGGTTGAGGCGTAGGACTAAAGTCCAATATCCGGCTGTCGGGAGTGATGGTAAAATCGTCTTCGATTACGTCATCCGACGTCTCAACGCACTTTCGGCCAGTTCTGAAAAGCCGGTTGGGAGGCTTAACCTTCGCTGAGGCACCGCCTAGCGCGATCTCCAGATCCAACTGGAGCCCCGAGTCAGCCGAAGTGAGGCCGTTGTTCAAAGCGCCTCGCGAGGATGATTCCTCGTTCCGCGCGGATTTGGAGCAGTCAACCTCAAATAAAAAGACGTTTATGAAATTCGTTAATCTCACCAAGCCAATGGCCGTGCCTCACCAAATCCACACCTACACCGAGCTCCTGCAACAGATTCACGACGACCTGCGAATCCAACATCCCGAATGGGTCCAGCAAAATGGCGAATCCCCCACGTGTGATTCTTACGAGTCGCGCCTCATGGAACTGCTCGATCCTTCGACGCGAAGTATCGCTGGTACTTATCGCGCCCTCGAACAGGGAACTGGAAGGTAAAGACTTATGGAATATGTTCTAAAGCTAGTTGAGCTATTCTTGTTCTGTCTGGGAATCACTTACTTAGGAGCCTGGGCTTTCGTAGCTGCGCGAGGTAAATGCACTTTGCTATCCCGCCAGAGAAACTCTGTCCACGCAATGGGGTTGAATTAGTATGGAGATTATGGAATGCGGCGTGTGTGGAAGTTGGCGCCAGGTCGATTTGTTTCCGAGTGGGAATAATCGGGAGGGTGGCACAATGCCGGACGACAATTTTGTGTGTTTGCCATGTCAGCGTGAAGTGCGGGAGATGCAGGAAATGGAGCGTGCGCTAGATGATTACGAAAAGGGTCGCCGTAGAATGCGGAGTCAAATGAGGAGACTGCTACCGGATCAAGTCGTGGATCCTGGCATGAAGCGATCTCTGCTTGCGTGACGGGAGTTGCGCTGGGCATCGAACGAGGGGACACTGCGCGCTCTCCGCGATGCTGCCCGTTTCATTTTCGGCACAACTGAATAAGCCGCAGGGGCTGGATCTTCGCTGAGACACCGTATAGCGCGATCTCCAGATTCAACTGGTTGATGATGAAAAACAAAAGACTTTCCGTGTTGTTGACGTTCATAGCGCTCGCGCTTGCGTCACCATGTCAAGCGCAGCAAACTAGTAGGCAGCAGAATTCTACACCCCAACAGGCGTTGGATAAGAGGCAAGACGCTTTTCAAGCGGACAAGGCAAAAGGAGTGCATGCTAGCTACCAGTGGGAGCTTAGTGGTCCAAACGGAGGCGAATGGTGGCTGAGTGGTAAATGATGGAACTTACAAAATGGGTAGGGGAAAGATTGACAATCCAAATGTCACGTTTGCAGCGAGCGATGAAGACTGGGTTGCTATGTCAAATAAAACCCTCAAAGTCCAATGGGCATACGTGACTGGCCGCTTAAAGATTCAAGGCAGCCATAGTTTGGTAAAAAAATTAGACGAGATTTTTCCTTAAAATTGCAATGACTCTGCGCAGGGTCACGGCGGTTGCCTCTGATAACTCCCGCCGTTGTTATCGAAAAGCGGCAGTGGGTTTCAGAATGATCATGCACAACCCGCCGCGACGCGCCTTCACTTCGTTTCCGTCTTCGCTCGACTACGACGTGGCGATTCGGCGCGAGCAAGCAAGTGATGATCCGCCTTCGTTTGACTTCCTCGCTTTCCGCAATGCTGACCTGTTCACAACTTTCAAAATCTTTCGCCGGCCGGGCGCTCGCCGGGGCCTAACGAATCAGCTGCGGTGTTTTCGCTCCCGTTTCGGCCGTTCCGATTGAACAGCCGCATTGAATACCAACTGCGCAGTTACAGGGAATCAGAGGTAATTCTCGTTTTTCGCGAAAATGTAACAATGCTGTTACCATTCTAGTTGCAAGTTACGCTCGACATTCGTTAGGCAACGGCGTAAGAAAGAAGTCGATTACGTCATTCGACGCTTCAACTTATTTTCGGCGCGACTGAATAAGCCGCAGGGGCTGGATCTTCGCTGAGACACCGCTTTACGCGATCTCCAGATCCAACTGGAGCCCCGAGTCAGCCAAGGTGAGGCCGGTTCTTCAAAGCGCCTCGTGAGGATGGTTCCCTGGTTCCGCGCGGAACTGGGTTGCAGTTAATGCAGTTCAACATTCTGGGAAGAAAAATTATGAAAACGATCCGTCAACTTACTTTTACTGTTATTACCGCCTTGTTTGTTGTTACGGCCGCGTTGCTTTGGGCCAGCGCGTCTCCGAAAGTGACCGGACAAACCACGCCGCCCTTTGCCTTCGCGCCAGGGGCGCCCACCGACCTCAAACGGTCCGCGGGCCCATTGGCCTTCCTGGAGGGTTTATTTGAAGGGCCTTGGGGAGGATTCGACACTGGAACTTTCGGTCGTGGTTTCGGCCCGAAATCATTTGCTGTGGGCAATCTGGATGGAGACGGAGACCTCGACATTTTGGTCGGCGACAGCTTTTTTGGCTCGCCGGGCATTTCTGTTTTGAAGAACAACGGCGATCAAACTTTTGCCGCGCCGGTCTATTATTCACTTCCTCAGAGTCAAACAGTGGGAGAAGTGGCCCTTTCGGATTTCGATCTAGATGGCGATCTTGACGCGTTTGCAACCATCCGCGGCGATTTCGATCAATTGTTGAAGATCATGGTCTGGCGCAATAATGGGGACGGAACTTTTGCCGCTCCGATTGAATTTCCCACTGGCCAGGGTCCGGCCGGAATCGTGATCGCCGATTTTACAGGTGCCGGTAAACCGGACGTTATCACGGCAAACTACGGCGGTTCGTCCATCTCAATTCTGAGGCATAACGGTCTGATTGGAGCCGCGGCCGGGTTCCTCCCGCCCGTCAGTTTCAACGCCACAAATCACGCGGAAAAAATTGCTGCCGCGGACGTCAATGGCGATGGAATCTTGGATGTGGTTGTCGGCGAAACGGTGGACATTGGGCCCGCGGCCACCCTTGCGGTTATGATTAACACGGGCACCGGTGATTTCGCCGCCCCGGTCATTTACGATGCTGCTCCTGATGGGCGTTTCGGTTCGACCGGTGTGGCGCTGGCCGATCTCGATAATGATGGCGACGTCGATCTAATCGGAGGCGGATTATACAGCACCGGTTCTCTCGACAACGGAGCCGTAACGATCCGGCGAAATAATGGAAACGGTACCTTTGGCGCGGCCGAAATAATCCTGTTTACCAACCCCAACTTCGTTCCGATGCCAAAAGAGATTGCGACCGGTTTCATCAACGGTGACGGTTTTGCGGATATTATTGCCGCGGTTCCCTCAGGAAGGGCGATCGAGGGCTTTGTCGCCGTCACCAGCAATGGTTCGGGCGGCTTCAACACGCCAATTTATTACGAAGCGTCGCAACAGACGTTCGACGTCGCCATTGTTGACCTCGACAATGACGGTGACGGTGATCTCATTACGGTCGCAAACTCCTCGGCGGCGGTCACCGTTCATGAAAATCCTGGCAATGGTTTATTCCCAGTGCTGCCGCGATATGAAGTCGCATCGCTTTCCGATGCTGTTGAAAGTGCTGATATAGATAATGATGGGGATATCGACATTGTGGTGAACGGAGAGGTTGACATCGCTTCGATCGACCCTGTCGTAAAGATTCTCAAGAATAACGGCAACGGTACATTCGCTCCCGCGATTGATTACACACCGACGCGAAATTTCGCCGACATGAAGCTGCGGGATATCAACGGCGATGGTTTTGTCGATCTGATCTTCGCGCCGGACGCGAACTATCCTCCATATCATTTTGGTACGGCGTTGAATCTTGGCAACGGGACATTCGCCCCGACCGTTGTGACAGACGTTTTCTCCTGCGGCGACGGGAGCATCGATGCTGCCGATCTCGATGGCGATGGCGACCTCGACATTGTGCTGACCGAAGAAGAAACCTGTCCCGGAGTCGACGCTCACATCTTTATTTTCCGGAATGACGGCAACCAGAACTTCGTTCGAATGCCCGATATCGTCCTCATCGGTTTATTGCCTCACGGCGTGGCTCTGGCAGATGTAACCGGCGATGGCAACATCGACATTATAACTGTGCTTTCGACAGGTATGGGCGTGTTTCCGGGAAACGGAAATCTTACGTTCGGAGCGCCGATCATCAGTACTACCGCGCCGTACAAGTTCAAAATGCGCGATTTCAATCACGACGGTTTGCTCGATGTGGGGATGATATTGCAGCAGGATGCCTTCGGCACTGATACGATCGCGACAGCACTCGGTAACGGTAACGGAACATTTCAGGCGATAAGAACGCAGACCGGTTCGAGTGTTTTGGAAAATCTTCGGATCAGCGACGACCTCGAAACTGGTGACCTGAACGGTGACGGAACGCCCGATCTTCTGGTGTTTAACTATGCCTCAAATGATGTGTCGGTTTTTCTCGGCAATCCGGACGGCAGCTTGCGCCCACATCAGCGCTACGGCATCGGCAACACGCCCCAGCATGGAACACTGGCTGATTTTGACGGTGACGGCCGAATCGATATTGCGGCAGCGATCGGACTCCCTCCTAGCGGGCTTCACAATGCGATTGTGATCCTTCGTAATACTGGGACGCCAGGGCCGACGCCAACACCTTCTCCGACTCCAACAGCAACGATTACACCAACGCCCACGCCATCGGGCACACCTACCGTTACTCCGACTATTACTCCGACAGCAACGCCTTCAGCCACACCAAGACCTACTCCGACGCCCAGAGGTACTCCACCATCGCGGGTTCGCCCAACTCCGCGTCCGCGCCCGAGTCCGCCGCGGTAAGGGATCACGATCAGTGGTCTGAGTGGTCTGTATCGGCTTGCGTCTAAATATTTAACGTTTGTTTCCGACTGCGCTCTAGCCGTGATCGCCATTGCCGTGTACCTGAAAGAAGATGTCGATCTTCGAATAAAGTGATGTCTGATCGCGCGACAGGAGTTGCGCCGAGCGTCGGACGAGGCAACACTGCGCGCTTTCCGCAATGCTGACGGTTTCACAACTTTCAAAATCTTTCGCCGGCCGGGCGCTCTTCGACGACGTCTCGCTCCAGGTCAATCGCGGCAATCGGATCGGACTAGTCGGTCCCAATGGCGCTGGCAAATCAACCTTGTTTGCGCTCCTCCTCGGCGATGTCTCCCCCGATAAGGGGACGATCGCGATCGAGAAGAATGCAACGATCGGATTTCTTCCCCAGGAAACCGCCGCCGCCGGAGACGAAACCGTGCTCGAACTTGCTCTCGCCGTTTCGCCCGAGCTTGTGCACGCGCAGAAAGTGATCAAGGAGCACGAAGCCGGACACGGATCGGACGATGCGGCCTATCACAATGCGCTCCATGTTTTTGATGAGCACGGCGGGTGGGAGCTCGAACCAAAAGCAAAACGAGTCCTCGCCGGACTCGCTTTTCGCGAAACTGATTTCGACCGCCCGGCGCGCGCGTTAAGTGGCGGCTGGATCATGCGCGCTCATCTCGCGCGGTTGCTGGTGATGGAACCCGACCTCCTTCTGCTCGACGAACCGACGAATCATCTCGATCTCGAATCGCTTCAATGGTTCCAGGAATATCTGCGAACTTATCCGGGCGCGATTGTCATGATCTCACACGATCGCGAATT
>Ga0193722_1000292_pt1 | contig 11085 bp, 11 predicted proteins | sample H2m1metaG_FD_143044 | JGI IMG/M metagenome (GOLD analysis project Ga0193722, IMG submission 143044) | Soil microbial communities from a riparian zone of the East river system, Colorado, United States - H2m1 | ecosystem: Environmental > Terrestrial > Soil > Riparian zone | place: USA: East River...
CCGTCGGGCTCGCTGTGGGCGCCGGCGTAGCTGTTGGAGTCGGGGTAGGCCGTGGTTTAGGTGCTGCCGAGAGATTGCCCTCCACGATAAGACCCCACGCCCCAGCGGCGAAACATGCGATCGCGATGAGTCGGCTCATTCCCAGAAAAAAAGGCTTGGGGGTCATGCTCGAGGAGCTCGTGTCATTGAGCTACTACGGAAGCGGCGAGAGCAAGTTCCGGAAATTTTAGACTTTTTTTGACTCCCGGCGCTTCAAAAACTGTCCAGCCATTTCGAAATGGTCTGATTTCGATGATTGTCATCGCAATTCGGCTTATTTTCTTCAAAAACCAGCATAAGCGTTCATTTGAACATGAGCGAGCGCGAAAACGGCCAACTGCCACTAGCGAAGCGAACAGTGCGCAACAGAATTGCCCCAGATGTTTTGGGAGCGATTAAGACCTTGAACACGAAGGGAAAGATCTCACGCTGTTATTACCGCCAGAAATTGGCAGGCGGCGCGAACGTCTATCTTTAGACGATTTTTCGGGAACTTGGGGTTTGCAATCCCGTAGTTGTCAACGTGACACAGTCATCCGCTTTGCTCGCACTGCTTGATGAGCCGGTTTGGTTCTGTCTAAAGGCGCAGCCGAAGCGGGAGCATCTGGCTGCCGTCGCTCTCCGGCGTCAGTTCGGCATCGAGTGTTTCTCGCCTCGATTGCGCTTCCGCAAGATGACCAACAGGGGGCCGGTGTGGTTCGTAGAAGCGATGTTTCCCGGTTATCTGTTCGCGAAATTTGTGTATTCGAAACAACATCGCGCTATCGAAGCTTCTCACGGCATCCGGGGAATCGTCCACTTTGGGGATTACCTCGCGACCCTGCCGGAAAACATTGTGGTCGGGCTTCAATCGAGAGTAGGTGCAGAAGAAGTCGTGACCATCGATTCTTCCATCAAGATTGGCCAGGCGGTTCAAATTGTTGAAGGGCCTTTCCGAGGACTGGAGGTTGTGGTTACTTGCCTGCTCCCTGCGAAAGAGCGGGTTCGGGTCCTCTTCGACTTTCTTGGGCGATCCATTGAAATGGAGGTTTCGACGACCAAAGTGCTCGCCGCCTAAAATTGCTGGGGCAAGTGGCTTAATGGCTTCTGCTGTTCAGGAACTGACAACACTGTCCAAAATCTGACGGATTGTGCTGACAGGGACTCGGCGTGCGCAGTCTGCTGAAAGAATTCGCCGGTTGAGTTGCATTCGGTTGCACCGCGCGTTCCCCTTGCTAAATTCGCGGATTAGAAAAACGCGGAATCGTAGCTTGGCACGAAAGACGTCGGAACCATCGATAATGGCGCAGATCATGCTCAAGTTTGGTCATGATGGTAGCCGCATCCTTTCTGCTCGCCGGAGCGGGCTCACTGGCGCTCATTGCCCGGGAACTGCGCAAAGCGCCGGAAGGCTATGAGGACGACCACGGCTTCCACACCGTCCACCAGGATAGCGGCGGGCAGGTTAAAGCAAAAAAGTGGCCGTTGAACCAACGGCGACTTTTGCCTGCAATATCTTGGTTCCCAGCTGCGTAATTTATCAGCGCCAGGAGAGGTTGAGCGAAGACTGCCAGCAGCACAACCGCAAAACGCGCACCGCTCCAAATCCGCCACGTCTTCCTATGATTCGACGGGGTAGATCTGGAAATGTTTGGAGTTTGCATTGGAATGACGGTTCCGCGAGCAGCAGTTCCGTTTGGTGAAGCAGGCATTTCGAAGTGTTTCTCCAGGCCGGCCCCGGAAAGTATTATCGATCTTATCCGCGGAGCTCTGTGTGGCTGGACTATCTCGTCTGTAAATTCTCAGTAGGTATAGCTCAGTCCAGCGGAATAGCTGTTTCGCGAGTAACCCGGTGTCGGTCCTAACGAACTCTGCCAGGTGTGGTTGTAGTTAACATGCAGGGCAAGACGCTTATTGATCGTATACCTGAAGCCGAGCAAGAGATCGAGAGAATCCTGCGACCCCGCCGAGCTGGTTCCGGATGAAGTCGAGCCTTGATTTTCATCGTGGTGGTAATAGACCGCGGTCGTCGAGCTGAGCCGCGAAGTTAGATCGTACGTCAGGACCAGGCCGGTTCGAAATGTCTTTGTGGTCGTCACGCCTCCTGCCGTGGGCGCTTCGAACCCATAGCTTGTCGTCCAGTTCAGCGAGTGGTTGCTGCTCACATAGCCAAGCGAACCTTCAAAGTAAGGGCTGATCGAATCCCCATCGTCCTCGAGCGAGCGAAACGATTCACCCCCGCGCACGTGAACCATTAAGTGCTCCGTTAAATTATGATTGACGCCGGCGAGGAGGGAGTTAGTCGTGGAATTGAGAGGGGCGGTATCGTAATTGATCGTTTGAAAACGATATTCGCCCACAAGAAGCGTGCGGCTGGTGAGGCTAAATTGAAATGCCTCGCTAAACGTGTTCTGAATACGGTTCTGAGCAAGCGTGTTCTGAACACCGTTCTGAGAATTTCCGTTCGACGAGGAAATGTACTGAACGCGCTCGAACGTGTAGCTTGTCACCAAGGAAAGTCGTAAAGACCAATGGTAAGTAAGCGCAAAAATATCCACTGTGTCGAAGAACGGGCTGACCACGTTCTGCGGCCCAACATTGGATTGGAGATTGGGCTGGTTCTGGTAAGTGCCGTAAACGCTGGCGTAGAAGGAAAGCCGACTCGAGAAGTTATGCGTGAGGGACAAAGTGACGTTTCCGGCAGTCTCGTCCAGACCCGACACATCGAAATACTGGCTAAAGCGTCCGACACCCACCACAAAAAATTGTGTCCGTTCCCCAGGGCGAGCGTAAGTGAGAACGACGTTTTCTCTTGTGAAGACTGAACCTTGACCGCTGGGGCTCAGGGTAACGTTGTCGTCGTAGCCTCCGTTTAGGCCTGCATTGATCTGAATTGGGATGGCTGGCAGCCAGCCTACACCGGCGTTTTCGAACGTCGAACCCGTGTTTTGACCCTGGGTGTGCCCCGGTTGCATAGCCAGCAAACAAGTGGCGAACAGGAGCGCGAGGGACAGCGAATCAACGCGGTTACGGTTACGAGCCCGGTGAATTCGACATGGCAAAATCATGTTTGCAAGTCGCGCCCTCCCGGCCCGCGAACTCAAAACAAGCTGCGCGAGATGTAGATCACGTCCCCGTCCTGGACATATTTTGGGTTGATAGGCTCGCCGCGAATAGCTGGCCGAAGGTTAATGGTCTCGGTGCGCTGTACTCCGTTGATTATGCGAGTCAGATGAATATTGCTGGCGCTGCCATAGTCACTTACTCCACCCGCTTGCATAATCGCCTGATACACAGTCGTCGGGCGATCGAAAGGAAATACCCCCGCTTTATTTGCAAATCCGGACACGGTCACGGTTGCCGTGCCGTTCTCCAATGTGACCAGCACTTCGCTGTTTTCAAGCTCCCCTTCATAGCGACGGACGAGCTCATGTTGAAAATCGATAACTCTCTTGCCGGCAGCCGTGACTTCACCGATGAGCGGCAGACTCACCTTGCCGTCTCTGCGAATTTTCTGCGTTTGATCCGGGATAGTCTCATCAGCATAGGAAACCTTGACTACATCTCCGGGAGAAAGCCTTACGGCCGTATGAGGCCCTGGCGGATTCGGCAAAGGCGGTAGCGGACTCTGGCAGCCGCCCAACGCGAGGGCGGCAAAAACCAGGAAAGCGAAAAGGCAAGAAGACGGGCTCAGCGTACGTCTGCGACAAACTGTATCAGTGCCCGGCAATTGTCGATCGCACGACATCTGTCTCCAGTCCTGTGTCATGCAACGTTGTTTACTCTACGAATTTGTTGATAGGCAAGATAAATGAGATGAGATCGGGGACAGGAGTTTCCGTTCCTACGCTTTCCAAACTTTTCCCGGCGCAACATGCACGTCAGCCATCGCGTCTCGAGCATCCACTATGCAGCGCGCCCAATCGTCAGGTTCCCGATAATTCACCGAATCAATAGGTATAACTGCCGACCACTTTCGGAATTAGCTTCACCTTACTTTGTTGATTAGCTGGATCGTCTCGTTCCGCCGAAAAAAGCCAGGTGAAAATCTACACGAGCTTCATGTCGACCCTTCCTCCAGGATACCCCATGACTGGAGCTGAGAAGCTCACCTCCGGCCAGCTGACCTCAGGGAAGTTGCTTCGCAATAAAGCGTCCGATTTCAAGTGAGGCCGTCGCTGCCGGCGAGGGCGCGTTGCACACGTGAATTGAATTCTTCCCGTTCACTATCAGGAAGTCGTCCACTAGTTTCCCGTCGGGCATCATCGCTTGCGCCCGGACTCCGGAGTGGGTCGGAACGAGGTCGTCTCTGGTAATTTCAGGGATGAGTTGCTGGAGACTTTTCACGAACGCCCGTTTGCTCACGGAGCGCACCATCTCCATCATGCCATCTCGGTAATACTTCCGCGCCAGCTTCCAGAAACCCGGGAACGTGAGGGTCTCAAACAAATCCACACAGTTGATGTCCGTCCTGCGATAGCCTTCGCGTTTGAAGGCGAGCACGGCATTGGGCCCGGCGTGGACAGAGTCGTCAATCATGCGCGTAAAATGAACCCCGAGGAATGGAAAATCCGGATCGGGCACGGGGTAAATCAAGCTCTTTACGAGATGCCGCCTTTTGGGCACCAACTCGTAGTACTCGCCACGGAACGGGACGATTTTCGCACCTGGATCGAGGCCACTAAAGCGGGCCACGCGATCGCTAAACAGGCCGGCGCAATTAATAACAAATCCGGCCTCAAACTCTCCGTGAGGTGTTTCGATGACTTGAATCCCATTCACGTTGCGCAAGCGGTCAACGCGCGTGCCGGTTCGCACCGTTCCATTCTGCGCCTGGATCAGTTCAACATACTTCGCAGAAACCTCCCGGTAGTTAACGATTCCCGTTGACGGAACTTTGATGCCAGCGAGGCAGCGCACGTGCGGCTCTATTTCCTGAACTTGTTCGGGCGCGAGCCGCCCAACGGCGAGCCCGTGATCGAGACCGCGTTGAAACAAACTGTCGAGCAGCGGAAGTTCCGACGCTGTGGTGGCAACGATCACCTTTCCGCAGACTTCATGCTTGATGCCGTGCTCGCGGCAAAACTCGACCATTGAGCGGTTGCCTTCCCGGGCAAATCTGGCTTTCAGACTTCCGGGCTTGTAATAAATACCTGAATGGATGACACCGCTGTTTCGGCCACTCTGGTGTTGCGCAAGATCCTGCTCCTTTTCCAGGATGAGAATGCTCGCCTCGGGATGCTTGTTGCCCACAGCCATTGCCGTCGCCAGTCCGACGATTCCACCTCCAATGATTACATAGTCGTGCATGGATAGAATCCGAGATGGCGAATTTATCGCGGGCCTGCCACGCGGCTCAATTCGCCGTCGCTAGGAGCACTTTCCGGCAATAAAACGCTTCCGCATGGCCGCTAGGTGCGTTGCATTCCATTCCCCGCAGGCGCATCAGGGAGAAGAACGTGTCTTCTTCAAACCAACGTTTACAGCGCTGCGACTGAAAAGCCTCCATGAGGTAACTAACTTTCCTTTTGCTCGCCTCAGCGTTGAGATGCACAAATACGTTTGGCTGTCCCATATCACCGTCGTATTTCGGGACCTCGTATTCCAGTATCAAGTGATCGCGGAAGGTATTCCAGGTTAACTCGGCGATCTGGCGATGGTCCTGATGAGCATCCTTTCTGTTATGGGTAAGAATCACATCCGGTGACGTCTTCTTTAGCTCATCTTCAAATACCGTCTTGATGTTTTTCCCATCGAAAGGAAAGAAACCGTCGCGGAAATCTCTAATCATTACCTCTTTTTTCTTCGCCTTTTCCAGAAACAATTCCGCGCTTGCCCGGGCTTCTTTCTCCCGTTCGGCTCCTCCGGAACTGAAAACCACCCAAACAATTTCCAGATCCTTATGAGAAGAAAGCAACTGCAAAATTGTTCCGCCACAACCAATCTCGATGTCGTCTGAATGGCACCCAAGGCAAAGGACTTTGAACCGGGCCGCTCCGTTCTGTGGCAAATTTAGAGTCAACATAGCTATTGGCTAGGCTATATGCTACCGTTGTTTTTCCACACCTCCCACGGAGCGAGACCGCTGCTGGCCAGACTTTCAAGATGTTGGCGGTCCTTGAACGTATCCATGCTCTCCCAAAACCCATCGTACGTATAGCCGATTAGTTGCTTCTCTTTCAGCAATCGGTGGAACGGTTCGATGACCAGTTCCTCCTTCTCACGTATGTAATCGAAGATTTGCTTTTTGAAGATAAAAAAGCCGCCATTAATGCGCAGATCACCGTTGTTAATAGGATGAATGTCGTGCACCAAGCTGCCATTCCCTCGAACAATGGATACCGTGTGATAACTCAGATTAGGACGGACGCACAAGAAGCTGGCGGTCTTGTTCTGCTGATGAAAGTGGTCGATCTGTTCGTCAAGCCGTAGGTCGCTGAGGCCGTCGCTATAGTTCGCGAGAAATTCCTCTTCGCCTTCAAGGTACTTTTGCACGGCCTTCAGCCTCATGCCGATATTGGAGGCGATTCCAGTATCGGCAAAAGTAATTCGCCAATCATGAATGTCGCTGTTGATGAGCTCGAGATTCTTGCCGCCGTGCGATAAGACGAAATCATTCGAAGTGCATTCGTTGTAATTCAGGAAATAATTCTTGATTGTTTCCGCTTTGTAACCCAGGCATAAAACAAAATCCTTGTACCCGTAGTGAGCGTAGTATTTCATCACGTGCCAAAGGATTGGCCTCTGGCCGATATGGACCATTGGCTTGGGAACGTCTTCCGAATCACGGATGCGCATCCCCAAGCCGCCGCAGAATAGAACAACTTTCACGTTATGTCCTTTGTTGTTATTTTAGAGAGATTGCTATTCCAGGTCGCAATGCTTTTGGCGCGACGAGTTGATGTTACAGCTCTATTAACAGTGCTCTTTCTAGTCCGAGCCTTCGTTGGGCCACGAACTACGTAGGCGTTACTGTGTTCGCAAACTTCGTAACGCCACAACGAGTGTTCAATTCTTCCAGCCAGGTTTCACCGCGAAAATGGCGATATTGTTGGGCGCGCAACTCATCCGCGAGCCTGCCCGGCGGCAGTTCCACGTCGTCGTACGTGAGGACTGCATCCTTTGCGATATCGCGCCTGAGTTTACACCCTTCGACCAGTCCTTCCGGGAGGTAGCGATTGTTACTCATCTCGTCCGCGTTCACCGCCTCGCCATAGGTCGTGTACATTCCGTAATCGTCGAGCACCTCGCCCGCTTTCAAATCGCGTTTAGCGACCGCACAAACCTCAACCACGGGCCCACCGAGCGGCCTGGCAACTGAATCCCGCAGGAGGGCAACCCGGGCTATGGCGTTCGGCACCTCGAAATGGACCAGATGATACGGTAGAAAGAACGAGTAGAGTGGGCCGTCGCCCATCTTGTAAAGATTCAGGTAATGCTGTTGCTTCGGGTCGGGATGCTCGGCGAGGCAATAGACCTTCGTCAAAGGCGTACCGACCACATAATCCACAATCCCACCGAGTCTGCGAAGCTCTTCAATATCGTAGAGGTTTCCGATTTTCATGACGTCGCCTTTGTACTCGGCGCCCCGCGACATGCCGCGCGATTTCACAACCATGCCGGTCGCATTTGCCACGATCGCCTGCTCGAAGCTGATTTTCGACCCGTCGGCAAAGCTGGTCACCATCGCAGGATTCTGCCCCCACTTCTCGGCGAAAGCCTTCTGCGTACTGGGATTGCGGTAGGGATCCTGCAGCCCTTTGATGTTACCCATGACGCGTGGCGTGAGGCCTAGACCTTTCACCCAGCGATACAGATTTATCTGTAATCCCGGTTCGTCGCCGTCGCATGCTGAGAGAATGACTCCATGTTTATTAGCGTAAGTCTGAAGAATCGGGCCTATGGTCCCATCTAGTTCTGCGTTCATCAGCACAACATCCTTGCCGTGTTTGAATGCCTCGAGAAGGACGTGTGCGCCGAATTCGACAGAGCCGGTTGTGTCTACTATGAGATCCACATGCTCCGAGCGCGCGATTAACATAACATCCTGAGTAAAGACTGGCTTCCCTTCGCGAATAGCGTCGCCCAACTGGGTCTGCGTGACGGCTTCGATCGGATTTTCCAAACCGGCATAACTCAGGACATGGATGACCTTCTGCGGTTTGCGGCCGTAGATGGCTACCATCTTCATTGCGGGTACGCTGTTCACAATCTGGTTTGTGAGTCCTTGCGCCATGAACCCGCCGCCCAGAATTGCAACCTTGATCGGGTTGCCCTGTTCTGCCCGTGCTTCCAACGCCTTATCGACGATAATCATGAGTCACTTGCTCCTGGATGTTTTGTTCTAAATGGTCATGCGGCGTTTGAGCTCTGGCTCAAAATCATCCAGCAACTTGAACTTTTGATCCTTGTCCGAAATTACTGCCACGGGCAGCGGCCATTGGAGACCGAGGCGCGGATCGTTGTGCATGAGGCCGCTCTCGTGATCGGGCGCGTAGAACTCGCCGACCTGGTAGCTTGTCTCCGTGTTATCGCGCAACGTCTGATAACCGTGGGCGAAGCGCTCTGGCACATAGAGGGCGCGGCCGTTCTCCTCGTTCAACTCAACCGCAATGTTCTGGAGGTAGGTCGGGCTTTCCGGACGGAGGTCCACTATGATGTCGAGAATTGCGCCCCGTGTGCAACGCACCAGCTTCGTCTCGGCCGCCGGGGGAAATTGGAAATGCATTCCCCGCAGCGTACCCTTCTTAAAATTGTAGGCGACATTTGCCTGCGCGATGAGCGGCTTGAGTCCATGAGCGGCGAATTCCTTCTGGCAGAAAGCGCGTGCAAAAAAGCCTCGCGGGTCCTCCCTGCGTTCAAGCTCAATTACATAGGCTCCCTCGAGCTTTGTTTTACTGAATTGCATCAGATATTCTAAATCTTGTTAGTTGTTGCTGATATTTGGTTGCCTTCCAGCATTTAGTAACACAGTCAATGAGCGAACCGTTAGGATCATTGTGCCATCGTCCAGTGGGCTGGGCTTGCAATTAGGATCATCCCCTCGTTATCGTGATCTGCGAGGAACGATTGTTCGTGAAGCTGTTGTCGCGCTCGTCACCCCCGAATACTCGTTCAGCCTCCCCGTCGCATCTTTCACCAGGACGCGATAACTGTAGCGGCTCCCTTCTGCCAATTCCGCGTCGGTGTAGTTCGTTCCTGTGGTCGTCGTGACGCGCACAAAACTCGGGCTTCCGGGGTCCTGCCGCTGCACTTCGTAGGTTGTCACACTGGCGTTGTCCGTTAACGCCGCCCAACTCAGCTTTATCTGGCTCACACCCAATGCGGTCGCCACAAGATTCCCGGCCATCTTTGGCGTTTGGGTGTCTAAACCCATAGGTCCCATAGTTCCAAGGTTCCCACCTTCCCAGTTGTCGATTGCGAGGTGCGCCCCGGTCGGCGAATAAATCCCAATCCCGGGGCTGCCTCCGACGAGGTTCTCCGTCGAGTCAGTGTAAGTCAAAACCGGATTGCCGTTTCGCAGCAACGTCAAGTGGGCAGGGTTCGACCCAGCTGCCTCCAACCTGATAATGTCGCCAGGCAGCCATGTCTCCGTACTGCCTGTGCTGAGGGAATAATAAAGTCCGTCCTTTCGCAGATAGAGGCGGTAGTCGTTGGCCCCAAATACAAAGGCCATATAGAATCGGTCGATTCCGGGCTGCGCTCGGGCAATCATCCCGTTCCACGGCCCCACATTGCTGATCTGCACCTGGGAATACTGATCCTGACTGAACGTGCTCCCGATCCAATATGCGTAACAGTGTCCGTTCTCGATATCGGGGGTCACTTGATTACTGACGATAACCAACGTCTGTTCCGATGCCGGCACCGGCTTGGCCCAGTTCACACCCAATCCCCCATCGGCACGATTGAAATTATCGCTGGCCGCAGGCCCCGCCAGCGTCGTCGTGCTCGCCACCCCCGAATACTGGCTCAGGTTCTGTGCGGGATCCGTCGCTCGGGCCCGATAACTGTAGGTGCTCCCCGCGGCCAATGCTGTGTCGTTGTAGCTCGTCCCAGCGGTCGTCCCCACCTGCACAAAACTCCCGCTTCCAGGGTTCTGCCGCTCGACGAGATAGCCCGTCACGCCCATGTTGTCCGTTGACGCCGTCCAACTCAGATTGACCTGGCTCACACCTAACGTTCTCGCCACCAGATTAGTCGGTACTGTTGGAGGCTGCGAGTCGGGGGGTGTAATCAGCGGAGTATTCATGTCGCTCTGGATTTCAGCGACACTCAATGCCCGGTTGTAAATCCTGGCCTCATCAATGCGCCCAGCAAAATACTGGCCGTAAATGCTGTCCCCACCGATCTGCAAAGGATTCGTCGAGGTCGCGATCGTGCCGGTCTTCGCCCGGCTGGCCACCTGTACCCCGTTCACATACAACCGCACCGTAGCGCCGTCATAACTCGTCGCAAGATGCGCCCACGTATTCGCTGCCAGCGTATTAGGGCCAATAGCCTCTGCGTAAACGCCTCCAAGAATCGCTCCGGCAACGGGGTGCGATGAATTAGTCGACATCGCCATCAGATAATAGTTGTCGTCGCCCTTGTAGATCACGTCTCGCCACGCGCTGTTCACCGTGGTCGGAAATGCCCACGCCTCCAAGGTCATCGCGCTGGTCAACTGCAGCGCTGCCGAATTGTTAACGGTCACCAAGGCATTGGTCCCGTTGAAGCTCAAGGCATTGCCATACTTGCCCGAGACCGTCCATGTCGCTCCACTAATGGTTCCGTTGTTTCCGTTGCCCGATAAATCGGTCAAGAATGCCCCGCTGCCCTCATTGAATCCATACGCCGCCACGAGGCCAGGCGTAGAAGTCGGCGTTGGAGTCGCAGTAGGTGTTGGCGTAGCCGTTGCGGTAGGAGTAGGTGTGGCCGTGGGTGTTGGTGTTGCTGTTACAGTAGCTGTGGGTGTTGCGGTAGGAGTAGCCGTCGCCGTTGCGGTAGCTGTGGGTGTTGCGGTAGGAGTAACCGTCGCCGTTGCAGTAGCTGTGGCAGTTGCGGTGGCGGTCGGTGTTGGAGTAA
>Ga0193722_1000294_pt1 | contig 11068 bp, 6 predicted proteins | sample H2m1metaG_FD_143044 | JGI IMG/M metagenome (GOLD analysis project Ga0193722, IMG submission 143044) | Soil microbial communities from a riparian zone of the East river system, Colorado, United States - H2m1 | ecosystem: Environmental > Terrestrial > Soil > Riparian zone | place: USA: East River...
ACTCTGTACTACCGATCACCGATTACCGATCGCCGATTCTGGCGGTGTTGTTGAACATACTTGGCAACCGTCCCTGCCGGCGCAATCCAAACCTCATTGGCAGGATCCCTGGAGTACTCCATCAGTTTTTTCAGCATGGACAGCCTGGTGGTTTGAAGTCCTGACTCCCCCATCTCATGACCGGCCAGTACCAACCATTGTTGATTCTTTTTGGCGTTCTCGATGAGGGGTAAAATCGCGTCAAAATCCTTTCCATCCATTTCCATTCCGGTGAGTTGGGCAAAATCGCAGAAAGCGGGATCATTCGGTCCTTCGTCCAGCCATCCGCGACCAAGAAGAAATAATTCTGCCACCACCGGCACATAACTCTTTGTATCCCGTCCCCGGCCGACAAACGTATCGCCGCAAGGATAGGCAAAGACCTCGGACTTTACCCCGAGCAATGTTTCAATATATTTATTGGCATCCATTAATTGCGTGCGCATCTGGTCCAGGGTATAGTTCTCCAAGGCGTTCGATTTGGACCAGGGAAAGTTACCTGTGCAGGGATGCGTGAGCGAATGATTCCCGATCTCATGTCCGCTCGCCACCACTTTCTTCCAACCCTCGAGGTTCCCTTTTGCGGTGCCGGGAACGACAAAGAAGGTAGCCTTGACCCCATACTGGTCAAGGACGGCCGCTCCTCCATTGGGTTGGCTTGCCCGCGCATCATCAAACGTGAGACTGACGGCCACACGTTTTCCGGCTGGCCAGGGAAAACTACCCGTGGCAGGTTGACTCCAACTTAAGGAACTTGTCACCATCAAACCCACCATCAAGACAGATTGAATTATATTCTTCATTGTATCCAGTAGTTTAATTTACCCAGGTTCATTATATTATTATATTATAATCGCCAGTTCTCACCTCACCCCTGCCCCCTCTCCGAAACGGAGAAGGGAACGTCCCCCCTCTCCGTCTCGGAGAGGCAGGCCTGCCCGCCGAAGCTGTCTCAGCGTAGGCGGGGGGTGAGGTTATTTATTCTTTTTAAGGAATGCCAACAGATCTGCCATTTGTTCGATACTGATTAGTTTATCCAACCCCACCGGCATGGCAGACATGTTCAAAGCTTTCAATGATTTGATGTCTTCCCGTTTTATTGTTTTCTCGGCGCTTCCGTTATTCCGGAGGGTTATTGCTCCGGGTGTTTCCGTGGCTATAATTCCCTGGATGGACTCACCATTTTTCAACTCGACCATCCAAAGATCATAGCCGCTGGAAATCGATAGATTGGGAGCCAGAATGTTGGCCATAATGGCCTTCGGCGACCAATTGTGAATCGTGCCCAGGTCGGGACCAAGGGCGATGCCATCCTTCCCTCTTATCTGATGACAAAGCGCACATTGTTGTTGGTAAACTGCCTGTCCTTTTACCGCATCTCCTTCTAATTCCAGCGCACGCTGATACGCTTTGTTTACCTCATCGTCATTGTTCTTTGTGAAAAGACGGCGCGCCTGGTTCCGAAGCTTCTCGTCGGACTGGAGCATGAGCCCTACTTTGCGGTGGAAACTTAAATCGGCTGGTTTGGAGCATGAGCCCTACTTTGCGGTGGAAACTTAAATCGGCTGGTTGGATTTTGCCGGTTTGAATTTCGTTCAATAACATGCCTACTCTGTCGGAGTTAACTAGAAATGTTCTCATGGCTGCATCCCGCAGATCGGGTGTAAGCACGGGCCACTGGTTTAGTAAATACCGGCTAACGGTTGTGTCTGGCACGAAACTGAGGGTGCGTAAGGATGCCAGTTGGACGGAAAGTTGTTCTGTGGGGACGACCAGTTTCATTAATAGAGGAGCCAGTGCAGCGGGATTCCGCAAGGAAATAAAATCGATCGCCTCCGCCCTTCTATCCTCGGCCTGATGCTGATCGGTGCCGATAGAGACTGCTTTTTCGATCGCTTTTCCTGCCTGAGTCTCATTGGTTATGCCAACACGCTGCAGCAGATGGAATGATCCCTTTCGCACCAGGCTGGAGGGATGCTCGAAGAATGTCTTGATGAGTCGGTTTTGATCGGTCTCCGAAACCGGAGAACGGGTCGTTTTGTTTTCCATCCCCTGCGCCAAGCCTTCCAAAATAGAGGCTTGCAAAGCACTACGATTTTCCGTTGTGACATCGGTTGCTCTTTGAATGAGCTGTTGGATCACCGGTTGATTTCCATTCACCCCCACCATGGTCGTCAGCCGTTCCACCAGGGAGGAATAGGCTGCATTGTCCTCGCGGTAATTGTCCAGAACGACTTTTAACAAGGAGGCCGTTTGGGAAGGAGGGGCAGTCAAAGCAGCAATCTGGACCCACTTGTCGCCGATATCCCTGAAGAGAAGCTTATGCCGGACCTGCATCGCTTCCGGTGTATTTATAAATCCCAATGTACAAAGCAATTGATATCTGACTTTCGGGTCAGCATCATCTTGCAGCGATAGAAGGGCCTTGGCAAATGACCCATCCTTCCCGTGCAGTTCGGCCAGTTGGATCGCGTTCTCGCGGATCCCGGCAACCGAATCTTTTAATGCCAGTACGATCTGCTCCGGTTTAAGTTCTCCTATTCCTTCCAATGTCCACAGGGCATGAAGACGGCCCAGGGGAGATGTGGTGTTCCTTGTCATTTGCATGAGCGCCGCTACGGATTTCTTATCCGCCCTGTCCACCAACAGGCGTTGTGCATTTTGTCTATACCAGCTATTTGGGCTCGACAGTTTCTCCACCAGTTGGTCGCTTGTTGCATCCCCCAGCGCCAGGCCCTTCGTCCAGGCGGCAGGTAGTTTTGAATCGGTTCTTGAAATCCGATAAATCCGTCCTTTATCGGAATCGCTATACAGTGCACCACCCTGGATCACATCATCACTCATCCATTCAGGATGCTCAATGATTTGCCGGTAGAAGTCGACCACATAGAGCGCCCCATCCGGACCCACATAGAAGTTTACAGGACGGAACTTCGCATCGGTGGATGCCAGAAATTCCTGATGAGGACGGAGGCGACTTGCAACAAATGTGGCTCCCTGGTCTTTTAACCGGTCCACATGAACAAGGTTGCTGACGGGCTCGGCGACAAAGGTGACATTGTCGAAGGGCGGAGGAAAATCTCCGCCCAGGTAGGCGGTTAAGCTGCAGGCCGAAGTCATGACACCCACATCCGTAAGGAGTTGGTTTTGAGGATTGAGGGTAATCGGGAATACTTCTGCTGATGTTCCATGATCGGATATATTTTGAGTTGCATCGGAGATGAGTAGATCAGGATTGCGGAGGAGATACCTTTCTGCGATCACCTCCTGAAATGCATGATTGGAATTATTCACCAGTAAATGGTGACCCCAGGCATCAAAGGTGTGGCCATACTGGGTGGCGCTGGAGGTCATTTCAAGTCTATGGTGGTCAGGTTGGAATCGAATGGTGCGGCCTCCGGCATTGATAGCCAGCCTTGGTGCTTTCGGTTGGTCAGGGTAATAGATGGCGCCGCCCGGATCTCCAAATTCTTCTTTGTAGCGATCGGTGCCAACGGCGCTTTCGTGGGCGAGGTAAATCCAATTATCGATACCCAGCAACGGACTGTTGAGGTTGTGCTGAGGGTTTGACAATGCAAATCCGGTAAGCAGTGTGTCCCTGATTTCCGCCTTGCCATCACCGTCGGCATCCTCGAAATACAACAGGTTAGGAGCGTCGGTTACGATAACACCCTTTTTCCACCGCATGATACTGTTGGGTAGAACCATCCCTTCTGCAAAAACCGTGCTCTTGTCCATGCGCCCGTCGCCATCGGTGTCGGTGAGGAGACTTATTTTGCCGGTGCCGCTTTTATCCAGGGGATATCCAAACATTTCAACAACGTAAAGCCGGCCATATTCATCGATCTCCATATCCACCGGGTCACCCAGCAGGGGCTCGGCAGCGAGCAACTCGATCTTGAATCCCGGCTCCAACTCAAAGGTAGAAAGGGCACTTTCCGGACCCGACCCGACCTTGGATTGTGACTGGCGGCAAGCTGTAAAGGGCAATAGGAGGATTAGTAGAGAGCAGGAAGCTAGGGTGAAAATGGTTCTCATATTGGATTGATTAGGTTCCTCGGTCTTTGTACATCCCTGGTACTGATCAAAGGTATTGTATTATTTTCGAAGTAAAACTGGTTCTCACCTTCCCCTTATGACCCTCTGTTGCCTCTGACCTGAAACCATTTACCCTACTACAGTCCACCAATCGGAAGTCTTTATTTCACTGTTGAGATTAATCTCCTCCCCAATCATCGGAGTCAACACGGAAAGATTCACTTTTCTCCTCCCCAATCATCGGAGTCAACACGGAAAGATTCACTTTTTTGTTCGCTTCCAGGAGGCGGATAACCGGTTCATCCCAGGCATGTTGACCCAGTGTAAATTTTGACCAATGTACGGGCAATAGTCTTTTTGCTTTTAAGTCGAGCCCGGCTTGAATTACTTCTTCCGGCATCATGTGGATGTATTTCCAGTTCTTATTGTACTGACCACACTCCAGCAACACCAGATCAAAAGGGCCGTAGGCATTGCCAATTTCTTTAAAATGGGTATCATACCCTGAATCTCCCCCCATGAAGATCTTCATGCCGGGTGTCTGCAACACAAAGGACAACCAAATTGATTTCATTCGCTTCAAGCCCCGTCCGGAAAAGTGCCTGGCGGGAGTGGTGTTCACGGTAAATCCATGATCTAAAATCACTTCTTCGTTCCAGTCTTTCTCGACAATGATGTCCGTATTGTAGCCCCAATATTCCAAATGGGCTCCCACGCCCAGCCCCGTTATTACTTTTTTGATCTTTGGCTTCAACTTCACCAAAGTATCGAAGTCCAGGTGATCCCAATGATCGTGTGAAATGAAGAGGTAATCAATTTCAGGAATGTCAGCCGTGGTATAAGCATCGCTCCCGGGGTAGCTGGGGGTGGTGAATTTGATGGGCGATGCTGATCCACTGAAAACGGGGTCGACCAAGATTTTCTTTCCGTCCACTTGTATAAAATAGGAAGAGTGTCCGAACCATACCAACACATTGCTATCGGGGCGGAGGTTTAGTAAATCGGTTTTTTTTGAAGGCAATCGCTCCCGAGGCTCGCTCCTTTTGCTTTTCTCAAAAAAGAACTCTTTCATCACGATGTAATAGCTAACCCCTTCGGATAAGTCGGGGGTAGGGCTGAGATTTTGGAATTTCCCATTCCTGTAGTGGGGTGATTTTTGAATGCGTGCCAATCGCTCCCCGGAAGGAGTTTTCCCAAATTGAGGCTGTTGAAGGAAAACCACGATCGCAAGAACGAGAGCTGCTAGTATGAGGGAAGCGATGATCATGGTTAATTAATTTTATTTCAGAATTGCCCCAAAAATAGGGAACAATCGGTTAGCAGTTTAGATTTCTGAAGGTCGTTGATGGTACAGGGATGGTAATCGGTGATGGGTAATCGGTGGGCGGTGCAAAAATTTATTCAGACCTCCCATGCAACCCTGTACCCCGGAATAGAGTCTTATACTAAAAACGACTTTATGCGAAAATTTACCATCTCCCTCCTGCTGCTTGTAGCTTCTGTGGCATCACAGGCGCAATCAAAGCAAATTGAGATCCGGCCCTTTCAGACCCTTCGGGCATACGGACCGTTCCGAGTAACTCTGGTTGCATCCGACAAAGAGCGGATTGAAATCGTCTGCACGGGTATCGATGAAGGCGAGGTAGTGATCGATTCGGACGATGGAGACCTCAGCATGAAACTGCGCAACAAGCATTATTGGAACGATTGGAATGATTCACGGTCGCACCAGCAGCGTTACGTCAAGGTAACAGTCTATTTCAAAAAGCTGACGAAAATTGACGTCGAGGCAGGTGCTTCTGTCGTATCCGATTTCACCATTACCTCCCCTTCCCTTCTGTTGGTCTCAAAGATGGGCGCTGAAATGCGGCTTGATGTCGCGACGAAAGAATTGGAACTGGACTCCAGTATGGGCAGCGAAGTAGTTTTAACCGGGACGACTGAAACATTTGAGATTACTTCCAAGATGGGCTCGACGGTGAAGGCCAATCACTTGAAAAGTGAAAAAGTATGGGTGAAGGCCTACATGGGGTCTGACGTGTCCGTCTATGCATCCAAAGAGCTTGACGCCTCAGCAGGCTTCGGAGCCACGATCAATTTTGATGGAGATCCTTCCGTTCGCAACACCTCCCATTCCTTCGGCGGCGAGACCACGGCTACAAGGCGATAAGGTCAAACCAAATTATCTCTTGCCTCTGCGCCTACTTTGCGTCTTTGCGCCTCCGCGGTTTTAATTTTTTCACCGCAGGGCGGAGACGCACCCGGGGTAGCCCATTTTCGCCTTCCTTCCTCCTACTTAACAATATAGCCGAATTTAAAATCGCCCATAACGCGTGATTTAATTCTTACCTGTTTTGACAATATTTGTATACAACTTGAAACAAAACTTATGAGAAAAATTGTACTGATTATCATTGCCTGGTTTAGTTTGACAGGAGCCAGTGCACAGCAACATGTTATTACCGGGAAGGTCAAGTCCACGGAGGATGGCCAGGAATTGCCTGGCGTATCAGTCGTAGTAAAGGGCACGGCCATCGGGGCCACCACCGATACGAATGGCAACTATACACTGGATGTACCGGCGAATGGAACAACGCTGGTATTCTCCTTTATTGGAATGGTTACCCAGGAAATTGAAATCGCCGGGCGAACCACGATTGATGTCTTTCTGGCAACTGATGTTAAACAGCTTTCCGAAGTCGTGGTGGTGGGATACGGAACCCAGGAGAGAGAAAACATAACGGGATCTGTTTCGAGCGTCAAGGGGGCCGACATTCAAAATTTGCCCGTGACCACATATGAGCAGGCCTTGCAGGGAAGAACACCCGGGGTCCAAATTTCATCGGCGAGTGGTGAATTGGGATCGGCTATAAAGGTTAGAGTCAGAGGGGCATCTTCATTGACGGCGAATAATCAACCGTTGGTTGTCATTGATGGATTCATTGTAACGACGACAGACCAAACCAATTTTACCGATAACAATACATCCAATCCGCTCGCTGACCTTAACCCTAATGACATCGCCTCTGTGGATGTCTTAAAGGATGCATCCGCGTCGGCTATTTACGGATCCAGGGCATCCAACGGCGTCATCCTGATCACAACGAAGAGAGGATCGCAGGGAAAAACCAAATTCAATTTCAACTATTCAACAGGCACTTCGCAGCCGACCCACCTCAGGAAATTTCTTAATAATACACAGTATGCCGAAATGTTCACAGCGGCCGCAAAAAACTCGGGGTATACTACTGATCCTGCCGGCCTCAATACGGCATGGGCTGATTATGGAGGCGGACCGTACACAGGTAATGGGACGTTTACTGACTTGGTCAGCCGCGGGACAAACGATAATTGGCAGAAAGCAGCGTTCCGTTCCGGCAGAATATCTCAATATGATTTTTCGGCATCGGGAGGAAATGAGAAAACGAAATTTTTTACGAGCTTCGGTTACCTTGATCAAACCGGTATCATTATCCGGAATTCGTTAAACCGTTTTAGTGGCAGACTTAACCTGGATCAAATAGTTAATGATAAACTTAAATTTGGGTTAAGCATCAACCAGGTATACAGCCTGAAAAATAATGTTCCGGAAAACAACCAGTTCAATAGTCCACTGGAATCCAATGCCATTGCTCCTATTATTGCGATACGAGACCGAACGGGGGAGTATAACGACAGTACGTATTATGCCAATCCCTTCCGGGCCATTGCCTATTCCAAAGACAAGTCCACCCAATTAAGAAATTTTTCCAACATTTATGGTTCGTGGGATATCGTGAAAGGGCTTACTTTCAGAAGCGAAGCGGGTATTGACTTATTGTCGCTGTATGAATATGGCTGGCAAGGTTCAAAATTTCCAGTCTCAGCCGGGACACCCTCCTCCGGTAAATATGGAACATCGCGCGTTATTAATTATAACATAAATAACACGTTCACCTATTCAAAGGAGATAAATGACGTCCATTCCCTTAAAGTACTAATAGGTCAAAGTTTTCAAAAGTCCACCACGGAATCATCTTTCCAGCAGGCCCAAGGGATAGCAAATGATTACCTCCAATACCTGGCTAGCGCCTCACAGAACACTTCATTCAACTCTTCCTTAACCAGCTATTCCTATGTGTCCTACTTTGGAAGAATAAATTACAAATTCAACAATAAATATCTGGTCTCCGCCAGTATCCGGGATGACGGGTCCAGTCGATTTGGCAAAACAACACAATACGGCTGGTTTCCCGCCGCCTCCGTAGGTTGGATTCTAACCGAGGAACAATTCATAAAAGGCCTCAATATAGACAGGGTACTTAATTTCTTTAAGCTTAAAGGAGGAATCGGTAAAACCGGCAATTCAGAAATCGGCGATTTCGCTTCCAAGGGAATTTACACCACCAGTTTCTTTGGTGGCCGGGGGGGGCTGTATCCCATTCAACTCGCCAACAATTTCCTAACCTGGGAGAAAACCACACAAACCGATGTGGGGGTAGAGTACACCTTAGCGAATAACCGGATTAGTGGGGGTGTGGATTTCTACGTAAAAAATACAAGTGCATTATTGTTGAATGTTCCCACCCCGAACACGTCTGGATTTAATTCAGCGCTGAGAAATGTTGGTAAAATGACCAACCGAGGTTGGGACATCTACATTAATACTAAAAATCTGACTGGAAAATTCAAATGGACTACCTCGTTCAACATTTCAACTTACAAGAATAAAGTTACGGATTTGAGCGGCCAAACGATCTTCCCCTCTTCAAGAAGTTTGAATGCCGCCATTGTTGGACAGCCGCTGGGTGTCTTTTACGGAGTGGAGTATGCAGGTGTCGACCCGCTGAATGGCGATGCCCTATTCAGACTAGCTGACGGAACCTCAACCAATAATTGGTCGAAGGCAAGCCAGACCCAGAACTACAAGGTTCTGGGTAATCCAAATCCCTTCCACTATGGCGGGATCACGAATACGTTTGAGTACCTGGGATTCGATCTGACTGTGTTCGGTCAGTGGTCGTATGGAAACAAGCTCTATCTTTCTTCGGGTGTCTTTCAGGCTTCCGGGTTCACGAACTTTGGGCTCGATAATCAAACCCTCGATATGCTCCACTACTGGAAGCAAGACGGGGACATCACCAACGTGCCCAGGCCCGAATTAGACATGAATAACGGTGCCAGAACGTCCGGGCGATATGTTTCGGATGGATCGTACTTCCGTTTCAAGACGATCACGTTTGGATACACCCTCCCAAGGGCGGTTCTTGAAAAGAGTTTAATTTTTGGAATTAAGTTGGGCTTCTAACGCAAAATCACATGAAAAAAATATCATTCCTATTATTCATCGCCATAACCCTATCCTGCTCCAAAGAGTTGGACATTCACCCGGCAACATCTATCGATGCCGGTCTGGCGAAGCAAAGCATTGATCTGCTGGTTACCGGTGCCTACAGTTTGATCGGGTCTGGACCGGGGGCAAGCAGCGGCGGTCTGGAAGGCGCTCTTTACTCAACGGACTTGCTCCTTAACGCCGATCTGCTGGCCTCGGAGAACTATATGCAATGGCGAGGGACTTTTAATCAATACAGTGAAATATCGAACAAAGCAATGTCACCCGCCAATGCCTCGGTCGGCAGGATGTGGAGGAAGGGATATGCTGCGATTAATTTGGCCAATACAATACTGGCCAACCTATCCAACGCCAAGGAAGGCGACCGCAACACCTTCAAAGGTAATGCCCTCTTCATCAGGGGCATTGTGCATTTCGAATTGCTGCGATTTTGGATGGAGCCCTCCACCAACTTAGGGATACCTTTGCTAACAGAGGCACCCACGGAGGATTTTGCTCAAATTCAATATCCTGCCAGGGCAACTATTGACGCTTGTTTTACTTCTATTATCGCCGATTTAACGGAAGCACAAACGCTACTGCCTGCTGCCGATGATGTGTATGCAAATAAAATTACCGTGGCAGCCTTTCTGGCCAGGGTTTATCTGACCAAAGGAGATTATAACAACGCATTGTCAAATGCAGATGCTGTCATCAGTAGTGGAAACTACAGCTTAACGACCTCGGTGGAAGAGGCCTTTAATTTAAGTTCCTCTGAAAGCATATTTGTAATCCAGCAAACGGTTGCCAACAATGCGGGCACGGCCAACGACGGATTGACAACATTTTATGCATGCGATCCGAGTGTACCCGGAAGCGCCAGCCGCGGCGATGTGGGAATCAATAACCAGTTCATCAACCTGTATGAACCTGCCGACAAAAGGTTAACATTATTGATTTACAATGGAACCTGCAATAAGGCGTCTGTCACCAGTGCAAAATGGAAGGACCCCTATGCCAATATCTCCGTGATTCGGCTCTCTGAAATGTACCTGATCCGCGCCGAATGCAACGCGCGGCTCAGCAGTGCTGTGGGCGATACACCCGTTAATGATGTCAATGCTATTCGTTCGAAAGCGGGCGCCAGCGCATACGGTGCTGTGACTTTAAACGACGTCTTGCTGGAACGGGACCTTGAACTTGCGTTTGAAGGACAACGCATCCACGATTACAAAAGGACGGCCAAGCAAATCGCGGGAGTCGACAACCAGGGCAATCCGATTACGATCAAGTACACGGATCCTCAGTTTATTTTTCCGGTTTTTCCGGTTCCCCAGACGGAGATCAATACCAATAAAAACCTGGCGCAAAATTCGTATTATCATTAATTGTCCAGGTCTGATTTTTGAATTACAGTCCCGGAGAATCCTCCGGGACTTTTTTATTGGTACCGAACGGATGGAGATTCCTTTAGCCACAAAGACACGAAGACACGAAGTCTTTTTTTGCTATTCCTATCTTGAAAAATTTGATCGCCATCCGGCTGCCCGCCAAAACCCTAAATGATCTTAGTCCTACTGTCATGTTTGATAAAGCGTACCGTAGGACGTTGTATTGAGAATGTTCGACCCCTATGGGGTCGCCCTGACAATGTTGTAAATAAGGTTCTACAAATATTCA
>Ga0193722_1000295_pt1 | contig 11061 bp, 7 predicted proteins | sample H2m1metaG_FD_143044 | JGI IMG/M metagenome (GOLD analysis project Ga0193722, IMG submission 143044) | Soil microbial communities from a riparian zone of the East river system, Colorado, United States - H2m1 | ecosystem: Environmental > Terrestrial > Soil > Riparian zone | place: USA: East River...
ATTCATTACTGGGAATTCTTAACTCAACAATGACTCCCATGGCCGTCTACCTTGGCGCCATGCTGGTCAACCGGATTGCAGAAGCCCGTATTCACACTCTTCAATTCAAGGACGTGCTCTCCATCGTGATCGGTTTGTGGGTTGTCGCCGCGGTGCAGCGCGCCGTGGGCGCTTACATGGGATACGGCAGGAATCTTTTTGTCCGGCGCGTTGAACTGGAAGCTGAGCGCCGTTTGTTGGAGCAGGCGTCGAGGGTCGACCTGGGTCACTTCGACAACTCCGACTGGCACGATCGTCTAGCACGAGCTAAACGGGATGTATCGTGGCGACCGGGAGACTTGACGTGGTCCGTCCTCGGGCTTTCGGGGAACATCGTGACGATTATTCTGATGGCCTCTCTTCTGGCAAGCCTTCATTATGTACTGGTTATTCTTGCCCTGCTCGCCGCCGCACTTTCGCTGGCTCTCGAGAGTCGTGTTACGTCGCGTCTATACAACTTCTATTATAAGGAGACTCCGGAACAACGGGAAAGGGACTACCTCGGCGGCCTCCTTTCGCAGCCCCGCACTACCAAAGAAATAAGAGCATATGTACTGGCCGATTACTTGTTGGGGAGACATCGCAAACTATCGGACGATCTTTTCAAGCAACGGGAGCGAATGTACCGGTCGGGAACCCGCGTCTCTATTCTGACCGGGCTGGTGACCGGCACGACGCTGGCACTTGCCTATTTATTTGTAGCGGTGAAGGGCGTGGCAGGGAGTATTGATCCCGGAGGTGTCGTATTGGTGATAGGAGCTTTCACCTCCGTCTCCGGAACACTGGGTCAGATCTCAAGCACATTTGTTGCTGTCGATCAACACACTACCTTCCTTGACGACTACTTTTCGTTTTTGTCCATCGAATCGTTGGTGCCTGTGCCCGCAAAGCCACTTGCTGTTCCAACCCGGCTTGACGACGGGATCGAGTTTGACAATGTCACATTCTCTTACCCCGGTGGAACGGAGCCGGCTGTCACTGGCTTGAACTTGCACATCCGCAGTGGTGAATTGATTGCGTTGGTAGGCGAAAATGGAGCGGGCAAGAGCACGCTTGTCAAGTTGCTGCTTCGCTTTTACGATGCGAGTCAGGGTTCGGTTCGTATTGGCGGCGTTGATGTGAAGAATTTTGATCCGGACGCACTCCGCAGCCGCATCGGTGTATTGTTTCAGGACTACGCTAGTTACGAACTGACCATCCGTGAAAACGTGGTCATGGGCAGGCCTGATGTCCCTGCCGATGACCAGCGGGTGATGAAAGCATTGCGGGACTCGCGCAGCGAATGGCTGGTAAAGAAAATGCCAAACGGACTTGATTCCAAAGTGGGAAGGCTCTTCGAAGGAGGCCACGACTTGTCAGGCGGCGAATGGCAGCGCCTTGCGCTGGCCCGCATCATGTACCGCGACGCCGACATTTGGATCCTGGATGAGCCCACTTCTTCGCTTGACCCCGAAGCGGAAGCGGGGATCTTCGCCGAACTGAAGGAAAACCTGAAGGGGCGTATCGGCATTGTGATCTCACACCGGTTCTCAACCGTACGGATAGCAGACCGCATTGCGGTAATTGCCGATGGGCACGTGACAGAATTGGGTACGCACGAAGAATTGCTGGAAGCGCAAGGGCGTTATGCGAAGTTGTTTGAGCTGCAGGCGGCGGGGTACCGATGAAGATCATTTCCCGTAGATCTCGGAATTGTTTCCCGCAGATCTCGCGGATTTTCGCAGATTTGCAGAATTGAAATTGACCGGCATAAATATTTTCCACAGATCTAGCAGATCACGAGGGAATGGCGCAATTTTCCTCGCTGAGCGACGTAGTATTGCAACTGGCCCAGTCACTTCAGCGGGCTTACGCAAAATTGAATTTATTCTGCGTAAATCTGCGAGATCTGTGGGGAAAAAACTCCCGCTATAAGGGAAGAACTAGAAAGTGCACTATAAATAATAATTATCGTGGAGGAAAAGAAACTAAGAAGCAGCAACTGGTTTGGTCGCAAGGGAAAGGATGGTTTTATCTACCGGGCCTGGATGAAAAACCAGGGCATACCGGATTATGAATTCCGGAACAAACCCATTATCGGTATCTGTAATACATGGAGTGAACTTACACCCTGCAATGCCCATTTCAGAGAACTGGCCGAATCAGTGAAGCGGGGTATTTCTGAGGCAGGCGGTTTTCCGGTAGAGTTTCCGGTCATGTCGCTGGGCGAAACATTGATCAAGCCTACGGCGATGTTGTACCGCAATTTGGCGAGCATGGATGTAGAAGAATCTATCCGGGCCAATCCGATAGACGGCGTTGTACTGTTGTGCGGGTGCGATAAGACCACTCCCTCGCTGGTAATGGGTGCGTGCAGTGTCAATCTCCCCACCCTCGTAGTTTCCGGTGGCCCGATGCTGACGGGGCGGTATAAGGGGGCAAGCATCGGGACCAGCGATATATGGCGTCTCCATGATGCGATCCGCGAAAATAAAATTGAAGAAGAAGAAGTGATTTCAATGGAAGCGGCCATGTGCCGAAGCCGCGGCCATTGTGCGGTGATGGGTACTGCCTCCTCGATGGCCTGCATGGTCGAGTCGCTGGGACTCTCCTTGCCCGGCAACGCCGCTATCCCCGCTGCGGATTCCAGGCGGAAAGCGCTGGCGCAACTTTCCGGATTGCGCATTGTTGACATGGTGCGGGAGGATCTGAAATTATCGGATATCCTTACACGCCGTGCCTTTGAGAATGCGATCAAGGTCAATGCAGCGATTGGCGGATCAACCAATTTTGTCATCCACTTATTGGCGATTGCGGGAAGAATTGGAGTCCCTCTTACTCTTAATGACTTTGATGCCTTGTCAGCCAATATCCCACTCATTGCCAACCTTCAACCCTCCGGGGCTTTTTTCATGGAAGATTTGTATTACGCCGGAGGACTGCCCGTTGTCTGCAAAGCGTTAGATGGCATCCTCCATCCCGATTGCGTTACGGTCAATGGAAAAACGATAAAGGAAAATTATAAGGATGCCGAAGGGTACAACAAGGAGGTTATTACAACTGTCGATAAGCCCTTCAATACTGCTACCGGGCTTGCTATTTTAAATGGTAATTTATGTGAGGCCGGCGCCGTGATAAAACCATCGGCCGCCAGCGCCCACTTGATGCACCATACCGGAAAAGCCGTTGTGTTTGAAAACATTGAAGATTATAAAGCACGGATCGACACCGACGAACTTGACGTGGATGAAAAAAGTATTCTCGTCCTGAAGAACGTGGGGCCAAAAGGGTACCCTGGAATGCCGGAAGTCGGAAATATGGGATTGCCGAAAAAACTATTGGCAAAAGGAATTAAGGATATGGTCCGCATTTCCGATGGAAGGATGAGCGGAACAGGTTTCGGGACGGTTGTCCTGCATGTCTCCCCCGAGGCGGCAACCGGTGGAAATTTTGCTGTGATCCAGACCGGTGATTTGATCACCCTCGATGTACCGAAGCGTACGTTGACCGTTGCCGTTACCGATGAAGAATTAAAGAGAAGAAAAAAGCTGTTTAAAGCCTTGCCGCCTGTTACCGAAAGAGGGTACGTGAACCTGTATATCAATCATGTTCAACAAGCCCATTTGGGAGCCGATATGGATTTTTTGGTGGGAAATTCGGGGAGCAAGGTGTCAAGGGATTCCCATTGAAGATATTTCCCGCAGATTCCGAAAAATATTTCCCGCAGATCGCGCAGATTTACGCAGACGTATGCTCGGCCAAGCGCCATTGATGCCATTCGTTCCAACCTTAATTTATGACAAGAGTGTGTGGAATCATATAATTGGAAAGCACTAATCAAAAATTCTGCGTAAATCTGCGAGATCTGCGGGAAACAAAATTCATTATACACGTGGGTAATTTGAAAGCAGAGGTAGTTGTCAGACTTGAGTCTGAACTCGGTGAAGGGCCGGTTTGGGATGTCGGGCGAAAACTGATTTGCTGGGTTGACATTATCAATGGAAAAATTTATCAATGCCCTCCCGATGGAAACAATGTGAGTACGATTGCAGTCCATCAGATGATTGGCGCAATTGCGATTTGTAAGAACGGAGATTTTGTGGCGGCCACGCAGAATGGATTTGCATTTATTAACCGGAAGACCCACGAGGTGAAGATGCTGGCAAACCCGGAGGTCCGTTTGCCGAATAACCGTTTCAATGACGGAAAAATCGACCCCGATGGAAGATTTTGGGCCGGAACCATGTCGTTCTCCGAAGAGCCCGGAGCGGGAAGTGTTTATGCTTTAGAAAACGATTTATCGGTCACAAAGAAAATAGAGGACGTAACCATTTCCAACGGTATGGCATGGAGTATCGATCACCGAACATTCTATTATATCGACTCACCTGCCTTTGAAGTAGTGTCCTACCATTACGACAAGCGAACCGGCCATATCAGCAACAAAAAAACAGTCATAAAAATTGAAGAGAAAGAAGGTAGCCCCGATGGCATGACGATCGACCGCGAAGGCATGCTTTGGATTGCCCACTGGGATGGATGGCAGGTGGCGCGATGGAATCCGGAGACGGGAGAAAAACTGACCAGGGTTCAGCTCCCTGTCGCAAGGGTAAGTTCCTGCATATTCGGAGGCGAAAACCTGGACGACTTATACATCACCTCTGCCAGGGAAGGGCTTACCAAAGACGAATTGCAAAAGCAACCCCTGGCCGGATCTCTTTTTGTGGTGCGGAATTGCGGGTACAAGGGAATAGCGGCATTCGAGTTTGGAGTGTAAAATTTTCCCGCAGATCTCGAAAATTATTTCCCGCAGATCTCGCAGATTTTCGCAGATTTGCAGAATTGAATTTGAACAGCATAAATATTTTCCACAGATTTAGCAGATCACGAGGGAATGGCGCAATGAGCTTACGCAAACTTGAATTTATTCTGCGTAAATCTGCGAGATCTGCGGGAAACAAAACTTTAACCTATGAAACTAATCAGATTCGGAGAGCCCGGTAACGAAAAGCCCGGCATCCTGGATAGCACCGGAAAGCGCAAAGACCTTTCCTCCATTTTCAAAGATTGGGACCGGGAATTCTTTCGGAAGAACGGGCTCAGCGAATTGAAGGGCTTGAAGAATGTCTCTTCCTTGCCCGATGTCCCGGAGAAGGTACGGTGGGGCGCCTGTGTAGCGCGGCCCGGAAAAGTCCTTTGTATTGGTCTGAATTACTCCGACCACGCCGCCGAATCCGGCATGCCCGTGCCAACGGAACCGATCGTATTTCAAAAGGGAGCCAACACGGTAGTAGGTCCTTTTGACCCTGTTCTGATTCCACGAAAAAGTAAGAAAACAGATTGGGAAGTGGAATTGGGAGTTGTCATCGGCAAAGATGCCCGGTATCTTTCTTCCATCGACGAAGCAAAAGGGTATATCGGAGGCTATTGTACGTCGCATGATGTGTCGGAAAGAGAGTTTCAATTAGAACGCGGGGGACAATGGACCAAGGGAAAGTCATGTGATAACTTCAATCCATTGGGTCCCTTCCTCGCGACCCCTGACGAAGTAGCCGACCCGCATAATTTGTCCATGTCATTGCTTGTCAACGGTCAGCAAATGCAAAAGGGGAATACCGGCACCATGGTTTTTAATTGCTATTTTCTGATCCATTACCTGTCGCAGTTCATGACCCTGGAGGCCGGAGATGTTATCAGCACCGGCACCCCTCCTGGTGTAGGAATGGGGAAGAAGCCCCAACAGTTTTTAAAAGAAGGCGATGTGGTAGAATTGTCCATTGAAGGATTGGGAAGCCAAAAACAAACGTGTGTCAATGCCTAGAACAAATAAGTCAATAATGAAACGGATCTTACTACAAACCTGATGAAACGATTTGAAAATCAGGTGGCCAACATTTCAGGCGGGGCCGACGGTCTCGGTAAAGGGATCGCAGAACGGCTTGCCTCCGAAGGCGCAAGCGTCGCGTTATTTGACATCAATGAAAAATTGCTGCGACAAACCGTTAGTGAATTCAGAAAAAAAGGATTGGCGGTTGAATCGTACGGTGTTGACATTTCTTCTGACAGCGCTGTTCAGAAAGCAATGCAAGAAGTTGAAAACAGGTTTGGAGGGATCGATATCATGGTCAATTCCGCCGGCATTGTCGGGCCTACCAACACAAAGATCAAAGACTACGCGGTAGAAGAGTACGACAGGATCTATTCTATCAATTTGAGAGGGTCATTCCTGATGACCAAGTACGCCGCCAGGGCCATGGAGAAAAATAACTATGGCCGCATTTTGCTTATCGCCTCCATCGCGGGAAAAGAAGGCAATCCCTTTATGGCAGGCTATTCGTCTATGAAGGCCGGAGTCATCGGATTAGTAAAAGGCATTGGCAAAGAATATGCTGAAACAGGGATCACGGTGAATGGACTAGCCCCAGCAGTGATCAAAACGGCGATGAACGAAAGCACGGCACCGGAACAACTGGCTTACATGACTGCCAAAATACCCATGAAGCGCCTGGGGACGGTGGAGGAAGTCGCTTCGCTTTCTGCCTGGATCGTATCGAAGGAATCAAGTTTTACGACAGGTTTTATTTTTGATATTTCCGGGGGGAGAGCGACCTATTGACCTTTTTTCCCGCAGACCTGTCCGACGAAGCCTTAGCGTAGTCGGATCTCGCAGATTTTCGCAGATAAATCTTAAGGCTTTTGAATTGTCAACCAATCCATTGATCCCTCCAGTTTTGAATAAATGTCTCCAACTTTATTCCTAAATTACTTCACTATTTGAAACACAGAATTTAATCTTCAACATAAGAACATGAAACGCAGAGACATACTAAAACGATTGTCCATCGCCCCCTTGGCTGGCGCGGCATTGGCAGGAAGTCTTCAACCTGGAACAGCAACGGCCGCTCCCCTTTCGGTAAAACGCGATGTGTTCAAGGAACTTGGCCTGCGAACGTTCATCAACGCCGCCGGCAATTACACGACGATGACTGCATCACTGATGCCCGATGACGTGATGGCGGCGATCCAAAGCAGTTCAAAGGAATTTGTCATGCTCGAAGAGGTTCAGGATAAAGTCGGGCAAAGGATTGCAGAATTATGCCATGCCGAAGCCGCACTGGTCACCGCCGGTTGCTGGTCGGCTCTTGTGCTCGGTACGGCCGGCGTGCTGACAGGAAATGATCCGAAAAAAGTAGCCTTGTTGCCGAAGCTCGAAGGCTCGGGAATGAAATCGGAAGTCATCATTCAAAAGACCCACATCAACGGATATCATCACGCGGTCACGAACACCGGGGCCTCCATTATCACGGTAGAAACGGCAGAAGAAGCGGAGGGCGCGATCAACGACAAAACGGCCATGTTGTGGTTCCTGAACCGGGAAGCGCCCGTCGGGAAGGTCCAGCATCAGCAGTGGCTGGACATCGCGAAGAAACACGCGATCCCAACGATGATTGACATTGCTGCCGATGTGCCCCCCGTTGAAAACTTATGGAAATACAACAAGATGGGCTTTGACCTGGTTTGCATTTCCGGCGGCAAGGCGATGTGCGGACCCCAAAGTGCAGGAATTCTGATGGGAAAAAAAGACCTCATTGAAGCAGCGCGACTGAATGGACCACCACGGGGTGGCAATATTGGCCGCGGAATGAAAGTAAATAAGGAAGAAATCATCGGCATGTATGTCGCGTTGGACAGCTACATCAACAGAGACCATGCCCTGGACTGGAAGACATGGGAAGAGCGTATCGCCGTAATTAATAATGCAGTGAAGTCCGTGCCCGGTGTGACCACCGAAGTGACTGTTCCCCCCGTAGCCAACCACACTCCCTCCCTTGAAATAACCTGGGATCCGTCTAAAGTAAAAGAAACCCGCGATGGATTCGGCGAGCGATTGCGCAAAGGCAGCCCTTCCATCGAAGTGATTGCATGGGAAAAAGAAAATAGCATCCGGCTTACTGTATTCATGTTGAAACCGGGTCAGGAAAAAGTGGTGGCGAAACGGATCCGGGAGGAGTTGTTGAAGGTTTCCGCTTGAAACGACGGGTTTCCACATAAACTCCCTTTTACGGGCTAATTATATAGTCTAAATTTTTTTCAGGAGTCGATAGAGGATCATAACCAGCAACAATAGCGCCCCGGGTATGCCAACACGGATCCATACGTTCGCCTTTTCCCTTGGGACTTCAATAACTGTCAAAAGTGTATTCACCTTCTGGTTGGTGAGCACCTGCTTTTTACCTCCAATCCATGTTACCACAATGGAATCTACCTGGGTTGCGGCACCCACTCCGAAGTGGGCGATCGTCGAATTTTGGGAAAGGTGACTTGAGCCTCCGTCAATCTCCCGTATCATTTTGATCTGTCCGGTTACCACCTCCACTCTGGAACCCAATCCGTGCAGCTCCGAATCAATTCCTTTCAGCGCTATTTTTAACCAATTGCCCCTGGTGGAATCGTTCCGGTAAAGTCTCGTTGCCGAGGATACCGGATAAGGCAAAACCGGTTTTTGATTGACTACAAGAATATCCAGGTCGCCATCATTATCCATATCAAACACAACGGAACCCCGACCCACTCCGTAATCGTTCAACCCCTTGGCCGGGGCCCTTTCTATGAAGCGTCCGTTGGTATTTTCAAAATAGTAGTCCGCCATGGGCACATCATTAGGGTTGAGATCGCCGTTAGCCACAAAAAGATCCAGGTCGGAGTCTTGGTCGAAGTCAGCAAAGTTGGCGCCCCAGCTTATGGAAACGTAACCCATGCCCAGTTCTTTCGCTTTGTTAATAAAAGGTCTTCCATCGCCCCGATTGACCATGAACTGGTTGAAGCGGATATTGGTGACGTAATAATCCAGGAAGCCGTCATTATTGTAATCGCCTACTGCCGTACCCATCGCATTCATTTTCAGATCCATGTTCCGTTCTTTGCTTACATCGTTGTAATATTCCTTCGGATAGTGGTTCTCTAAGAGCTTATCCGGCGTTGCTTTGTACCCAAAGTCATGGTTGATAAAAAGATCAACATCCCCGTCATTATCATAGTCGGTAAAGACGCCCCCAAAACCGAATCCTTTATGCGTGAGGCCATACTCCTCGTATTCATTAGCAAAATACTTGCCTCGATGATTGATCAGCAAATACCCTTTGGCGGTTGAACTGGCATTAACAATGGTTGCATCATTTATTGAATTGAGCTGGCCAGCGTAATCCAGAAAATAATTTCCCACGTAGGCATCCGGGAAACCATCGGCATTTACATCACCAAAGCTCACGCCGGTACTGAACGAAAGCAGGTCATTCAATTTGTATTCCTTTGTCGCGTCCCGGAAGGTTGAATTTCCGTTGTTGATGAACAACAGGTTGTTGGCTCTCGGAATGGCACTTGAACTGTCCTTCAAATTAATCGTTGTAACAAAAAGATCGACAAACCCATCTCTATTGACATCAGCACTGGCCGCTCCCTGAGTGACGTATCGGGCAGAGACGGTTAACCCCGACTGGCTGTAGACGTTGGTGAACGTACCGTTTCCATTGTTTAAATAGAGAGCATCGTCCACCATTCCCCCGGTTAAAAAAATATCTTCGAACCCGTCGTTATTGAAATCAATCACGCAAGCTCCACCCCCAAACATTCCTTCATAGACAACAAATTGATGTTGAATTCCGGATTCCGCAGTCACATCTTTAAAGGCAACTTGTGCATTGCCTGGGATGCCGTTCCCAATGGACCAAGCAGCTCCCAACGATAGTAACACGAAGTGTTTCCATTTTCCCTTACGGTTTACTCTTTCGTCACTAGTCATTGGTCATTAGTTATTTCAGGCTTGGACAGTACACACCTTAAGCTCCTTGAAGACTCGGACCCTGGAACTTGCAACCTGCTTTCCTATTACTGGTGCAAATCCGTAGTTCTTCTCTCTTCTCTCCATTTTAAGAGGTTAACATTTCGCCCGATTTTCCTTCCTTCAGCCAAACCCACATCATTGTCCTGTGGTGAGTGAATCCCTCCAAAAAATCTTGAGTCGGCAGTTTCCCGGGCGACCTGCCAAAACGAGTAAAACGTCCTTGGCATATATTCCACGTTTCTAAATTCATCGCGGGGCCTGGCGGTATGGGCACTATCTGTAATGGTAAATTTTTCGCCATACATATCCGCCAGCACAGTGGCGGTTGCTGCAGACTGTGTTGCGTGCCCTCCGGGAAATGCGGGAAAGGGGGGATCGGGCCAAAATGATTCCCATCGTTCATTAATGTGTTTACCGATATAGCTGGAGGGTCGTTCTGAAAAATAATGATACTTCCATTTCCAGCAATTGATGAAAGCATCCGCAACGGCCATACCTGCCCTGGCCAGGGTCTCCGCGCATCGGATCAATTCCGGGTTTGCTTTTTTTACTACCTGAACGGTCAAATAGAAAGAGTGTCCGGGAGGAGTGAATGTTTCGCTCGGGTCATCATTCCACCAAAGAGCAATCTCTTTTTCCTGCAGAGTCAGCGTTTTACTCTTATCATATACCCTTTGGAATTGTTTGTAGTAATCAGATTGCTTTGAGGGATTATAATGAATCATTTCCGGAACAGGCAGGGCTGCATTTTCCTTAATAAAAGTTCTGTTATCACCCCAATGCGGATGCAATGGAAAGTGGCTAAAGGATTGTCCATACAACGGAGGCTCCCAGGAACCGGGAGTTGTAGGACGGTTGACCGCTTTCTCAAAATTATGTAAATAAGCCCTATGCCCACCGTCGGTTACAGACCAGTCGAAAATGGCTTTAGCAACTGCTTTTCCGTAATTAACCGAACGGGCTGCAACTTCCTGGTCGGACAGCGGGATTGAGAATTGGTCGAAGATTGCCTTCTCCAACGAGTCGATCCGGTGTTTATTAGCATCGGAAGTTTGGTTGTAAATGTTTTTTAAAATAAAGGCTTGTCCGGCATTCAAAGAAAGGATCCAATTATAATTTGAACTTGATTCCGGTGAAGGAAGAGTTGTCAATCCGTTTAACTGGCCGGCAAGGGAATTGTATTGTGGATTACCACGCACAAT
>Ga0193722_1000296_pt1 | contig 11009 bp, 7 predicted proteins | sample H2m1metaG_FD_143044 | JGI IMG/M metagenome (GOLD analysis project Ga0193722, IMG submission 143044) | Soil microbial communities from a riparian zone of the East river system, Colorado, United States - H2m1 | ecosystem: Environmental > Terrestrial > Soil > Riparian zone | place: USA: East River...
CAATGAAATGGTGGATCAGACGGCTACGCGCGAGCTTTATTCCAACGCAGCCGTGTTCGTTTGCCCTTCGATCTACGAACCGTTTGGCATCATTAATCTTGAGGCAATGGCGTGTGAAACCGCGGTAGTCGCAAGCGCCGTCGGCGGAATCAAAGAGGTCGTTGTCGATGGCGAGACCGGATTTCTGGTTCCACTCGAACAAACAAAGGAAGGTTCGTTCGAGCCGACAGACCCGGAGAAATTCGCGCAAGGTCTTGCCGTGCGCATCAATCAGCTGATGAAAGATCGACAACTGCGAGAAAGATTCGGCAAGGCAGGACGCAAACGTGTGGAAGAACACTTTACTTGGGCGTCAATCGCGCAAAAAACGAAAGCGCTTTATAAGTCACTGTGTGAGGCGGAGCGCAGCGGATGGAAAGGGCCCGCTTCGTAAAGCAGCCCTCGTAGCAGCGCCTTTCTTTACGGCGTTCGCGCGATGACGACTAGAGCTGCTCTATATTATAACCGCGTTTTTGCAGCAGTGCGATGACGCCGCGCGGGCCGGCGAAATGCAGTGCGCCCGCGACAATCAATGTCGGTCTTCCCGATCTGATTGCTGTTTCGATCCTCGGGATCCACCGTGCGTTACGCCGATCTAGCAACCGCCACCAAACCGTGGGAGCTTCTTTCATTTCACCGGCGTGTATCGCGTAAAGTTGAGCAGCATCTCCGGCTTTCCATGCTGCCACGTCTTGTCGAAACTGCCCTGTCTGTTCCTTTGCGTGGATAATAGCTTGCAGCAGGACCACTTCGCCTTCTGCGTCGAACATGTCGGAAAAGACATGGATATGCTCGTCCACAGGTTCCAGGCCGCCAGTGAGCTTACCGTAGTAGCGCGCTCGCTGTGCGATATAGGAATCCACACCCCAGCGATAATCCGGGTTACCGAGTGTTGGATTTCGCAGGATCATCGCGATGGCCCACGGACGAAGATGATGCCAATCGTTCATCCCACTGAGTGTTATCTTGCGCAAATATTCGTAGGTCTTTGGATGTATTTTGCTCTGGACCAACTGGCCCCTGGGAAGTTTTGCAGCTTCCCTGAGTTTTTCTCCAAAGGACTCGTCTTTAGGATCGATCTCGAACCAGATTTGCTGGCATTGTTTGATTGCTTCTTCGATGACCGGAGTTCGAAAATAATCGGATGCCTGCAACGCATGAACGGAGCCGAGGAGATAAAATGGTGCCCGGGCGTTTGTGACGCGCCACAGGCAATGTTTACCGTTCGAAGCAACCTCAGCAGCCGCGAGCCGACAGACTGCAAGGACAAGGCATCCGCTGGCAGCAATAGTCGTCGCGATTCTCGATCGACGCGGCATCAAATACTTCTCCGGTTTTTCCGGGCTATAGTTGCTCGATTTTGTAACCGCGCTTCTCCAGCAATTTGATGACGCCGTTTGGACCGGAGAAGTGCAATGCGCCTGCGACAATTGCCGTCGGCTTACCGGTTTTCAGTTCCGCTTCGATCCGTGGAATCCACTTGATGTTACGATTATCGACAAACCGCGCCGCGATCCAGGGGGCCTGTTTGCGCATCCGGCTGTCACCTGCCCAAAGCGCATCGGTATTGCCTTTACGCCAGGCCTTGTACATCTGGCTGAATTCTTTATCAGCATTCCGGGGCTGGTCGAGTGTGTCGCGCAGAATGAACTCGCTATCGCGATCGGACAAACCACCCATCACTGCCACGTGCTCGTCCACTGATTCCAGACCGGCGATTTCTTTTTTCTCTCTTGTCGCGCGGTCCACAAAGTAATTGTCCAGACCATGCGAGAGTGAACTCTTGGTGTACGTCGCAGGTCCGACGAGGTGTTGCGCAATCCACCAGGGCTTATAGGCGAATTCGCTCTCGAAATTGGCGCCGCGCTCCCGTCTTGCCCGGCGGTTGTCCGGCTCGACAGGCATAACATTCTGGCGAAGCCAGGCCAGAAGTCCCGAATCAATTTTCGAACGAATATCCTGTCCGCGAGGATATTTACCGGCCGCCTCAAATTTCTTTTCGAATTCGACATGCCGGTTCGGATCGAACTCGAAGAGGAAACGCCTGCTGTCGCTTAGCGCGATTTCGTACGGAGCAGGGAGCGGATAATCTTTCTTGCTGAGCGCATGGATCGAGCCCACGAGGTAAAATGGCGCCTTCGCATTGGTCACACGCCAGACACAACACTTGGGAAACCTTTGAGCGGCGCCGGCGGAGACTGCAAACAGCAGCGCTAAACCCAGCAGCAGCGAGATAGTCCAGGAGCAGGTGGTACGTCGGGGAGAAAACAACATTTCACGGTCTTTAACGAAAAAAAACAGCAAGTCAATTGTCAGTTTGAATGAATATTGAGCAGATGGGACCGGGACGCGTGTCGGCGTTGAACTCCTCACCTTAATTCTAGCCGCTTCGGAAGGGGTGAAGGCGAAAATCGCTGACCCCAGCTCATTTGAGATTGGACAAGTTTCCGATACAATTGCGCAGGCATGGTCCTCCCAGTGAAACGTTGGTTCGCGGTCGCGTTCCTGGCCAGTGCCATCGCGATATCACAGGAAGCAGCATCTGCCGCGGATGCTTGGAAGATTATCAAAGTACGTGGCAGCGACTACCTGAGCGTCGAAAACATCTCGCAGTTTTACGGATTGCCGTCGGGCATCGCGGCTTCCGCGGAGAAAGTGGAATTCGATTCGGCGAAGAATCCGCTGGGATTTGTCAGTGGCAGCCGCGAGGTGATGATCAACGGCGCGCGCAGTTGGTTATGCTTTCCTGTTATCGAACAGGATGGAAAATATCTGGTTTCCCGCACGGACGTAGCCAAGACCATTGAACCACTGGTGCGACCGCATCGTGTTCAAAACGTTGGCAAGGTTCAGACTATTGTTCTGGATCCGGGACATGGCGGCTACGACAGAGGCCAGGTGAGCCGTTACGGTTACGAAAAAGATTTCGCGCTGGATGTGGCGCGAAAGTTGCGCCCCTTATTACAGGCAAAAGGATTACGCGTGATCATGACGCGCGAAGGAGATTACTTTGTGCCATTGGAAGTTCGCGCACAGATCGCCAACGCTGCGCGCGATTCGATTTTCGTCAGCATTCATTTCAATGCGACGAATGACGATCCCAACGCGACAGGATTTGAAATCTTTTCGTTTACCCCGCGCGGAGCGCCGTCCACATCCGACAGTGCAGTCGCTCCGAGTGCGCTCAGCACGCAACCCGGCAGCACCGTTGATGCGCAAAGCATGGCCCTTTCGGCGTGCATCTATCATTCCCTGCTCGGTCACCTCCCCGAGTACGACCGGGGCATCAAGCGCGCCCGGTTTGCTGTGCTTCGTCTTGCAAAAGTTCCGGCTGTGCTAATCGAAGGCGGTTTTCTGACAGAAAACGGCGAGTGCAAGTTGATTGCGCAAAAAGACTGGCGCGCACGACTCGCGCACGCCATCGGCGTTGGGATCGAAAGTTATCGGGCCTTGGGAATCAAGAAGCAGCCGCCATTGCTGGTCGCGGACTATCGCAAACAAATCAAGTCATCGCCGACTGATTTCGTCGTTCCGGATGCGGAATTGAAGGAAGCAGACACAAGTCTGATGGAGCTCGTCGGCAAGTCGAAGTTTCTTCCACCGCCGCAGACGTCGACTCCCAGAGCGTCCCTCGAGTCTGCTCCCATTGTTCCATGAGGGTTTCTGCGGCGGCAGCCGTGTCGCCTGCAACTCTAGTACCGCAGTCGACACCGCTGCCTCTACAGTTGATAGGCTTCGCTCGTAAGCCGTTAAAGAGAGATTCCCGCGATTGACCTTGACTCTGCTCGACCGCAGCAGGCTAATCTTAGCATTCAACCTCAAACGAAAGGACGAACCTTATGAAGAAACTAATTACCTATACCGTGACGGCGCTGTTCGCGACGATCGCGTTTTCGATGGCCGGTCCGGACAAGGACGCGATGGAAGCCAAAGAAAAAGCGGCGTGGCAATCGTTCAAAGACAAGAAGGCCGACGAGTTCAAGAAAGTCGTAGATAAGGACATCCGCTGTGTTTACGCAGACGGTATCTCCAACCTGCAAAAAGAATTAGCGGACATGAAGAAGTGGGACATGAAATCGTTCGCCATCAGCAACTATGACACGTTCTCTGATGAAAAAGATGTCATCGTCAGCACTTACACAGTGAAAGTTGAAGGCACCGTTGATGGTAAGGATGCTTCCGGCACGTACAACTCCGGATCTGTCTGGAAAAAAGAAGGGAACGATTGGCTGGCGATTTTCCACACCAACATCAAACAGGAGGCAGCGCAGTAGCAACGGGACGTTGCATCCGGTTCACTAATAACTCTTCCCCAACGATCCCCGCGCGCAGCAGTTGTTGACTTGCTGCATGCGGGTCTTATTCTCGCTATATATTAGAGTGCGGGGGAGCCGCAATGGCTGAGAGTCCGGTGTGAAGCTGGAGACCCCTTGAACCTGATGCGGGTAATGCCGTCGAAGGGAGCGAGGGTCCGATTGCTGGATTGGCAATATCAGCCATGCGTGCGACCAAACGCATGGCTTTTTTGTTTAACCACCAATGGACACTAATCGACACGAAACCGTAGCCGGAGATGGCAATGCGCCTAGCAGCGACCCCGGCCTGAATGGATCCACGGAAACCGCAGCCAACGGCAGCGGCTACAATTTTCCGAACAGCAAAAGAATTTACCTCGGCGCCGAACTGCATCGGGATGTTCGCGTGCCGTTCCGGGAAATCTCGCTCGCGCCAACGAAGTCGATGAACGGCGAAACCGAAGCAAACGAGCCCGTACGCGTTTATGACACGAGCGGCGCGTGGGGGGATCCAAGCGTGACGATTGACCCAGCACAAGGGCTGCCGTCCTTGCGCCGCGATTGGATCTTAAAGCGCGGAGATGTGGACGAGATCGAGGGACGAGTCGTTAGGCCGATTGATGATGGCTATTTGTCTGACAAGCACGCGGCTGTCGCTGTGAAACGCCCAACGTTCAATGGAGCCAGCGCGTCCTCGCGCCGGAAACCGTTGCGCGCATCAGCCGGTCATCCCGTGACGCAGCTTTGGTATGCGCGCCAGGGAATCGTCACGCCCGAGATGGAATTCATCGCGATTCGGGAGAGCGGCCGAGAAATCGAGAATCGAGAATCGAGAATCGGACAAAACGATTCACGGTTCACGAAACACGAATCACGCAACGCACTTGCGTTCCAACATCCCGGCGAATCATTCGGCGCAAACATCCCAGGCGAAATCACACCTGAATTCGTGCGCGACGAAGTCGCTCGCGGCCGCGCGATCATCCCGGCGAATATCAATCACCCGGAGTCCGAGCCGATGATCATCGGTCGCAATTTCCTTGTAAAAATCAACGCCAACATCGGCAACAGCGCCGTGGCTTCGTCGATCGAGGAAGAAGTCGAGAAAATGCGTTGGGCGACGAAATGGGGGGCCGACACGGTGATGGACCTCAGCACCGGCAAAAACATTCATGCCACGCGTGAATGGATCATTCGCAACTCGCCCGTGCCAATCGGCACGGTGCCGATCTATCAGGCGTTGGAAAAAGTCGGCGGCCGCGCCGAGGAACTGACCTGGGAAATCTATCGCGACACGCTCATCGAACAGGCGGAGCAGGGGGTCGATTACTTCACCGTCCATGCAGGAGTACTCTTACGCTTTATCCCTTTAACGGCTAAACGAGCAACGGGGATAGTGTCTCGCGGCGGATCAATAATGGCGAAATGGTGTCTCGCGCATCACCAGGAAAGTTTTCTCTACACCCATTGGGACGAAATCTGCGAGATCATGGCCGCATACGACGTCAGCTTTTCCATCGGCGACGGCCTGCGGCCGGGCAGTATTGCTGATGCAAACGATGAGGCTCAATTCGCTGAGTTATACACGCAAGGCGAGCTCACTCAGCGCGCCTGGAAGCAACACGTCCAGGTGATGAACGAAGGCCCGGGCCACATCCCCATGCACATGATCAAAGAGAACATGGAGAAACAACTCGAGTGGTGCGACGAAGCTCCGTTTTACACACTCGGCCCGTTAACGACCGATATCGCACCCGGCTACGACCACATCACCAGCGCGATCGGCGCGGCAATGATCGGCTGGTACGGCTGCGCCATGCTTTGCTACGTCACACCGAAAGAACATCTCGGTTTGCCGAACAAGAAAGACGTGAAAGATGGTGTGATCGCCTACAAAATCGCTGCGCACGCCGCCGATCTGGCCAAAGGCCACGCCGGGGCGCAATACCGCGACAACGCAATCAGCAAAGCCCGCTTCGAATTTCGTTGGGAAGATCAATTTAATCTCTCACTCGATCCCGAGACCGCGCGCGAGTTTCATGATGAAACTCTCCCTGCCGAAGGCGCGAAAACCGCGCATTTCTGTTCCATGTGCGGACCACACTTTTGCAGCATGAAGATAACGGAAGACGTCAGGCGATATGCTGCGGAAAAGGGGATCGATGGAGCTGCAGCGATCGAGCAGGGGCTTCAGGAGAAGGCCACAGAATTTCAGGAGGCCGGCGCCGAGATTTACGCCAAAACGTAATGAGCCGATGCTGAGTTCGCCAAGCGTTTCTTCATCTCGCTTGTCGCATTGTAGTTTAGGGAGATTTTGAGACAGGTTCTGCCGTCAATTGCTGGAAGCGCTGATCGTTCCGGAGCGGATCGAACATCGGATCGAGCCGAAGCAGGGCAGGAGTGAGCGGCACGCGTGAAGCCAGTGCGCCCTCGGAGGGTATCGATAACAGTTTCTCCAACGCGGCGATGGCCCGGTCTCGCTCTCCCACTTGTGCTGCCACCCTGGCGAGAATCTCGATCGGCGCGGGACCATCCACTACATCTTTTTCGAGCGGGAGTACTGTCATCGCCTGTTCCGCCAGTGCTAACGCCGCGGCTTTGTCGCCAAGGCCCATGTTGGCCAGCGCGAGATCTCCGATGAGGATATAGTTATCCGGCTGTTCTTTGAGGAACGGTTCCAGTTCGCTGCGCGACTGTCGCCAACTTTCCTGGGCAGCGGCATGATCCCCTGCGACGTCTTGCGCCCAGCCCAACCAAAAGCGCAGTTCGCCAATGTTATAACCCAACGCCGGGTCAGGCGCGGCAAGCATTTCCTTTAGCCGAGAGATCATTTGTGCAGGGCGCCGTTCCAGGATCGACTGGTAAACTTGTATTTCTAAGGCACCGGTGTCGTCGGCGGGCGGATGCAACGGAGCGAGTAATGCGGCAGCCTGTGGAAGGTCGCCCTGCGCTTGTGCGATGCCCGCCTTCTGCGCAAGGGTATCCACGTCGTCCGGTATAATATCGAGCACCTGATCAAACTTTCGCAGCGCCTCGGCGAAACGACGGACTATCATGTAGGATTGGGCATGTTGGGTGAGCAGGGAAACGTTGCGCGGGTCGAGCCGCTCAGCTTCGTTGAAGTAGGACTCGCTCCGGTCCCACTGACCTCGCCGGCGCGCGACGTAGGCCAGCGATTCAGGAATCTGGCTGCTATTCGGCAGAAACTGACGTGCTTGCTCGAAATAACGCACTGCCGCGTCGTAATCTTTCAAGCAGGCGTAGTAGTAATATCCCCTGGCCATAATGGCCTCGCCGAGATTGGGCTGAAGAGTGAGCGCCGTTTCGGCTGCCTGCCCGGTCTCTTCGCGCAGGGCAACCGTTGGTTGAAGACTGAGTGTGAGATAGCCGAGCGCATCGACGTATGACAGCAGTGCCCAGGCAAGCGCGAACTTCGGGTCCAATCGCACCGCTTCTTTAAGATGTTTCTGTGCCGCAAGCGTGTTGGCTGGAGAGTTTCCAGTTTTCAGCGTGTAAGAGAGACCACGCAGGTAGGCGTCGTAAGCTTCAGGATTGTCTGTCGGTCTGGCCGCAATGACTTGTTCTTCTTGACCAGTAAGTTTCGCCCGCAATTGATCGGCAATGGCTTTGGCTACCTCACTCTCGACAGAAAAGATGTCAGTCACCCTGCGATCAAAGGTTTCTGCCCAGAGATGTGAATCATTCGCGGCTCGAATCAATTGCACATTCACGCGCACCTGGTCATTGGTTTTCTGAACACTCCCTTCCAGGAGATTGGCCACACCGAGTTGCTTCGCAATCTCAGAAAGCTTTTGAGATTTCTTCTTATAACGCTGCGTGGAGGTGCGCGAGATCACTTTGAGGTCCGCGATCTTTGAGAGCCGGGTCAGAATTTCGTCCTGGATCCCATCGGCGAAGTAGGCGTTGGATTTTTCCTCACTCAGGTTTTCAAATGGCAGAACGGCAATGGATTTTTCATTTGGTAATGGCGCGGGGGCGACAAAGAAAAAAAAGCGGGCAACTGCCGCGGCCACCAGGAGCGCGGCCGCCAGAGTGAGTAACACGCTCCGCTTATGACGTTTGATTTTGCTAACGATAGAGCCGGCATGCGCTTTGGTCCGCGGCAAGGAGCTGTCCGTTTCCAGTTCGCCCTTGAGAGCGCGGAGATCGGCGAGCATCTCGTTGATCGTCTGGTAACGTTCATCACTGTTTTTGCGCAGGGCCTTTTGCAGAATGGATTCGAGTTGGGGTGGAACATCCGGCAACACGCCAGATAAAGGTGGCGGTTCCGTTGTAAGGATGGAGGCAATACAGTCGCTCGGCGTTTCGCCGCGGAACGGTGGGTTCCCTCCCACCATTTCGTAGAGCACTACGCCCAGGCTCCAAATATCCGAGCGCGCGTCCACCTTCTGGCCGCGCGCCTGTTCCGGAGACATGTAACGCGCCGTGCCTAACACTAACCCCTGTCGTGTTTGCAGCGCTGCCGTTGTTTCGCCTGTATGATCGTCCGAAGCGAGCCTTTGCTCGGTCAGTTTTGCAATCCCGAAATCGAGCACCTTCGCGTATCCGTCCGGTCGCAGCATGATGTTCTCCGGTTTGATGTCGCGGTGCACCACGCCTGCTTCGTGCGCGGCAGCCAGCGCCGAGGCCACTTGTACGGCAATTTCCAGCGCAGCAAGCGGTTTTATCCTCCCGCGCGCGAGCGATGCGCGCAGGGTGACGCCTTCGATGAACTCCGTCGCGATGAATAGCCGGTTTCCCTCCGCGCCGATCTCGTAAACCGTTAGAATGTTCGGATGATTTAAGGCCGAGGCACTCCGCGCCTCATTTTTGAAGCGGCTCAACTGCGTCTCGTCCGTCGTCAGGCTATCTGGGAGAAGCTTGAGCGCGGCTTTGCGCCCGAGTCGCTCGTCCCGCCCGAGATAAACCTCGCCCATTCCGCCAACGCCGATGAGTGACTCGATCCGATAATGACCAATCACTTTTCCAAGCAATGCGCCGGCTTTGTTGTTAGTCACCAGCTCGGGAGCGACTTCGAACGCTGGTAATTCAATAAAATTCTCCGACCTCTCATAAGATGTGAGCAAAGTCTCCACTTCACGCCGCAAGCCTTCGTCATCGCGGCAAGCTTCATGAAGAAATGCGGCCCGCTCCCCGGCCGCACGTTCGACGGCTGACTGGAAAAGATCGTTGATCTGTTTCCAGCGCTCAGCTTTCATCAGGTTTCTTCCCCGCTTAGCTCCCGGTAGAGCCACGCCTTGGCCATGGTCCATTCGCGCTCCACCGTCCGCTGAGAGAGTTTCAGGAATTCAGCCGTCTCTTCGACTGTCAAACCGCCGAAGTAGCGAAGTTCAACAATCTGACTTTTACGCGCATCCTGCGCGGCCAACCTATCCAGCGCTTCATCGAGAGCGAGTAATTCCTCCGATCGCGTTTCTGTTACTAACGCAGCTTCATCCAGGGTTACTTTCAGCGCGCCGCCGCCACGCTTGAGTGAGCGGCGTTCGCGGGCATGGTCAACCATGATGCGCCGCATCAACTGCGCGGTCGCCGCGATAAAGTGGCTGCGGCCTTGCCAGACCGGCTTCGTATTATCGACCAGCCGCAAATAGGCTTCGTTGAGAATGGCGGTGGTTTGCAGGGTGTGGCCGGCGCGCTCCCGACTCATGTAATGATGCGCGAGCCGGTGCAATTCGGGTTGTACCAGCGGGAACAACTTCTCTAGCGCTCCGTCGTCTCCGCCGCTCCAGTCGCCGAGCAGTTGGGTGACCGCTTGCCGCGTGGATGGGGGCGTCATCATACAGGCTGCTCGACGCCGCAAATTCTAACACGATCGAGGGGTTTTAACAGCACAGCTGGGATGCGATCAAAAAAACTGCGCAGTCGTGGCGGGTTTCAGGCGGCCTTTCCGCATTACCACATGAACCGGCACAAACACAGACGCCGGAAAAACCAAACAGAAAGCAAAAAAAACTATGCAAACCAAACAATCAGTAACCAACTCCGTCATAGCCGCCTTTGGCTTGCTATTGACGCTATTCGCAGTTAGCCAGACTGCACAGGCACAGGACATCCAGTCCAGGCAGTTTGTTGCACCGGCTGTTTTCCAGGCGGCCGGGACAAACGCTGCCTCCATTCAGAGTACGGTCGATGCGTTCCGCGCTCGGCTTGGAGATCCCAACAACCTCAATAACCCAGGGCCGCTCAAAATCGGTCGCCGCGAGATCAATTGGGACGGCGGCAACCCCAACGTCCTGGATACGACAGCTCCGGTAACGCCGTTCAACGTGTTCCTGAACACGCGCGGCAGTCAATTCACGACACCGGGACTGGGCCTATCGCAGGCTCCTCCATTCGGCGGGCCGCAGGGCGGGCTGGCCGTGCTTTTTGCTAATCCCACCTACGGCAAAATCTTCAGTACCTTCAGCCCATCGCGGTTGTTCACTCCTGTAGGGAGCAACATCACCGAAGCTGTGTTCTTTATACCGGGTACGAATGGTACCGTCCCGGCAAAAGTCAGAGGCTTCGGCGCGGTATTCACAGATGTTGACCAGCCAGATGGAGATGGGCCTGCAGGAAGGCGTGGAAATCGCGGAGCCAGCACGCTGATCGAGTACTTCGACCAGAGCGGCAGGCTTTTATTCAGCAGTTTCGTCCCGGCCTCCCCGGGCGATG
>Ga0193722_1000297_pt1 | contig 11006 bp, 7 predicted proteins | sample H2m1metaG_FD_143044 | JGI IMG/M metagenome (GOLD analysis project Ga0193722, IMG submission 143044) | Soil microbial communities from a riparian zone of the East river system, Colorado, United States - H2m1 | ecosystem: Environmental > Terrestrial > Soil > Riparian zone | place: USA: East River...
GCACAGGGTGAAGCCCTGTGTTAAAAACGGAACGCCAAATCAGGGAGCCCCGAAGGGGTGAAATACAGCCTTATTCGAAGGGTTCATTCCGCCCCTTCAGGGCTTTATGACATAGATATAACTTCACTCAGATTCAAAACACTCATTTGTATAAATAATAGTTGGAAGGGCACTTGTCTCTAATCGAGTGGGACTTAATATCCAAGCCCCGCAGGGGCGGCATATATCAGCACAGGGTGAAGCCCTGTGTTAAAAACGGAACGCCAAATCAGGGAGCCCCGAAGGGGTGAAATACAGCCTTATTCGAAGGGTTCATTCCGCCCCTTCAGGGCTTTATGACATAGATATAACTTCACGAAGGGCTTCGCCCTTCGCTATTGCTTGGCGCCCCTTCAGGGCTCACACGATTGGGACTCATGACTCGCTACGGTCCTGCGACTGGGACTCATGACTCGCTACCGGGACTCATGACTCGCTACTGGTTCTCAGGACCAGGGACTCAACGCTAACCACACCATTCCCAACTCGCATGGATTTCCTATTTTTGCAGGCTCGACTCAACCCATGCAATACGTTTTCCCAAAAGACTTCATCTTCGGAACCAGTACCGCGGCGGCTCAAATAGAGACTGCTTTTGAACACGATTGGAAAGGGCTCACCTCCAAAGACGGGCACGTATTTGACCGGACCACAGACCACGAATTGCGATTTAAAGAAGATGCCGAAATCATTGCTTCCCTGGCACCTCATTATCGCATGGGATTGATGTGGAGCAAACTGCAGCGCGAGCCCCTGGCCGCGTTAGACCCCGAAACCGTTCAGACGTATCGTTCTTTCCTGGATGACCTCCGGGAGCGGGGTGTAAAGATCATGATGGTGCTCCACCATTTTACCAACCCTATTTGGTTTGCCAGGATGGGCAGTTGGGAAAAAGAGGAGAACATCCGGTATTGGGTTGACTTCTGCCAGAAAGTAGTGGTCGAATTTGGTGAATACGTTTCCCATTGGAATACCTTTAACGAACCCAATGTGTATGCCAGCTATGGCTGGATCACCGGGTTCTTTCCGCCCTTCAGGATCAATCCTTACCTGGCCGGCAAGGCGGTGAAGAACATGGGCAAAGCGCACGACCGGGTCTACGATTATATCAAATCAATCTACCCTGAACATCCGGTAGGCATTTCTCACAACGCCGTTATTTTTTCTGCTGAAAATATCCTTGGATGGTTTCCGGCCAGCCTGAGCGATTGGTGGTTTATGGAATGGGTACCCCGTCATTTTGAGAAGGTAGACTTCTTTGGTATGAGCTACTATGCCCGCGTGCCGCACGATCCGATGCCGATCACCTTCCTCGACACTCCGTCAAAAATGAAGCAACTCGGCCGCCCGCACGACGACATGTGGGAATATCACCCGGAGGGACTGCGCACCTGCATGGATCGATACTGGAACAAATACAAGAAACCCATTATCATTACGGAGAACGGCGTATGCGATGCCAGCGACGTCCTTCGTCAGCAAGCTATTCTCGATTACGCAAAAATCCTGCACCAGGCATTACAAGACGGAATTGATGTTCGCGGCTACTTCTGGTGGAGTCCGTGGGACAACTTCGAATGGCACCTGGGGCCGACCATGCGCTTCGGCTTGTATGAATGTGACATCGAGACAAAGGATCGGAGGAAGAGAAAGAGCGCGGATATTTTTAGAAAACTGGCGCACTATAAAATTTTGGAGACAGAAAAGGAATCATTGGTCATTGGTAATTAGTTATTGGTGGTCTCAAGTAGTTGTCGAAACCCACCGATGACTAATCTAATTACCAATGACTAGATAGTTGGGCCAATAAGCTCCGGAGGAGCGGCCTGTTTGTAGAACTCAACCAGGGAATAAATTCAAGCTCCGGAGGAGCGGCCTGTTTGTAGAACTCAACCAGGGAATAAATTCAAGCTCCGGAGGAGCGGCCTGTTCTATTCGCCGTGTGTTCAGAACATAGGATGGGTAGCCATTACCCTCGACAGAATTTGAACATGGATTTGGGAATACGTGTCGGATATGAACAGGCCGCTCCTCCGGAGCTTGATTTTAATGATATTCATTTTTCTACAAACAGGTCGCCCCTAGCGGGGCTAATGTACCGACCAATTTAATATTGAAACATCAATTTGAGGTATGGGAGCTTATTTTAGAAGTATTTAAATCACAACAACGTTGCAAAATTAAATTTTCGCAACAATAGTATCCTCCGCGCCTCCTTTGCGCCTCTGCGTCTCAGCGGTTGAGAATTTCATTTGCATCATTCATATCGTAATGTCTTGGCCGGATTGGTCATGGCGGTCTTTATGGTTTGCGTGCTGACCGTGATCAGCGCAATCAGCAATGCCGCCGCGGTTGAAAGAATAAAAACCAGTACCGGTAAATCGATCTTATACGCAAAGCCGTCAAGCCAGTTGCTCATGAAGTACCACGCCGCCGGCCAGGCCAGCACGTTGGCGATCAATACCAGGATGACAATTTCTTTTGAGAGCAAAGTCAGAATGTGTGTCATGGACGCGCCCAACACTTTACGAATGCCGATCTCTTTTACCCGTTGCAGCGTGTTGAATGTGGCCAGTCCAAACAGGCCGAGACAGGCAATGAAAATGGCCAGTCCGGAGAATACGGTGAAGAGTTGCCCTTGCTTCTTTTCACTTTCGTACAATTGCTTGTACCGCTGACTTAGGAATATATATTCAAACGGACGGTGTGGCAAAAATGTCTTCCATATTTTTTCGATATGCGCAATCCCCTGTTGCATGGTGTTCCCCGCTATTTTAACGGATAGGGTACCGTAACCGTTGGAGGGAAAAAAGACGACCGGTACGATAGGCTCGTGCAGGGATTCGAAGTGGAAATCTTTCACTACACCAATGACTTTGCCACGCGTGCCTCCGTATTGAAAATCCTTGCCCACGGCTTCTTCATTTCCACCTGATCATTTTTACGGCTGATTCATTAAGGATGAAGGCAAGCGAATCATCACTTTTGATGGACTTGGAAAAATTTCTGCCCGAGACGAAGCTAATTTGATAGGTATCAAAAAAATTGTAATCGGCACTGACGTTCTTGATCACCACGCTGGTCACCCCCATGCTGTCACCCCGTTGAACCCTGGCATCATCATAATCCACCAGGCGGTCGGTGGGGATCAGGTCCGAGCGGCCTACATTTTTGATGGAGGAATGCTTCAGTAATTCGTTATAGAAAGCATCGAAATTGGGCTCGAGTTCCCTGAAGTTCTGCAGTGCGATGATCTGGTCTTTGGCATAGCCCAGGTCACGCTTGTTCATGAATTCCAATTGTTGAAATGTGATAGCCGTTGCGATCATCAGGGCTATGGAAATGGCGAACTGCGCCACTACTAACGTCTTCCGGATTCCACCTTTGCCTTTTGCCGATCCCAGTTGGCCCTTCAGCACGAGTACAGGCTTGAATCCGGAAACCATAAAGGCCGGATAAATGCCGGCTAACAACCCGACGAAAACCGCAAACCCCACCAGGCCGGGAATCAACGAACCATTCATCAAATTGATCTCCAGTGACTTCCCGGTGAAATTATTGAGCCAGGGCAGGGCAAAAAAGGATAGTCCCAGGCTAATGATCAACGCGAGAATAGCAGTGAGCACGGACTCGCTCAGGTATTGACTGATCAACTGGGCCCGGAATGCTCCGACCACTTTACGGAGACCTACTTCCTTGGAGCGTTTCGTTGCGCGGGCAGTGGAAAGATTAACAAAGTTAAAACAGGCAATGAGGATGATGAATAGACCGATTACCCCCATCATATACACATTGTTAATGTTGCTATTGGTTTCAATTTCCGAGTCGAGTTGCGAACGCAGATGAATATCGGTCAGCTTTTGCAGGTACAACCTCGTCCAGGTGGAAGGCAACGGTTGATTTTTGCCCGCCTCCGCTCCCATGTGTTTATTCAGGAAAGCAGGAAATTGTGCTGCCATCTTCTTTGAATCAAACGGCTGGTCTTTGACCAAGGCATAGGTGGCAAAAGAATTGTTGCCCCAGTTGGTTTCCAATCTTCGGCGGCCATAAAGGGTGCTGTCCTCCAGTGTGGAAAATGCCAGGAGGAAATCCGGGTGCCAGTGCGATTGGCGGGGAAAATCCGCGAATACGCCAGTCACTTCAAAATCGAGTTTGTCGTTGACCTTTAACCGTTTGCCCTGGGCGCTTTCCTTGCCAAAATACTTCCGTGCGGTTTTTTCTGAGAGGATCATCGTATAGGGATCTTTCAATGCCTTGTTCTTATTTCCTTCTGTTAAAGGAATATCAAAAACCTGGAAGAGATCCGGTTCTGCATAGAACACGTTCTTTTCGTTAAATACCTTTTTTTCCTCGGCATCTTCCCGCAAGGCGATGAGGTACCGGTTTTGACGGGTTCGAACGACTTGTTCAAAATCGGGGAAATCATTTTTCAACAATGGCCCAAACGGGGGAGCTACATGACCAAGATGAAGGGTGGTCGAGCCATCCGGGGAAAGGAACTCCCGCGTGACCCTGTAAATCCGGTTTGCTTTGCTGTGGTAGCGGTCATAACGCAACTCATCCCGGATGAAGAGAAAGATGAGCAAGGAACACGTCATGGCAAAAGCCAATCCCGCTATATTAATAAAGGAGGTGAGTTTGTTTCTGAAGATGCTGCGCAAAGCAACTTTGAGGTAGTTACGGATCATTTGGCCTTTGATTTACTTATTGTCAACTTCATTAATTGGTCTCGGTTACAAAAGATTTAAGATTTAAAATTGAGGTCCATCAATCCCAAACTGGTACTCCAATTATTCCGATTTTAACGTCTCCGCTGGATTGACGCGCGCTATTTTTAATGTCAGGTAACTTAACGTTCCCCATGCAATGACAATCAATAACAAACCCGACACGGCAAAAACCAGGGGGTTGATCGCAATATGGAAAGCGAAATTCTGAAGCCACCGGCTCATCAACCACCCGACGAATGGTACCGCCAGTACAATGGCGATCACGATCGTGCGGGTGAAGTCCTTTAACAACAATATGGTGAGGTTAGCAAGGGTTGCGCCCAGTACTTTGCGGACACTCACTTCTTTGACCTTCTGGCGGAAGGCGAGCGCTGCCATGCCCAGCAAGCCAACGCAGGCAATGATGGCGGCGAGGAGGGCAAAGGTGATCATCACGGCTGCCATATTTTGTTCGGCAGCATATTGTTGGCTCAACTGGTTGCTGAGGAAAGAGAATTCAAACCCAAAACGGTCGTCAAACTTCTTCCAGGTTGTTTCGACAGCGCGAATCGTCTTATCAAAGTCTCGCGTGTGGAGGTTGACCAATACATAATTGTAAAGTGGCAACAGTCGGAAAATGAGTGGACGAACTGGTTCGTGCAGGGATTGAAAATGAAAGTCATGAACTACCCCGATAACGCTTCCCTTTAGTGTACCGCCATCGCGTTCCCATGTGATTTCCTTTCCAATGGCACCCGCGGGATAAAGATTTTTAGCGGCTGTTTCGTTGATGACAAAGGCTTCTTTATCGGCCGGGTTCTCTTTCATAAACAGACGCCCTTCCGCCACACGGATATCCAGGGTTTTGAAAAAATCGTAATCCACCACCGCTTCCGAAGCGTTGATCCGGTTGGTGGGGTCGGTGCTGGGGAAGATGGTATTCTGATTGAATGATCGCCCCGGAACGTTAGAAGTTGCCGTCACTGATTTTATTCCGGGTAGCCGCAATAATTCGCTTTGCAGCTCTTCAAACCGCGGATTGATCGCGCCGCGGTTCTTAACGGAGAGGATGATGACTTCATCTTGAGCAAAACCAAGTCCCTTATGCAGTAGGTAATCCAATTGATTGAAAATGATCAGGCTGCTGGAAATCAATACCATCGAAGCAAAAAATTGAAAGACGATGAACGATCTTCGAAAAACCGATCCTTCCCGTGTTTGTAGAAATTTGCCTTTCAGGATCAACCCCGGTTTAAAAGAAGATAGATACCAGGCCGGATACACCCCGGCAAGAATTCCAACGAGCAATCCTAACCCAATGAGCAGGCCGGCAAAATGGAGATAATTCATTTCCAGGGGATATCCGGTAACGGACTGATAAAAGGGTATTGCCAATTCAATCATTATCGCCGCCAGGACGACAGCCACGGCGGAGATCAGGACCGATTCGCCAAGGAATTGAGCTGAGAGCTGTTGACGGAATGCACCCAGCGATTTGCGAATGCCGATTTCTTTTGCGCGCTCCGCTGATTGGGCCGTGGTAAGATTAATAAAATTGATGCAGCCAATGATCAATATCAGGAGGGCCGCCGCCGCCATCATGTAAACATAGCTGGTGTTCCCATTGGACTCCAGTTCCCAATGCAAATGGGAAGTCAGGTGTATGCCGGTGAGCGGCTGAAGGCGAAACCCAAATCCGCTGGCTTTCAGGCTATGAATTTCCTGCGGTGCCCAATTCAGGTACTTGGGTACCCAGTCGAGGAGGCGTGACTCAAGTTGTACCGGGTCCGTTCCGGCTTTTAATTTGATGTAGTTATAATGCCCGAAATCGCTCCAGGAATAAAATGCATTTCCCGGGTCGCCCATTTTTTCACGAACGTAGGACACCAGGATATCAAAATGAAAATGAGCATGACGGGGTACATCTTTAAATACGCCGATGACTTCGATGAGTTGCTTGTTGTCATTCACCGCAAGATGTTTGCCGATGGGGTCTTCCTCCCCAAAGTATTTTTTTGCCATGGAGGAGGAGAGGAGGATACCCCCCGGATTTTTTAAGACCGTCCCGGGGTCTCCCTTTTCCAGGGGGAAAGTAAAAACGGTAAAGAAGGTACTGTCGACGGCCATCACGTTGCTCTCATCGTATTGAATATCTCTTTCAAGATTACGAACGGAGAAGGTTTGGCGGATTAGGCCCGGCCCCCAGATCGGGGTGAGGCTCACGGCACTTTCTACTTCTGGAAAATCATGGACCATGGCCTGGGCCATCGGATGAGGAGTTCGCGTCTGGGATGTCTCATCATGCCATGCTATTCGATAAATGTTTTCGGCGTCTTTGTGAAAACGGTCATAGCTGAGCTCGGTCTTCACAAACTGGAGAATCAGGAATACAGAGGCGAGTCCGATGGCCAGCCCGAAAACAGTGATGAGGCTGTACATCGCATTTTTGCTTAGGTGGCGGTAGGCGATGGAGAGGTAGTGGGAGAGCATGGGGTAGGTTTCAGGTTACTGGATTCTGGTCTGAGCTGCATTCAGGCGTTGCGAAACCAAGTTACTAACATCAAGCCAAAACAAAGTGCTTGAAATTGGCCTGAAAGAGCGGGGTTGCGATCCTAGTCCCTGTCCAATCCCGATCGCAGGTGTGCGGTAGCGGACGAATTGGATTCAATTGGACCGCAAGGAAACAAAAACAGGATTGACAGTATTATCTTTTTACTTGGGAAGAAATTAAGAAATGGGCTCGATCCGGACTATGATTTTCATTTTATTGGTGGACTAATAGCCCGGTATGTTCAACCCCAGAACAATATCTCGCCGCCCCGTCCATTCACCGTTCTGGTTTTTGATTAGCTTGATGATTCCCGAACCGCCTCTTTTTTCCTGCTTACCCCGTTCAGTGGTTGTCAGAAAAAGATCGTCCTCAAATAAGTATTCGTCAATATAGTATTCAGAAAGTCCTGGCTCCTTGATGATGGGGTGGATGTGGGCCGGAATTTTTCCATTTGGATAAGGCATTGGCTTGATGGTTCTGAATTGATAATGCCCGTCTGCGCCCGTTTTCATCCAGCCCCGAAGGTGACCGTGCCGCCTGGCCATAGTCTGCCCGGAGGCAGGGGAGTACTTCCCTGAATGATCGGTATGATAGACATAAAGGATAATGCCTGGGGCAGGGGTCTTGCCGTCCTTTTTATAGATCGTTCCACTGATGATCAGGGGTTGTCCGGGTTCACCGGCAGGAGGGATGGTTGTCTCCCAATCAAGGGAAGAGGGCAGGCCCTCATAGATCAGAGCACAGCCATCGCAGCCGCCTCCAACAGTCCGATCAGCAGAAGATCGTACAGGGCCATTCTGTGAATAGCCGGACACGCAAAAGAGAAAGGAGATGATGAATGTTAAACAAAACATTTTCATACAGAATTTTTTAAAAAATCTCGCCGTGCCCGCCGTGGTTCGTGGTGTTCGCTGTGGCCTTTTCGGTGCCTACGGAGCTTTATAAAACTCCAACTCCAGGTGTTCATGATATAAAGGACGAGTGAAACAACATATTGATCAATTTGATCTGACAAGGAGTCCACTTTTCTTGACGAAATGCAATACGACCAGAACGAACGTGTTTGAAAAAACCCTAATTTTCGGAATGGATCGCTTCTGGAAATACAAGCTCGATCATGGATTATTCTGGATCGGCACGGTATTCTTCCACGCCTACACCCGCCTCGGTCTGATCCAGAAGGCGGGCGTCGGACAGTTTCTCGCGGAAATCGCAGTGAGAAATACATTGCTGGCGGCAGTGATCTACCTGAATTTGTTCATTCTTATCCCGCGCTTCACACAGCAAAAAAAATACGCAGCGTACATTTTCCTGTTGCTATTCAGCCTTGCCTTGTATGCCCTGGCCAAAAATGCCCACGATGTCTATTTGTACGGCTATGTCATCGGCGATGAAGAACAACGGCATTTCTTTCACAACACGTTTTATAACGGTTCGATTGCCTTGTTTTATGTCGCTTTCAGCGTAGCACTTTACCTGAGTAAGGAATGGTACGTTCAACAGGAATTGATCAGGAAGATTCAGATCGAAAAATTAAACACCGAGCTGGATTATCTGAAAGCGCAGATCAATCCGCATTTTCTTTTTAACTCCATCAACACCATCTATTTTCAGATCGACAAGCAAAATACCACAGCGCGGGAAACCGTATTGACTTTTTCGGAGATGTTGCGCTACCAGCTATACGAGTGTAACGGGCAGGAAATAGCGGTGGAGAAAGAAATGAATTATTTAAGAAATTATACCGGCCTGCAACGGATGCGCAGGGAGGAGTACGACACTATTGCATTTGATTGTGAGGACGAAGTTGCGAACTTTACTATTGCACCGCTTCTACTGATTCCATTTGTTGAAAACGCCTTCAAACACGTCTCCCATAGCGGCAGGAATGAGATCAGGATCAACCTGTCCAGAACGGGGAATATATTTCGTATGACGGTATTCAACACGAAAGAGGAACGCCCTGCCGAAGCCGGAGGAATTGGTTTGAAAAACGTGCAGCGAAGGTTGGAACTGCTTTACCCGGACCGCCACGAACTCAACATTCGCGAAACAGCAAGGACATTTGAAGTTGAACTTCAGTTGAAGATAAGATGAAAGTATCTCCCGCAGAATCTCGGATTATTTCCCGCAGATCACGCAGATTTACGCAGAGCTGACGCGAGCAATCGATTCTGCGTAAATCTGCGTGATCTGCGGGAGACAATGCCGAGATTTTGCAGGAAACAAAATCGTGATCCGCAGGAAACAAATTTGAATTTCCTCTTCGTAAATCTGCGCGATCTGCGGGAAACAAAATCGTAATCAGAGGGAAACAATATGACTCTCCACTGCCTCATCATCGACGACGAACCCCTGGCCCGGAAGGGAATGGAAGAGTATGTAAAGGAAGTCGGGTTTTTGCGTTTGGTAGCCAAATGTGAAAATACGATGAAAGCGGTTCCGTTTCTGGAGCAAGGGGTCGTGGACCTGATTTTTCTGGATATCCATATGCCCGGAATTTCTGGTATCGCCTTCCTCAAAACACTGCGCGATCCGCCGATGGTGATCTTCACTACAGCCTATCCTGAACATGCCCTGGAAGGGTATTCGTTGAATGTGATGGACTACCTGGTGAAGCCGATTTCCTTCGAACGGTTCCTGACGGCGGCCAATAAAGCACTTGATTTTTATCGACTCCGGCACCAGGCGGAATCACAAAAAGAAACGTTGCCGGATTATTTTTTTATTAAGTGCGACAGCAAATATGAAAAAGTGCATTACGGGGAAGTCTTATATATCGAGGCGCTGCAGAACTATGTGATCATCCGCACGGCGGATAGAAAATTGATCACCTACATGACCCTCCGTGGTCTGGAAGCACAGCTTCCGAAAGCCAAATTCATCCGCGTCCACAAGTCGTATGTGGTATCACTTTCAAAAATCAAGTCCGTCGAAGGCAGCGAACTTGTAATCGATACAGCAAGAATACCCATCAGCAGGAACCTGAGAGAGGAGGTGATGAACCGGATCATGGGTGATAACCTCCTCTCCCGGTAAGGATCCTGTGTTCCTCAGAATTTCTTCTGTTCTCTCTTTGCCTTTTTCTCGGCCCTCTTTTCATCCAGCGTTTTCAGGGGCTTTTTCTTGTCTTCTTTCTTTTTGTCTTGTCCTTTTGACATAGCGATTGAGGTTTGATTTATTCCAATACTACCAAAAAAAACGTATTTAATAAACGGAGGCTGTGAAAATAAATTGCGCATTAGATCAGCATGAAAATGGCTGCGATCAACGTCGTGACTATAATAAACCAACGGTAAAATCGCTCCGGGATTTTTTTGACAATGACAATGCCCAGGTAAGCCCCCAGACCGATAAACGGAATGGTCGTCAGATCCAATAAGAACGTGTTGACGGACACGGTATGCCAGATAAAAACGTGAAACGGAACTTTGAACCAATTGGTGACCATAAAGAACCAGGCAGTGGTACCGATGTAGGCATTTTTCGGCAAGCGCATGGCTAGCAGGTACACCGCCATGACAGCGCCGGCCAGGTTGCCGACCATGGAAGTAAAGCCGCCGGCAACGCCCGTCACTACTGCGAACCCTTTGGAATGCGGTATTTTCTCTTTGTCACCGCGCTCCAGCCACAGCATGATCGCCACACTCGCAACAATAATGATCGCCATGACCATTTTGAACAGCACATCGTCAATATAATTTCCG
>Ga0193722_1000298_pt1 | contig 10979 bp, 9 predicted proteins | sample H2m1metaG_FD_143044 | JGI IMG/M metagenome (GOLD analysis project Ga0193722, IMG submission 143044) | Soil microbial communities from a riparian zone of the East river system, Colorado, United States - H2m1 | ecosystem: Environmental > Terrestrial > Soil > Riparian zone | place: USA: East River...
CAATTTTTTCCTTGTCCACGCACCGCCTGGAGGACTATTCTCCGATTCGCGGTCGAAGAGCAAATTCTATAACTCTAGCTCATGCATGATGAACGAGTAGCTCACATGGCGAAAGATAGTAGTTATTCAACATAGGAGAATAAGCTGATGCCTAAGAAACCGAAACGTCCATCGAAGGGCCAAGATCTTGTTATCGCTCCTGGCGGGCCTCGAAAGCGCGAGAGCGTGCATGCAGTCAAAGCTGGCGAGTCCGTGTTCGTGCAGAAGGGTTACGGCTCCGTAGTCACACGAAGCCCGAGGGGAATCGCAACTGATAAGATGAGAGCCGTTGATGCTCCTGCGAACTTTGTGCTGACCCCCGGCGGATTCAGGCATCGCTCGCTCGTGCACCGCGTGTCCAGGAACGAGGCGTTGCACTTCACGGAAGCGCGAATTCAACTGATCGACCTCGCTAAAAATGTCCGCAAGGACATCCCCAAGGGACGGGCGCGGTCAGGCGAAGTGCCCGACCTCGGCAGCGGCTGGATCACATACGGGTACTGGAACAACGATACGGGGAATTCCCTGAGTTCGTTTCGCTCGACGTGGACCGTTCCGCCGGCACCGTCGAACGACTCAGGGCAAACAATCTTCCTTTTCAATGGCATCCAGAATTACGGAACCAACTACGGCATTCTTCAGCCCGTTCTGCAATGGGGCCCATCGGCTGCTGGCGGCGGATCTTACTGGTCGATTGCGAGCTGGTATGTGACCTCTGAAGGCGATGCGTTTCATACGACGCTCATTCAAGTAGATGAGGGAGACGTGCTCATCGGACTCATGACGTTCACAGGCAAGAGCGGAGCGGGGTTCAACTACCGCTCCGAGTTTCAAGGAATCGGCAACACGACGTTGAATATTATGAACATTGCGGAGTTGCTCTGGTGTAACGAGACACTGGAGGCTTACGGCGTTCAGGCGTGTTCGGATTATCCAGCGACCGATTTCACCAGGTTCTGGCCGATCAACATTCAGACTGGTGCGACGAATCCGACAATGGCGTGGACGCCAGTGGATGCGGTGACGGATTGCAATCAGCATACAATTATCGGGGACAACTCCTCCACGCAGGGCGATGTCGACATCTACTATCGCAATCCTTCCAGGCACAGGTTCGACTTTTCGGAAATGCTTGTCGTGACCAATCCCATCCTGCTCTGGCTCTTCAAACACGGTTGGGAAGATCCGGGCTGGGGCCGAGACGACGCAAGTCAGATCTCGATACTCTCTGCCGTACACGCGCTGGCAGATCAGATCTCGGACACCGAACTGCGCGCGCAGGTCAAGAAGCTCTCGTCCAAAGGAATCGCAAAAATCGCGAGTCGGATGGCGGGGACGCGCTGAGCCGGCGGGCAGATCAGTGGATTGTCACCAATGCTGCGGTCGTAGTCTTCGACTTTAATCGGTCGCGAAGGAGTATATTGAATGCAAAACGCGATTTCATTTGCCGATAACGACGTCACTGTCACTGCGTGGAGCTATGGTAAAAAACCGGAAGGTTGCATGGGCTTCAGCATTTACCGGATCGACAACAAGGGCAAAGAAACCCCGTTGCCGAGTCACGCCGTGTTTAAAGGGGACACGATAAGGCGTGGCCAGACGACGGAAGAGTATCCAATCCAAAAATTTTACTGGAAAGATCCGTACGCGCGCCTGATCGCGGAGAAAACAGGCAATCGCAAATTTCGATACAAGGTTGTGCCGCTCGAAGGCAAGCCGCATGCGCTGAAGCCGATGACTGGCCTGCCGTTTCTTGTTTCGAATGAAGTGGAAATTTCGCCGGCGGTCTCGAAAGAGATGAATGCGTTTTTCAATCGCGGGCTAATCTCGACGCAACACGTCTCGGCTGCCTTCAAAGGCAAACCAAGCAAACAGAAACTGATTCCGCAAATCGCCAATCAGAAGAGTCGCCTCCGCGCCGATTTGTCCGGCGACATGGTCGAAGCCCTGATCGGGTTCGTGGATCGCGCGAAATCTTCCGGGACAATTTATGCAGCGCTCTATGAGCTCGGAGACGAGGAATTGATTAAAAAACTCGAGGGCCTCGGCAAGCGCCTGAAGATTGTTTTGTCCAACTCAGTTGTAACAGATCCCGAAACGAAGAAGAAAACCGATGGAAATCAGGACGCGCGTGATCGGTTAACAAAGACGGCTGGCAAACATCTTTGGAATCGGATCATGCCACCGAACCACATCGGTCATAACAAGTTTCTGGTTTATGCGAACAAAAGTGGCAAAGCGCGTGCCGTGTTGTTTGGTTCAACCAATTGGACGCCGACTGGACTTTGCGCGCAGACAAACAACACGCTGATCGTCGATGATCCTAAACTGGCCAATCGCTACCTCGATTACTGGAAGCAGCTAGTCGCCGATACCAAAGCGGCCAGCGGAGTTGCGAAAGCGCTTCAAGGAGAAAAGCTCAGAACGTGGGACGCAACGAGCAAGTCATTCAAGGTCGGCGGCGATTCTATTGAAAGTTGGTTCTCACCAAATACGCCGAAAGCCCGCAGCAATAAGAAAAATGAGAAGCGTCCGGCCGACATGGAAGCGCTCGTTCAGCGAATCAATGGCGCTAAACATGCAATTTTGTTTCTCGCGTTTTATCCCGGATCCCCATGCATCGCGAATTGGGCGGCGCAAGCGCTTCGGCAAAACAAAGATCTTTTCGTTCGCGGTTGCGTGACCAACGTTTCCGCGGCGGAAGGTTTCTATTATGAGCTCAAGGGCACAACCCAGCCCAAGAAGCCCACGGGACAGAAGCAGCCGGTGAAAGAGGACCCGCGCGTCATTGCAGCTGAAGCGTTGGACCGAATCATTCCCAAGGGTTGGCAAAAAGAAATTTTGAACGCGGGATTCGCGATTATTCACGACAAAGTTCTCGTGGTAGATCCATTTGCCGACAACTGCGTGGTCGTCACCGGTAGCCACAATCTCGGTCACAAGGCGTCTTTCGATAATGATGAGAATCTGGTCGTCGTTGAAGGAAACAAGAATCTCGCAGTCGCATATGCCACCCATGTCCTGGACGTTTACGATCACTTTTCCTGGCGTTACATGATCAATCGCCTCGGTACAAAGGGAGCGGATCAATCATTAGCGAACGAACCAAAAAAATGGCTCGATAAGTATTACGATGCTGATGGCCAGATCAAAAATGCCCAACTGAAGTTCTGGATGCAAGCGGCGGCCCCTTAAATTCGCGTTCTGTGTGTTTCGCCGCGACAGAAAAGCAAACTGTTGAAATCAAAAGATCTTCTCAGCGTTCTCGGCGAGAGTCTTGTGAACTTGGAAAAGGCGCTCGAGCTGAAGGGAACGATCATGGGCGGTGTTGCCCGGAACGATGTTTGGCGTCGCGCTCGCGAACGAGCGCCTGGTTCTCGCGCATGTCTCTGGAAAGATGCGCAAACGTTTTATTCGGCTTACAATTGGTGATCGAATGAAAATGGAAATGCCACCGTACGCCACAGCCAAAGCGCGAATCCTTTATCGACTCTGACATGGCGACGAGATTCTTTTTTGATCCGCCCCAACGGGCGAAAGCAAAGACTGGTCTCGCCATCAAGAGCCTGCTGGTCCGCTGTCCTTCAACCTCGAAACTCACCGATACCGGCAAGACTATCGAAGAAAGGCGCTGGGAAACGGCGACGGTGAAGACACAAAAGTTCACCTGTGCGCACTGCGGCAGCGTTCATACCTGGACAAAGAAGGATGTCGTTCTCGGTCGCCCGATTTTAACGGGCCGATAAGCTTTCTTAAGTTCTCACCTTTTTGGCCGCCGCTGTACGAGCGTTGCCTGTGAGACTTTGCTCAGCATGTCTAGCTTTCCAGCATCATCGGCGCTCAGCGACATTCGGCCAAAGAAGAACGTGACATCGCGGGGTTTCGCCATTAACTCAAATCCCAATCGTTATCGCCATTCGGCGCTAGCAGGAGGACAATCATGAAGCTCAAGAAGTTAAAGAAAAAGATTCAGCAACTCGAGAAACGTCTGCGAGAAGGCCCGGAGAAACTGGCCAGCTTAAAACGCAAACTGCAGCAGGCAGAGTCGGCAAAGGCATTGAAAGCTGCGAGAAGATCAGCCGCCCGAGCGACTGCGTCAGCCGGAAAGAAGTCTTGGGAGCCAACAACAGGCGCTAAGAAACCAAGCAGTGCCAGGAAAGCCAGGAGGAAACTGAATCTCTCACCGGAACGTCGTGCTCAACTTGCTGCCGCGATGAAAGCCAGGTGGGCTGCAAAGAGGGCCGCTGAACGAAATAGCACAATCTCGTCGGACCAAAATTCTCCAACGCCGCCAACGCAGCCACCGGAAAATAGAGTCGACGGCTTCTAGCAGACTTACGGCTGCTTTTCCTCGCAGAGTTTTTGGAAAGCCGGTTCCGATCGTAATGGATCCCAGATTGGATCGAGCCTTAAAAGTGCGGGCGTGATGGGCGTTGGACTGTAAAGCCAGCCACCATACGGCGTTTGTAACAATCGCGTGAGCGTTGCGATCGCGCGACTATTCGCGCCAATCATCAGCTCAACTAACGCCAGGTTTTCTTCGAAAGCAGGTCCAGACAGCCGATCTTTGTTACTCGGCAAAAGCGTGGTTGCACGCTGCGCTTCGTTGAGGGCTGAGTCTTTCTGGTCAAGCATGGCGTAAGCGACAGCCAGCGCTGCTGCAATGAAGGCGTTGTCTGGTTGATCCTTCTTGAGCGACTCAAGTGTGTTGCGCGCTTGTTCAGCGTCAGCTTTTGCTTGAGCGGTGTCACCAGCTACGCGCTGGGCCAAGGCTAGCCCCACCTGCTTGCTGCCCTTCTCAATCCCAGAAGTAAACTGCAATCGAGTTTCTCGGGTTTGTATCTGCCGGAGGCGCTCAGTATCTCGTTCGAGTCTCCATTGAGTCAGCTTGATTCGAACGGCCACGTCCGAATTCGTTTGTGCGTTTACCTGCGCGAGCAACTTAGCGGCTTCTTGGAGATTGCCTTCGGCCTGGTAGATGCTGGCTTTTAATGCCATTAGAGACAACTCATTCGGTAGGATATCCAGTGCCCGATCGTATAGCTTTTCCGCTTTCGGGAATTGTCGAAGCGCGGCGTATGTGAACGCCACTTCCGTCAGTAACGCCGTATTCCGTGGACTGAGGGCGAGACCCCGCTCCCAATATGCGATACTTTCATCCCAACGTCCCTCGCTTCGCGCAATAGCGCCGAGCGCGTACAAAACCTCACTGTTACCTGGCAACATTTTGCTGACGCGCCCAAATGTGGTTTTGGCCAGTCCGTAATCCTGCAACACCCAATATTGATAGTAACCGGTGAAGAGCAGCGTTTCGGGCGTGTTCGGCTGCAGTTTCTGCGCATTTTCTAAAGCTTCCTTTGCCGCATCGCGGCGAGCGGCAGTTGTATCGCGGCGGTTAGAGTAAAGAAGCGCGTGCACACCAGAAAGTCGCGCCCAAGCGAGTGCAAAATTCGGATCAAGCCGCACTGCGTGGTCATAAAATTCGATGGCTTTGAACAAGGCTTCGCTCGAGTAATTGCTACGTGCTTCAAAAGCCAATCCGCGCAAATAGGCGTCGTAAGCCTCCGGATTATTTGTGGGCTTAGTAGCCAACGCTTGCTCCTCACGACCGGTCAGCTTCGCTTGTAACGACTCCGCTATTCCTTTAGAGATATCGGTCTCGACGCTAAAAATGTCACTCAGCTTTCGGTCATACGTCTCGGCCCAGAGTTGCGAGCCGGTTTGCACGTTAACCAGGTGAACGTTGACTCTTACCTGATCGCCTGCCTTCTGAACGCTACCCTCAAGGATGTTCGCTACTCCAAGCTGTTTTGCGATTTCAGCGAGATTGCCCGGTTCGCTTTGATATCCCTGCGTCGAAGTACGCGAAATGACTTTCAAATCCCCGATCTTGGCGAGACGCGTCAGGACTTCTTCCTGGATGCCGTCGGCGAAATAGGCGTTATCCGGGTCGCTGCTTAAATTTTGAAAAGGCAGGACCGCGACGGATTTGTCGATCTTTTGCCAGATGGCCCGTGGCAATAGAAAAAAACCAGCGGAAGCAGAGATAATGACAGCGGTGACGATAAGCAGAATGAGATTTCGTCGCCGATGAATTCCTCGCGTTGGCGTACCCTGGATACCTTGCGGCGTGATGTCGTATGCCCAGGCGAGTATTACAGCGATCGGAAAACCGATTAACAAAAGCACAATCACGAGGCGCAAACTCCAATTCGGTAATTCCCATGCTGGAAACGCCGCCGAGGCGATTTGAATCAAAAATCCTGCGGCAACGACATAAGCCGCGGCGACACGATAAACCTTGCGCCGTTGCAGCTCCTCGAAAAAGCCGCTCATGATATAGATGAGCCCAATTTGATCATAATCTCATGGTCCGTGTCCGACCGCCAAATACCTGGCCAAAAGCAATGCTCTGCTGAACCAGTCATGGCAGTGGTTGTAATGAAGTGCAGGAACGCGAGATTCAGACCACTTCGTGATAGCGGCGGCGATCACTATGACCTTCCACTTGTTCGACTTCGTAGGATTCATCGGTGTTCTGCTGATCGTAGTGGCTTATTTACTTCTGCAACTGGATAAACTCCCGAGCTCGTCGCCGAAATATTCACTGCTTAACGCAGCCGGAGCACTGCTGATAATTATTTCGCTCATTTTCGCCTTCAATTTGTCAGCGTTCATCGTGGAGGTGTTTTGGTTTTTGATCAGCTTGCTCGGTTTATGGCGATCGCTTGTTTCACGGAAAGATTCCGGGCGAAACGCTGGGGTTAATGGGGATGGCCACCAATGAAGTGCGTGCCGCTGAAATGCGCGTCAGGGTAGGCGCCTGTTTGATGTTGGATCGCCAGGATCATATTCCCAAAGCCGCGACGGATCGCCGAAAACTGCGCCGATTGCACGGTCGGGCCAGATCTCGAGATAGCTGAGCAGCAGCGCCATCAACGGCACCAGAATAAAATAGAGTCCGTGCGCGGCCATGATGAACATCGCGATTGCGCGCAGGATCAGGAGATAAACATCCCAGCGCACCCGCTGCTTCAGTTCCTTGTCAGGCATAGTGTCGTAGCCCATGCGGAACGCCTTCCAAAAATGACTGGCTGCGAGCGATCCGAAAGTGAACCAGAGCACCGGAGAATGCGCGAGCTCGCGACGCAATTCGTGGCCGAGGAGGAGATCGTGCAGCGGAATCAACACGATCCAGTATGGCAGACCGACAATGCCCACGAGCAGGAGCCACACGAAGACGCCGCGTACAATGTTGCCGACCAACGTCGCGTGATCCTTTCTGGATTGCGTCTCGCGCAGCGCGCGCGGAACCATCGCCGCGACGATCGCGGCCAGCGCGGTTAGACCGTCAAACCAGTAATTGAAAACGCTGATCGCTGCGGACCAGCCAAAAGCATAGATACCGACGACGGGAATCATGTTGCGCGCGAGCACGACCCACGCGTCTCGCCGCGACGCGAACTCACGCAGATGCTGGGAGAAAGGCGGCGGCCGGATTTGTCGCGCCGCCGTTGAATTGGCTGGTCCCGGAGGCTTTGACATCGCGTCGATTAAAGACAGGTCGACGGCAACGAATCAATCCGCTTCGAAGCGCGCAGCGCAATTTTGGCGTTACCGCGAAACAAGAAATAACGCCAAGCCGACTGCAACCACATCTTCGCAAACGGCCACCACGAGATCCTTAATGTGGAAATTGTTCACTAAACGTCTTCTGACGGTGTAGCCAAGAAAAGCGCCGACAACGCCGCCGATTCCACCAAGCAGCGTTCCCGCGAGCAATGATTTCCCCACCGCAGCAAAGAGAGATGCGCCACAAAGGCCCCCTGTGACGATGCGCGCGATTAACGGCGCAGGTGCAGTACGTTTCGGAGTCATCGGCAGTTTGTCTGCGATTAACTCGCCGATCGCGAGCAGAGAAAACACCGCGACCGCCGTTGTTGATCCCATGAACGCAAGCGGCGAGCCGTGCAGATTCAACCAACCGAGGTGCGCGCCCCATGCCACCACAGCGGGCGCGGTCAACGACCGCAACCCGGCCACAATTCCGATTCCAAAAGCGAGAACGAAAACGTGGTTCATCTTTTGTCCTTCGTAAATCCGGTTTTCCCTCGTAGAATGACATTAGTCTTGCGTGTTATCATTGCCAACTTGGAGAATGGAAACCGCCAAACGCTATCTAAAAAAGTTTTTAAAATTGATTTGAATTGGCGAAACGCAGCGTTGGATGATGAGGATTTGAAGCCGTTCTGGGATTCATTGCAGGCGACACTCGAGTAACCCCTTGCTCCTAATCCGAATGAGCAATCCCTTCATTAATCGTCGTAAGTTTGTTCCTCTCCTCTCGCTTATCCTTGTCCTCGTCTGTTTCGGCTTTTCGCTCAACGCTCCAGGCGCCACCTTCGCGCCTACGGAAGAAGAACGAGTCGCGGCGACTGAGCAAGGATTTAACGGAGAACTCAAGCTGGCAGCGCTTCCACGGAAGATCGATCCGGAAGGGCGCACCTATGTGGAAGTCGACGATATGTTGTTTTGGGTCAGGGAAGGTGCCGGTGTCGAAAGCGCTTTTACCGGGAACCGTTGGACAAGCGGAATCGTTTACTACGTGTTTGATGCAGCCGTTTCAAGCACCAACCGGCAGAATTGGCGAGATGCGGCCGCCGATTGGAGTGCTGTTGCACCATTGACCTTCATTGAGAGTACTGGCATCGGCAACTACATCTACGTTCAAAACGGAAGCGGAAACAATTCGTACGTCGGGATGATTGGGGGCCGGCAGGTAATGAATATCTTTAGTTCGACGTACGAGTATGCCGTCGCTCACGAGATTGGGCACGCTTTGGGGCTAATTCACGAGCACCAACGATCAGGACGCGATTCGTACGTGACCATTAATTACAGTTATATTCAGAGCGGATACGCGTTTGCCTTCGACATCGTTGGATCGACAAACTACGGCAACTACGATTTTGATTCCGTGATGCACTATGACAAGTGTGCCGTCTCGACTGATTGCCCGCCCGGCTACACCTGCGCATGCACTCATTATACCATCACGGTGCCGCCGCCAAATTCGCAATGGCAAGGTTTGATTGGCCAGCGCACTCACCTTAGTCAGCTCGATGGTATCGGTATGGCTCAGCGTTACAGCACTCCCGTTGTTACGACTAATCCGGCAACTTATGTCGCGAGCTTTTCAGCCACACTCAACGGCTCAGTAGATCCGCAAGGGCTGACGACGGTTTATTTCCAATATGGCACTACGACCAGCTACGGGCTCACCACTGCGATTCAGATTAGGCACGGCAACACACACCAGAACGTGGCTGCCAACATTAGCGGTTTAAGTGCGAACACTATTTATCATTTCCGAATCGTGGCCACCAACAGCGCGGGCACCAAATACGGCAGCGACAAAACGTTCACCACGCTTCGCGCCACCGGCCCTCCGGTCGTTACGACAGAACCTGCAACGTTTGTCGCGAGCTTTTCGGCCACGCTCAGTGGTTCACTCGATCCGCATGGGTTGATAACGACTGTTTATTTCCAGTATGGCACGACGACCAGTTACGGGCTCACCAGTGTGATCCAGACTAGGACCGGCAACACATATCAGAATGTGGCTGCCCACATCAGCGGTTTAAGTGCGAACACGGTCTATCATTTCCGAATCGTCGCCACCAACAGCGCCGGCACCCGTTATGGAAGCGACAGAACTTTCACTACGCTTAGCGCCACCGGGCTTCCAGTCGTTACAACCAACCCGGCGACGAATGTGGCTGCTTTTTCAGCGACACTCCATGGTTCACTCAATCCGCATGGGTTGACAACGACTGTCTATTTCCAATATGGCACTACGACCAGCTATGGGCGCACCATCCCTATGCAGAGTCAGACTGGAAACATGTACCGGAATATTGCTGCCAACATTAACGGCCTAAGCAGGCACACTACTTATCACTTCCGAATTGTGGCGACCAACAGCGATGGCACCAGGTTCGGCGGCCACAGGACCTTTACGACGCCTTAGGAACTCTCGGTACGCTCACGGCAAGCCTACAAAAGTGAGCGCTTAGCTTGAGGGAGCAAACCTGCCCCGGGCACTCGACAATTTTATGAACTCGGTCACAATAACGCCGTGATAACTCGCCATGGTATTCAACGAATGCTGTCGTGTTTTGTGCCGGGTGCACTGCTGTTCTTGTCGTCGATGGTGCTGTCTTCGGCCGCGACTTTGGATGACCTAAAACAATTGGAGATCACTTGTTACGTTCCGTCATATTTGACGCGGGGACTCCTGTTGCAAAATGTCGAGATCACGTACGACGAAATCCAGCAGAACGAAGATCAGAACCATCCGTTGCCACTTTACTCTATCCAATATGGAAATGGCTGGAACGCGACATTTACCATCGAGTCAGTAAGAGAAGGCATCGGCGACCGAAACATCATGGCCGACGAGAAGAACGCGGAAGAAACTGAAATCAAATCGCCTTTCGGCCCCATGTATCTTATTTACCGGCCAAAGGGTAAAGATGGCCGCAAGGACGAGATCATTGCGAACTGGGTAAGCGACCCCCACATGAACGACGAAAAAGGCAAAGGCCCGGACTCGCATCCGGTCCTCGGCCGGTTTCATGGATTTTCTGCAACCGGAATTACGGTAGCCGAGTTCACCAAGATCATTCAGTCACTTCACCCGATCGGGGACGACAAGGCTCACACGTCCAGATTAACCGCTAACGCGCCTGTAGCGGAAAAACCTCCAGCGGAAAAGTCTGCGCTGAAAATTCACCCGAAAGTTTTCAACATGATCGATTCCTGGATTTCAGATTCGGAGAGTCCAGTCGCTACGGAAATCAATCTGAATGCCGTAGAAAAGAATGGAAATCAGTTCAATGAAGATGGGCTGAAGCAAGACGGCGACTGGGTGGTTTATC
>Ga0193722_1000302_pt1 | contig 10912 bp, 12 predicted proteins | sample H2m1metaG_FD_143044 | JGI IMG/M metagenome (GOLD analysis project Ga0193722, IMG submission 143044) | Soil microbial communities from a riparian zone of the East river system, Colorado, United States - H2m1 | ecosystem: Environmental > Terrestrial > Soil > Riparian zone | place: USA: East River...
GGCCTATGATGCATGGCCTGCTGATCCGGTAAGGGATGCCCGGCATACGATATGGCCCGCCGGCGATTGCTTTCTGGTCTACCCGGGCGGCAATTCCAGTATCCGGTTTGAAAGTCTAAGGGAAGGAATCGTGGATTTTGAAAAAATCAGGATATTGAAAGAGTTGGCCTCAAAATCAACTGATAAAAAAGTAAAAGATACCATGAAAGAATTCGAAGCTCACCTGAATACATTTACTGCCGAGCGTGATTATCGCAAACGCGATTTTAATGTTCAACGGATGACGGAGGCTGTGGGGAAAGGGAAGAAGATGGTGGTTGAGTTGAGTGATGTATTGAGTCCTTAGTCCCTAGTCTTGAGTAGGTAGGAGCAAACCTTAAGGTTTGGTTTCACCTGTAATAGGGTACTAGGGACTAAGGACTCAAGACTCTTATGTTTACCTTCACATAAATTCCCCGAAAAATCATGAGCAATCGCCTATTCCCCCTCGTCTTATTGCTTCTTTTAGGTTGCAAGCAAGATCAAGGCACGACGGATTCAAGACTCAAGGCTTATTTCGATTCCCATAACATCCCCGCGGCCTTCATGGGAAGCATTGATGAAAGGGGGAATGTTACCTTCCATGCATTTGGCCCTTCGGTATGGGGAGGGAAGGACACGATCACGGCGGATCACATTTTTCGTATTTTTTCAATGACGAAAGCGATCGCCTCTGTGGCGGCTATGCAACTGGTGGAGAAAGGGCTCATCACGCTCGACGAGCCGTTGAATAAATTGATGCCTGCCATGGATTCGATCCCCGTCTTTGACGAACAGGGAAATCTATCCCACCGCCACGATACGATCACATTAAAACATTTGTTAACCCATACATCGGGGTTCGGTTATAAATTCATTTCTTCAAAACTCAAGGGGTTTAAGCCAGAAAAATGGATTTATAAAGATGACCCAAGATTATTCAAGCCGGGAACAGCCTGGAACTATGGGACGAGTACGGATTGGGTTGGAAGGGTCATAGAAAAAATCAGCGGAAAGGACCTTGAAACCTATATCCGGGAGAACGTCACGGGGCCGCTTAAAATGAACAGCACCTGGTTTATTGTCCCCGCCAGCCTATCGGATAAAATTGTATCGTGGGGAATGCGCGATTCTACGGGTCACTTCAATGAATATCCGCGAATTCCGGATCAACCTGTTACCGAGTTTAGCGCAGGGGGAGGTCTTTTTAGTTCTCCCAATGATTATCTCAAATTTCTCCATTGCATGCTCAACAAAGGAGAGCTGGATGGCGTAAGAATATTGAAGAAAGAAACGGTGGAATTGATGCTTCAGGATCATTTACCGAAAGGGGTCAACGTGGAGTTTGGGAAACCGAAGGGGGTTAGCGATTCTGTGGTGACTGGCTTCCTGGATACGGAGGGTGATCGCTTTGGGCTTGCCTGGGCCATCGAGGGTAATGAAAAAGAAAGAATCCGGCCGATGAAAGCCGTCTATTGGTCGGGTGCGGCCAACTCCTATTTCACATTGGACGTGAACAATCAAGTTGCTATTGCCTATTTCACGCAATTTTTTCCTTTTAATGATAAGGAATCGTTCGGCTTCTATAAGTTGTTTGAAAAGGAAGTGTATAGTGGGTTGAAGAAGTGAGGCTGGAATTCCGGTTTACTTTTCGCATAGATTCGCCGAATCAGGAGTAAGGTCACAAACTCTAAAAAAATCCTACATTCACCTGTAACATCTCATCTCCCTCACCGTCTTGCTCTTGAAACGATGAATTTGGAAGCCTTTCAGAACCGGGTCCTGCCTGCAAAAAACAAGCTTTTTAGGTTCGCCTACAGGATGCTGGCCAGCGAGGAGGAAGCCAAAGACGTTGTACAGGAGGTCCTGATCAAAGTGTGGAATGGCAGGGAGCAGATGGACCAGGTGCAGAACTGGGAAGCGTGGTGCATGCGTCTCACCAAAAACCTTTCGCTGGACTACCTTCGGTCGCGGCAACGAAAGGCGACCGACCCGATAGAAGAAGGATTCGATATTCGCCATGATGCAGTATCGCCTTATGAAAAAACAGAACTCAGTGAAAGTATGCAACAGATTAACCAATTGATTGCTTCCTTGCCCGAAAAACAACGGCAGGTAATCCACCTTCGGGACATCGAAGGGTATACCTACAATGAGATCTGTGAAATCCTGGACCTCGATATGAGTCAGGTGAAAGTAAATTTGTTCCGCGCCCGGAATTCCGTACGCGAAAAATTTCTGAAGATCAATGCTTATGGAGTCTAAACATATAGAACAACTTCTTGAAAAGTACTGGAACTGCGAGACCTCGCTGGAAGAGGAGCAGCAGCTACGGGAATACTTTCGCGGAGAAAATGTTCCCCTGCAGTGGAAGGAGGCTTCCGAAGTATTCCGCTATTTTGAGCAACAACGGCATCAACCCGTGACGGGTCAAACATTTGAAGCCGACGTATTGAGAAAAATACGGCGGGAACATCCCAGGGGAAAAGTGATCAGCCTCACGCGCAATGTCATCGTCCGGATAGCAGCCGGTCTGATCGTGGTCATGGCAGCGACCTTCTTTGTCCGGCAGGAACTCCGGAAGTCGTATCCGCCGGAAGATACCTTCAGCGATCCCAAGATGGCCTTTGAAGAAACCAAGAAAGCGTTGATGATGATCTCCAAGGGATTTGGCAAAGGACAGAAGGAAGCCAGTAAGATCAACCTGTTTCATGATGCGGAACAAAAGGTGCAGGGGAAGCAAGAAAAGAAGACCTCACCCCCGGCCCCTCTCCGGGACGGAGAGGGGAGGAGTTTGTGATTTAGATCGGACTTAAATATTAAAAACATTTAAAAAATAAAACGAGTATGAAAAAGTTAGCGATTGGTGCAGTGATGATGGTGTTTTCGGCGGCCGTGCAGGCGCAGGATAATGCGATTTCCAGGTTCTTTAGCAAATACCAGAACGATGAGTCATTCAGCCAGGTAACGGTGAGCAGCAAAATGTTCGGCCTGTTTACGAACATGGATGTAGAAAAGCCGGAGGATAAGGAAGTCCTGGATGCCATCAGCAAAATCAAAGGGTTGCGGATTCTGGGCAAGCAACAAACCCGTGATTCGAGGGCGCTTTACAAAGAGGCCATGGCCATGATCCCGCAAAAAGAATATGAAGAATTATTGACCGTTCGGGACAAGGACAAAGACATGAAGTTCTTTATCAAAGAAGCCGGCGGAAAGATCGGCGAATTGGTTATGGTCATGGGCGGCAACGAAGAGTTCATGGTACTCAGTATCTTTGGCGAGATTGACCTGAAACAGGTGTCCAAGATCGGCCGCAAAATGGATATTGATGGCCTGAGGAACCTGGAAAAGGTTAGGGACAAGCATAAGGAAGGGGATAAGGATAAGGATAATACGAAGGACAATAAGAAAGAATAAACAAAACCAGGGGAACGAGTTCTGAACGGCATTAGTCATTGGTTATTAGTCATTAGGAGAACACTCTACACCTCCAGTCCGCAGCACCAATGACCAATAACCAATGACTAATTACTATAAATAAAAATGAAGAAGATCCTATTCCAATTGCTCTTGTCTTTAGCACCCGGGTTATTGATAGCTCAAACGGAGACTACCCAGGCGCTTCAGAAGAAGTTTGACGATTCGTTCTCGCTGTATTTCTATAAAAATACCTTGCGGATGCTCAATCAAACCGACAACAAGGAATTTGATGAGATGATCAAGAACATCGAGAAAATGAAGTTCCTGGTGATTGATAAATCAAAAACCAATTTCGGTGCTGTGGACTATAAAAAATTAGTCAGTGACTACAAATCAGAAACGTATGAAGAGGCCGTCACCTCCCGCTATCAAGGTAAGAGTTTTGACGTCTACTTGAAGGACAAAAAGGGCTCGACGTTGGGAACCGTCGTATTGGTCGATGATTCGACGAGTTTATATGTATTGGATATCCTGGGAACCATTGATGTACGAAAAGCGTCGCAACTTTTTTCGACTATTGATCAAAGTTCCGATATCGGTCAGAAGATCAAATCCTTCATGAGCAAAGGCGAAAAGGGCAAAGGAAAAGAGCTACATATCGAATAGGAGTCAATCACATTTAATTTCATTGTTTTGGAAACCGTTCTGTCTACCCATAAGCTTACCAAGAATTTTGGAAGGCTTTGCGCCGTCCATCACCTTGATCTCGACGTAAAGCGAGGCCAGGTATTCGGCATGCTTGGCCCGAATGGCAGTGGAAAGACTACAACCCTGGGAATGTTGATGGGTGTAGTGAATCCCACCTCCGGAGATTTTACCTGGTTTGGCCAGCCCGCTACACATGAAACCCGAAAAAAGATTGGCGCCGTCCTCGAGCACCCTATTTTCTACCCTTACCTCAGCGGACAAAAGAATCTGGAACTGACGGCAATGATCAAAGGCGCCCCTGCCGAACACATTCCCAGAGTGCTCGAGGCAGTGGAATTGACCGCCCGGAAGGACGATAAGTATCGCGCGTATTCTCTGGGGATGAAACAACGGCTTGCCATTGCTTCCGCCTTGCTGAATGATCCGATCGTCCTGATTCTCGATGAACCGACCAACGGCCTGGACCCCATGGGAATTGCGGAGATCCGGCAGATCATTAAGAAGATCGCTGCCGATGGAAAGACAATCATCCTGGCCAGCCACCTGCTCGATGAAGTGCAGAAGGTGTGTACTCACTTTGCGATCCTGAGAAGAGGAAATCTTGTACACACCGGTCCGGTAGACGACGTAGGAAAAGGAGAGGAGATCGTCGAGGTGTTTGCTTATCACGACGACCTGGGGCTCATCCTGCAGGAGTTTTCGGGAACGGATTCGTTGAAACGAGAGAACGCCAACTTTGTGGTAAAAATGAAGGAGGGGGTCCACAGCCACGATTTGAATCGCTTTTTGTTTGACAAAGGCGTCGTTGTTTCACATTTGGTAACGCAAAAGAAAAGCCTGGAGAAACAGTTCCTGGAAATATTGTCCGAAGCAGATAATGTAAAAAAATGAGTTCCTGGTCATTAGTCCATAGTCTTGAGTTAAGGGAAAGGTAAGGCCATACAGGGAGATCAACTCAAGACTAAGGACCAGGAACTCAAAGACTCAAGACACATGACTCAAATGCTGCACTTATTAAGGATTGATCTGAAGAAACTCACCAGCTACCGTACGTTTTGGGTGGTGTGTGGTTTGTATTTCACCACACTCGCCTTTACAACAGCGAGCGGCATGGAGTTTTTAAAGTGGCTGGCGAGCAAGGGGGCCGAATTCGGAACCACCATTAATATAAGCCGGATACCCCTTTATCATTTTCCGGATGTGTGGCAGAACCTCGTGTACATCAGTGGGTTTTTTAAAATTGTGCTGGCCATCATGGTGGTGATTTCCATTACCAACGAGTTTACCTATCGCACCATCCGCCAGAATATCATCGACGGCTTAAGCCGGTGGCAATTTTTACAATCCAAAATCCTCACCAATGCATTGCTGAGCGTCATGAGTGTGGCGATGGTTTTTATCATCGGATTGGTGACGGGGTTGATTTATTCTCCGGAAATTCAGGCGGGGTACGTTTTCACCGACCTGGAGTTTTTTCCCGCCTATTTTTTGGAAGTCTTCGCTTTCCTTTCCTATGCCCTGATGCTCGGTATCGTGATCCAACGGTCCGGACTGACCATCATCGTTTTGATGCTTTCGCACATGATCGAGGCCATCATGAAAGTGAATATTCCGGATGCCGCCGGATTTTTGAAAGCGTTTTTCCCGATGGAATCAATCTCCAATATGGTGGCCATGCCGTTTGCGCGTTATGCGTTCCAGGAGATCCAGGACTATGTAAGCTGGGGGTCTATCGGTATTGTGCTGGTGTGGATATTCCTGTTCAATTATTTTGGATATCAGAGGCTGAGGAGGTCGGACATCTGAGAAATGTTGTGTTGAAGTGCTTACGTGTTGAAGTGTTGATGTTGGTGGGGACCGCGTGGTCGGTGTTAGACCCCTACTTCAATACATTTACACTTCAGCACTTCAACACAATTATTTTAGATACTTTTACATAGATTAAACAACTATGAATTCTATCAAGATCCTCGGCTTAGTCGCCGGAACGCTCACCACCATTTCATTTTTACCCCAAGTGATTAAAACCTGGAAGACCCGGTCGGCCAAGGATCTCTCGCTGGTGATGTTTTCGGTGTTTTGCCTTGGAACGTTTTTCTGGCTGATGTATGGCATTTTTATGAAAGATATTGTCATCATTCTCGCCAATTCCATCACGTTCGCATTGTCCCTGAGCTTATTGTATTTTAAGCTGAGATTCAAGTAATTCGTAATCTGTGGTCTGAGCTTTACTACTAGGTTTTCACCGATCACCGATTACCGACTCCTCAGTCCACGATGGCCTGATACACCAATTCCTTGAACTTGTCATCCTCATCACCATGAGCAGTAGGACTAATCTGCTTGAAAATGAGGCCGACGATTTTCTCTTTCGGGTCGCCCCAATAGCTTGTGCTGAAATAGCCGCCCCAGGAAAAGGAGCCAATGGAAGCGGGTGAAATCCTGTCGTTTTTTGAGGTTTCCAGTCCGAAGCCAAGTCCGAATTGAAAGTCATCGCTATCGTCTTTGAGCTGGTTGGTCATCATTAGCTCGATCGTCTTTCGACCGAGGATGCGGTTGCCGTTGTAGATGCCGCCGTTTAGGAACATTTGCAAAAACTTCGCATAGTCTTCAACAGTAGAGGAAAGTCCGGCACCGCCGGAAAAATACGTGCCTGCTATGGTCGGATAATCGACGTGGCGGCCTTTCGCCGGAACGACCTTTCTCAGCACCCCGTCCTTGTCTTCGGAAACGGTAACGAGGCGATTTTGCTTTTCTTTGGGCAGGTAGAAATACGTGTCATTCATTCCGAGGGGTTCGAAAATTCGTTTTTGGAAAAAGGCATCGAGGTTCATACCGGAGACTACTTCAACCACGTAGCCTAATACATCCGAATTCAGACCATAGGTAAATTTCTCGCCGGGCTGGTGGCGGAGGGGTAAAGTTCCTAACACTTTCATTTTTTCTCCCAGCTTCTCATTCGGCGGGCCGAAGCCGACGGGGATCCTGGCTTTCGCGTAAATGGCCTTGAATTCTTTGCTCCCGATTTCCGCATAGTCAATCCCTGACGTATGCGTCAACAGCTGACGGATCGTAATTTCGCTTTTGGCAGGTTCAGTCGTATAGCTGCTGTCTTTCTCATTAAAGGAAACGAGCACTTTTGGATTTTTAAATTCGGATATGTACTTGGACAGCGGGTCATCGAGCAACAGCTTCCCTTCTTCATACAACATCAGGATGGCCGTGCTCGTGACAGCCTTTGTTTGCGAAGCAATGCGAAAGATGTCGTCTTTCTTCAAAGGAGTGTGTTTATCAATATCGCTGACTCCATAGGCCTTATGGTACACCACTTTGCCGTTGCGGGCGACGAATACTACAGCACCCGGTATCCACTTTTTGGCGATGTAGTCGTTCACCACATTATCGATCCTTGCCAGCCGTTCGCCGGACATCCCTGCGTCTTCAGGTTTACCGGTAGTAAAGGTCTGTGCAAACAGCGTTGCCGATAGGAATAGGCAGGAGATCATAATTGCTGATTTCTTCATGGGTTTTGTATATAGATGCAATAGCCTTGCGTCTCTAGTCACTAAACTTGAGTCCTTTCTCTTGCGTGTTTAGTCTTGAACCTCAGTTAATCCCAACGCAAGATTAGTCTAGGGACCAAGGACTACAACCCCTTAATGGACATTCCTCCATCCACCATGATATCCTGACCGGTCATATAGCTAGATTTATCCATAGCGAGAAAGGCAGCGACTGCGGACACTTCTCCGGGTTGGCCGATCCGGTTCATGGGTGTTCGCGCCAGAATCTTTGTGAGTCGCTCGGGATCGGCAAGGACAGTAGCGGCCAGGGGCGTCTGGATGTACCAGGGGGAAACGGAATTGACGCGGATTCCGAATGGTGCCCACTCGCCGGCGAGGTTGCGCGTCAATTGGATGATGGCCGCTTTCGTCATTCCGTAGGGCGGCCCGCTTTGTACATCGAATGACCCGGCGACCGATGCGATGTTAATCACACTGGCATTCCCCGATTTTTTTAACAGCGGAAACAGCAACCGGGTGATTTCCATTACACTAAAGAGGTTGGTTTCAAATAACTTCCGATATTCCTCTTCCGAATAGTCGGCAAACTTCTTCCGCAAATTGGTGCCGACGTTGTTGACCAGCACGTCGAGTTTTCCCCAGTTTTCTGTGATCTTTTGAATCAGTTGGCTGCGAAGTGGCCCGTCTGTTACATCGCCGTCGACAGTAAACAGATTCGCCGAATTCCTGAGCTTTCCCTGAATGATTTTCGTGTCACGTGCTACTACCAACACTTCCGCGCCCAGGTCGAGGAATTCCTCGGTGATGGCCAGGCCGATTCCTTTTGTGCCACCGGTAACAAGGGCTTTTTTGCCGATCAGGGTCCAGCTCATGATCTAATATTCCTGTTTTACAACGAGAAGGTAATGCTCTTTTTCGATAGGCAGGTAGCCTTGTTCGTAACAATAGTAATAAATAGCGCCGTCTTTTGTTTTATACGTGTTCGTAAAATAGCCAAAATCGAACCCCTTTCGCAATAGTTTTTCACGGCTTACTTTCGTTTTACCGGTCGTGTTCAGTTCCACCAGGATTCTCCTGTTTTTCCGAAGCGTGTAGTTGACGTTGCGAAGGTAGTTGGTATCGTCACTGTTGAGCCGGTTGTTGTACGTTACGCGGCATTGGTCGGAGCAGAATTTCTTGTCGGCCCGGCCTTTGATCGGGTCGCCGCATTCCAGGCAGGCCTTGATTTCGGATATGGCCGGAGAAAGGTCTTTTTTGGCGGGGGTCATCAATTGAATTGACATGGCTCTAAATATACGTTGGCAAACGGTTAACCGGGAAGGATTGGGTAACCAGAAAACCTGACAATCTCAAACCAGATTTCCGGAGATTATTTCCTGCAGATCGCGCGGATTTTCGCAGAGCTGACGCGGCGTATCGAGATGGACCCTTAAAAAATACTTTAGCAAAGTAAATGTTATGTTTTGTCCTTAAAATCAGGGCGATCTCAGCCGAAATTCTGACGCGATTCTGCCGCGGTTCTGCGTAAATCTACGAGATCTGCGGGAGAAAATGCTGGGTTGATCTGCGGGAGAAAATGCCGCGTTGATCGGAAGTCGATTGCGAACGTTTACAAACGACTATAACCGGAAGTAACTGATTAAACTACGAGTGATTTTATTCCCTCCCACATCTTTGCCTTGTCGATCGGAACAAACCGGGAGACGCTAAACAAATCTTTTAACCATTTAAATTTTACCATTATGAAAAGCATGAGAAACAGCGTGCAACTGATCGGCCGCCTGGGAAAGGATCCCGAAGTAAAGACCTTCAGCAACAGGAAGAAGGCGACGTTCTCTATCGCCACCACAGACAGCTACAAAAACCAAAAAGGGGAAAAAGTAGAAGACACGCAATGGCACAATATTGTCATCTGGGGCAAGCTTGCCGAAGTTGTGGAGAAGTACGTGACCAAGGGGCAGGAAGTTGCCGTGGAGGGAAGGCTGATCCATAAGAATTACGAAACCGACAAAGGGGAGAAACGCTACTTCACGGAGATCAACGTGAATGATTTGCTGATGTTGGGAGGGAAGAAGTAAACCTCGCCCGTCCGATTACTCGGACGCCCTCTCCCGGGGGAAGATGGGAGCTGTTGCGCGCTCAAAAAGAAGCCTGGTTCGAAAGAGCCGGGCTTTACATCAAAGGCACCTTTTTTACCTCCCTTTTTTCTTAGCTTTGCCTTCCATGAGTTTTGTTTATCCCCAGTTCCTTTGGGCTCTTACTGCGCTTTCGATTCCCATCCTTATCCATCTTTTCAATTTCCGTAAGACCATCAGGGTCTTCTTTTCAAATACCCGTTTCCTCAAACAAGTGAAGCAGGAGACGACGCAGAAACGCAGGCTGAAACAGTATCTTGTCCTGGCATCGCGGTTGTTGTTCCTCTTCTTCCTGGTAATCGTGTTTGCTCAACCCTTTCTTCCAGCGAAGGAACAAATTACGTCGGGCAAAGACATCATCGTTTACCTGGATAATTCATTCAGCATGTCGGCCCAGGCTGCTGAAAAAACCAGGGCGCTGGATGCCGCCTCCGGATTGGTGCAAGAGATTGCTAAACTGTTCCCGGCCGACACGCGATTTAGATTGCTGACCAATGACTTTGCTCCCTTTTCAAACTCGTTTAAAACCAAAACCGAACTACTCGATCTGTTGGCACAGCTCCGGCTTTCACCCATCAGCCGGACGGCAGAAGAAATAAAACGTAAAATCGGGGATCCTGCCAGCCTGGACGTTTTCTGGATTTCTGACTTTCAAAAGTCAACCATGGGATCAAAAGAAAAACCTGGTGCAAGCGGCCAACTTTCCCTTGACTCGCTCCACTCCTGGCACCTAATACCGATTTCCGCCGGGAAAGTTTCCAATGTATTTGTTGACTCCGTTCACCTGGAAAACCCATTCATCATCGGAGGTGAAAAGATTGTTGTAAAGGTCCGCTTGCACAATTCGGGGCCGCGAAAGTCGGAGGGGCTGATCGTCAAACTTACGATTAATGGAACGCAGGCCGCCACGGCTGCCGCGACGCTGGAGCCCAACAGTTCTGCGGAGGTGAGTTTTGATTTGACATCAGGGCTTAAAACCCGCAATGAAGCGAAAATAAGCTTCAATGATTTTCCGGTCAGCTTCGACAATGAATTCTATTTCACGCTTAATTTTGTTGAGAAGATCAACGTAACCGAAGTTAAGGCAACCGCTGCGTCGACGTACCT
>Ga0193722_1000303_pt1 | contig 10871 bp, 10 predicted proteins | sample H2m1metaG_FD_143044 | JGI IMG/M metagenome (GOLD analysis project Ga0193722, IMG submission 143044) | Soil microbial communities from a riparian zone of the East river system, Colorado, United States - H2m1 | ecosystem: Environmental > Terrestrial > Soil > Riparian zone | place: USA: East River...
CGCGATCTGCGGGAAAAAGGAGGGTAAATCTTTTACCTTTGCAATTGGTGTCCCCCACAAAAACGAAAGTTCGCGTACGATTTGCTCCGAGCCCCACAGGCCCACTACACATTGGCGGGCTACGCACGGCTCTCTACAATTACCTGCTGGCGCGGCAGAATCAGGGTACTATGATTTTGCGGATAGAGGACACTGACCAAACCCGGTATGTGCAGGGTGCAGAAGAGTACATACTGAAGTCATTGGAATGGGCAGGCATAAAAATAGATGAGGGCCCGGGTGTGGGTGGACCATTCTCTCCCTACCGCCAATCGGAACGCAAGCTTATCTATGCCCAGTATGCCCACCAGTTGATAGCCGGGGGATACGCGTATTACGCATTTGACTCCGAACAGGAGCTGGACAGAATGCGTGAACGCCTGAAATCCGAAGGGGCAGATCACCAGCAATACAGTAGTTCGACCCGGATGCAAATGCGGAATTCGTTAACCCTTGGAAAAGTCGAGGTCGACGAATTAATAGCTTCCCAGGTGCCGCACGTTATCCGGTTTAAAGTTCCGCAAGAGGAGACGGTAAATATCCATGATCTTATCCGGGGCACCGTAACGGTACACTCTTCCGAGCTGGATGACAAAGTGCTGATGAAATCAGACGGCATGCCTACCTACCATTTGGCGAATGTAGTAGACGACTACCTGATGAAGATCTCTCACGTCATTCGCGGCGAAGAATGGCTTCCGTCCGCTCCCCTTCATGTGCTGTTGTACAAATACCTGGGATGGGAAAATGAAATGCCTGAATTTGTGCACTTGCCTTTGCTGTTGAAGCCAACCGGAGATGGTAAACTCAGTAAGAGGGATGCCGATAGAATGGGTTTCCCCATTTTTCCTTTGGATTGGACTGACCCCCTGACCGGGGAATTGACTAAAGGATTCCGCGAGAGCGGCTACTTGCCCGAAGCGTTGATCAACTTTCTGGCCTTTCTTGGATGGAACCCTGGTACGCAGCAGGAAATCTTTTCGATGGACGACCTTATTCGGGCTTTTACGATTGAACGAATTGGAAAAGCGGGTGCAAAGTTCGATATTCACAAAGCCCAGTGGTTCAATCAGCAATACCTGAAAGCGAAATCCGATGAAGACCTGTCAGGCTATTTGCTGGAGTCGCTCAAAAGAGAAAAGATTGATTGCAGCAACGAAAAAGCAATAAAAATATGCTCAGTAATGAAAGACCGGGTTACTTTTCCGGACGATTTCTGGAAGTTGGGCAAATTCTTTTTCGAGGCCCCGGTTTCATTTGATGAACAAGTAGTCGCTAAGAAGTGGAATGAAGACGCAGTGAAAGTACTGCAGGCCTTTCGCGGGGAAATGGACATGCTGCCTTCCGCAACGGCGGAAGGGGCCAAAGCCACACTGGAAAAAGTAACTGCCAACCTGGGCATTGCCACGGGCAAAATCCTGCAGGCTGTCAGGGTAGTCCTCACCGGAGGCGCGTCCGGTCCGGATTTAATGATGACCATGGAAATCATAGGCAAACAGGAAGTTCTGGACCGGATTGATTATGCATTGAAAACATTGAGTATAAAAGTAACGCCATGAAAAATATTTCCCGCTGATCTCGCAGATTTACGCAGAACTTATCTATTTGCTTTTGCTTGCCCTAGCATCACTCCTAGACAGCGAATCTGCGTATATCCGCGAGATCTGCGGGAAAAATGGCATAATAAACGCTAGCCGATGAAAAAGAAAGAAGACCTCCCCAGCAAAAAGCAAGGCAAACCCCGGGTCCACAAAGACCTGGATGGATTTGAGCTCGCAATTGACCAATTCGGTGAACTCAAGTCCAACACGAAGATCGAGAAACTCATTGAGTTTCTGGATAAGAATGTCGATGATAAGAAACTGGCCGAACGGGAAGACTATGAAGACCTGAAAAAGGGCAAGAAAAAGAAGAAAAAGTAAACAGTAATTTCCCTGGGAATCCAACGTACCTGGTATTACGTTACCCTAGACTAAACATTGATTCCAGCCATGAACCGATCCCATGAAATTGACTACCGGATTATTGGAGAAAGCATCCAAATCGTCGAGGTAGAGCTTGACCCTTCCGAAACCGTAATTGCTGAGGCCGGCGCCATGCTCTACATGGAAGACGGTATTATGTTTGAGACCAAAATGGGTGATGGATCCACCCCGAATCAAGGTCTTTTTGATAAACTCCTTTCAGCCGGGAGCCGGGTTCTTACGGGTGAATCGCTCTTCATGACGCACTTCACGAATCGCGGAAATAAGAAAGCAAAGGTGGGCTTTTCAGCGCCGTACCCGGGGACGATCATTTCCGTCGACCTGGCACAAAGTCCTGGGAATGAGTTGGTCGTTCAAAAGGACGGTTTTCTTTGTGCTGCTTATGGTACAAAACTCTCCATTGTTTTTAATAGGAAAATCGGAGCTGGCTTGGTCGGGGGAGAGGGATTCATCCTTGAAAAACTGCAAGGGGACGGAAAGGCCTTTGTGCATGCCGGCGGGACAGTCATTGAACGCACCCTTAACAATGAAACCCTCCGTGTGGATACCGGCTGCGTTGTGGCGTTCGAATCTCAAATTGATTTCGATGTCGAAACGACAGGAAGTTTGAAATCGATGATCTTTGGCGGTGAGGGGATCTTTCTTGCCACGCTCCGGGGAACAGGAAGAGTTTGGCTACAATCCATGCCCATCCGGAAACTCATACAGGCCCTGGCTCCGTACGGCGGAAATACCAGAAAAGAAGCAAGTTCTTTGTTAGGCGGACTGTTTGAAAGTTAATGGTCATGCCTCCGGCGATTAGCATCGGGCTCATCCGGGAAGGCAGGATCCCTCCTGACAGACGCGTTCCTTTCACTCCTCTTCAGGCAGAAGAAATTCAGCAACGATTTCCTCATGTGAAGGTAATTTGCCAGCAAAGCCCGGTACGGTGTTTTCAGGACGAGGAGTATGCAGCATGGGGCATTGATGTCCTGCCGGATGTAAGCTTCTGCGACATCCTGATGGGGATCAAGGAAGTTCCAATCAGGAACCTGATCGCGAATAAGACCTATTTATTTTTTTCCCATACCCTGAAGAGACAGCCCCACAATCGTAACCTGCTTAAAGAGGTTCTGAGTCACAACATACGGCTGATCGACTATGAAGCACTTAAAGATAACCAGGGCAACCGGTTGGTCGCGTTTGGGCGTTATGCCGGCATTGTTGGGGCCTACAATGCACTTTGGACCTATGGCAAGCGCTACGGTACCCATTCTTTGCGCAGAGCATACGAATGTTTTGACATTAACGACCTGAAGCTGGAGCTCCGGAAAGTGAGGCTACCCTTCATCAAGATTATCCTGACCGGTGCAGGAAGAGTAGCGAAGGGTGCAATGGAAACGCTGGACACGGCGGGAATTCGCAAAGTAAGTGCGCAGGATTTTCTTGCTCGTCAGTTTGACGAGCCCGTCTATGCCCAATTGAGTAGCGCCGACTATCACGTTCGAAAAGCAGGAGGTCATTTTAACCGGGAAGAGTTTCATATAAATCCTGAGCGCTATCAATCTACGTTCCCTGCGTTCACTGCCGCCTCGGATGTGCTGCTGGCCGGAGCGTACTGGAATCCGGGGGCTCCTGTATTGTTTACCCGCCACGATATGCTCTCACCCCATTTCCGGATTAAAATCATTGCTGACATTACGTGCGACATCAACGGGTCGGTACCAACTACGCGGAGAGCGAGTTCCATCCCCGATCCGATTTATGATTATGATCCGGTGTCGGATTCAGAAAGACCGGCATTAAGTGACCCTCGCTGGATCACGGTAATGGCCATTGACAATCTTCCTTGTGAGTTGCCGCGCAGCGCCTCAGAAGAATTCGGACGCGATCTAATTGACCGGATTCTGCAGCCGCTCCTCGTCCAGGACCCGGTAGGCATTATCGCCCGCGGTACAATTGCTGAAGGCGGTAAGTTGACTTCCAATTTTTTGTATCTTGGATCAGAATTTACAGAATTCTCAGAATAGCCAGAATTCAAATTCTCGCATCATGAAACTATTTGCCGGTGTTCTATTCGTAGCAGTGATTCTATGCAATTGTGGGCCGTCGAAGCCGTCATGGACGGTACTGTTCAATGGTTCTGATTTGAAAGGCTGGGACACCTATCTTGGCCCCGTGCGCAATGACAGTATGAAAATTACAGACAGTATTCCCCTTGGACTTAACCAGGATCCGCGTCATGTGTTTTCAGTTGTAAACGAAGATGGCCAGCCGGCGATCCGAATTTCAGGAGCACACCATGGAGGAATCTCCACACTGGAAGAATTCAGTAACTTCCATTTAGTACTTGAATTCAAATGGGGGACAGCAAAAATACTGTCATTCAAGAACCGCAAACGCGACAGCGGTCTGCTCTACTTTGCTGTGGGTCCGCACGGTGCGGATTACGGAAATTGGATGAGATCCCAGGAATTCCAGATCCAGGAAGGCGACTGCGGCGATTATTGGGGTGTGGCGGGAGGTGTCTTCGATGTTCCCGTCACTCCTGATTCGGCTGGGCGTTATTTTTATGATAAAAAAGGAACCATGACGACCTTCAGCGCGCTGAGCAAGGCAGGCCGGCGCTGTTTCAAAAATCCGGACGCTGAAAGACCAACAGGGGAGTGGAATACCATCGAGTTGTATTGTAAAGGCGACACCAGCGTCCATGTTGTTAACGGTGTAGTGAACATGGTCCTTTACCATTCGAGACAGACGGACCATGGAACAGAAACGCCATTGAAAAAAGGTAAACTCCAACTTCAATCCGAGGGATGCGAAGTTTTTTATCGAAACATCAAAGTCGAATCCCTCCACGATTTCCCAACCGATTTGTTTCCCGCTGATCGCGCTGATTCTCGCTGATTTCACGTTTGCGTTAATCCGCACTACCAACGTGCCTTGGGTAGGTCGGGGAAGATCAAACCTATTTCATCGTCACTATTTTCTCATTGTCAAATCAGTTTGGGACATTAACTTTGGTCATGATTTTATACAACGTCACGTTTGGGATAGACAGAGAAATCGAGCCGGAGTGGGTGCTTTGGATGAAAGAGACCCATATTCCGGAGGTGCTGAGTACAGGCATCTTCACCGGCCACAAATTCTATAAAGTACTTTCTCACGAAGTCGAAGGAACTTCCTCCTATTGCATCCAATACTTTACGCCCTCCATTATACAATTCAACCAATACTTAGAGACATTTGCTCCAAAATTCCTGGAGGAGCATCGCCAGCGGTTCAAGGACAGGCACGTTGCTTTTAATACCTTGTTGGAAGAAGTGGAGTAGAGCCACCCTGTCTATGTGTTTTTATGTTTGAAGTAAACCTACGTTAAGTAACTACATTTGCTCGTAACAATGCCCTTATCGCCTCCGCCTCGAGACTACCATTCACCCATTCCCGATCGAGTTTTGCCCCATATTTTTCGTAAAAATGAATACCCGGCTCATTCCACTCCAGCACTTGCCACATCATCCCTGAGCAGCTATCTTCCAGCGATTTTTTCATGGTTTGTTCGAACAGCCGCTTCCCGATTCCTTTTCCCCTTTCCTGTTGACTAACGACGATATCTTCCAGGTAGAGCCGCTTGCCCTTCCAGGTTGAGTAGCGGTAATAATAAACCGATATCCCTACAATCACCTTCTTACGTTCCGCAACATACATTCCATACAGGGGCTGTATGCCAAAGCCATCCATTTCCATTTGCTCAACCGTATTGGTCACCTCCCGGGCTGCACGCTCGTAGGCCGCCAACTCATTGATCAACTCCAGCACGCGCGGAAGATCTGCTTTCGTTCCTGCCCGGATAATTATGGATTCCATACGTTTATTGCAAAAAAGAAGGCCCCTCCCGATAGCTGTCCGGAGGGGCCTTGCCTATATCTAATTTCTTAAAACTCCCAGAGGTTGTGTTCCTTTTCCATCATCTGCATTTCCTTTTCCCACATAGCATAGACACCTTCTGCATAGCTTCCCTTGCCCTTATTTTTGTCATAAATGACTTCCATGATAGACTGGTCGTCGGGGTTCTCCACCTTCTTAATAATTCCATGGAATAACCTTAGTTTAAAGGCATCCGTAAACTTTTTACTTTCTGAAGGATTATACCGGTTCTGCCAAACGACGCTCTGACGCTCTGTCGCACGCTTGCTTCTGTATAGCCTTTCAATTTGGGCACACAGGTCGGAATATTTAATGAAAAAACGCGTATTAATTTCTCCGGTAGTCGGATCCAGCAGGCACACTCCAATGGCCAGAATATCGTACGTCAGCCTTGATTTCCTCTTGTCAAAAATAACATCCTCAATCAGGTCAATACCGATAACACTGGCCTTGTCCAATTTGGTGTTCATCGGACCCTGATCCTGCCACGCCCCACCATTGGTCGTTGGCTCCTTTCCTATGTTGTCCTGAAGGGCTGCAAAAACTTTATCATCAACGATTCCCCGCTCATCGGTAACGCTCACAATGACTTTCTCCCCCGCCTGATACGATTCAGTAACTTTCCAGCTACCGCGGGTTTGTGACTTCACAAAATTGGCGCTGATGACCATAGCGGCCGTGTCCGGCATAATATTTTCAAAATCGGCCGGATCTCCAAAGGCGCCGCTGTACGGGTCGATCTTGTTCTGATTGATCAAGTCAATAATCAGCCCGCCAATGTTTGATTTTTTGGAACTGAACCCCGCATTCTGTCGTTCGATCAAATCGACAAAACGAGTCACCCTGAACCGGTAAAGCTGCTCATAATAAGCGATCCGCTCCGCCGTCCTAAACATAGGGGAGTTGGTATTGTAGATCGTATCCAGTTGGGAAAAGCCCACCTGGGACAAGCCAAGAAGGATTACCACTAGTCCATTTCTGAGGTTCATAGGTACCCGCATTATTATTTGATTTTTACAACCTTACTCATCCTGTTACCCAAAACTTCCACTGTTCTTCCATCGTAAGTACTTCTGCTTACTTTCACATTTGTAATAGTAAACGAATCGCCCGATCTCAAATTGTACGCAGCCAAATTAAGTGAACCACCCCGTATCGGAACAGGAGAGCCTTTCACCAGGAGGGTAAAGCTTTGCACAATATAATTAGCGTCTTTTTTGTTATTCTGGACAAAGTCAGACTGGATGATTTCCGGCTCGATCCGGATGTTGGCGGTACCCGGGGGCAGACCGAGATCATCGCTATATGCCGTATTTCCAAACATCACCCGGGCAATAGGGATCGGTACCTCTTTCGTCGTAAACGTTTCCGTATACACATTCACACCATCCAATAAAACCGATACGTGACATTGTGGGCGGGTTGGAATAATAGCAAACTTACCTGGTCCTAACTTCACTTTCGAGCCTTCTGTGGCCGGCACGGAAAGTTCCAATCCGGAGACGTCGGTGAGGCCGGGAATCGTAACGTTGACTTCATTTCCGCAATTAATGTACAGTGTACTGGAGGCTGCCGATGCGAACCGGGGAGAAGGTCTGAGTATTTTGTACTTGACGTCCGTTTCGATAGGCTGCGCCCGTCCGGGAAGATTGATTCTCACATGGAAGGTGGCATTGGCAACGCCATCCTTATCGTACGTTGCCGCGGAGCGAACAGGAAATTTGATGGTGCCCATCTTTACCTTGATACCATAAATATTCTCGTCTTGTACTTTGAGAGGCGAATTGCCAAAAAACATCTCTGGGTTCACTCCCGAGGCTGAGCCTGCAACAAACAATTTGCCCTCATAAGTAGTTCCTGCCACCAACGAATTGGCTTCTGCCTGAACCATAGGCACCAGCTGGTCAACTTCATATACTGCGGCGCTAACTCTCCTCTTAAGGGAATCCAGTGCTACCGCTTCATATCCGAGGATTTCGGATTGCGTCTCACTAATTGTCGCCACGGCCGCCATGGTCGGAACACCTTCAAAGGCGAACTCCAGGAATGGCTTGTCCTTGTGTGTACTTTCTTTGAACTCATCATAATCAAGGGCCGTCTTGGTCAATTTCGTGAACGGAGGTTTAATGCCCATGACCTGATTCAATTCATTGACGTAACCGTTAAGTTTCTTCTCATACCCTGTCCCCACTTCCGGCTTATTGTGATTGATCATAATCTCTTCCGCGTTATTGGTATTGGTAACCAATTCTGTACGCTCGATCAGCTTCCCATCCTGCTCGGAGGACAACTTTTTCTTCAGATCATCCATATAGGCGATCGTCGCTTTTGTGAGATCCCGCACCTTCTGCGCCTTCACCTTTGCGCCAGTCTTGTCTTCTACTTTGGAGTTCAGGATGGCAGCGAGCTTTCCTTCATTGGTTCCCCCTGTCCCATTGTTATTATTGACTGCTTTGCTCAAGGTATCGTCTATGATGGCAAATTTTTCCAACACGGCATTGCTGACGTTGAGGGCCAGCAAGGCTGTGAGCACCAGATACATCATTCCGATCATCTTCTGCCTCGGAGTTTCTTTACCGCCTGACATGGTTTATTTTGTTTAGTTGATGCTTAAAAGCTGGATCAAATTCGTTAGCCTTTCATGGCGGTTAACATACTACCATAAACCTTATTCAACGACGAGAGGTTATCTGCCAGTTTGCTCAATTCACTGGTGAACCTTGCGGTGTTCTCGCCTGTCTTGGCCAAGCCTTGCATGGCGCCGGTGAGGCTTTCGTAATACTTGCTCAAGCTCTTGACGTGCGAATCAGCATCCTTCAACTCCATTTCATAAACCGTATTCAAGGCGGCCAGATTCTTAGTCACTTTTTGTACCTGGCTGTGGTACTCGCTGGTGTCCTTGGAAGCGTCGGCCATGGCGGTCACGGCTTTCATGGCAGTACCGTACGACTTGTTCATTTCGGCAAGTGCACTCGAAGCGCTTTGCACATTTTTTGCATATTCGTTGGTCGCTACAGCTGCATTGGAAAGACTATTCATTTGAGAGGCTGACGTCGCCAAATTCGTTAAGCCTTTTCCCAGATTATCCAGCAGGTTCTGGTCTACCTTGGCTGTCTTTAACATTTCGTCAATTTTCAATAAAGGAGACTCTCCACCTGGCCGGTTAGAAATCCGGGTAGGACCCGTCACCGGAGCTTCATAGTCCTCGGCCAGTTCAGGATACACTTTAGACCAATCCGGTTCTTCGTGGGGTGGTTCAAAAGCACTTAAGAAAAAGATGACGGCTTCCGTGGAAAGACCAATCATTAACATTTCGTTTGCACCTGTTAAGTGTAGGATTTTGAACAACGCACCAACGATTACGACCGCAGCACCAATACCGTAAACTTTGGGCATGATGGTCTTGTAAAGTAGAGTCGTGAATCCGCCTTTTTTCTTTGCCATGGTTATTTAGAATTTAAGGTTTTTGCCGATAGTTTTATAAAGATAGCCAGAGTTTTGAATTATTAAAATCCACGAACGGCAGACCTTTCAATATTCGTCATCACACACCGGAATCCAATATATGCCCTGGTGGAGTCTTTGTACTCATACGTACGCGTACCGGTTTCCAAATAGTACGCTACGTCTTTCCACGATCCTCCACGGATTACTTTTCTGGCATTATACGTTGCACTGGATTGCCCGTCTTTAGTATACGCATTCTTATCAATGTACTGCGGATTCAAGTCCCAAACGGTAGGAACGGATGCCGGATTGAAATCATCAAGGCACCATTCCGAAACGTTTCCGGACATATCCATTAATCCATAATCATTCGGGAAGTATTGGCCTACCGGCGCAGTATATTCAAACCCGTCATCATAATAATTACCGCGTCCCGGTTTGAAGTTAGCCAACATACAGCCTTTGGAATTACGGATGTAGGGATTGCCCCATGGATACTTTGCCATATCCCTGCCCCCCCGTGCGGCATATTCCCATTCGGCCTCAGAAGGAAGACGGAAGGCCGGCACCGGAGGCTGCCCTTCGTTTGTCTTTCTCCAATCGTTCAGGAAGCTCGTCCGCCATTTGCCAAAGTACTGAGCCGCTTCCCAGCTTATCCCGACTACCGGATATTCTTTATAGCCTGGATGGTCCCAATAATATTCTACCAAGGGATCCCCCATATGGTGTGAGAAATCCTTTGTCCACACGGTCGTGTCAGGATAGTATTTTGTTTTGAAGTCGATTTCATTGGGCGTTACAAAAGGATCGGGAAGCTGGACCTTATCGACCAAAAAGAAATCAGTGAATTGGCGATATTCATTGTTGGTGATCTCTGTGTCGTCCATAAACAATGGACCGATCGTAACTTGCTTATTGAAGTTGATTTGAGTAGACGCCGGGTCCTCATCGGCCTGCCCCATATGAAAGGTTCCAGGAGGAATCGGCACCATTCCATAAGGCAACGGCATGACAAAGGGGGGGCGGTTTTGTGCACCTACCAGTTCGCCCCTTGCATCGCCGCCTGACTTTTTACCGCCGATGCCCAGCAGTCCACATCCGGCCAAAGTTCCACCCAGGCCAAGGATCGCCACATAATACAGACTTCTTTGGGAGATTAGATTCTTCATACTTACCGTTTGGTTAGAGCTCTTTCGGGTTTGTCAAAAAAAGCCACAAGAGGCTAAAGTTAGCGTTTTTGGCTCACTATTCTATAAAAAGTAAATACCAAATTCTACAAAATATCAAAAAAACCAAAATTTATTCCGCTTAATGCCTGTAACGAGGGGTTCTGACGACTTTTTTGCCAGCTCCCGGGTTTGTTGGCAGTTCATAACTAAGCATAATTTCATGGGAAGTAGGTTGTTTTGCCGCCTGGTCCTTGATCACATAATCCAGACCATAGCCCAACTTCAACGATTTATCCTTAAGGAAGCTATAGCCCAACAGGAGAAT
>Ga0193722_1000304_pt1 | contig 10811 bp, 8 predicted proteins | sample H2m1metaG_FD_143044 | JGI IMG/M metagenome (GOLD analysis project Ga0193722, IMG submission 143044) | Soil microbial communities from a riparian zone of the East river system, Colorado, United States - H2m1 | ecosystem: Environmental > Terrestrial > Soil > Riparian zone | place: USA: East River...
CATTGAACTTTTTGGCGACGAGGTAGACAGCATCCGCAGCTTTGATCCCGGTTCACAACTTTCCGTTGAGAGTTTGCTCAAAGTGAGTTTGATGCCCAATGTTCAGACCCGGCTTGTTCAGGAAGAGCGCCAGTCGTTCCTGGATTTTATTCCTTCCAACACCTGTGTTTGGATCAAAGATTTTCAACTTACCATCAATGTTCTCCAAAAATCATTCGAAAAAGCGAGCTTAAGTTTTGATAAAATCCTGCACAACAGCGGTACCCCAAAAATTGTGCTGCAGCCTGAGCAGTTGTTTGAGACCAAAGAGAATTTCAGCAACAAAATCGGATCATTTACCCGGCTCGAGTTTGGTCACCGGTTTCATTTCGCATCCGACCGAACGCATGAATTCCGATCCTCCGCGCAGCCGTCGTTCAATAAGAACTTTGAACTGCTTGCGTCCAACCTGATCGATCATCAGATACAGGGATATTCCAATTTTATTGCGTCCGATCAGCCCCGGCAATTAGAGCGCCTCCAGGGCATTTTCGAAGAGATCCATCCCGGGTTGCAATTCCAGCCGATGGAATTCGCCCTGCGGCAAGGTTTTGTGGACCAGAGCCTGAAAATTGTCTGCTATACTGACCATCAGATATTTGAACGTTTTCACCGCTACCGGGCCAAAGAAAAGTTCTCCAAATCCAAGGCCATGACCTTCCGCGAGTTGCAGACGCTGCAGCCCGGCGACTTCGTGACCCATATTGACTATGGCATTGGAAAATTTGCCGGACTGGAAAAAAAAGAAGTCAACGGCAAAGAGCAGGAAGCCATACGGTTAGTCTTCCGCGACAACGACCTTCTCTATGTCAATATTCATTCTCTTCATAAGATTTCCAAATACTCCGGTAGAGAAGGTACGCCTCCGGTCATAAGCAAGCTGGGTTCCGGCGAATGGGATACCAAGAAAGCGAAGGTCAAAAAGAAGGTCAAGGATATTGCCAAAGAATTGATTGATCTCTATGCCAAACGAAAACAAGCTCCCGGGTACGCCTATGCACCGGACAGTTTTCTTCAGGCCGAGTTAGAGTCTTCTTTTATTTATGAAGATACACCTGACCAAGCCAAGGCTACCGAAGATGTAAAGAAGGACATGCAGGCCCCTCACCCTATGGACCGGCTTGTGTGCGGTGATGTTGGATTTGGAAAGACGGAAGTCGCGATACGGGCCGCGTTTAAAGCGGCTACCGAAGGAAAGCAAGTAGCAGTGCTGGTGCCTACGACGATTCTGGCCATGCAACACAATCGCACGTTCACCGAAAGGCTGGGAACATTCCCGGTGAAGATCGAATACATTTCGCGGTTTAAATCGGACAAAGAAATTAAAGCAATCTTAAAGGAAGTAGAGGAGGGAAGGGTCAACATCATCATCGGCACGCACCGGGTTGTCAGCCGCGATGTGATATTCAAGGACCTGGGTCTTTTGGTTATTGACGAAGAGCAGAAGTTTGGTGTTAAAGTAAAAGACCGTTTAAAAGAATTGAAGCACAGCGTGGATGTGCTTACGCTCACGGCAACACCGATTCCGCGAACACTTCATTTCTCTCTGATGGGGGCACGCGATCTCAGCATCATCGCTACCGCTCCCCCTAACCGGCAACCCGTGACCACCGAACTGCACACATTCAACGAAGAGATTATCCGGGATGCGGTCAGCCACGAAATTAAGCGAGGGGGTCAGGTCTTTTTTGTTCATAATCGTGTGAGCGACATTGAACAGGTGGCCAACGTAATTTATAAACTGGTCCCCGATTCGAGAATTGGCATCGCCCATGGGCAAATGCAGGGCCACCAACTCGAAAAAGCAATGATCAAATTTATCGAAGGAGAATACGATGTATTGGTTTCTACCAACATCATTGAATCCGGCCTGGATATTCCCAATGCCAATACGATCATGATCAACCAGGCCCACATGTTTGGGCTCAGCGATTTACATCAGATGCGGGGGCGCGTGGGCCGCTCCAATAAAAAAGCATTTTGCTATTTGCTGACGCCGGCCAGTTCGGTACTGAGTTCCGATTCGCGAAAGCGATTGGCTGCGCTGGAAGAATTTTCCGAATTGGGTGATGGCTTCAAGGTAGCGATGCGGGATCTGGATATCCGGGGTGCGGGAAATTTGCTGGGCGCCGAACAAAGTGGATTCATCAGCGACCTGGGATTTGATACGTATCACCGGATTCTGGACGACGCCATCCAGGAATTGAAAGAGACTGAGTTCAAGGATCTTTTTGCCGAAGAGTTGGCAGAAAAAGTAAAGTTGATTGTACAGGATTGTATTATCGAAACCGATTTGGAAATTCTTATTCCGGAAACCTATATCCAAAACAGCAGCGAACGACTTCAGCTCTATTCCAGTCTGGACAACATCCATGACGAAGCAGGGCTTCAACAATTCAACGCGTCATTGAAGGACCGCTTCGGGCCAATTCCCGAGTCGGTGGAGCAACTGATCAACTCGGTGAGATTGCGATGGATGGGAGAAGAACTGGGCTTTGAGAAAATAAGTTTGAAGAATGAAAAGTTGCGGGCTTATTTCATTTCCGGAAAGGGAAAAGAGGAATACTTTAAGTCCGATGTTTTCGGTAAAGTGCTGACCTTTGTTCAGTCGCATGCACGTCAATGCCGGATGAAAGAAACCTCCGGCAAACTCATCCTGACGATCGAAAACATTCTCTCCGTAAATGCAGCCATTGACATCATCGACAAGATGTTGGATTACAAATTCAGGTCGGCCAGGGAAACCATCTCTGTATAAGGTTCCAGGCCAACGACATCGTTGAAGGCATTAATCATGAGGACGCTTTTGTTGGCCGGTGAGTAGTACACTTCAATGAAAAACAGATCGACATTGTAAAGGTAAACTTTACAGTCCCGCCATTCGCGCGTGATCAGGTAGTCGGAGGAGCTCGTCACGACATCACACTTCTTTTCAAAGGAAGCATACTGAAAGTCTTTTATGGTTATCATTTCTGTTTATTTCGACAGGAACCTTCATAAGCATGCCAACGCGAAAATGGGCCGGAAATCAACTGCCGGGAAGCAAAACCGGACCAATTTGAATAGCGGGAATCCCAAATTTGGAGGCGGGGCATGGACAATATCCTGTCGCATGGGGTCGTTATTCCCTTCAGTACCTGGATCGGGGATTGATCAATAAAATCCTTACCCCTTGGAAAACATATAATTATCTCTTTATATTAGCGGTTGCGAAAACATCAACATGAACAAAATGAAGTGCTTTAAGGGTCTTTTACTTTTGGCTGGCGTTTCTTTCTTCATCACTTCCTGTTCGCTATTTGGCAATAAGGGTGGGAAGCCAACGGCTCAAAATCCCGGCCAGGTGAGCACGGCAACCGGGCTGAAGTACAATGAAGCCGACGGCGGGGGTTTTGCGGTAAACCCGTACGACCAGCAACCCGACGCTCCCAATATGGTTTTTATTGAGGGAGGCCGGGCCGTGATGGGGTCTTTTGAAGAGGATGTTATGTCCTATCGTGATAATATCGAGCGCACCGTGTCGGTGGCCTCGTTCTATATGGATGAAACCGAAATCGCCAATATTCACTGGCTTGAATACCTTCATTACCTCACCGTAGATTCTCCGCGTTCCTCGGATCCCAATGTGAAAGACGCCTATGCCCGGGCTCTTCCGGACACGGCTGTTTGGCGAGGAAAACTGGCCTTTAACGATCCTTATGTAGAGCATTATTTGCGCTATCCCGGCTTCCGTTATTTCCCGGTGGTGGGGATCACGTGGAAGCAAGCCAATGAATATTCCACATGGAGAACGGCTAAAGTGAATGACGAGCTGGCAAAGAAGTCCGGCAGGGAAGACATTAAGCCGACAGCAGGCGGAAGAATACCAATCGAATCAGGAGTGGTAGTCCCCAACTACCGCCTTCCTACAGAAGCAGAATGGGAGTACGCCGCCCAAGCCCTCATCGGTACACAATGGCTGGAAGAACTTCAGACTCACCAGCGAATTTATCCCTGGGATGGTCACGCTCTTCGCAATCCTTATGGAAAACAAATGGGTACGTTTCTCGCGAATTTCAAACGCGGAAGGGGTGACTACGCCGGTATCGCCGGCAGGTTAAATGACGGTGCACTGATCACATCTTATATTTACGAATATCCTCCCAACGATTACGGCTTATATAATATGGCGGGCAATGTGAGTGAGTGGGTTATGGATGTATACCGCCCGCTCTCCTACCAGGATTTTGATGACCTTAACCCTATTCGCCGGGATGACTTTTTGGATGACAATGATTCATACAGAAACCGTTACTCCAAAACAAAAGACTCCACCAACCATATTACGTACGATAAGAACGGACGGGATCCTCAGACGTTCCTGTCCCTCGTGTCGGACAAGGCGCGGGTATACAAGGGTGGTTCCTGGAAAGATGTAGCGTACTGGATGTCGCCCGGAACCCGCAGATTTCTGGATGAAGATTCCGCTACAGCCACCATTGGTTTCCGTTGTGCGATGATTCGTGCCGGATCGAACTATTAATTTTCAATTCAGTTCTTATTGCATAACCCTCCGCCCACATGCGGGGGGTTATTCATTATTGGGCTTCGGCGATGCAGGCCACACTAAGTTCCTGACAGCCTGCCATGATTAAATGCTGGCCGCAAGCCTCCAGCGTAGAACCGGTGGTGATGATATCGTCTACCAGCAGTATCCTCTTATTTACCAGACTCCGGTTTTCTGAAATGGTAAAACATCTTTTACATTTTCCCACCGCTCCATTTTCGACTTTTTGGTTTGCGTGGTGGCTTTCGTTTTCCGAACAGAGATCGATTCATCCCATGGCGTCTCCAGTGAGTAACTAAGTCCTTCTGCGAATTTGGCGCTTTGATTATAGCCCCTTTTTCGCTTTCGCAATTCATGCAATGGAACCGGGACAATGATGTCAAAACCGGCAGATAGTCCGGCCTCACTTAGCTCGTAGCCAAAAATTTTGCCCAGCGCCACGCCCACTTCCGGGTGGTTATTGTATTTTAATTGATGAAGAAGGTGCTGAACGATACCTCCCTTACGGAATTTGAGAAAAGCCCAGGCCTGCCTGACCGGTAGGCGCCCTGCCAGCTTTGCTTCCACTGGATTGGTTTGCTGCAAATGGTAATTGGTTTTTGGCAGCCCGGCAATACACCGTGTACAAATAATCTCCTCACCTTTAACGAGCGGACCAAAACACGCCTGGCAATAACGAGGAAAAAACAGGGAGACAAAATCAGCGGATAAGCTCATGGGTGAAAAATTTCTACCGCGAAGGCGCGGAGACGCAAAGAAGGCGCAGAGGTTTCGCTGAGTTCTTTTTTGTTAATCCCTGACAGATTATTCACAGGCGCCCAAGGATAATCTCGGGGGTAGAAGGAATGTGATTGAACTTTGCGCCTCCTCAGCGTCCCTGCCTGCGCCAAGGCTTCGGCAGGCAGGTCTGCGTCTCTGCGGTAAAAAATCCGCTGACGTTTCGAAGGGACAGAATTGAAACTTATACCCATATTTGCATTGTTCTTCCTTCGGGATTACCAATCCTTCAAAAGCCAATTATGAATTTGGTAGAGCAATTTAATGAATTTGATTCTTTGGAGGAACTCCAACATGTTTAAACAGGAACTTGAACTTCAACGCAACTGGCAAGCCTTGCTCAATCAGCTCGAGAAGCTCGTCGGCAAGAGACCCAAAGACCTCAATGCCGTCTTATTTATTATCGGCATGCAGGAACTGGGCCAGGGCCCCAAAAGGTTTAGCAAAGAAGAAAAGCAAGACCTGATGCACATTGCCATCTGCAAGGCGCTAAGCCTTTCCGGATATTATCATCTGGAGGGGCTTGACAAGGACGGTTGGCCTCACTGGAAACTTATCAAAAAGCTTCCCCACTTCGATCTCCTCGAGCAGGAAAAGCTTCTCAAAATGCATGCACTCGAGTATTTCGAAAAGGAGTACAATTGGAAATTCGATGCGGAAAATCCGGGGTAATTCGAGTGGTCATTCTCCCGCAGATCTCGCAGATTTTCGCTGAGAAATTTGCGCAAGTGGGTTCAATTCCCCCGGGGGTGTTAATAATATTAATTAATCTACGTGAGCCTTGGTTCGTCTGAATCAAAAGCAACCTCTTTCCCGCTTATACGCTAAGCGGTTTGGCAGGCGCAGATTTACGCTGATCAATTCTGCGATAATCTGCGCGATCTGCGGGATCTGCGGGAAATGACTGGTGCACGGGTTGCAAATACTTCCCAGGCTTCCTTATCTTAGTAATTCTAAAACTAAGTCTCTCTTGTATTCGTTTCATAGGGCGGGAATCCGGGGTTTATGCGAGATGGGTTAAATAAGATCAATGAGAAGCTTACTTCCTTTAAAAGGAAGTATTACCTCAATTTGTTTCTCCGCGGAGCATTGCTCACCCTGACCCTGGTCCTCCTTTATTTTCTGCTCGCTGCAGTGCTGGAGTACAATCTTTGGTTAAGCGGATGGGTGCGGTTCTCCATTTTTGTTACTTTTTTCCTCGTCGTCATTGTTTCCGTCTATAAATTTCTGAAAGTTCCACTCGGATGGTGGCTTTACAGGAAAGGCTTGGGACAGGAGGAGACGGCAACGATGGTTGGTTCGTTATTTCCTGAAATTCGCGACAGGTTATTGAATTTAATCCAGCTTTCATTGAGTCAAAAGCCCACCGCTTTGCTGGAGGCGGGAATTACTCAAAAGTCCAGGCAATTTGAAAACGTTGCTTTTGAGAATGCCATTGACCTGCGCGAAAATAAGCGATACCTGAAATACCTGTTGGTTCCGATCGCCTTCATCCTTTTGATCGTGGTGGTAAACCGGGGAGTTTTCACTCAAAGCACGAGGAGAATTGTGCAGTTCAACCGCGAGTTTTCTCCCCAGGCGCCTTTCAAGTTCATTATACAAAACAATAATTTAAATGCTTTCCTCAACGAAGACTTTACACTGAATCTCCGCCTTGTGGGTGAAGCGTTGCCGGAAGCGGTGTATCTGGTCTCTCCCCCTCAACGGATTAAACTGGAAACAATAAAACCCGGTGAGTTTGCTTACACCTTTGAAAAAATCCAAAACGAAGTACCCTTTCAGTTGGAGGCCTCTGGATTTTATTCCGACCCGTATACCATCCGGTTGGTCAATCGGCCTGAACTGACGCAGATCAAGATGCGATTACAGTTTCCGCGCTATCTTGGAAAAAAGGGGGAGGAGTTGAACAATACGGGCAACGTCGAGATCCCGGAAGGAACAAAAATCACCTGGCAGATCAGTACTGCCAATACGGTCAAAGCCTCCATTGGATTTTCTTCAGAAACCGGAACAAATCCAATGCAAATAATTGATAACCAACTATTTACATTTGGAAAGGGTTTCCGAAACCCGGACGGATATTGGATTGATCTTGAAAATGAAAACAGCAAGAACAAGGATAAGATCAATTATTCCATCCTCGTGATCATGGATCAGTATCCTCAAATTGAAGTTGATCATTTGAAAGATTCGGTGCTGTTCAAGACCATTTTTCTGGGTGGCACGATCAGCGACGATTATGGCTTGACGGAACTGTCGTTGAATTATCAAATCATAAAGAATGGAAATACCAGTAATAAAAAGACGGCCATCACCATCAATCGCAATTCACCACAGCAAAGTTTCTTTTATCAATGGCACATCGATTCGCTGGGATTACACCCGGGAGACAAACTCAATTATTACCTGCAGGTTTGGGACAACGACGGCGTGAACGGACGAAAGTCAACTCAGTCGAGGGCATTTGTCTTTGCCTTGCCCGGTGAGGAAGAATTGAAAGCCAATATTGCCAAAACCCAATCGGCCGCAGAAAGTAAAATTGACGAGAGTCTGACCAAGGCAAAAGATATTCGCGAGGCCCTCGACGAAGCGCAGCAAAAGTTGAAAGGCAAACAGACATTGGATTGGCAAGACAAGAAAATGCTCGAGGACCTGGTGCAGCAGAAAAATAGCCTGGACCAGATGATCAACGAATTGCAAAAGCAAAATGAGTTGCTCGAACAAAAAAAAGACGCCTTCTCTGAGCAGAATGAAAAGATCCGTGAGAAGGCGGAACAGATCCAAAAGCTGATGGATGAACTGTTGGATCCAGAAACCAAAAAACTCTTTGAAGAGCTTGAAAAACTCCTGAAGGAAAACTCGGACATGAATCAAATCCAAAAGATGCTGGATAAGATGAACCGGAAAGAAATCAATCTGGAGAAGGAACTGGAAAGGACGTTGGAACTTTTCAAGCAATTGAAATACGATTACAAACTGGATCAGGCGGTCAATGAAATCAAAGAGCAAAGAGAAAAGCAGGAGAAGCTTCTGGAAGAGACGCAGGAATTAACAGGAGAAAAAAAGGATGAGCGTGACAGTCAGAAAGGAGAGAAGGACGCAGAGGATAAACAAAAGGACAACCAGGACAGCAAGAGTAAAGATAAAGAGGGGGGCAATCAGGGTAAAGAAGACTCTAAACAAGATCAGAATCCTGACAATCAGAAACTTAGCGATGAACAGGAAAATTTAGAAAAAGATTTTGAGCAGTTTGAAAAGACGCTGGATGACTTGGAAAAAATGGGAGAGGAACTCAATCAGGACACTCCTGCACCATCAAAAGAAGACCTTGACAAGGTCAAAGATTCGCAGCAACAAAGTAAGGAATCGCTGAAGCAAGGCAACCCCAAAAAGTCAGTCGGACCGCAAAAGAAATCCATCAGCCAAATGAAGCAGATGCAGCAGCAGTTGGAAGAGGCGCAGAGTTCCATGGAGATGGATATTGATATGGAAAATTTGGAAGCTCTTCGGCAAATCATTCATGGCCTTATAAAATTATCCTTTGACCAGGAGGCGCTCATGAAAGACTTCGGCCAGGTGCAGCAGACTGATCCCCGGTATATTCAACTCTCTCAAAACCAGCTCAAAATAAAAGATGACGCGAAAGTTTTGGAGGATAGCCTGTTATCCCTGGCCAAGCGCGACGCCTTTATGGGCTCGATTATTACAAAGGAGGTTGGTGAACTCAATGGTCATTTGGATAAAGTTGCTGACCACATCAAGGAGCGAAGAAAATCAAATGCCGGGACTGAAATGCAATTGAGCATGACGAGCATTAATAATCTGGCAGTCATGCTGGATGACCATTATGACATGATGATGGAAATGATGGCCAATGCCATGCCCGCGAAGGGAAAGAAAAAGGGAAAGCAACAACAGCCGTCCCTGGGCCAGTTACAGCAGCAGTTGAATCAGAAAATTGAGCAGCTTAAGAACGGCGGTAAGTCAGGAAGACAATACTCCGAGGAGTTGGCAAAAATGGCAGCCGAGCAGGAGCGAATAAGAAGGGCACTTCAGGAATTACAGGAAAAGCTTAAGAATGAGGGAGGAAAGACGTTAGGAAATGATTTGCCTGGTAAGATGGAGCAGACAGAAATGGATTTGGTTAATAAGCAGATTACGGAGCAAACTATTCGAAGGCAAAAGGAAATTGAAGTACGCCTGCTAGAGGCGGAAAAATCAATGAGGGAGCAGGATCTTGACCAGGAGCGCAAGGGAGAGACCGCTAAAGACTATGAAAAGGAAATTCCGCAGGCGTTTGAGGAGTATTTAAGATTAAAGGAAAAAGAAGTAGAATTGTTAAAAACCGTGCCTCCCAAGCTTTATCCATATTACAAGAAGGAGGTAAATGAATATTTTAAGCGCATTGGAAACCACAACTAGAGGCATGAACAATATTCACATCGAGGTCCCATCCTTATCGGAGAACATTCGGATGATCGAGAGTTTTATCGACAATGCCAGGGAGAAATTTCAACTCGACGATGACATCTATGGTAATATCATGATTGCCATAACGGAAGCGGTAAATAATGCGATCAAGCACGGCAACCAGAGTGATTCCTCAAAAAATGTTTCCCTGTCCCTTTCCCTGGATGACAGCCAGATAAAATTTATAGTCGAGGACGAAGGCCAGGGATTCGACTTTGAGAACCTGCCTGACCCAACAGCCCCGGAAAACATTGAAAAACCGGGTGGAAGAGGAATCTTTCTGATGAAGCACCTGTCTGACGAGGTTAAATTTAAGGAGGGTGGAAGGATTGTGGAATTGAGTTTTTACATGAATTAATGGCCGTCCTTTTTTTTTCGGATGGGATAGATTTTCATTTATCCAGGCCCAGCATCACTACCTCATGGATTAAGAAGGTCATAAAAAAGGAAAATAAAAGTCTTCACTCCTTAGGTTACGTATTCAGCTCTGATGCGCATTTGGTTAAGCTCAACAGACAATACCTGAATCACAATACGCTAACCGACATACTTACTTTCGACTATTCGGTCGATCCGAATTCCATCCAGGGAGAAATCTATATTAGCATTGAGCGAGTCAAGGAAAACGCCGCCAAGTTTAAAAGATCATTTGATGAGGAGCTACACAGGGTCATAATCCATGGAGTTCTTCATTTGATGGGCTACAACGACAAAAGGGCTGCTGACAAGGCGATAATGCGAGAAAAAGAGGAAGCTTACCTATCTTTGCGCTAAGTTCCACGTGGAACAGGCCGCAACCAGGGATGGGCCGCATTTCACGTGAAACATTCACTATTCGATCCAGGATTTCAATGTTCAGGGAATACGATGTAATTGTTGTAGGGGCAGGGCACGCGGGCTGTGAAGCTGCCGCTGCTGCCGCCAATATGGGATCAAAGGTCTTGCTGGTCACCATGAATCTGACCACAATTGGCCAGAT
>Ga0193722_1000306_pt1 | contig 10755 bp, 9 predicted proteins | sample H2m1metaG_FD_143044 | JGI IMG/M metagenome (GOLD analysis project Ga0193722, IMG submission 143044) | Soil microbial communities from a riparian zone of the East river system, Colorado, United States - H2m1 | ecosystem: Environmental > Terrestrial > Soil > Riparian zone | place: USA: East River...
AGCTGGTTTAGATAAATCCTAACCCGATAATAGAAAATTTATTAGACTCTCTAAAATCCGGAGTTGTTACGACTTACGACGACGCTTCAAAATAGACGCCATCCTCCAGGACGCTGCAAAATATACGCTAAAACCATAAGAAAGGCTATTATTAAATCCAAATTTATCAAAAGAAAGCACCATCCACGACGCTTCACAATAAACGCTAAAAGCAGAAGAAGGACTATTATTAAATCCGAATTTTTCAATAATAGTAACTCCCAACGATTTTTCTTCATAAAGACTCCGTTAGTGCATGAATAATTCCAGCTGGTAATAATTCCAGCTGGTTTAGATAAATACAATCAATAATAATAGTAAATCCCAATTTAAGACTCCGCTAGTGCATCAATAATTCCAGCTGGTAATAATTCCAGCTGGTTTAGATAAATCCTAACCCGATAATAGAAAATTTATTAGACTCTCTAAAATCCGGAGTTGTTACGACTTACGACGACGCTTCAAAATAGACGCTAAAACCATAAGAAAGGCTATTCTTAAATCCAAATTTTTCAAAAGAAAGGCCACCATCCACAGAAAGGCCACCATCCACAGAAAGGCCACCATCTACAGAAAGGCCACCATCCACGACACCTTAAAATATACGCTAAAACCATAAGAAAGGCTATTATTAAATCCAAATTTCTCAAAACAAAGGCTAATAGTAAATCCCATTTTTTCATATTCACAAAGACTCCGCTATTGCATCAATAATTCCGTAGGCTTGGGCTTGTTCTGGTGACATATAGTAATCCCTTTTCATGTCTTCATCTATCTGCCAGTCAGGTTTGCCTGTTCTTTCGGAATAAATCTCTATCATAGTGTCGTACATTATCGCAAATTCCATCAATTCCTGCATACAATCTCCTGTTGGTGCGTCATAAGAATCCAGACGAGGTTCATGCATCATTACCCTGAGAGTATAATATAATAAGGTTTCTCTGAATCTTGACTTCAAAAATAAGAAGGGATATAAAAAATAACTTCAATTTAAAGCCGTACAGGCAAGCATCTTTTTTATTTTTTATATAGCATACGGCTCTACTTTCAATTTTTCATTTTTTTGACCTTTCATTGAAGAAATACAAAAAAAAAGATACCGGGTCTATCAGACCCAGATCAGTAAAGAATCCAATAACCACCTTTCTTTTTTTTTTTTGAATATTTTTTAAAGACTATGATGATTCCGTTGCTCTCTTATTTTATTTCGTCTAGTTTTTGATTCAGCAATCCCAAAGTTTCTTTTTTTTTTCAAATAAGTAAAAAAAAATCGTGACACTAAAAGAGGCTCTGATAGATCAGATAAAATCGTAAATACTCCTTTTTCATACTACTCTTTCGATATATAATCTAATGGTTTTGAAAAAAAAAAAATTATTTTTGCATATCGAACTCAAAGTGCCATGCTTTTTTTACTTAATATTGGCGTAGACATAGTCTTCTTTTTTTTTTCTACAAATAAGAATCATTGGCGCCAAGCGTGAGGGAATGCTAGACGTTTGGTAATTTCTCCTCCTACCAAAACAAGAGATGCCATTGAAGCGGCTACTCCTACGCATACTGTCTGTACTTCTGCTCCTACCATTTGCATAGTATCAAAAATTGCGATTCCAGAGAAAACCCCTCCGCCTGGAGAATTTATAAACAGATAGATATCTTCGTTGCTGTTCACTAAATTAAGATATACCATTAGACCAACAATTTGATTTGATATTTCACTCTTAATCTCTTGACCTAAAAAAAGTAGTCTTTGGTGAAAAAGTCGATGGTATAAGTCAACCCAAGAAGCGTCCTCATCGTCAGGACCTAAAAACGGGACCTTTGGAATACCTACTGGCATAATTAGATTAGCAGTTGTCGATTAGATTAGGCTTTGATCTGAGACCATTAATGAATTGAATTCTAGAAATCTTCTTCTTTGATTCCTTCATGAATTCTATTATTAGAAACGAAATCTTGTCACTGATTGTGAAATTTCGTTGCTGTGTTCGAAATAGATACGTAGTGAAGGAAGGGACAAACAAAAAATAGCGGGAATTGAATTCACCAAATACAACTTTCTTAATTAACTTCAAAAAAAGAAATGGAATTTTTTGAAACATACAAGAAAGTTATCTATTGACTCACTTACAAAAATATTCTGATTATGAAGAACTCAACGGGACCCCCTCGAATTCATCAAAGAAAGAGTGGATCCCTGTTGAGTTCTTATGCTTTGATTTCGAAAACTAAATTCATCCCATTTTTACAAGGATGATCCCAATCCGGAATATGAACCATAAAAGAAAATACCAATTAAACCGATCACAACAATACCAGCTACAGTACCTATTATCCAAAGAGGAATTCTTCCAGTAGTATCGGCCATTTCTCCCACTTTCCTCCACATTTGATCAAGTAGTCAGTCATACTAAAGACCTAAACAGTCATAGATAATTATGAAATGATATCCTTCCGAATGGGATAAGAGAATTCCTAATATATAGAATTTCTTCTATTAATTGAAGAAATAATTTGAAAATAAAACAGCAAGTACAAAAATGAGTAATAAACCCCAGTAGAGACTGGTACGATTCAATTCAACATTTTGTTCATTTGGGTTTGATTGTGTCGTAGCTCTATAATTCGGATTAGGTTTATCGTTGGATGAACTGCATTGCTGATATTGATCCCAAAAAAGAAACGGTGGGTACCGCTAGTCCGTGAACAGCCAACCATCGTACTGTAAAAATGGGATAGGTCCTATCTATGGTCATTGGAGCCTCCTAAAAAGATCTACTAAATTCGTCGAGTTGGTCCAAAGAATCAAAACGGCCAGTTATTAAAGGAATTCCTTGTCGGCTTTCTGTAAAATACTCGTTTGGACGGGGGCTTCCAAATACATCGTAAGCTAAACCCGTGCTGACAAATAACCAACCCGCAATGAATAGGGAGGGTATAGTAATGCTATGAATAATCCAGTATCGAATACTGGTAATAATATCAGCAAAAGAACGTTCTCCTGTGCTTCCAGACATGTCGAGCTCCGCATATTCTTATACAGTCAAAGGGGGATTGATTCCATAAAAGATCAGATCAGTAAGTAGAAATTTACTGAAATTAAATCTTTGTTACGATCATCAATAGGTACCTAGGGTCTTTTTCCAGTATACCGAATCAGTATAGCTAGCCTTATTCTACATAAACAATAAGGAATCGGACTCTAGGAAAAGACAAATTATCCATCCTAGAATCCTGTTTTCCCCTTTTCTACTTTACTTAATATTCTCTACCTACCTATTTTTTTAGGTTTACTATCGAGTCGAATTGAATTCTACTACACTAGAAATTAGAAGATTTCTATTCTAGGACATGAAAATGTGAAAACAGCGACATAATCATATGGTTCGAATGAATTGTGCAGTTGAAAAAAAAACCAAGAACCAAATAGTCTTCTTCACAATATACATACTATGACTGACGAATTCTACGGTACAAGGAATTCTCTAAATATAGTCGAAAAAACTAGAAAGAACCAATGGTCTTTACAGAATTTATCAACAAAAATGGAGTTCTTTTTACCAGCTTAATATGTTGCTCAATTCACATTCCTAAAAATTCATTTCAGACAATTGAACCTTCTCAAATTGTTTCTTTTTCAGAACCAAAAAGATTTGTGCCAAAATAATAGATGCCAAGAAGAGCAAGAGACCTTGGACACGTAACGGATCTTGAAGCACTATTTCTGCATCCCCCTGACCAAATCCACCCACATTAGGATTACTCGTTAATGGTTGATCAAGTTTGATAGATTCACCCTCTGAAACAAGAAGTTCTGGTCCTGGCGGTATAATATCAATCACTTCACGTCCATCTGATGCATCTACTATCGTTATTTCGTATCCACCTTTTTCTTTTCGTATTATTTTGTTTACTACACCCGTTGCTGTAGCATTATAAACATTATTATTACTCTTGGTTCCGTCGGGATAAATCTGACCCCTTCCCCTGTTCCCGCCTACGTATATAGGATATTTTAAGAAGTAAACATCTCTCTTAGTAGCGGGATCTGGAGAAAGAATAGGAAAGGTAATTTCACTATATTTTTTTCCAGGAACGGGGCCTATCACAAGAATATTTTTTTTTGTGGGACGATAGCTTTGAAAAGACAAATTACCTATCTTTTCTTTAATCTCGGGCGAAAGACGATCAGGAGGGGCCAATTCAAAACCCTCTGGTAAAATAAGAACAGCTCCTACATTCAAAGCCCCCTTTTTACCATTAGCAAGAACTTGTTTCACTTGCATATCATAAGGAATTCGCACAACTGCTTCAAATACAGTATCGGGAAGTATCGCTTGTGGAACCTCAATATCTACGGGCTTATTAGCTAAATGGCAATTAGCACACACAATCCGGCCGGTAGCTTCTCGAGGATTTTCATAACCTTGTTGGGCAAAAATGGGATATGCATTTGAAATGGGTGCTCGAGTTATTATATATATCATGAGCAATACGGAAATGGATCGGGTAATCTCTTTCTTTATCCAAGAAAAAGCATTTCTAGTTTGCATGGTCCAATCATTGATCCTGAAAATTTCTACAATAAGATTAGGTAGGGTACTGGCACAGTTCCCTATCCATGATTCTGCTATTTACTCCAATTTATTTTCCTATAATATAGGAAGAATAGGAGTAAAACGAAAACGAATGAGTTCAATTTTGAATGTTTAGCTTTTATATACAAAAAAAATAAATTTTAGAATGGGATCAGTGGGTTGTTTTTTCAGTCATTCATTGAATGATAAATCACTACAAGCGACGGAGATACACTATTTAAATAACGGAAAATCCAGTATTTGAAAAGAGTATCTAAAATGACTGGAAAAATCGAAACAAGACCAGATAGAATCTGATCATTCGGAGGAAATCCAAAATCTTTATAGACAGACCCAATCATTAGTTCCCACCCAGGAGTCGAATGGAATCCTATACAGAAATCAATTAATAAAAGAATAGAAAAAGCTTTTATTGTGTCACTTAAGTTATATATAAATTCTTGAACCCAAGAGTTAAGAAGAATGAGTTCTTGATTACCCCTAATAGAATAACCACTTAGAATAAGGAAACATATTAGATTTGTACAGAAATGCAAAATCGTATGGATATGATCTTGGTTGTTCGTCTCGATCAATTGGATGGTCTCTTTGTAGATTTCGATACGAAGGTTTTGTAAACGTGTTTCCGGGTATTCCTTTAGCATTTCATCCAAGAGGAACAGTTCCTCGAACTCTACGAATTTCTTTAAAATACTTTTTTCTTGAATAGTATTCAAGAAAATTTCGGATTCTTTCGTATTCCACCAATTAGTAATCCAAGATTCCAGACTTTTCTTAAATGTAAAAGATATGCACCAGGGCAAAAAGACTATAGATGTAAGACATAGAAGGGGAATGAATGCTTTCTTTTTTGCCATTTTTCGTCTTTAATGAACTCCAGTTTCATCTCATTTTTCAACTATCTATATATAATCTTTCTATGAAGCATAAGTTCTATTAGAAGTAAATACAAGTAATAGAGCTTAGCCTAGAATATATCAATTTATCCTTTTTTCATATAAATTGAGAAGCTATTCTCGCTTTTTTATTTGGAATTCGGAGGTTAGTTTGTTTTTCCTTAAATTTGAAAAAAGAATACAAACAAAAGAATACATAAATCAACTAAGAAAACGAAATAAGCCATTGCCAATTTGAATGAAGAAGAAAAATTGTGTTTCAAAAGCAAAATGAAATAGAAAAATTTCGAAAAAGAAATGCTTTATTAGAATTAGAGAAAGCATTTCTTTTTCGAAATTTTTTTGATACAGCGATTTCCATTGGTAGACTCAAGAATATGGAACAATTTCCATTGGTACACTCAAGAATCTGGACAAGTCCCAAGCTTTTTGTATAACGTTGCGTGGAGTCCTATCATCACCAGGAGTCAAGGGAATGGTCCCCTGTTCTCTGGTTTGCATATAAAGGACACCACTACTAGGTTCTGGGTTAGCTTGTAGTAGGAGGGACTGAATATCTTCCATACGAACTCGGAGAAAAATACGACGATATGTTCCAGGAAATCCGTAACGAAAAAAACATACCATTCTATTTTTTTTATCGAAAAAATTATAGCCACTCCCCACATTCCAAAAAATTAGAAGCCACCAATGTAAACTTAGAAAGAGACCTGCAATTCCATAGAAAGTCAGCGTGACCCCTTGTGGCAAAAAAGGAATGACAAATTTGGACGAAATGAAATAGAAAAAATCCCTCCCATAATAACTGGAAACTGAAATATATAAAACCCCTAATGAACCTAAAAGAGTGAAAGAAGCCCAGAAGAAATTGATAATTTTTCGGGACCCCGGTACAATGTCAAGCCATGCGTCTTGTGAACGACAACCGTGTTTTTCTGACCCCCAACGAATGAATTTTGGAACATGAACCAATAAAGCAGACATTACAATTAATACAAGGCCCACTAAAAACACATAAACGTTTATCATAAAATGGGTGCCTCAATTTCATATTTGTACCTGTTCTTTTTTGTTGATTGTTAGATTAATATTTTTATTGTTATATTCAATCCTCCTTATCTTATTAAGGCTTATATAATATTAGTACTTTTCTTTTGTTTTTGATTTAGGGCAATAGTTATTCAAAAATGGAACAAAATAACAAATCCAAACAAAAAACTTTAACTTTTTTTTTTTCAAAAATATATGAAACTTGTAGTATCTAAAAAATCTTGTTTTTTTGAACATGAAGAAATAAAGAAGCCATTGCAACTGCCGGAAATACTAGGCCTACTAAAGGAACAAAAAGGGATGGTAAGTTTATCATAAAAAGGGGTACCTCAATTTCATATTTCTACCTGTTCTTTTTTGTTGATTGTTATATTTATATTTGGATTCTTCTTATATTGTAATAAAGATAGTCTATAATCACTAGAATTCATATAGACTTATACTAAGTACTAAGTCTATTTTTTTAATTAGACTATGTATAGCTAAATAAATAGATATGAATAGATAAATATATCTATTCTATATGGAGTATAGAATAGAATAAACCTATAATAAAAAAAATGGAATAAGATTTATTAAGAATCAAAATAGAATATTTAATTTGAATATTGAATTCAAGATTCAAGATAAGGAATGTCGAACCAAATAACTGGATTCATTTTGCCGTCTATTTCTACAAGAAATATGTCCATGATAATGAATCTTTCTTTTTTATTCTTATTAGAACACAGAAGAGTAAATTACTTTTCTGTGTTCTAATTTTATTTTTGTATGATAAGAGTATTTATTTTATTCTATTCAAAGTTCAAAATTGAAAAACATAAATAAAATTAGAGTCTGCATTAGTTTTCATTTTCAGTCACATAAACCATGGAACTCAAATAACTCACTTAAAAACTCCTTTAAATCTTTACGTGATATGATTGAATCAACTAAGCCCTTGTCAAATAAAATTTCAGCCGATTGGGAACCTTCAGGCACTTCTATCTTCAACATTTCTTCAATTACTCTTTTACCCGCAAATGCAATGTGAGCTTTTGGTTCGGCAATAATGATATCCCCCAACATCCCAAAACTAGCTGTTACCCCACCAGTAGTAGGAGATGTAAGTATCGCTACATAGAATAACTCTTGATTCATTTGATAATCATATAAAGCAGAAGAAATTTTAGCCATTTGCATTAAGCTCAAACTTCCTTCTTGCATACGCGCTCCTCCAGACGCACAGACTATAATAAGAGGTAAAAGTTGATTGGTAGCATATTCGATCAACCGAGTGATTTTCTCACCCACTACGGCTCCCATACTACCCCCCATAAACTCAAAATCCATAATACCTATTGCTACAGGAATACCATTTAGTTGACCTGTGCCTGTTTGAACCGCCTCCAGTAATCCTGTCCTATCTTGATAAGAATCACAATAATTTAAATAAGGTTCCTCTTCCTCGTCCGAATCTAATTCAATGGGTTCCTCTTCCAAAGGTTTCTCTCGAAGAGAATCCAGAGGTTCCTCTTCCAAAGGTTTCTCTCGAAGAGAATCCAGAGGTTCCTCTTCCAAAGGTTTCTCTCGAAGAGAATCCAGAGAACGATGTATCTCTTTTATCCTTTCCTCAAGATAACGACGTTTCTCTTCCATCTCTGGATCAAGAGAAATAGGTTCAGAAGGTTCCTCTTCCAAAGGTTCCTCTTCCGAATCTAATTCAATGGGTTCCTCTTCCGAATTCAATTTCAAAAAGGGTTCCTCAATAGGATTTAGATGAGACTTTATAGAAAGACGTAACTCTTCCACCTCTGCATCAAGATTAAAGAGAAAAGAAAGACGTTCAGAAGGTTCCTCTTCCAAATCCCATTGAATGGGATCCAGAGAAAACATGTCTTCATCCATAGGATTCCAAGTACCTGGATCAATCGAAAGTTCGATTCTATCTGAACTGCTCATTTTCAAATGATCTCCACAGTATTCGCAAATATTCAGTTTGGATTTAAAATACTCCTTATAATTTAATCCATAGCAACTTTCGCATGCTACCCATAAATGAGCAAATTTGTCCATAGGATTATCAGATTTTAGTGGAATAAACTTTTCTATTGGAACTTTTTTATTTTTTATTTGAGTCTCATCACTATCACTATCATTTTCTATTTCTATATCATCCCATTCTATATCATCCCAAATGTCATTTTTGTCATTTTCTATATCAGAAAAAATACTATTTACTATAGCCTTATTTTTTTTAGAATCTAAAAGGTGCTTTTTTCTAGCATCGAAAAGGCGCTTTTCAATGGGCTTTCTGTTCATTTCTATATAATCTAAAAGGCGCTTTTCAATGGCCTTTCCTTCCTTTTCCAGATCATATAAAAGCCCCTTTTCTTCCTTTTCTTCTAAAAGGCGCTTTTCTAGTTTCTCCAAAATGTCCTTGACTAGCTCGTCAATATCATCTAAATACTTGTCAATATAATCGAAAAAGCGTTTTCGAAGGGCCTCTCCTTTATTTTTCATCTCATCCTCATCTAAAACCGCCTTTTCTTGATCATCTAAAAAGTCCTTTTCTTCCTTTGTTACAGGAATATTTTCTAGATCATCTACAAGGCGCTTTTGTATTTTCTCTAAAGCGGCCTCTCCTTTCTTTTTAAACTCATCTAAAAGCGCCTTTTCTTGATCATCTAAAAAGTCCTCTTCTTCCTTTGTTAGAGACATCTCTTCTAGATCATCTACAAGGCGCTTTTTCATTTTCTCTAAAACGGCCTTTCCTTCCTTTTTTATATCATCGAAAAAGCGCTTTTCAAGGGCCTTTCGTTGCTTTTCCAGATCATCGAAAAGCTCCTTTTCTAGATCCTCTAAAAAGTTCTTTTCTTCCTTTTCTAGATCATCGAAAAGCTCCTTTTCTTCCTTTGATAGTTCTCGATCATCTATGTCCTTTTCTTTCTTTTCTAGATCATCGAAAAGCTCCTTTTCTTCCTTTGATAGTTCTCGATCATCTATGTCCTTTTCTTTCTTTTCTAGATCATCGAAAAGCTCCTTTTCTTCCTTTGATAGTTCTCGATCATCTATGTCCTTTTCTTTCTTTTTTAGATCATCATCTAAACTAGAACTATCAATTTGAGAATGAACATAATTCTCAATGCAACTATTAATGTTATTATTCCAATTCATTTGAGTATCATATATGAAATTAGAATCATTAGAGACATTATAATTAAAATTTTTATCACGAGTAAAAAAACGTTTATCCACTAGTAAATTCTTTACTAAATTCTTTATGTTACTGATATTGACTAAATAATAACCATGGCTGGAACGAGACTTTTTAGTATAACCACACCTGTATCCTAAACCCCTATTCAACTTAAACAGCATTGAATAGAACCACTTGTTGTCCATAGATTTTACCTATTAAAATTAAAAATATAATGAAATGAATAGTCATATACATAGTTTGTCAGAAAAATGAAGACTTATTTTATCATATAAAATTTCCTATTCAGAGGGAATAGGGATTAAATGAAAATAAGAACTTCTTAGGACTCCTTGATCAGCGTGAATCTGATCAGATTTATTGATAAATAAGCATCTCTTGGAAAATATGAGCAACGGAAAATATGAGCAACACCGAATCCGGCGAATACATTTTATATTTTGTTAGCAATTCCAAGAATTTTTGATTTTTTTGAACCTTCCTCAATTGAATCTTTTCATTTGAGTCTATCAAAAAGATACTTACGATCTTGTTTTGTTCTTACTTCTTTCACGCTACTGGATCCTAAAATGAAAAAAAGGTGGAATAGAATAACTTATTCGTCGAAACTAATCAATATAATATAATAGTTTTTTGGGTTGTTTGTCAAGTCCACAAGTCTTCGAACCTCCGAATAAAAGGACCAAAACCCGCCGCCTTACCACTTGTCCACGCCCCACGACACTAATCAATATAATAGTTTTTTGGGTTGTTTGTCAAGTCCACAAGTCTTCGAACCTCCAAATAAAAGGACCAAAACCCGCCGCCTTACCACTTGTCCACGCCCCACGACACTAATCAATATAATAGTTTTTTGGGTTGTTTGTCAAGTCCACAAGTCTTCGAACCTCCAAATAAAGGGACCAAAACCCGCCGCCTTACCACTTGTCCACGCCCCACGACACTAATCAATATAATATATTTTTGGGATGTT
>Ga0193722_1000308_pt1 | contig 10704 bp, 6 predicted proteins | sample H2m1metaG_FD_143044 | JGI IMG/M metagenome (GOLD analysis project Ga0193722, IMG submission 143044) | Soil microbial communities from a riparian zone of the East river system, Colorado, United States - H2m1 | ecosystem: Environmental > Terrestrial > Soil > Riparian zone | place: USA: East River...
CGATCGCGAAATGGACCCTCAACCTCGCCAATGCGAGCCGTCTATTTTACCGGGCATACCTACCTCAGGCTAATCAGGATGATTTTACCTGGAGTTCCGCGTACGATCCCCATTCGGTGATTCCCTATGAAGCTCTAAAGCAAACCAATAACGGTATAAACCTGTATGGAACGGGCGACGCAAAAAGGAACGGTTGGGCACAAACCAACCTGGGCTTGTACGGCGGCTCCCACGTCGGCTACCTGGCCGCATTGGTGGATTCGACGGACGTCGCTGGAATCCTGTTACTCGATGTGAATAAGACGGACTTCTTTGGTCAGAATGCTTTTCCTTCTTTCATCGTGTACAATCCTTATACCTCTGTAAAACAAATAACACTGCCGCTGGGAGCGCAGGCATACGACATTTACGATGCTATTTCCCAAACGGTTATAAAGACGGGAGCTACCGGGAACACACTCATCACGGTACCGGCCGACCAAGCCATGCTGTTGGTTTACCTTCCGCAAAACTCAACACCCATTGTTTCGGCTGGAAAATTACTACTGGGCACCCAGGTTGTGGATTATCACTATGGATATGATTTTGCAGGCAAGTTCAGGATCAACTCGCTGGCGGCCCTGGACACCCTGGTTGAATTTGACCAGCACGTGCCTGTTTACAGTTCGTTGGAGAATGCACCGGGGTCTGTTACCTATAATTGGTTCATAAATGGTGTTATGTCATTGTCTTCATCAACCGATGCATTTACGTTTACCGCTCCTCAGGTTGCCGGAAGGTACTCGCTGCGACTGCAAGTGGTTTCAGGTTCGGTTTCTGCCACGGACAGTATTCAAGTTCATGTCGTAGCTCACGTCCCTGTAGCGCCTGTGGTTACCGGATTTACGGTGGACAGTTTATGGTATTATACGGGCCATGTAGCAACACTCGTTTGTAAAGCAACGAATGCTGATGGAGGTGTTTATAAATGGACTTTGCCCGGAGGGGCTGTCCTTAGTCAGAATGATTCATTGATCCGCTGGACGCTTCCCGCAAGTGAAGGGTTGTTCGAAATCGCCTGCGAGGTTACCAATTCAGATGGATTGAAAGCTACAGGGAAAAAACAAGTTCTGGTGAAAGCAATGAGCAGTGGCACAACAGCCCCTTTTGCTTATTATCCGATGGACGGCAATGTCCTGGACTACAGCGGTAATGGCCACAACGCGGTGTTACAGGGTGCCACTCTTACTGCCGATGCACGCGGAGAACCCGACAAGGCATATCATTTTTCGTCCGGCAGTGATATCATTTATGTCCCCAATGATGCCAGTCTCAATTTCCAGAATCAAATAACCCTTGCCTTGTGGGTGAAGCTCGACGGGGTTCCGGAAGAGACCTACGTAATTTCTCATGGTAGTTATGAAGAACGGTGGAAAGTATCCATCATACCCAACGGTAAATTGAGGTGGACAGTAAAAACGATTTCATCTACCATCGACCTGGATACTTCTTTTCCTTTGGTGTTGAACCACTTTTACCATTTGACCGCAGTTTATACTGGATACTCCATGGAGCTGTATGTTGACGGATTCCTGGATACATTCTTAGCTGATACGGGACCGATATCAACAACTTCAAAAGCCATCACCTTTGGAAAGAAAGACGCCAGCACGTCCAACTATTATTTGCGGGGAACCCTTGATGAGGTGAGGATCTACGACAAAGCGCTGGCCCCGAATGAAATTGAAACTCTTAAAACATTGTGGAACACGGTTACTGCCGTTCGGAATGAACCGGGACAAGGGATAACCGTTTATCCAAATCCCGCCAGCCATATCCTTTTCGTAAAAGGCCTTCAACAACCGGCAACGAATGTTGAACTCGTCGATGTGACGGGGAGGAAGATAACCGGCGTGTCTTACCATGTTGATGATGAAAACCTGGAAGTAGAATTTGATCAAATGGCAAGGGGCTTGGTTATCCTCAAGGTTGAAACAACAACGGGTATTGTTTACAGGAAGGTGTTGATTGAGCTGTAGTTACTGTCATCCCGGCCACGCACCCGTCATCTATGAAATGCTGCCTGGCGCATGAGCCGCGATCCCAGTTAATTTGCTGCACCTTTTCTATGGAATAAAGCCCTGGCTTCACATTCGTCAATCACAAACGTCGCTTCTATCCGAGTGACCTGCAACTTGTTGTTGATCCCGGCTCATGATAGTTCATCATTCCATAGAACACCACTGCGTGGCCGGGATGACCCCGAAAAAAAATCGGGGCAGGCACTTTCATTTTGGTGTCTCCGCCCGCATCCTACGCGAAACTGGACAACGGCTCCTGACTTGAGTGAAAATCATTACAGGAAGGTGCTTGTTGACCCGTAGTCGGTAATCAGTTTATAATGACCAATGGGTGGGACTACCTCGCCAGGGCAAAAACCACCGATCACCGATTACCGATCACCGATTCCGTGGAGAAAACTCTACAACTCCGCTCGCACCCTCCCGGGCAGGCACAATAACGCCCGTTTAATTCAACGATAGCCAGGCACGAATATTTCGGTAGAGAAATTCCGGAAAAGGGTCTTGAGCACCTGATTCCGTGACTCTTTTAGCTATTCCAAACAAATAAACTACCCATTATGAAAACAAGAAATGTGAAGGTGCTTCTGAGTGTGGCTATAATCCTGTTTATCGCGTGGGCGCTCGTTGCATGCAACAAGAACAAGGATGAGATTGTCATCAAAACCGACTTGACCGCGGCGGTCACAGCAGCGAAAGCATTGATTACCACCACGCACGAAGGAGTTGCCGGAGGCAATTATCAAAGGGGATCTCAAGCTCTTTTTACGGCAACCATTACACAGGCGCAAAGCATCCTGGATAATGCCAATGCTACGCAGGCGGATGTAACGGCTGCCGTTGCCAGTTTGGCCGCGGCTACGGTGACGTACAATAGTAAATTGGTTGTTGCGATCGATGCGGCCAATCTGGTCGGCCAGTGGACATTCGATGAGATCACGACGGCTGCTGCCGACGCTGTTGTTAAAGATTATGCTGGCACCCATCATGGTGCACTTAAGGCAGGGGATCCTTATTGGGCCGGAACCGGAGTGCCTACGCTGGCAGCAGACCGCTACGGAGATGTTGGCAGGGCATTGCATTTTGATAAAGGTCAAAATGTTGAAATTCCCTACGCTGCTGCCCTTAATCCGGGAGTGATCTCCATTTCATTGTGGGAAAAACAAGATGTGGAAACTTCCATTTTTCCTTACCAATACATGGTGGCCATGAACCGTAAATATGGATATAAGTTACAACTGCAATATGCACCGATGGCATTCTTCACCACGCGGGTATTGTCCGGCGCCGACACCATTTCGTACGACAAAGATCAGCATGAAGGTTCGGTGCCTCAGGGGACATGGACTCATATTGTGGTAACTTTCGGCGGCGGACATGAAGTATTTTATATAAATGGTGCATTGCTGTTTGATTGGGGCGCTGATGGAACACTCCTTCCCGGGACTATATTGTCTCTTGCTGCGAAGCCTGTTAACCTTACGTTTGGTCAGGACCTGCCGACCAGCAAATACTCGACGAATCCGTTGTCCCGTAGTTACGTGAACGATGGAGGATTTTTCCATGGAACCATGGATGAGATTCGGATTTATAAATCGGTTCTTACGGCGGAACAGGTTACCAGTATTTATAATTTGGAGAAGCCTTGATATTTAGGATCGAATTGCCAGGTAGAATGGAAATACCTGTGAATCGTTGAAGCTTAGTATTGAGGGAAAGGACACGAAGAACACAAAGAAACACGAAGGACCTGCCTGCGCTGAAACAGCTTCGGCAGGCAGGCACGGCGAATTTTTCTCACGGCGTTGTGGTCTTTGTGTTTCGTCGTGTTCTTTGTGCCTGTCCCGGCTTTGTCGGGGACCGTTGCAACTAACGTCGCCACCAAGGTAGAATGGAAATACCTGTGAATCGCCGAGGCTTAGTATTGAGCAAATTCACTATCCTTTCTTGTCGCCGCAGGACTGATTTCAGGCTTGTATTCTAGTAAAACTGATTTATCTTGCGCCTTAATCATTTTTATGAAGGGGATGCCGGTGAGGTGCCTGGGTATTGTTGTCTTCCTATGTTCGGCACTGTTTTCTTCGGCTCAGGATTCGATTCCGGCAGCGGCGAACAAGTACCTTTTCTTTCCCTTTCCCGTAGCGAATAAAACCTGGCACGCTTCCATAGGGTTGACCATGACGGCGATGCCCCAGAACATCGCCGAAGAGTTCCAGGTGAGGGCTCCGGCACTCGATCTCCACGTCCTGCGGGGTCTGCCAAAAGGTTTTTATTTTGATGGCAGGATCAATGCTCAATTTGTCCAGAACCAAGCTTCGGTGGGATTGCGGTGGGCGCATCCGGTCAATGATAAAGTTTCCTATTCCATCGGCGACGATTTTGGATTTTGGTTTGGCAAGCAGACCATTGTTTCCTTCGATACGAAGGCTTCCGGTTGGATGAATTATCCGAATGTCTCCATTGGGTACAGGGTCGGGAATGATGTGCTTTTCACCTTGAAGGGCGAAGCACTGATCAACCTCTCATCGAAATCCACGGTGGCCGGAATGACCGTCGGGGATCGCACGACTAAATATAACGGATGGAGCGCCGCACTCATGATGGAGCAGCCGCTCTACGGCAAGAAAAGTATTAGCCTGGGGGTGCGCGTGATGTACACTAATTTTTTCTGGCAAACCTGGTCCCTTCAGGAATCAACCGACCGCATTATTTTTTACCCCGAGATTATCATAGGATTTATTTTATGATCTGAAATGAAGATGGAGTCAGGAAAAAATGGGAAGGGGAGATGGAACACCGCTGTGTTCGTCATGATCCTGTGGTTAGTCGTTTCAGGATGTGAACCAAAATATGAAGCGCCTGTTCCTACCGCGGCCTGGGCTACTTTTGATTCCCCAAAGGCAGTTCCTCTGAATGGGGTGTCGAGGACATTCATGGAGGGCGTTTACACTGTAACGGATGGTGCCGATCAATTTGGCGAACAGGTGGCGTTGAAGTGGAGTTACGTGACCAGTATTACGGATACGACGTATTACTTGTCTGTTTTCTGTGCAAAAGACATAACCTACTTTGTCTGCGCAGGCAAAAAGTTCAACAATTCATTAATTTTCAACGGCTACTGGCGCAAGGTGATCAATGCAGAGACCGGAATTGCCCGATTTACGATCAATGATCAGCATGGGGCCACTCAGTTGCTGAGCGGGTCACCGCAAATCGGAAAGGGCGACATCGTTTTAGAAGGCAAGTGGGGCAACGGTGATGCGGTACCCGCGAACAGCGTTGTGTTTAGTTATTTGCGCCCTTTGTATAAGAGCAAACCTTTGGAAATTGTGGGACAACGATCCGGCGGTCAGTCATCGGATCATTTACCCGTAGCGGAGAATTCGATCGGAATGATCCGGTATGCATCCCGCCTGGGGTCAACGGGAATAGAAATGAATGTGCGCCTTACTTCAGATGGGATTCCCGTTCTTTATCACGACAATACGCTTAACCTCAGCCTGATTCAGAAGAATGGCCTTGTCGGCAGCATTGAAGATTATTCCTATCAGCAGATCAATACGTTTGTCAGGCTGATCGACGGAGAAAGTATTCCAACCTTGAACGATGCCCTCAATGCTGTTGTCTACAGCACCGACATCCGGTTTGTGGTGATTGACACCCAATACATTGGAACCCTGGAGGCCGTGCGACAATTACAGAAAGAATATTTGCAGAAGGCACTGGACATTGGGAGAGATATCCAGATTGTCATCGGCTTGCCATCGGAAGATAAAGTCAATGCTTTTTTGGCGCTGCCGGACTACGCATCGGCACCGGCACTATGTGAGCTTTCCATGGAGGATGTCCACCGGACACAGGCTGTAGTATGGGGCCCGCGCTGGACATTGGGAACGCAAGATGCAGAGGTGGCCCAGATACAGGGTGAAGGTCGAAAAGCCTTTGTCTGGACCCTCGACGATCCTCTCTATGTCGATCAATTTGTGAATCAAAGCAATTTTGACGGCATCCTGTCCAATTATCCTTCTGTTGTAGCCTATTATCACTATGTCAAGCAATAGCATTTGCACCTATATATATAAGTGTTGGTTGGTTGTCCTTATGGGATTTTCCTCAGGATGGGCAATGGCGCAAACGGAGGCTGAGCCTCCATCGCCGGACTCGACTTCGCGGGGAACATATGCGCTGGTGGCCTATATAGGGGGAGGAATGTCCCGTTTTGTCGGTACTGCGGGTAGTCCTCCGGGATTCAACACTTCAATCAATAGAAATAGCCCTTCCGGAACCTTCCGCCTGATGTGGCATCCTGATCATCTCTTGCGCGTGGGAATAGAAAGCGGGTGGACGGGCTTTTATAAGTATAAAGTTCAAGGGGGCACGTACACCGCCAAATTAAACCATACCGCGACTCCGATTTTGATTGTGTTTTCGATGCCTGTTACAAAACGGCTGAGTCTATTCGCCGGCACCGGAACGTATTTGGTGACCTCCTATCTTGACTACGTCGGTAAAGTCCAGAGCAGTGCATTCAGTTTAGGATTCATGGCCTCCGCCATGTACGTTGTTCCTCTTTCAGAACGGGTCAGCCTGGCGGGAGAATTCAAGTGGCTCAATGCCAGGGAGACGAAGGATACCTCGTTGTCCTTGCAATTGATGGCAATTTGGAAGCTCTATCAATGGTGAGTCGGTGATCGGTGAACGGTGATCGGTGGTGTGCACTAAGCCTCGAAGACTGTACAATGATTTTACTTGCTCATTGAATGATGAGCTCAGTAATCCCATAAAGTTGTAGGGTTAGCACTCATTAAGTAGGTAAAATCCACCGATCACCGATCACCGATTACCGATCACGGACCGGTAAGAACCTACCCGTCGGTGGTGACCAGAGGGTTAGCACTCATTAAGTAGGTAAAATCCACCGATCACCGATTTGAAAGCCTACCCTCGCGGCCGCTTCCCCCTGGGCTTGATATTACTACCCCGCTTCTGTTGGAATTTTTCTTTGGATTGAAACGTGCGGCAAAGGCCGATTTCCAGGGAGATGAAAATATCGCGCCGGCTGCCATACAGATCAGGTGCGCCGGGTTTCCCATTCACGTCGGAAGGTCCGCTGCGGGTTGTCAGTTGATGGACATAGGCAGGCGTACGGGAATCAAAAATACTGAAGTTGGCGCGGCCGTCGAAGTTCAGGCTCCAATCGTCATTGAGGTCGAAATCGGAACGCAAGCCTATCGCCGCAAAGAGTTGAAAGGCACTGAATTTATCTTTTGAAACATAAACCTGGTTGGTCACTTTGGGTACAAATACACCATCATAGGAGATTGAATAGCCGGGATCGGTAGGAACACTGACACCGGAAGGATATTTCAATTTGGCGCTCATATGCGTGATGCGTTCTTGTCCGTTGAGTAAAAGGCTGGGCGCAATAGAGGCGACCAGGCTCAGCCTGAAAAAAGCAAGGTCATTGACATGGATCTTGAGCGCAGCCGGGACAGTAAAGTAATGCATCCTGATATTGCGCAGTCCTACGTCGCCGCCGCTCGTGTTTTTTATTTTAAACACCTGGCCAATCTGAAGATAGGAAGGGGTCAGGGCAAAGCCGTAGCCGCTTTTGTCGTAGCCATAGTAGAATCCGATCGGACTGGCCCGGAGAACGCCCTTGCCGACAAACCGGGGATCCCGTTGCAATCCCTGGTCGATTGTAAACGGTACATTGAGTCCGCCGAATACCCCAAACGACTCCACATTTTGACTGAGGACCAGGTGATAGATGACGAGCTGCAAACCGGTAAAAATGAATCGCATCCCGGAGGTCTGATAGTTAGATGAATTTAGGGACAAAGGCCTCTTTTTACTATCCCCGGAATTACAAAACTAAGACAAAAAGTGAAATGAAGATGGTCATTTTTGGCTGCATTTGGTGTATTTTTCAGTCGTCAAACCCCGATGGCCCAAGTGCGCGAGCAGCTAAAGAATTTTTTTGAAGGCCTCCACTGGAGAGGCAATATTTACAAAGCCCTGATCGTGTCATTGTTGGTGCCGATGGTGTTGTATACCGTTTGCCGGATCTTGTTCTATTTTTTTAACATTGATTTTTTCCCCGGCATGACGATGCCGCGGTTTCTGCGCATCCTGTTCGGAGGGCTGCGGTTTGATCTGGCGGCCGTTTTGTATTCGAACTCGCTTTTCATCCTCATGATGATTCTGCCATTTCCGTTTCGCTTTCATCCGACCTACCGGAAAGTGCTGACCCCGGTTTACCTTGTCACGAATGGAATCGCTCTGGCGGTCAATGTTGCCGATTTCATTTATTACCGCTTTTCGTTGCGGAGAACGACGATCAGTGTGTTTGCTCAATTTGAAAATGAGCAAAATTGGGGAGGGTTGTTTTTTCGCTTCCTGATCGACTATTGGTATGCTGTAGCGGTGTGGCTTGCGTTAATGGCCATCCTGGTGATCTTGTTCAGGCGAATCCAATGGGATGGTCCGCAGTTAAAAAACAAGGTAGCTTTTTATACGACAGGCGTTGCGATGGTGCCTTTGGTCATCTATTTATTTGTCGGTGGTGCACGTGGAGGATTTGCGCACAGCACACGGCCCATCACCCTGAGCAATGCGGCAGAATATGCCAAGGTGCCCAAAGATATTAACCTTGTACTGAATACACCTTTTGCATTGATGCGCACGGCCGGCGCCAATGTGATTAAGAAGTCAACCTACTTTTCTTCCGAGGCAGAATTAAAAAGCATCTTTGATCCGGTCAGAGTACCGAAAGACACAGGTGCGTTTTGCTATGACAACGTCGTCGTCATCATCCTGGAAAGTTTCTCGAAGGAGTTCATAGGAGTTTATAACAAGAATCTGGAGAACGGTACCTATAAAGGCTATGCTCCTTTTCTTGACTCGCTGATCGGTGCAGGCCGGGCCTACCAATATTCGTTGGCTAACGGCCGCCGGTCCATTGATGCTATGCCTTCCGTAATCTGCAGCATCCCTTCAATCGAAGTGCCCTATGTACTTTCTCATTTCTCCGGGAACAAAGTCAACAGCACAGCCAATTTACTGAAAGAGAAAGGATATTACACGGCTTACTTCCATGGGGCGCCCAATGGTTCGATGGGTTTCCAGGCTTTTGCCAACCTGTGTGGTTTTGATGACTATTATGGAAAAGACGAATACGATCTGGACGGCGATTTTGACGGAATATGGGGAATCTGGGATGAGAAGTTTTTACAATTCTTTGCCCGGAAGATGAATACCTTCCGGCCTCCCTTCTACACGACTCTCTTTACCGTTTCGTCGCACCATCCCTACTCCCTGCCACCGGGATATGAAACCAAATTCAAAGGCGGGCCGATGATCATTCATCGCACCATCGAGTACACGGACTATTCCCTTCGCAAGTTTTTTGAGACGGCCAGGAAAATGCCGTGGTATAAAAATACGCTATTCGTTTTTACAGCCGACCATGCCTCCGCCGACATTCAATACCAGGAATACAACTCTGCCTGGGGATATTTTTCGATTCCTATCTTCTTTTACAAGCCCGGTGCAAATTGGTCTTCCTTTAAGCCCGAGATCGTGCAGCAAATCGACATCATGCCCACCATCCTGGGCTACCTGCATTATGATAAACCGTACGTCGCTTTTGGGAGGGATATTTTCAAAGAAGATACAGAGCCGTTTGCTTTTAACTACCTCGACAATACCTATCAGGCTTTTATGGGAGACTATCTGTTACTGTTTGACGGTACAAAACCGACGGCATTATACGATTTCAAAAAAGACCTGAGACTGGAGAACAATCTACTCACTCAGTTTCCCGATCAGGTTTCAAAAATGGAAATCAAATTGAAGGCGTTGATTCAGCAATACAATAACAGGATGGTGGAGGATAATCTCACAGTCGAAGGACCTCAGGCGAAGGTTATTGGTCATTAATTATTGGTTCTTAGTTCTTGGGGATTGACGCCTGGGGGTTAGCGCTCGGCGCCTAGCGCTTAGTGGTTTGTCCATAAGGTTAGGAAAACTCCACTAAGTGCCAGGCCCTAAGCACTAACCGCGGACTACGCTAAATTATGGTACACACTCTGAACATCATCATCCCCCTCCAGCGCTTCCATACATTTTAGCACGTCATCTTTTTTCCCCTCGGTGAAAACAGATGGTTGGATTGAGCACGAGGTTTCTAATCATAAAGGTTAATAGTTCCAATGGCTGCCACCAGTACAAAAATTGGTGACAATCTCTTCGAAGCCCCGAAGGGGTGGAATCAATAGCGCAGGGTGAAGCCCTGCGTAAAAAACAAAAACGAAAAAAAAATCAGCCCTGAAAGGGCGAAATAAAAAACTCCCATAATTTACGTTGCGTGAAGTGATTCCGCCCTTTCAGGGCTTCAAGCTAAACGATAATCGAAACACAGGGCGTTGCCCTGTGCTATTGATTCCGCCCTTTCAGGGCTTTATTTAACGGAACTCATTCAACAGGATAATAACAGGATGGTGGATGATGACCTGACAATCGAAGGACCTCAGGTGAAGGTCATTAATCATTAGCTTTACACAGGACGATGTCCTGTGCTGAGTGATATGCCCCTTCAGTGCAATGGGAAATATTCGAACTGAGGGATTACTGCCCCCTCTCC
>Ga0193722_1000309_pt1 | contig 10699 bp, 10 predicted proteins | sample H2m1metaG_FD_143044 | JGI IMG/M metagenome (GOLD analysis project Ga0193722, IMG submission 143044) | Soil microbial communities from a riparian zone of the East river system, Colorado, United States - H2m1 | ecosystem: Environmental > Terrestrial > Soil > Riparian zone | place: USA: East River...
ATAGGTTTCCTCTGCCAGTGGGAGACAAGCTGTGCTCATTTCCGCCGCGCCCGGCCGATCTGGCGCTGGGATCGTGATCAGATAACCCACTGGTAAAACTCCACTTCATTGCTTTGATCTTTCTCCAAGGTTATCGGCGATGACGGCGGTGATGACGCCGGCCGCCGCCCATATAAGGCAAGGCTTGCGGCGGAACTCCCGGTAGAGGTTGTGGTGGAAGATTCTGGGCATAACCCGGGACGAGACCGCGCGGGCCCGGCCACACTGCGCAGCGCATGTAAAGACGGCGCGGACCAAGCCCAGTGTAAGGCAACGGCGGACGGACCCAGCCAGCTGGCCAGGGCGGTTGAAACGATGGCAAGCCAGGGAAGCCCGCAGGCATCGGAACGCCCGAACCCATTGGAAAACCCTGAGGTGTCGGAAAGCCCGGCAGACCTGGAATCTGCGGAAACGGCGGAGCAGGCGGCCCCATCGCGCCTCCCGGCAAAAGCTGGCTTACGATCGGGCCGATTCCGGGTATTGCGCTGATTGCGGGCCCGATTCCGGGTATTGCGCTGATTGCGCTTACAGCGGGCCCTACGCCAGGGATAGCGCTGACCACTGATTTTAAGGCGTTGCCGATGAAATCGAAAGGACCGGAGAGCCGACCTACCGGGTTCCCAAGCCCGTTGTAAACGAGCTGATCCCCGTAATCTCCATATCCGGAAGGTTGGTCTGGCACTTGATGTAAAGCTCCTGTCTGACTGTCTTGCACGATCATGATATTTTGTCCTCTGGTTAATTTAGTTAGTCGAATGTCGCGGTTGTGATATTGTCCTTATTCGTTAGGTTTGTTGATATTAGTAATAACCGCCGAAATACGGCCCTGAATACCAGCCATTCATCTCTCCGCTCGCCTCTGTCGCCATTGACACTGGCTCCGGTAACGCCGACGGCGGCACACTCACCTGCTCGGTAAAGCGCTCGACCCTTGCCCGTATTGGTGTGCGACGGCGGCGGGCGCCTCTGCGACGGAACAGAACACGTGGCGCTATCTGGGGCGGCGGCAAAAAGGCCCCTCTTTCCGGCGCCGGTTCGCGCACGACAATGATTTGCGGCGGAGACATACTGGGAGACGGGGCAAAAAGCTGAACCGGCGGCGGTGATGACGAAGCAACAGGTGGTGGCGGAGGAGCCGCGGGTGCTGGCGGTGAGGAAGGAGAGCCGGATGGGCCTAGCAGGCTTGGTAGGATTTGCGCGGCAAGCGGCAATAACGAAAGAAGTGGGAAGCCTAGTGGGTTCCCGAGACGGTCATAAAGCACTTCCCCGAAGCCGGGACTCACCCAGCCGACACGTTCGTCGGGAACATCATGGAAGTAACCAAATTGATCGCGAAAGAGCATCGAGTTAGTCAGTTAGATTTCACAAATCCGCTTCCATAGGGCTGGCGGCGCCCAACCGATCGGGCGATCCATCGTCGGATCGAGCGCGATCCATTTTCCATTCACGTTTACTTCCAGGTAAATGTGGCTGTAAACGTGCGGCTTCCCTGGTCTGAAACCTGTTAGTGCTATGCGCACCGGATGGCCGGTAGCGACTAACATTGCCCCGAGCAGAATTGTCATGTCGTCGCAATCCCCTGCTTGTAACTCTAGCATCCGCCGGGCGGTGTGGAGTAACTCGACCCGAAAGATATCGCGCGTGTAGCGGATATTGTTGCGCACCCAATGAAAGAGTGACAGAACTTCGCCAAAACGATCCTTCGGTCGCGCTCCTGCTTCTCGAAAAATCTCGATCGCTTTCTGCCGGACGTAAAAATCCCGCGCGCCCTCGCGGATCAAATTGGCGATTAGCCCAGCGCTGGCGAGGGCTCCGCGCGGTCCTTTCGGTACACGTACAATCCGAATGCGCGGAACAGTAAACCGGGGACAAAATTGAATCATTCACAGACGCTTCCTTTTATGCGGTCCATGGGTACAACAACCGGTTGATCCAAGCCTTCCACTTCGACGACCGCGAAAGCATTCTTCTGAAAACCGCTGTCAGAAGAATCGATGATTTTTCCCTGGAGTAGGTCGTCACCATGAAGCTCCAAGCAAATCTGTGCGGGATCGGGCACATACACGTCTTTGATTTTGAAATTGACCCAACGGTTTCGCACATTTTCAATGTTTGGGGTTAGCTAGCCCCATGCCAAGACGAGGATGTAGCCCGGGCGCGTGCGTGTTCTCAGAGGAAGATAGCGGTTGCGATGCTGCGGCATCGGTCGCTAAGAAACTGTGATCCTTCGAGTTTTCGGAAACCTTTTTCCGGTTCAGCGCCAGTTCTTTCCGGAAAGGCTTTTCGGGGAGGCGACCCAGGTGCTGCTTGTGTGAAGCGTGTCGCGGGGGCAGAATGGAAAACACCGCCCTGTATCTTGCCCGTTCGTAAAATTCCCTATAACCCTCAGGACGAAACCTTGCTGGAACCCAACCGATGTTTGTGCATTTTGTTATACACGCTGCGCGGCGTGATGCCGAGGAGACGGGCTGCTTTTGATTGATTTCCCGCGACGCGCCGTATGGCGATCTCCATGGCATGCCGCTCACATGCTTCCAGCGAACGCGAGAGGTTCCATTCGTTGTCTTCCAGTAATCGAATGACGTTTCGCACGATATCAGTGACTTCCGATTTATGACTTTCCGGCTGAGCAGCAACTTGAGCAGATAGTGGCGATGCTGACAGTTGCTGCAAAAGGTCCACCGGCAGGTCGCGCAGGCCGAGCGGATCATTCGTCTCTCGTCGTACGAGCGCCTGCCGCACTATGTTCTCCAGTTGCCGGACATTGCCGGGCAGCTCAAGTTGCCGCAATGCCTCCAAGAAGTCTGCACCGATGCCAATGGCAGACGTTGTGGCGTTAAGAGTTCGATATTTCTCGAGAAAATACTCAGTCAAAAGGGAGAGGTCATCGGTTCGTTCGCGCAGCGCAGGGATTTTAATGGTTAGCACATTTAATCTGTGAAAAAGGTCCGTACGAAATGAGCCCGCGCGCCCCATTTTCTCTAGGTCGCGGCTGGTGGCTGCAACGACGCGAATGTTAACTTTGACATCACGATCTTCGCCCACACCCAGTACGTGACTGTCTTCAAGTACGCGCAGGAGTTTCGCTTGAATCACACCATCCAGTTCACCAATCTCGTCCAGAAATAGCACGCCGGCCTCCGCCGAACGGATTAGTCCTTTGCGGTCCCGGTCGGCACCCGTGAACGCTCCTCGCCGATGGCCAAAAAATTCACTCTCAGCCAGCGACTGCACGATCGCGCCACAATTAACTGGTACGAACGGCCCCCTGCAGCGCTTCCGATCAAGTTGGTGCAACGCATGCGCTATGCCTTCTTTGCCGGTACCGGTCTCCCCCGCAATCAGTACCGGGAGATCGCTTATCCTGCTAAATGAGACAACCCTGCGAAAAACGCCCATCATTGTGGAGCTCTGGCCTACCATGCCCATGTCACGTAGCATGGACTTAATTTTCTCTACTTCCTGCTGGTTCTTCGATTCTGTCGCGAGCGCTTGTTCTAGTGCGCGGCGCAAACAATGGCTAAAATCAGCAACCGCCTTGTCCAGCAACTGTTCAGCACCGGCTAGAAGTGGCAGACAGCGGAGTTTGACACTCCACGATTCAACGCCGTCCCCGCAGGCGATAATTCGAAATCCCGTCGCCTTCAGCTCTCGAATAATCTGCAACTCCTCGTCGTGGATTTCCGTTCCGATTCCCACTATGGCAACGCAGCACTTGGGCGAGAATTTTGGCGGATGAACGTAGGTCACCTTAATGGCGCGTGCGCCGATCCGACTGAGGATCTTGCAGATAATCGCACGTTGTGCGGGACAGTTGTCGTATACGCCGATCGTCGGAGCAGAATCGAAAGTCCTACTCGCAAAACTTGAATCTGGAGCCTTGTTTTCCATGACGCTCTAGCTCCTGCCCGGGGCAAGTCTGAACTAGGGGACGAAGGCGTTGGGGGCAAAACGGCTCTCGCCCCGATTCAGATTTTGTCTTAAGGATCTTTTCCTAAGAATTTGACAGACACGTCAAGAAAAAAATCATGAATGCTCTGACCGCAGGTAATTGATGTGATTTTACTCCCGCAACCGGCGAAAATGGGCTTTTCGCCGTACTCCAAGTCAAACTAAAGAAATTACGTAACGAATTCTGCTGAGGTTATAGAACCTGCTGGCCTTGTGGTGAAAAAATTCCAGACGAGAAATTCATCTGACAGACTTGCTGGACCCTCGATCACGAACCCCCGCCCCGGTGGGGTGCATGCTCGACTGTTTAACGGGTACGAGTAATTTCCGACTCTTCATGGGTCTAATGCTAGCACAACGATACATTTCATGCTACGGAATCTGCTACGGATTTTGGCAGCACGAAAGTACACGCTTGTGCAGCATTAGCCTCGTAAAAAGGCATTTGCACCGTTAGCTCAATTGGCAGAGCAAGTGACTCTTAATCACTGGGTTGCAGGTTCAAGTCCTGCACGGTGCATATCATCTCTCGGTGATTGAAGAACTTACGCAAAATAAGCTCCTCGAAACGTAGCTGACACCGTAGCTGGGAAGGCTCATTTTTGCCACGATCGAGATCCCAAAGATTTCATGTGAACCTTGGCTGAGCAACAGCGGTTGACTCGTAGCTTGATCGTTAGAGCAACTGACTTTGAATCAGATGCTGACTTGGCAAACAGTCTGAGGGTAGCTTGCAAGTAAAGTCGAAAAGTGTCTCAAAACCTAAGCGACTCTATTGATCTCTGGTGGAGAGGACGGTATGTCTCGCCGTTCATATCTCTTTCTTCTAACTTCACCTTGGGGCGAGCGATTTTTTGTGGCAACGATGACGCGCTCGCGACATACTCCTTGACGTTACGAAAGCGGTTCCGGGCACACTGCAAGAAGGAGGCGCGCCGTTCGAAACGACGCACTGGACGGTCGTATTGCAGGCTAGCAAGCCCGATTCTGATGAAGCTGCGAGGAAAGCGCTTGCCAGCTTTAGCGAAGCGTATTGGCCACCCCTTTACACTTTCGTTCGACGTCGCGGCTACTCGTCGGCTGACGCGCAAGATCTCATCCAAGGTTTTTTTGTTCATTTATTTGAGCACAACACGTTGAGCCGGGCGGATCGGGAGAAGGGCAGACTGCGCACTTTCTTGCTGGGTTCACTGCAAAATTTTTTATTGAAGGAGCGCGAACGCATGCGCGCAATTAAGCGCGGCGGGAATCACCAGTTTGTGTCGTTTGAGCTGCTTTTGCCGCAAGCGGAAGCGGCAATGTACGCGACCGCTCACTTAAGCGATCTCAACGCCTACGATGTTGCCTGGGCGTCTACTATTGTGACCCGAGCATGGAAGAGCGTGCGGGAAAGGTTTGCCGCGGAAGGCAAACGTGAATGGGTCGATGAGCTAAGGCCATTCGTCGCGGGTGGCACGGCGGCCCCGCCGAACCAGGAAGAGGTCGCGAAGCGACTGAAAACATCGGTCGAAACTTTGCGCGTGTGGCTTACACGCCTGCGGCAACGATATCGCAACGCGCTACGCGCCGAGGTGGCGAGCACAGTCTCCAATCCCACCGAGATCGATGCTGAGCTACATTATGTTTACCAAATTCTGACCTCGTGAACGTCGTCGATCCTCATGAGCAAAAGGTTGGAGTTTGCGCGACGTGCGGAGCGTCAATCACCCATCCCGGCCCGGACGGCGAATGTATGCGCTGCCTGGTTAGCTTTGGCTTTCTTGCCGAAGGTCACGAAGCGCGTGGAGGTGCTGGCGACCGAGTAGTGCCTGGTCCACTGCATTACGCTCACTTTGAAGTCGAAATAGACGACAACGGTTTTCCGGTAGTACTCGGCGCCGGAGCAATGGCGGTCACTTACCGCGCTCTAGACACGATTCTTAATTCGACTGTCGCGCTCAAGGTCATCGGCCGGAAGCTGGCAGAAAATCCGACCGCGCGAGCCCGTTTTCTGCGCGAAGCGCGCGCAGCTGCGAAAATTCATCATCCCAACGTTGCACGCGTGTCGCATTACGGTGAGCAGGACGGTGAATGTTTTTACGCGATGGAACTTGTCGAAGGCGAAACGCTCGAGGCCCGTGTGCAGCGTGATGGAGCACTGGCTCTGCCGCTCGCGCTTGAAGTCATTCAACAAACAGCGCGCGGCTTAGCCGCAGCGGAAGCTTGCGGCGTGGTACACCGTGACATCAAGCCCTCCAATTTGATGATCGAGTCAGCCGCCAGCGGTGAAGTCTTGGTCAAAATAATCGATTACGGCGTGGCCAAAGTAATGGCCCCTGATGCGACTGCTCAAACGCAAACTGGGTTCATCGGTACGCCGGCGTTCGCGAGTCCCGAACAGTTTGATGAAGCCGGTCAGCGACAGATCGACGCCCGCTCCGATATTTATTCACTTGGCGTCACCTTTTGGTATTTCCTCACGGGGCATACGCCCTTTGCCGGACGTACCATTGAGGAAATAAGGGCGAAACAGACCCAGGATCTTCCGCTTCATCAATTGAAGAGGGCGCATGTACCGATGCCGGTGGTTTCACTCCTGAAATCAATGTTGGCAGTGGATGCCGGCAAGCGACCACAATCTGCACGCGAACTGCTCGCATCGGTGCATCGCTGCTACCTGCGTTTCGAGCCACGGGCGCGCCTGCGACGCAAGCGTCTGATGCTCGCAACAGCAGGAGCAACCCTGGTCATCTTGGCTATCGCTTTTCTGATGTTCTTGCACCAGCGCGCGAGGTCTGTCCCTCAGACCGAACGCTCGATCGCAGTGCTCCCTTTCGAAAATCTTACTCCCGGGAATGAAGCGACATTTTTCACGGTCGGCATGCAGGAAGAGATCACGGCTAATCTCGCGCGACTCGCTGACATGAAAGTTATCGGGGCCCAAAGTACCCGTTCGTATTTGCCCGATAAGAGTCGCGACCTTCTCGCCATCGCGCGCGAACTTGGAGTGAGACATTTGCTGGAAGGCTCGGTCTGGCGGGCCAATGGGCGGGTGCGTCTATCGTTACGGCTCGTTGACACTCGCGACCGCGACCACCCATGGATTGAGACGTACGAGCGTCCGCTCAGTGATGTGTTTGCAATGCGGAGCGAAATTACACGCGCTATTGCCGCCGGCCTGCACGCAAAATTCTCGGATCCCGAAAAAACTGAGGTCGATCAGCTGCCGACGAGAGACCTTGCCGCCTACGATCTGTATCTTCGCGCCCGCGAAGGTCCCACGCTATGGGAGAATGAAGCTGAGGTGCGTCGTGATTCGGAACGCAAGATCGCTTTGCTGAACGAGGCAGTTACACGCGATCCTTCCTTTACACTCGCCTATTGTGAGCTGGCTAAAGCGCACGGAAGAATGTCTTTCTATAAAGCGGGCGCGACGGCTGAGGAGCTATCGGTCGACCATAGGAGCTTGGCCGAAGTTGCGTTACAGAAGGCGCGCCGGCTGCGACCAGATTCGGGGGAGTTGCACCTCGCGCAAGCCTTCCATTTTCTCTACGTCACCAAGGACCTCGACCAGGCACGCATCGAGACGGACCTTGCGCGCCGGACCCTTCCAAACAATGCAGAGGTCGAATTTATGGCTGGCCGCATAGCCCGTCGTCAAGGACGGTGGGACGAAGCAGTTCGGGGCCTCGAGCGGGCGGTCACCTTGGACCCGCGCACCAAGGCCTATCCGTACACCCTGGCTGAGACTTATCGCCTGTTGCGACATTACGAGGATTTCGACCGGACGATGGAGCAGGTGATAGCTATGTCCACCAGCGCAAAACCGGGGACGCTAACAGTGGACCGTGCGCTAGGAGACTTTGCGAGCCGAGCCGACATGGGACCGCTGCGCACCGCCGTCGCCGCCGCAACTGCCGCGAACAATTTGGACGAAGAGGATCAAGACGTATATGGCGTTCTTTTTCCTGTGTGGAACCGGGATCCCGACGCCCTATTTCGTAAGCTTGGCGCAATACATGCGGACGGAGTCACAATTGCCGGCATCCAATATCCAAAGACTTGGTTCGAGGCGCTGGCAGCACGCATGCTTGGAGACACTTCCAAGGCTGATAGCGCTTTCGGCGCTGCGCGAGTTCAAGCGGCGAGCGCGGTCATCGCTGATGCGACCAGCGCACGTAAGCTCGGGCTCTTGGCGATGATCGATGCCGGTCTTGGGCACCGCGAAGAAGCCGTCAGGGAGGCGCGGCGTGCCTACGATCTCTGCTCTAACGTCGCGATTGATGCTCCCGTTGCAGCCTGTAATCTGGCGGTTGTTTACGCTTGGACGGGGCAATCCGACCTTGCTCTTGCCGTTCTGCAGGAATGGATAACCCGTCCAGCCGGAGCGAACGAGCCGGATCAACCCACATACGGAGATTTTCGGTTGAATCCGGTGTGGGATCCGTTGAGAAATGATCCCCGGTTTGAGAAGCTTGTTGACCGACTTGCTCCATCCAAACCGCGCTGACTGGGTACCCCTCTTGGGACGAGCCCTTCGGATACGCGCAGTCCCTGTAAGTGACAGCAACCGGGCTTCACAAGAAGAAAATCTCAAATTCTCTGAAATGTCATCCTTCAAAGTGGTGACATCGAATTGTCAACGAAATGAACGCTATCGACACTCACATATCCGAGACAAGCCAACGCGAGTTGGCGGCCGGTGTGCTCAAACAAGCGGAGCAGGATTTGCGACGCCTTCATGGCGCAGCCGGCACAATCGAACGGGAACTTTACCTGGACGCTTATAGATGGGTGATGTCCGACGATTGCAGTTGGCCATTTTCCTTTCTCAACGTGTGCCAACTGTTGAATCTCGTCCCAGAAGATGTTCGCCAAGATCTGACAGGCCACCTGTCGCTAGGCACGTTCAGTAATTGGGTCCGGCATTGCGCTCGAGCCGTCCAGCGACTTCAGATCCTCTTAGCCAGCGTTTCGCGAACCGCGCCAAGAGTGAACGCCGCTGAGCCGACCACCTTAGGCCATAACTTGCACTAACATGAAAAAGCGCTGTTTCGGTGACAGGCTGCGTCGAATTCTTCGGCCGATTGGTAGGCACTCTGCCCACAAGCATAATCCATTACTCATCAGCAGCCTGGCCGAATTTAACTTTCGCCCGCCGCTCCTGCTCGTATTTCCCGGCGAACAGCTCGACAAGAACAGGCGTTCGCGCCCCAGGGTTTCCACCTGGTAAACTTTTGAAATGTCCCGCTTGGAACCCGGGAAATAGCGTTAGCAACAAATTTACAACAAATGATTCACACAAAACTTCATGACTTCGACATGACAACTGAAGCAAACGATGCTGATCTTGCTTTTTTTACCCCAGCGGTGAAACCGATGTTGCACCGCCTCGGTTCGCCGGAGGATCTTAGTCGGACGGAGGGCGGCTCGGTAAAAACGCAGCTCGGTCCCAGCGAGACCGCATTAATCGCCGGCCAAGACTCATTTTATGTCGCAGCCATTGGCGAAGACCGCTGGCCCTACACCCAGCGGCATCGCGGGCCAAAAGGTTTGCTTTGCGTCCTCGATGCAACACTCCTTGGTTTCGCGAGTCTGGCGGGTAGCCGACGATACATATCGCCTGGCAACGCGGTCCTCTTCCTGCTTGACCACACTTTGCAGGCACGACTGAAAATTTGGGCGGATGCTGAGGTGTCGGACGATCTTCCCATGATAGAAAAGCTCGCCAAAAACCGCGGTCACACTCCAACAATGCACCTGGCCTTTCTTTTTCACGTTCGCGCCTTCGGCTGGAATTACGAGAAACATACGGTGCAGCGCCCTGTACACCAAGTGCGCAGCACGAAACCTGTGCGACCAAGTAAATCAGATCCGCTTTCAACCAAGATGAAGGATGCAAAACGCTGCCTAACCCTAGACGCAAGCAAGGGAGTTTGGACGCTGAATTCGCATAGCGCTGGCGTCCACGTCTGAGCAATACGCGAACAAGATCGGAGTAGCGGTTTTATAACGCGGTGACCATGCGCAACAAATTAGGCGGAACAAAATGCAAACGATAAAACCATTCAATAAAAGGAAAAACACATCGTGCCATACGTAACTGTAGGAAAAGAAAACGGAGCTAACATCGATATCTATTACAAAGACTGGGGCAGCGGACAGCCGATCGTGTTCAGTCATGGTTGGCCGCTGAGCGCGGACGATTGGGACCCGCAAATGCTGTTCTTCCTCTCCAAAGGTTATCGGGTCATCGCGCACGACCGACGCGGCCACGGCCGTTCTACGCAAGTAGCCGACGGCCACGACCTGGACCACTATGCCGATGATCTGAAGGCCGTCACCGACCATCTCAACCTCACAAATGCGATTCACGTCGGCCATTCGACCGGCGGCGGCGAGGTGGTGCGTTATCTTGCCCGTCACGGCGATAAGAATGTAGCGAAGGCGGCGATCATCAGCGCCGTGCCGCCGTTGATGGTGAAGACCCCGGCCAATCCGCTAGGCCTGCCCAAATCGGTGTTCGACGATCTCCAGGCCCAGCTCTTCGCCAACCGGGCCAAGTTCTATTACGACCTACCGGCCGGCCCGTTCTACGGCTTCAACCGTCCCGGCGTGAAAACGATCGAGCCTAACGTTTGGAACTGGTGGCGCCAGGGTATGATGGGCGGCGCCAAGGCGCATTATGACGGCATCGTCGCGTTCTCGCAGACCGATTTCACGGCGGATC
>Ga0193722_1000310_pt1 | contig 10694 bp, 15 predicted proteins | sample H2m1metaG_FD_143044 | JGI IMG/M metagenome (GOLD analysis project Ga0193722, IMG submission 143044) | Soil microbial communities from a riparian zone of the East river system, Colorado, United States - H2m1 | ecosystem: Environmental > Terrestrial > Soil > Riparian zone | place: USA: East River...
CTATGTTTTACCTGACAATCCAGTGGGCGCGGCTATTGAAGGAACAGTTGGGAATGAGATTGGTGGACGAATTGCCAGCGTTGTAGGTAAAGGTGTTGGCGCAGCGATGGGAATGAAGATTCCAATTAAAGGAATGACTGCTGAGCTAGAAAACCTTAAACCTACCTATGGACAGGTTACAGGCCATGATCTCGTTGAGAACTTATTTGCAAAGGAAGCTAAAGCTAAATCTGTCGAAGAATCTACAAGTGCAGCGAATACAAGACTGAAGGAAATCGTAGGACAGCTTACAGGTAGAAGTCCCCGTGGAAATGTTGCAACTGGAAGTTATGTCGGTGGTGCATCAAACGAGAAGCTCTCTGAAGTAATGCAAGCTGAAGTTAAACAGGGATTCGCAAACTCAGTTAAAGCTTCTAATGCTGAAGCTGAAAAATTTCTTCAGATTGCAGAAGCAAATCAGGTAGCGATTCCACAGCCTCCACAAATTGTTCAAAGCTCAGTTCTTGATGCATCTGGCAATCCAATAATGACTGTAGTTCCAACTCCAGATAAGATCATTAATGGACCTATTTCATTAGATAACACGCTAAATTTAGTTTCAAAGCTTGAGAAAGAAATTGCACTCTCAAAAGTGAAGCCTGAACCTGATGCTCCAATTTTACGAGCAATCGAAGAATTGAAAGCGGGACTCGGTGCGCAGTTTGACGATGCTGGAAATCTCGTTTCACATGAACCTATCAGTGCAGATTCAGCTTGGAAGACTAAACAAGTTATAGATAAGCTTGGATATGGTGATGCAGTTGAGAACGTAAACGCGACAGATAGTAGGTTCAAAAAGCTTTCAGCTGCAATGAATGAAGATCTTGGTGACTCAATTCAGGACTGGGAACATGATGCTCCAACTGCGGCTAAAGCTTGGGAAGATACCAAAGCTATTGTTGGAGCACGACATGATACATTCGCTCCATTAGGTGAAACTGGAGGAGGAACTAAAACACTTCTGAATACGGTAAATGCTCCAGATCAGTATGTTGAAACAATTCTCAATGATCGAAGGAAGTTGCAGCGTTTCCTTGAAACTGGAGATATGACTGTCAATGGCCATCAAATCACTGCGTCTAATGCGAAACGTGATATGCAAGGTTATGCTATCAATCGTATTTGGGACAAAGGATTCACTCCGACAGATCCAATTAATCGAGAGATTGGAACTGCAAATGGAGCTAAGATGGCTACTGATTGGATTGAATTTGCGAATTCAGATCAGGGTAAACAGCTTTTCAGTGACACTCAGATTAAACGTTACAATGACTTCTTTGACGCAGTACGTAAGACAACACAGCAACCTACTGCATCAACACGTTGGATTACATTGAATTTTGGTACACGTGCAGTTTCACTTGGATCTGCAATTCTAGCTGGCGGTGTAGCTGGAGGTGGAATTGGTTCTGCTGGAGTCGTAGGTGGCGCGATTGGATTATCTGGTGTTGCACGCATAATGACTAACAAGAAAGCTGCTCCTGTATTCTTAGCTATGATGCACGGACGACCTTTGGGTATGTCATTCCAGGCTGCTTCGCGAATGATCATGCAAGGTTTGAGTGGAGCACATATGTCAGTTCAAACTAAAGATGGCGATATGGTTGAAGGTACCGTTGGAACTGATGGAGTATTCAGACCAGTTGCAAATTCAGGCGCCAGTAACCAATGAAGCTCAAGCAAGTCATCCATTTTGTAGCGTTTCACAGTTCCAATCCTTCCATTTCAGCTTTAGCTTTAAACGCTGCGGCTGCTGCTAAGAACAATCGAAGTGAAGTTTGAGCCAAAACGACTCTTCCATCTTTACATTCAATCTTCATTGTAATTGAAGGTAATCCACCCACCATTCCTTTTGAAAGATAAGCTACTCCTCGAAGTTCAGCTTCCATTTCTTTAAGGTCTAAACCTGCAAGTTCAGGCCAGCAGCCATCTCCATCAAGAATTATATGTACGTGTGGCATTGTACCTCACTTCTTTGACATTATATTTAGGCATTTCTTTGTCATCGTGTACAAAATGTACGTTGGTGGTCTAATTCCTACTGAGATCATTTCACTCTGTTGCAATGTTTCAATTAGCTTGTCGAGATCCTCTGCCATCACATCCCCGAAGTTCTTAGTTAAAAAATCCGTTCGAGTTACTGCATGGTCTGAACTTTCAATCATCATTGCGAGTAGCTTTGCTCCGATGTCAGCTAAGCTTGATTTACCAGAACTCATGACATACAATTCATAGTTCTGTTTTAAGCTACTGACTTCGAGAATAGCTTGCTCAAACAAATGCTTTGTGATGGTTAAACTGTAATGAGCCGCGGCCATGATTATCGCTATCTTAATTACATTGGTATGCATTCGTTGTATGACTCCAGTCTTATCTGGATGCGTTTTATACTTGTCATACAGTTCAGTATACCATGAATTGTAAGCTATTTTGGCATCATCTTCCACTGTAACGCGGCCCTGTAGCAGCTTGATCTTCTTCAATGAATTCAATAGATGCGTTTCATCATAAGATACTCCCTCAGTCATAAGGGAGTTTGCCTTACGTGCTGCATCAGGTTTTATCATAAAAGTACGACCCAACAAACCTCCGTATACGGCACGTGAATCATACACATCACGGAGGAAGGTTTCGTTAGAAGCCGCCAGCATTGAAACACACAGATTTTTGATAATAATAGAGTTTTGTGATCTGAGGTGATATTCATATACGTCATCTCCGACTCTTGGACTCCATATATCTGTGAGAAGTGGAATTAATCTAGGATCAGCTACAAAGAATGAAGCTAACTCATCTGCTGTAATGAGAGCTGCACCACCTTTGATTGGAACACCGCTCTGTTTATTCGCTACATCCTGAGCTAAAAGATCAAGAATAGCTTGAATTGATGCAGTTCCACTGAACACCTTTGTGTATTTTAACAAGTTTAACAATCGACGACTTACTTCAATCGGTTGGCCTTTACGATATTGGGCCGACTCAGCTAAAAAGACGATATATGTGTTAGGGTAAATTTTAAAGTTGCCATGCTGAAACCAAACATTCGTTCTTAGGACAGAACCAATCGTACCATAAGCCGCCCATTTCCAGAAACTCGTAGGAGATTCATACTCAAGAAAATGATTAATGAAAAGATCAATGAAGTTCTCATTAACATCTGGGACGGGCTCAATTTTTGACACGTACAGTGACTCCACATAATGAGATTACTTCTGTTGAAATCTTTGGAAGTCTTGTTCAAGCTTCTCTCGGTATTCACGAAAATCACTAACTACAAATCCACAGCGTTCTGGATCTAGTCCAACTTTATCTTTCATATAATTCCATACGAATGCATCGATATATGCACCATAAGCAACTTTGATAATGTCTAATCCAATTTTGATTGCAGCTTCCGCTTCCATTTGCATATGGCCTGGAACTTTGCTTTCAAATTGAATATCGACTCTTGGAGATGCATCTTTTGATGCAATCAATGAGCTGATTAGAACACTACTTGGTGGGGGTAGCTTTTCAATTATATCTGAATCTCCTTCAATTCCATCCAATTCGTCGCTGACATTGAGATTTCAGCTGGAATTGTCAAGTCAAAATCCCTTATCAAACTTCCACGCCTAAATGAAATTGGTCTTTCATAGACACGTTTAAATTCATAAGCGTAGTGTTCCCACATGTCTTTGTGTACAATGCTTAAAATTCCATCGTGTTGTTCAGTGAGAAATCGATACTTCCTCATATAGCAATCTGGAAGTGCTTCAACAATCCTCGGCATCGAAAATTTCGTCTGATCTGAGATCGTTGATTGTGGAATGTCAGCTTTAGCTGCTTTGTAACTGTGATTTGAAATGCGATCAAAGAACTGATGGATTCGACCAAAAGGTGTCTCAAGTACTCGGAACTTCACAATAGCTTCATCGATTTCTTTGTGATATGTCCCTCGAATCTTTGGCCTGAACTCATGAAACTTGTCCAACATATACTTGCACTCTTTTATTCGTATATGCGTCATTTGTGCAAGTCGGAACTCAGTCATATCGTAGTTTCCAGCATGTTGGATGCGTTTACCTAAATCATAATACGCCATTCCAAGCTGCGGTACTTTTGGCTGCCATTCACCGAACTCGTCCTTTTTAATTAGATTTACATCAAGGTTGAAGATAAACGCGGCAGTCTTAGCATGGATCTTCGGTTTCTGATCCATCATTGCAAGTGATTCGTAATCTTCAGCTAAAACGAATACCACACGTGCTTCAGCGCCCGATCCATCACCTTCAACAAAGACAAAATCCCTAGGAGGAACAAACATACTGCGAAGATCGGCAGCAATATCAACGTCGTCAACAGCATCGAAAGTTTCATCATCTACGTGAAATCCATGTTTAGATATTGTTTGTAGTGAACGTCCCATCTGCTTTTGACGTTTTTTCTCAAGTTTCCAATACTCTTCTTGAAGAAGATATGAATCCAAACCTTTGGATGAACTCGATCTTCCTGTAACGGTGCCACCTAGATTAGAACAACCTCTGAATGTACCATCTGGATACAGAGGTGTTTCAATCATTTCGAGGACTTTAGCAATCTTGCGAATGATAATGATTTTAGAAATACAAAGAGTCCCAACTTGTCCTTTACGGTTATTATCAGCATGATTGATAAGAAGATCATCAAGTGTGTCCTTATCCGTCTTGTAAACCTTCTCGCCCTTTTCATTAGTTTTAGTTCGTTTTGGAAATCGTAGATCTTCATAAAGTAGTTTTCCAACCTGTTGCCAGCTTCCAACATTAAACTCTTGATTACCTATAAGAGAACGAAGTATAGCTAACTCTCTCTCGTAACGACTTCGATACTTATAACGTAACTTCTCACGTTGATCTTGATCAATGAGAATTCCGCACTCATCCATGTTACGATAGATGAGAATTAAAGGTGCGATCTCATTATAGTAGAGATCTTTTTGACCACTTTCAATGAGTTCAGCGTCTTGTTTCTTATTGACAATATGAGCACTCAATGCGTCTTTCGCGTTATAAATAGATAACTTGTCTTTGTTATCTTTACGTGGATCAAAATCCTTTCCTTCATCCTTATAATATGGAATCTCGGTGTAGATTGAATTGAGGAAATCCAATGCTTTGGGGAGTTCAGGATATAACAATGCACCTTTAAGCATGGTATCGTGAACAACATTTTTAACATAGAATCCATGTCTGAGAAGGATGGTCCAGTCATATTTTATGTTCTGATTACATTTAGGGATTTTGTGAGCTAGAATCTTTGCTACGAGTTGCCACATTAATCCCATTTCGCCAGGAGAGATTTCAGGAAAGTAATATGGACTAAGTGGGATACTCACTGCTTCATTGCCATCGAAACAGAATGAGATCATGGTGAGCATTCCACCATAAGTTTCAACGTCGAATGTACAAAAACCGTCGTTTGTAGTTAAACCACGAGTGAAGAAGCGATGCAGTTCGAGAGCATTGCGCGCGATCCAGACTAATCCGGGTTCAACAATTGGCGCACGCATTAACCTACATTGGCTTATTCGCTTGAAGTCAGTTCGAACATAGGCACGAGCGACATAGTCTTGATTTAGAAGCTGCGGTGAGAGTGTTGGAATAACTCGAATTATTGCTGGGAGTTTGACTTGCCAATCTGAACGTAAAGGTAAAATGCTACCACGATAACAGTTGATGAAATAACGTCTACCTTTAGGTTTCTTAATAAGATTAATGTGAGTATATACGCTGCTAAGCGCAATATCATCGAGAGGTACAATGACATTTGGATTAACATCTTTAATCTCATTGAACAGCATCTCCTGATAGAGATCAGTATTGATTGTAGATAACGCTTGGTAAAGCTTCTTTGGATTCGCGCCTGAGTATCCTAAAGATTGTCGCACAAAAAGAGATCGATAGCATTGGCCCATATCAATCTTTTCATGCTTCAGTAATCCATTGAGTGTAGATTCTTGCGAACCACTCAAAGCTCTCTCATTCATTATATCTTCATTGGTAGGATATCCTCCAAGAAACATAATCGTGGCATCGCCATAACCGTGAGATGAGATTTCAGGACGAAACGATTTTGTGAAAGGTGCAGCCTCAGTCATCGAGGATTCATCTGTCGATATGTTTTTAACAGATTTGTATAGTTCATAATATCATCAAAACTATCTTCAAGTCTTTCATTTACTGGGGGAGTTGAACTAAACAGTAAATTTGATATACGATTAAACTTAATAGAGATTTGTTCAAAAATTGCACATTCAACATCATCTGGATGTGAGCATGTAAGTTGATCTAAAAGAACTTTCATTTTAGAATTACGAAAGTTAACAAATGGATCTGGATCTTGATGTACATAATCCGCATTTTTACGATTTAGCATCTCAAGACAGTGAAGACTGTTTTTATGTAAAAGGTTAAAAAATTGAATGTGGAGTTCAGAACGGGTTGCAGGTTTAAACCTATGTGCATCATTTAGTTTATGCGGTGGATCGCATTGAGTGCACATTGCATTAAATTCTAAGTGACATATTGCAGAACAAAATTCTGTACTAAATGGATTTTCAATAGGGAAAAATTCACTATTACACTGTCTACATATGTTGGTCATTTTATCCTTTCGAAGAGGCTCAAACCATTCGTCGTTTAATTTAATCAAGAACGTTCATTTCAGACCCGCTAGGCGTTGGCCTACTTTGAATGTGCCTTGAACCTCACCTTTACGTTAAACCGGGGCTTCCATCCCGTATGGAATAAACGTCTCAATCTTATTGAGAATGCGTCCCTGATATGGCTCGTTGATAAGCTTGAACTGGATTTTCTGGCCAGTGTTCTTCTCTTCACCAATCGAGAAACCATAAAGCTGACCTTTTTCGAGGCCAGTCAAGATTTCCTGCACTGGTTTATTCAGCAACGCCGCCATGTAAGGCACAAGGAAACCTTTACCTTTTTCCACAGCATGAAAGAACGTGTGCTGAACTGTTCGCTCATCAGCAGCTAAAGATGCATTTTCAAAGTCGAGAACGATCACATTATCGATACGGCCACCTTCGATGACAACCTTATCAGACTTGATCGTTCCTTTATACCAGCCCGGCGCTATTGGCTGGCCTGCAAGCAAATCGCCACGAGAGAAATTAATCTCCATTGTCGTTAAAACTCCTATTAGAGGTTAAAGTTAGACCGTAGATTGTACGATCAGTTATTCGTCGTCAGCATCATCTTCTGTTGATTCTTCCTCTTCGTCATCCTCCTCTTCTGGAATCGCAATTCCAAGCTCCGCTTGATTGTTGATTTCATCTTCAGTTGCGCCTAAGCCTTTAGCGATCAGTCGAAGATCATCCAATACATCAGAATCATCTCCAAGGTTATCAATAACGGCTGTAGCAATGCGTTTGAATGCCTCTTTTTCGTTCATACGATTACTGGTATCTCCTTTTTATACTTCATTACCAACTCTTGAAAGAAAGGTTGAAATGCTCTCCCTGTGAATGGAAACTTACCGGGAGGGATTCCAAAGCTATTTTTGCAAAGTTCGCTGGCAAACTCGCAATAATACTCAATCTTTCCACTTTGAAGCTTACGATGAAACTTGAAAACGTTGTCAAACCGACCAACGATTCCAGCTGCGAGGTTATCAGTGAGATTTAGCTTCTCACCAATAATTTCATTTGGTGCATAGTTCTTCGGATCATTTGCATCTGTCGTTTCAGGTTTACCCCACATCGGTCGAAGATGACAAGTCACGATAACATTGCATGGCATTGATAAAATGTAATTCAATGCCTGATTGACACCGTTATTCTCAGCACGGTAATCACCTGGATGTGAAAGTCTCAAGCCTGAATCATCCTTGTTAACGATTCCGACATGCTGACCTTTAGCCTCATTGTAAAACAAAGCTAAAACTAGCTGAGAAAGCGAGCCAATAGAGCCAAGGCCCAATGATTTATACGGAAATGGCTGCATCATTGGATTGAGTTTATATGCTATTTTAAGCATATTCAGCCGTTTAAGTTCCTTGCCAACGGGTTCCCATCCACCTAAAAGATCAAACGTTTGGTAGCTAATACGCTGATCTGTGATGATTTGCTGTGCAACCATATCAGCAATTCCACCAAAACGACCATCAGTATCCAGTTCATGATAAGGATGTTCGAATGAAGCTGCGGCTCCAGATTTACCTGAACCACTCTCTCCAACGAATAATCCAACGAAACGTTTTTCTGGCTTGAAATCACTCAGATCCGGCATTGTCAGAACCTCCTTGTTCAAAATTAAAATCAGTTTGATCCGATTGATCTTTTTGTTCTTGCATTGCAGCGATTACTCGAATCTCGAAATTCTTAAGATTCAACATCTGTTCTGGTTCAAGAATGATGTAATGCCGTGTTGTACTCATTGCATCAAATAGATTTTCAAAACGTTCCGTCGAAAGTTCAATGCCATTTCCATCGAACTCAGCATAAACTCCATCACCAAGATAATCTTTGATTGGTTCTTTCATACTCGTGGGTCCTCATTTCTGAGGTTCTTTGGAATGTTCCTCTCGAATTCTTGACGATAAGCACTAACTGGAGTTGGACCTGTAATGCGTTTCATGTTTAAAGGACTCCAACCTTTATCACGCCCCGCATAAGTCCAAACGCCACCATTATCATCCAATGCAGTCAAAGATTTCTCACTGCTTACTAACTGAATGAACTTCGGGAGGCTTGGAATCATTTTTAATGTCATAACGTTTTACCTTTAAGCCACTTATGAGCTTCAGATTGCGTCTGAAACCAGTGGCGGGGCTGTTCTTCATCAAATCTATCTGTAATCCGTTGCTGAAGTACAAATAGATTACTGTCTGAGAAGTCACCGAATGATTTGAAGAGATTATATTTAAACTTCATCGCACTTTTCCGATCAACAATGTCTGATTTAATCAGTCGAACTCTGAGCTTCTTCAACTGTTTTCTCCATTCGAATTGAATGTTCGCATTCTTCGATAAGTTTGACGAACTCACTTACATTTTCTCTGAGCTTCGCAAAACGATTTGTGCTGATCGACATTGCATCATCATGCATTACTCCAGCATCATGAATGCTTACTTCAGCATCCTGAAGAAAGCGTTTTGCATCTGTCAACTTCTTCAGCTTTAATTCCTGATTCATTCGTCCTCCGATATTTCTAGCTGATCGTGAATTTGTTTGATAACTGGTACCCAAGCTACATCGAGGATTTTATTCTGCTCGATGTGAATTACCAGTTCATCTAATGTATCTGCAACTTGACATTTCATGCTGCAATACATCAAAAGTTGCTGTCGTGCGCGGATAATTATTCCGAGTGGATAAGTATCCAATGAGATTTTATCTCCACAATGTGCGCACTTTTCTTGCGTGAAAATTGCACTGTGGATATCCTTTGTAGGATCAAATTTGTGCTCGTTCATTAATCACCTAGTTCTGCACAAAAATCAAGAATACACTCAGATAATAATCGAACATGCTTCTTAGGGCATATTCGCATTGCTAATCTAAGTAGTCTATACACTAAGACCATTCGGACAATATACATTGCATACACTATGGGTTCCATCTTGGAAACTCAATTGTTTCGATCGGTGTTTCATCCTGAGCTTCTTCATCAAGACTGCTTGGCATTTCTTCTGAGATTCCAGCCGCAGTTAAAACGTCACTGATAGCTATCTGTGCAGCCCTAAACTTGATCGCGGCCAATGACTTCGAGCAGCACATTCCAACAATGATCTTATTTTTGATTTGTCCTCGATCAATGACAATCTCAGCTTTACATTCATGGCAACGCGCACGTTTTCCAATGATTTTTTCAGCTTGCTCGTAATGTCTGCAATCAGGATCAGTACAACGATAGATCTGAAGCTTCCAATTCGGATTTCGTGTTGCAGACTTCTCATAAACATGTAGATGCCTATGAGCATCTTTCATAACCGCTGCCATAAATGTTACCTCGAATGATGGTTTAAGTGAGTCTGGTAGTAAAGAATCTGTCACAATGGAGACTTTCGCATCAGCCATCCTTGTGAATACTATCTTCTTACCTAAACCGTAGAATACGAATCGTTCGCCTTTCGTTTGAAACTTTAGAACACCAATTAACCGTTCCCAAGCATAAAGGTTATCGAACGGTAAAACTTGTTGGAACATAAACGCTCCAGTGAGATCAGATTATTCGCGATTGTAGTTTGGATACTTCTCCATTAGAATCAGAACTACAGGTTTAAGCAATGCATAGTTTTGTTCATCAGCTGCAAAAACGCATTTTGCAAATAGCGTAACGAAGCTTCCACCATAATCATTTGCTCTTAAAAGCCACTTGTAAACTTCGGGGTCATCAACGGCAATCATACCAGTTTTACAAGTTCACACAGAACTTCCTTCTGATGCGATTTATCCATTGCCTCGAACATTCCAATGAAATGCTCTTTGAAACGAATAAGGCCGGAATTCTGAACGACTGGCATTGATTTTCCAGTTCCAGATGGTACAGTTTCCAAATCAAAACTGACATTGTGTACGCGTGGTTTTCGTTTCGATCCGTACTTCTTCGCCATTGTTGCCTGGAACATAGCTTTTCGCTCAGGTGTCCACTTTGGATACATCCTGTTATACGCTGGA
>Ga0193722_1000312_pt1 | contig 10668 bp, 8 predicted proteins | sample H2m1metaG_FD_143044 | JGI IMG/M metagenome (GOLD analysis project Ga0193722, IMG submission 143044) | Soil microbial communities from a riparian zone of the East river system, Colorado, United States - H2m1 | ecosystem: Environmental > Terrestrial > Soil > Riparian zone | place: USA: East River...
CCGCCACGTCGCAGCGGAAGAGCGTGCAGACGAATTGGAATTAGAGTTGGACGAGTCGGCCATTTCTGCCGCGGCCGAAGAGTTTCGTTATCGCCATGATCTGATCACGGCGGAGGAGACGGAAAAATGGCTGTCAAATCGTGGCCTTATATTTGAAGACTTCAGCGATTACTTCGCCCGTCAGTATTGCGTGGGTGCGGTTGATGAAGGCTTTTCTTCCAAGCAGATCGGATATATGTCCGCACCTCAGGAGTTGCGTCACTTGTTCGTAACAGAGTTGATTTTGTCTGGGACGCTAGAGGACATGACCAATAAACTCATGTGGCGTCTGGCCGCGCGCCGCGCTGGAAAAGAGCCTACACCAGATGCGATCGCCGCCGAAAAACCGAAATTCTTGCATCGGATTCGCATTGAACCAGCGCAGCTGGCCTATTGGCTGGAGGAAATGGGCCGCGATTCGGAGTGGTTGAATGAAATGCTTGCTATGGAGGCGGCGTACTGGGCGCATTGCCATACGCTGCTAGTTCCCGAAGCACGCAAACGTGAATTGATGGCTCTGCGATTGCACCTGACACGATTTGAAATCGAAGTGATTGAGCTGGAATCGCACGATGCCGCGCAGGAAGCGCTCTTCTGTGTGCGGGAAGATGGGATGTCAATGGAGGAAGTTGCGACTGAGGAGAGGTATCCCTATCGACGTGCTAACTTGCTTCTGGAAGACCTTCCGGTAGACGCGCAACTGAAATATTTAAGCGTCTCGCCAGGGGACCTGCTGGAACCGATGCCGCATGGCGACGGATTTGAACTCTGTAAGATCATCAAAAAAGTCGAGCCGCGACTAGAGGATCCAATCGTCAAATCACGCGTCGACCAGCGACTGCTTGACCAGTATTTTTCATTACTGACGATTAAATATACGCACCCGCGGCTGAGCGTTCCCGTTTCAGTGGAATGAAAATACAAGACAGCGAATTTCTGCGGCGTTCATCGGTGTTCCGCTTTGTTTCCGATGAACATTTTGATGCCATCGAGCCGCTCCTGCAGGAAGAGCATTATGAATTCGGCGACGTGATCGTAAAACAAGGCGACCCGGCCAATTCATTCTACGTTCTGACAAGAGGGCGGGCGCGTGCCCTAAAGCTCAAGCCGAATGGTGAGGAAATCCCATTGGGAGTACTGAAGCCGGGAGACTCTTTCGGGGAGGCGGCGTTAGCCGAGGGCGGAACACGAAACGCGACCGTGCGCTGCAGCACCGCAGTTGATGTCCTGCGGATCGATCGCGACGACTTTCTTCAACTCGTCCGCCGCGTGCCCGAGCTAAAACATTATATCGAGACAACCGGTCGCAACCGCGCTCTCCAAAGTTTTCTTTATCAGTTCAGCAATTTTGGCCGATTGCCGACTCCCGTGTTGCGCGGGGTGATCGACAAGCTAACCCCCGTCACATTCGAAAAAGGCAATCTGATCATTCGAGAGGGGGACGACGCCGGGCCGCTTTACGTAATTGAGAAAGGACGGGCGCGCGCATTCTCGGGCTTGAACGGACGGGAGCGCAATCTCGCGTTCTATCGCGAGGGCGATTTCTTTGGTGAATTATCGATCCTAAACGACTCGCCCCGCGTGGCATCGGTAGAAGCATTCACAGACTGCCAATTGCTTTCCCTTGAACCAAAATCTGTCCGAGAGCTCCGCCGGCGATTTCCAGAATTCGATAAATTGTTAAGCGAGCGGCTAGCCCTTTATCAGGCAAAAACAGAGGCGCGTATTCCGCTCGACTTCGCGACTGAACTCCTCCCTGCCGAAACACAGGTACACGACAAAGTGCAGCTCGACGGCCAACAGCCCCTGGAGCAGACCGATGGCCGAGAAGAACCCTTCGCCGACCAGCGAGGCCTGTTCCGTAAGCACGGCAAAAGCGTCCGAAAGATCGATCATGTGATGCAGATCGACGAGATGGATTGCGGGGCCGCCTGCCTTGGAATGATCTGCAGACACTTTGGTCGCAAGGTGAGCTTGGCGCGGATTCGACAGCTCTGTCATACGGCGACCGATGGCACCAGCCTAAAAGCTATTTGTCGTACCGCGACCGAACTTGGGTTGGCGGCGCGTCCATTGAAGATCTCGTTCCGCAATCTTCCGCACATGCCGCTCCCAGCAATAGTGCATTGGGAGGGCGACCATTGGATCGTGCTCTATGACGTTGATGAGCAATTTGCGCGCGTCGCCGATCCTGCGCTCGGTCTACGCAAGGTTCTGCGACGCGAATTTGAGGCGAAGTGGACTGGTTATGCAGCTCTGTTCGATTACACGCCAGCATTCGAACAGGCTCCGGAAAGTAAACCAATACTGGCCTGGGTTCTGCCGTTTCTTTCGCGGTTCAAAGTGATTTTGCTGCAGGTGCTCGGGCTGGCGGTCGCTGTGAGTTTCCTGCAATTACTCTTCCCCGTATTCACCCAAATCGTCGTTGATAAAGTCATCGTCGAAAATGACATCGGCCTGCTGAAAATCATTCTGCTGGGCATGCTCGCAGCGCTCGTTTTCGTCCAGCTCGCCACGCTTGCGCAGGAATACTTGCTGGCATTTGTGGCCGTGCGTCTCGACACGGCAGTTCTCGATTTCTTGAGCCGAAGACTTTTGTCTCTGCCGATGAGTTACTTCACAAATCGTCGAACGGGGGACATTCAGCGCCGCCTCGAAGGTGCGAGGCAAGTTAGGCAGTTGGCCGTGCAACAGGGCGTTGGCGCGTTGCTGGCAGTCGTTTTTCTCGTAGGCGCACTCATCTTAATGGCGATTTATAGTCCACTACTGACCATCGCTTTTCTGGCAACAACGCCACTGTACGTCGGGCTAATGATTTTTTCAGTAAAGGTGTTGCGTCCCCTGTATCACGGGGTGGAAGAAAGTCAGGGCAAATACAGTTCGCATCAGATCGATGCGATCAAGGGGATCGAGGCTGTAAAAGCGGCAGCGGCCGAGGGCTCATTTCGTGACGCCATGCTGAACGAGTTTCTCTCGGTCTCGCAAAAACTTTTCAAGTCGACATTTATTGTGATGTCGTGGGAAAGCGTCCTGCAAACTATTGGTCTGCTGTCTACTGCGATTTTCCTGTGGGTCGGTGCCATGCAAGTCATTCACGGCAACTTGAGTGTCGGTGGTTTTGTTGCGTTTAGCTCACTCACGGCGATGGCATATGCGGGGATTTTGCGCGCATTCGGAGTTTGGGACAACTTGCAGCTCGCTTCTGTCCTGCTCAATCGTCTGAGTGACATTTTCGAACAGGAGCCGGAGCAGGGTCATGATCGCTCTCACCTCGTACCCGTGCGTAGCCTCGAAGGACGCATCGAATTGCGCGGAGTCAGTTTCAAGTATGGCGGGCCTGAATCACCCGACATCTTGAAGGATATCACGCTCGAGCTTTCGCCGGGACGCACGGTGGCAGTCGTTGGCCGCAGCGGAAGCGGCAAGACAACGCTCATCAAACTGATCGCAGGCCTGCTCGAGCCCACGGCGGGAACGATCTTTTTCGACAATGTCAATTTAAAGACTCTGAATTATCGCGACGTTCGACGGCACATCGGGATCGTTCTTCAGGAAAATCACATGTTTAACGATACGATCGCGCGGAATATTTCATTTGGCGATCCTGAGCCGGACTTCGATCGCGTCCTTGCAGCTGCCCAAGCTGCCGCCGCCCACGAGTTCATCATGCGTTTGCCGCTCGGTTATGAGACAAAGATTGGAGAATCAGGTCTTTCCCTGTCGGGCGGTCAGAAGCAGCGCATAGCCATCGCACGAGCGATCTATAACAATCCGTCGGTGTTGATCTTTGACGAGGCAACGAGCGCGCTGGATACAGAATCCGAACGCGCGATCCAAGACAACCTCGCTCGATTATTGGCCGGCCGCACAACGATTGTAATTGCGCATCGGTTGAGCACCATTCGAGAAGCGCATTCTATCGTGGTGCTGGAAAAAGGCAGTGTTGCCGAGATTGGCACTCATGATGAGTTAATGGCGCAGCGTGGGTTGTATTACTACCTTTCGAGCCAGCAACTCGGAATCTAAACAGGATTTCGATGAGCTCACAATTAACGCAACGTGACTCACTCGATATGGAATCCGAGCTATCACTACAGGAGCCGCCTCCCTGGGTCATTCGCTGGACGGCTTGGCTATTAATTGCGGCCTTTCTCTTTACCTTGCTGATTGCTGTTGTAATGCGATTGCCTGAAATGGTCGATTGCCAGTTCGCGTTAATACCCGCAACAGGTGCTGATTCAATTCAATCTCCGCGGCAGGCGATAATCATCAGTCCATCAGCGGTTACCGCTAGTGAAGAATCCCGTTTCGTTGCACGAGGGTCACTCGATAGCTATGAAATCTCTTCATGAACAGGCCAAGCTCTCCCTCTGCGCGTTGGAATGAAGGGCGGCGCGCACATCATTGTCGGTGGGCGGACGCTCTTTGAATATGCCTTTGAACCGATTCGGCAGTTACGTGAGAGCATGAAGCAATAAGCAGCGATGCAGAAACGACCGTCCAGGTTAAGGCTCGAAGACATAACTACAAGTAATGACGCCATGGCGCGTTGCCTCCAGTTGGCCACGCTCGCCGCGAGGTCCGACGTCCCAGTTGTACTGCTCGGGGAGACGGGCACGGGCAAAACATTGCTTGCCCAAGCGATCCATAATTCATCAGCGCGAGCAAATCGGCCATTCATCGCATTTAACGCCTCGGCGATTAGCGACACGTTGCTCGAGAGTCAGTTATTTGGTCACGAACGCGGAGCATTCACCGGCGCACAACAAACAGTGAAAGGAAAGTTCGAACTCGCCGATGAAGGCACGCTTTTTTTAGATGAAATCTCGGAGATGAGTCCCCTCGCACAGGTAAAAATCCTGCGCGTTTTGGAGTACGGCGAATTTGAGCGCTTGGGCTCCGAACGGATGCTCACTTCTAACGCGCGAATTATCTGCGCGTCCAACTGCTCACTGCGAGAACGTGTGCGGGTGGGAAAGCTTCGAGAAGACCTGTATCAGCGACTCAACGGTCTTACTCTGCTTATCCCTCCGCTTCGAGAACGACTTGAAGAGCTGCCGGCGTTGATTGCGACGGAATTGCAAGTCGCCGCGACTAGAGAAGGCAAAAACATTACGGCCATCCATCCTGAAGCGATGGAGAAGCTGCTTCGGCACGACTGGCCCGGTAATCTGCGCGAGTTGAGTCACACGGTGCGCACCATGACTCTCTTTTGCAACAGTTCTGTGATTCTACCCGAGCACGTCATTTTCCCCTCCGATCTCAAACCCGATCGGGCACCGCCAGGAACCGACAAACCAGAGCCGCTGTTCGCGGGTAATCATCAGAAAGCTGACGTCGGTACTGACCTCTCACTCGAAAACGCGATGCAACGCCATGTTCGATTCGTTTATGATCAAGCAAATCAGAACCAACGACGCGCAGCACGATTACTCGGTATTTCTCGCTCGACTCTCGCCCGCTATCTCCGGGACATGCTCAAAAATAAAGCACCATTGGTCTAAATCTGAGGCGAGACGGCGTAATAATGAAGCTGGAATTTCGTTTAACGGGGAGTAGCCGTTTTGGCGATGAGAGAAATAATTGGCTGCATAAACGCCTCTGGTTTAACAATAAACGTAGTAACCATCTTCGTCTTTGTGCCCGCCGGTGGCGAGTTGGCACGGATGCTGATATCAGGAGAGAGCCAAGGTGAATACACCGAAGAACAAAAAGAATGCGCCAGCCGAAGAATCAGGAAATAAAAGGCGCAAGCGCACGAGAGATAAGTTGATTCGCCTCGACGACCTGATTCCAGAAAAGGACGTCAAGGGCGGGCGTCAATTACTTTTCGGTGTCACTGACACAGCACAAACGACAAACAACCCAACGAACAAGACTTCTTGATCAAAAAATGACCGCCCCCCACACCCGACGGGTGTAAGGGGCGGCTGTTCCCCCCAGAACAATCTTCGAAAACTTCGACGTTACTAAACGAGCTTTCAACCGATCGCAACAAATTTTCGACAGCCAGGAGAGGCGGCTGTTCCCCCGCCCCCAGAACAAATCGTCGAAAACTTCGAAGCCACTAAATGAGCGTCCAGCCGATCGCAGCAAATTTTGCCCGGTTTCATCGTGGCCGTCGCCGAGGAATGTTTCGTTGAGCTCCGACGCGCCTACGGCCTAACGAATCATTGCAGCTCACGTAGTGGCGTGGCCTTCCGCCGTCGGGCAGCACCGCGCCAACCATGCCGCTCTGCAGCGACCGCTGCATTGCCGATAGGTTTTCGGGGCGACTTTGCGCTAGCTGTTTTTTCGAGCCGCACTAATTCTATCGTCGTTTGTGTTGCCAGACAGAGTCGCTGCTTTGCAAAATGGCAACGATGTCCGATTACGAACCAACTTCGCGGCGGCCGATTGCGGCCGTGTTCCGGCAAACTGGAGACGCTGCCGCGCGGTTCTGTGTGCGTCATAGAATTCATCCCGATGCGATTTCGTATTTGTCGATCGCAGCGGCGCTGATCGCCGCAATCTGTTTTTGGAAATCGGGAGAAAGACGTTGGTTACTCATCGTCGCGCCGCTTTTTTGTTATTTGCGGCTCTGGTTCAATATGCTCGACGGCCTGGTCGCCTTCGCAGCGGGGAAGGCGAGCCGCCGTGGTGAAATCCTGAACGATCTGCCCGATCGCATTTCCGACATCGTGATTTTCGTCGGGATTGCGCACAGCGGGTTGATGAATCCGTTGATCGGATATTGGGCAGCAATTTTCGCGGTGCTCACCTCGTACGTCGGTCTGTTTGGACAAGCGCTCGGCGTTCAACGCCAGTTTGGCGGAATTATGTCGAAGCCTTGGCGCATGGTCGCGCTCCACGGCGGCGCATGGCTCACGTTTTTTCTCCCACCACAATCAGCCGCGACTGTCACTATTTTTGATTGGACCTGTCTTGTGATCATCACTGGTTGTGTTGAAACAATCGTTGTTCGCTTGAAACGCATCACCGCCGCGCTGCAAGATAAGCGGTGATGTCGCCGCATATCGCACTGCACGATCCTGTTTTTCGTGATTACTTCTGGATCGTTTTGATTTCCCTCGCAATCGCCGGCGCGGTGCTCGGTTTTCTGCGATTCGTTTTGAAAAAGGAAACCGCGTCGATGTTCAAGACGTATTGCTCGTGGATTCTCATCGCCGGAATCGGTTTCATCGTCGTTTTTCTAGGTCGCATTCCAACAATCGTCGGCGTCACGTTGCTTGCGATCTACGCTTTCAAGGAATTCGCGCACGCCTCAGGATTGTACCGTGACTCGTGGATGACCGGCGCGGCTTATGCCGGAATCGTTACTGTCGGAATCGCCTCGCTAATTTCGCCTCCGCGTGGCGAAGAACAGGGCACGGGCTGGTACGGATTCTTTGTCGCCGTACCGGCGTTCGCGATTGCGTTGATCCTGCTCATTCCGATTTTGCGCAATCGCGCTCGCGGCGAACTGCAACGCATATCGCTCGCCATTATCGGTTTTGTTTACATCGGTTGGATGTTCGGTCACCTCGGATTTATCGCCAACGCTCGCAACGCCTACGGCTTCATTTGCTACATTATTTTCGCGACGGGGCTGACTGACGTCGCGGCCTTTACTTTCGGGAAAATTTTCGGCCGCCATCCGTTACGCAGCGAAATTAGTCCGAATAAAACTTGGGAAGGCGCGCTCGGAGCTCTGGGCGTCGCTATGATTCTGCCCTGGCTTCTTCGCTTCTCGTTTCCATTCTTTGGCCCGTGGCAACTAATTCTGACCGGCTTGATCGTTGGAATTGGCGGGCAACTCGGTGATCTTTCGATTAGCGTGATTAAGCGCGACATTGGAACCAAAGACATGGCTGCAACTATTCCCGGTCACGGCGGAATTCTGGATCGGATCGACAGTCTGGTTTATACGGCGCCATTGTTCATGTACATGGCCGGGTATTATTATCCGCTCCGATGAAAAAATGGCTTTACGATTCGGTGCGTGATGTCGATCAAGCGCCGATCAATCGTCTGCGTCGGTTTCCGCGCGAGCCAGATATGCTCGTTTACGGATTGCGATCGCTCGGCGCGTTGATCATTCGCGGTCTGCTGCACATCTACAATCATTTTGAAATTATCGGGCACCAAAATCTGCGGACCAACCGCTCGCTCGTCATCGTCGCGAATCATTGCAGTCATATCGACACACTTTGTCTGCTCGCGGCGTTGCCGCTGCGCAAATTACATCGCGCGTTTCCAGCGGCCGCGTCTGATTATTTTTTCCAAAGCATCCCGCGGCGTTGGGCCGCCGCGATACTAGTGAACGCGCTGCCGTTTGCGAGACAAGCGCGCGTTCGACAAAGCCTGTCGCTTTGCCGGCAATTGCTCGCCAATCCAGGAACCATCCTGATTATTTTTCCGGAAGGCACAAGATCGACAACCGGCGAAGTTGGCGAATTCAAATCAGGAATCGGCGCTCTTATTGCGGGACGCGACGTCGCAGTTGCGCCGTGCTTTATCGATGGATCATTTCAAGCATGGCCTAAAGGCAAACGATTTCCGCGCGCGCGAAAAGTTCGATTGGTCATTGGAACGCCTCGCAATTATCGGGATCGCGGAACAGAGAAGATCGACATCTGCGCGATTGCCGCCGAACTACGCGATGCGGTGAACCAATTGCGCCCGGCAAATGGAAGCCACTGAAACAACTTTCACTAGTTGGGATGGTGCCGAGCTGTCTTATCGCTCGTGGATTCCAAATAAGGCAACGGACAAAGCGCTGCTGCTTTTTCATCGGGGCCACGAGCATTCCGGTCGTTGGCAAGAAACGGTTGGTTCACTAGACCTTGAGGATATCGCGATCTTCGCGTGGGACGCACGCGGTCATGGACGTTCCGCGGGAGATCGCGGCGCGGCAAAGAGTCTTCACGACGTGATCAAAGATGTGGACGCCTTTGCGCGTCATGTTTCGGAGAAGTTCGGCATCCCGATCGAAAACATGATCGTGCTCGCGCATAGTCTCGCCGCCGTCACCGTCACAGCCTGGGTCCACGATTACGCGCCGCCGATCCGCGCGATGATTTTGGCAACGGCCGCATTTCACGTGAAGCTCTACATTCCATTCGCAATTCCGGCGCTGCGAATCCTTCGACCGCGATTCGTAAAGAGCTACGTGAAATCAAAAATGCTCACGCACGATCGTGAACAAGCGACTCGCTACGATTCCGATCGGCTCATCTTCCGGCAAATCGCAGTCAACGTGCTTCTCGACCTCCACGACACATCGAAACGGTTGCTTGCCGATGCCGGTGCGATTCAAACGCCGACGCTGATGATAGGCGCGGGAAAAGATTGGGTTGTGAGTCTCAAAGCACAACAAAAGTTTTTTGATCGCCTTTCTTCAACTCACAAGCGCTTCGAGATTTTCCCGGACGCGTATCACGCCATCTTTCACGAAACCAATCGTCAGAAGGTTGTCGAACTTGTTCGCGAGTTCGTTCGAGATTGCTTCGCGAAAGCGGCCACCGCGCCTTCACTGGTAAACGCCGATAGAAGCGGATACACGGCACACGAACATGAGTGCTTAAAGAACAACGGCAGCGCAAGATTCGCAGTCGCTCGCGCTGGACTGAAACTTGCCCGTCGATTGAGTCGTGGCATCGAGATCGGCTGGCGTTGTGGTTTCGATTCCGGTCTTTCGCTCGATTACGTCTACAAGAACGAACCGCGCGGCTCGAGCACGCTTGGTCGGCTTATCGACAAATCGTACCTGAACAGCATCGGCTGGCGCGGCATTCGAGAACGCAAAGCGAATCTGAATAAAACTCTGCGCGATTTAATTCTGGAAGTGCATCGCGAGAATCGCCCGGTGAGAATTCTCGATATTGCTGCAGGTGCTGGCCGTTACGTAATCGAAACGATCCGCGATATGCCAGAGATTCCGATCGGCGCCACACTTTGCGATTATAAGCAGGAAAATGTCGATGCGGTGCGCGCTCTCGCCGATGAATTAGATGTCAACGGCGCAGTAATCGCGCGCCGAGGCGACGCGTTCAATCGAGAATCTCTCGCCGGGATTCAACCGCGCGCGACGATCGGAATCGTTTCAGGCCTTTATGAGTTGTTTCCGTCGAACGAGCCGGTTTTGACTTCGTTGCGCGGATTAGCCGACGCGATCGAGCCTGGCGGTTACCTCATATACACGAATCAGCCGTGGCACCCGCAGCTCGAATTCATTGCACATGTCCTCGTTAATCGGGAAGGTGAACGCTGGATCATGCGTCGTCGGACGACGGCCGAAATGGATGAACTCGTTCGCGCCGCCGGCTTCGAAAAGATCGATATGGAAATCGATCAGTGGGGAATGTTCTCCGTCTCAATCGCACGACGCTCGAAGTCTTAACTATCGCGTGCACGTCTCTCGCCTTAAAGCCTTCACGGTTTCTGCGGAATTGTCGGTCCTGTTTCTGGTCGTCTACAGCGGTTGCAATTGGATCACGGGACAACGCAGTCACGTCGGCTCGTTTTATTTTCAATGGGAGCGTGGCATCCCATTCGTTCCTTTCATGATTCTCCCCTACATGTCGATCGACCTGTTCTTCGTCGCGGCTCCGTTCCTTTGTCGAACAGAGGAGGAGCTGCGGATCTTTT
>Ga0193722_1000313_pt1 | contig 10650 bp, 8 predicted proteins | sample H2m1metaG_FD_143044 | JGI IMG/M metagenome (GOLD analysis project Ga0193722, IMG submission 143044) | Soil microbial communities from a riparian zone of the East river system, Colorado, United States - H2m1 | ecosystem: Environmental > Terrestrial > Soil > Riparian zone | place: USA: East River...
CGAGTCCGCCCTCAAAGCCCAGGAAGGCGGCGCCGACCGCATCGAACTTTGTGATAACCCGGGGGAAGGCGGTACCACACCATCGTACGGGACGACTGAAGTGGTCCGGAATAATACCAACCTCGATGTCTACGTGATGCTCCGGCCAAGGGGCGGAGATTTTTGCTACTCCAACGATGAATTTTATTCCATGAAGAGAGATCTTCTCCAATGCCAACGACTGAGTGTAGATGGTTTTGTATTGGGGATACTCCATCCCGACGGAACGATCGATAAAAAGCGATGCAAGGAATTGATCGAAAAAGCAAGGCCGTTAAAAGTAACGTGTCACCGCGCATTCGATATGACCCGCGATCGGGTATCGATGAAGGTTCTGTGCATGAGATTGTATCAAAAACGGGTGTCGATGAAATTCATTTTTCTGCACTCGCGTTTAGGGACAGCCGGATGGAATTTCGAAACCCCGCCATCGCCGGCATGGGCTCAAACGAAGGCTCCGAATTTAAACTCAGGACGGTTGATCCCGACCGGATTCGGAAATTAAGAATGGTGGCCGATTTTAAATCTTAAATTTATTTAGGCTTGACGTATCTGATGGAATCCTGTTTTAACGAATCGGATTTGATGAAATCGTGCCGCAGCGAATCCTGTTTGATTGAGTCTTGTTTTACCCCGTTTTGTTTATTCGGATTGTGTTTGGTTGAATCCTGTTTTTGACCCATTCCTTGCTTGTATGGTTTTCCTTCGGCTGGCTTACCTGGCGTCCCTCCTTGTGGACCTCCCTGTCCGCCTGATCCTTGGGTCGGAGACGATTGGGTCGAATTGACCGGACTCGTATCGGCACCTTCTTTCATATCATCATTTGAGATGGACATTTTATTGCGTTTGCGCCCGCCATCAAAGGTCATTTTACCGATGCGGTAACTGAAGGTGACCTTAAAATTCAGGTAATGCAGGGTGCTATAATTTTGTTGATCAAGGATAGGAGATACAGTTGAGTTTTTGATCTTGATGGTTGGTGTCAGGAAATTTTCAGCTCCAAGTCCGATACTTCCTTTTTTGTTTAATAAGTCCTTTCTCACACTTAAACTATATACATGGAACCCTCCCTGATATCCTTGCAACTGTACCTGGCGTCCGCGAAAGAAACCAAAGAACTGGAGGCCCCAGCCGTTGCCAATAGTATAATTGCCGAACAGCCGGGCGTTGGCGACCCAACCCTGATTGCTGGCAGCAAAATTTGCGTTGGGATCACTATTCTTTAAGACCGCATAATACATGTCCGTACCACCGTTCAGGCTGAACTTATTGGAAAGGACGATGTTGGTGAAGATACTAAAACCGTAAGCATCCTGTTGGCCGATATTCCTGTACGTCGTACGAATGGTATCACCTCGTACATCGCGAATAGCCTGGATTGCATTGTTGGTATTACGCGCGAACGTTGAGAAATTGATGGAACTGCCGCTGATATAGGTGCTATAGGCTAATTCAAAATTATTGGTGTACTCCGGACCCAATTGAGGATTTCCGACAGATACATTCAATGGATTGGACGCCTGAAGGTTTGGATTGAGGAATTGAATAGACGGCCGCTGTATTCTTCGATTATACGCGGCCTTCAATACATTGCCGTTGGTGAATTTTCTGGACAGATTAAGACTGGGAACCAATACGCCATAGGAAGGTATCGCAATTTCTTCATCCGTTGTTACCAAATGGGCGTTGATCGTTGTGTATTCATACCGTGCGCCGGCTTTCAGACTATATACTTTTGCCGCCGTGAGCGTGTACGAAAGGTACCCTGCACTTATATTTTGACTGTAATTCAACGTATTGGAAAGGGAGGCCCTGGGATTCGGAGAATAAACGCCATCTGCCCCGGCTAACAAATATTGATAGCTGCTGCTTACTTTTCGCATGATCGCTTTTCCGCCAACTTCAATTAATTGATTATCAGACAAGGGTGTTTGATAATCCGCTTGTACAGTGGACTCCTGATTCACACTTTTGTTATTGTTCCGGGTATAACTGTTGGTACTCTGATCGTCACTGTTTAACAGTCTGTTCACGAAATCGCTGGTACCGTTATTCTTGCTGAAGAGTGTCAACAGGTTAAACTCACGATTGGGTTTCGCAAATGTGTGCGTATAGTTCAGACTGGCATCCACCGTCCCGGAGAGATTCTGAACGTTCACGTACTTATAGGTGGTTGTATCCCGTAAGCCCCCTCCTGAACTCTGCGTCGTTAGATTATCCTGGTAGGTCTGCCCATTGCGGAGACCATATCTTACGGAGGCAGTCAACGAATTGAATTTATCAACGTCATAATCCCACCCCAGCGTGTAATTACCGAAAAGTCCCTGATTTCGGGTATTGGCGCTCTGGATATTCGTGGTTGTCCCAAAGGTACCCGACGTAACCTGATTGTTGTAAAAGTTACCAGGCGTGTTGTAATTGCCGCGCCCATGACCGCCCAGGCTAAATCCCATCTTTCCTTTTCGATAGCTTCCATTGAGTCCTAAGTTGCTGCCGCGGTATCCTGCACTACCGTCGATATTGAGGGTGGCTCCTTGCATCGTGTTTTTCTTCAGAATAATATTGATAATGCCGGCGGAACCCTCTGCATCGTATTTGGCGGAGGGAGAGGTGATCACTTCTACGGTTTTGATCTGATCGGCAGGGATCTGCTTTAATGCATCGGCAACACTGCTGGCCGAAATGGTGGACGGTTTATTGTTAATCAAAACTTTGATATTCTGACTGCCCCGCAGACTGACGTTACCGTCCATGTCCACCGAAAGCATGGGAACGCGTTTCAAAACATCGGTGGCATCACCCCCCCGCGCCGTCTGGTCATTTTCGGCATTGTAAACAGTCCTGTCCACTTTTTCTTCAATCAGGGTTCGTTGGCCTTCCACTACTACTTCCTTGAGCAATTTTGCTACGGGCCCGATGTTGATGGTCCCCAGATCAATGTCTGTTCGCTTGTCCGAGATTTTTATATTGGGAATGGTTTTCGTTTCGAGACCGATGAAGGAAACCACCAGGGTGTATGTGCCGGCGGCAACTTTGGTAAGGCTGAACTTACCATGATCATCGGCCATCGCTCCATCAACCGGTTTGTTGGTAGCAGGGTCGTTAAGGGCAATGTTGGCGAACTCCACAATATGCTGCGTGGTGGAATCTTTTACGACTCCGAAGATATGCCCTTTGTGGGCAACAGGAGGTGCCCCTCCCGCCGGCGATTGAGCCGGATTTTGGGCCATGGCCAAGGCGCTGGTGAGACTAATAAGGAGAAAGGGTATTATTTTTTTCATTATCTATAAAATCATTAATAAAAAGAGGGCTGCCTGACACCGGTCCGGGTAATTTAACTGCAAATGAAAAGTTTTGTTGACTCTTACTATGAATTATTAGACCACATGGCCCGAACCTTCGACAACCCGGTCTGGTTTTCGACCCCAAGCAAAGGTACGCTAAAGCCTAGCATCGATCGATCAATTTCTGTAAGCGGTCGAATAATGTGGAGAAGCTCTCCTCCAAAGGATGAGATGCCTTATCTTTAAAATGCATTTTACGTAAACAAGTCCGCCTTAGTATACAATTAAGTTAATAAAATCAATTGCAATCATTAACGGAACACCTATGACAATAAGTAAACTCTTGATTGCTGCCTTCATACTGGCAGCAATTGGTCCTGCCGTTGCGCAGACCTCCTCCGAAGCCCTGGACGCGAAAGTAGAAGCATTTTTGAAAAAACATAAGGGCGGTTGGCATGACCTCAATGTCCCCTACGAAGATGGCAAGACGTTGCATGACATCGTGGTCGGTCACCATTATACGTCGGCGCTGGAAATCGGCACATCGACAGGTCATTCCACGATTTGGCTGGCATGGGCCATGAGCAAGACAGGGGGCAAGGTCATCACCCTTGAACTTAATGAAGGACGGCACAAGGAGGCGTTGAAAAATATTGAAGAAGCGGGTCTGTCGAAATACGTCGATGCGCGGCTGGGGAATGCCCATGACCTGGTCAAACAATTGCCGGGGCCATTTGATTTTGTCTTCTCGGATGCAGATAAGAACTGGTACAAACAGTACTTCATTGACCTAGATCCCAAACTAAAGCCAGGGGGGTGTTACACCACACACAATGTGACCGACGGACAAGCCAGCGAGGAGTATTTAAACTACGTTAAGAACCACGCCCATTATAAGACAACCATTGACCGGTCGAGCCGGGCGGGGGTTATGATTAGTTATAAGGATTGATTCGCTCAAGCATTGTGGTGTTCCCACGGGTCGGTGATCCGTGATCGGGTGATCGGTGATCAATGGTAGGACCTTGTCGATAGGGATGAAACATAAACTTGAGAGGACTGTAATCGGGAATAACGAATTTTAAATTTTAAATTGAGAGATGCAATCGTTTCTTCAGCGTCACCGGGTATTGTTTCTTCACTTTTCTTTTTGGTGTGTCTACTTGTCTTTTTTTGTGTATCAGATCACGTCCTTTCGCCACCGGGAAACTGATCTTGGTGTGGCTTTTTTTCAGGCAGGGATTCAGGTGGCCTTCCATATGGTGGTGGCGTATATGAATTATTTCTTTTTTCTGCCGCGTTTCCTGGAGCGGAAAAGAGTGGGGCGTTACCTGCTCGAATTTTTTGTTCCTTTTATCATTATCATGTTTTTCCGGGTTCACCTGCAACGCTACCTGATCGATGGGTATACTCACCAGGAGCGGTACTTTTATAGCACGGCGTTTGTTGTGCAGACGGTGGCCGGCAGTCTCTTCATCGTCATTTTTGTCGGCATGCTTCGGTTTGCCAAGGACTGGTTTGAATTTGAGGCCAGGAAAAAGGAATTGGAAAATGAAAATCTGACGGCGGAACTCAATTTTCTAAAAGAACAGATCAATCCCCATTTTCTTTTTAACACCCTCAATAACCTGTATTACCTGGCCTTTACCCAGTCGCCCAACACGACTGAAGTTATTGCTAAGCTTTCGCAGATGATGCGGTACATGATTTATGATTCCAACTATCCGCAGGTACCGCTTGCCAAAGAGATTGAATACATGCAGAACTACATTAGCCTGGAGCGATTGCGTCTCAACGACAGTATTCCTATCCAACTGGATATCCATGGAAATGTGGAAGAGGTGCGCATTGCGCCGTTGATTTTTATTACCTTTCTGGAGAATGCCTTTAAGCATGGCGTGAGCAACAATAATCCAAAGGCCTGGGTGAATGTTTCAATTCGCCTGGAAGGCGGACAATGCATTTATAAAGTAGAAAATAGTAAAATTCCACCGGCCCATAAGACGATGGAGGAAAAATCAGGTATTGGATTGCAGAACGTAAAGCGACGCCTGGAATTAAGTTATCCCGGAAAATACCAATTGCAAGTCGATGATCAGCCTGATCGGTACGCCATACAGTTGAACCTGCTCTTATCGTGAACCTGAACTGCCTTATCGTAGATGACGAGCCGCTGGCCCGCCAACTATTGACCGAATATGTCAGGAAAGTACCGTTTCTGAATTTGGTAAAGGCGTGCTCCAGTGCCCTGGAAGCTATGGAGGAGCTGCGAAATCATCCCGTTGAACTTTTATTCCTGGATATTCAAATGCCGGAAATTACGGGGATTACGTTCCTCAAGACCTTGAAAAAAAAACCGATGGTTATTTTAACAACGGCCTATTCCGAGTATGCTTTGGAGAGTTATGAATTCGACGTGATAGATTACTTATTGAAGCCGATTACGCTGGAGCGTTTTCTTCGCGCAGTAGACAAAGCAAGCGAGCGTTCGGCGGCGGTGCAGAGTTCAGTGCCCCGTGAAAAGCAAGGGCCGGAACCGGTCCAGCCGTTTGTCTTCGTTAAGGACGGAACCAAATTGGTAAAAATCCGATGGACGGATATACTCTATGTTGAGGGGCTGAAAGATTATGTTACCATTCACACGCGACAACAAAAAATTGTGAGCCTTCAACGACTGAAAGCGCTCGAAGAAACGCTCCCGCAAGACCAATTTATCCGTATTCACAATTCCTACATCATTGCCTTGCAGGCCATTGATACGATTCACAAGGACAAAGTGCAAGTCGGAACGGTCTTTTTGCCGATCAGCGATTCGTATAGGAAGTCGTTCAAGGAGTTTGTTGATAGGCATAACCTGCAGTAGTTTTGTTTCCCGCAGATTTGTTTCCCGCAGATCGCGCAGATTTTCGCAGAGGTTAGTTTCCCTGGCTACGCGAGGCACATCGGCCTTACGAAGCCTTGGCGAAGTCCGATCGCGCAGATTTTTTGCAGATCAATTTGTTTTTTTCTTAGCCAAGCTTGAGCCGGACAAACCCTGCCATAGAATGTCATACCCCTCGTACGCGAGGCACCTCGGCGGGCAGGCGGGGCACGCACTGAATTTGGCTACGAAGTGAAGAGAGAAATTTGACCCGGTATCCCCGCCTGCCCCGAGCCCCTCGGGGTGGAGGTCAAGGTGGAGCAGAAGCTATGAAATGCGCACCGATCACCGGAAAATTTGCGAACCTGGAATTTTGCCATAAATTTACGGCCCTGAATTGGGGATATAGCTCAGCTGGCTAGAGCGCTACAATGGCATTGTAGAGGTCGTGGGTTCGACTCCCATTGTCTCCACGGGTAAAGAAAAGAATAGTCCGCAGAAGTCGGACTATTCTTTTTTTGACTCAAAAGGGATCGATGTACGGTTTATATACTAATGACCTACTTCTTCGTTTGCCTCCCCGCACCCACCTTGTGTTCTATCCAGATTACAAATGCAAGGTCACGAAGAACACGAAGGAGACACAAAGGACACTATGAATACAGCTACTGTTTTTTTTTATCATGTGACGTTGAAGAGAAGAGCTAAAAAATTTTTGTTACGTCCGTCTGTGCAGAATTAAGGTCACACGGCCAGAAACTTATACGGATACACCTTCCCCGAATTCCACTGGCACACATAAAGATTCTCCTCATCGTCCACCAATACATCGTGCGGGTGTTTAAACAAGGGGACAGTCTGGCTGAAAGGCTTTAGCTTTTTATTCTCATCATAAGCAGCCTCACTTCCTCCGATTACAGAAACCACCTTGTTCTCTTTGTTCAAAATGATAACAAACCCGGTGTTCTCATGATTCAGGTCGGGCGACCGAAGGACGGCGGAGTAAAGATAGTTGCCTTTAATTACTGGCCGGCAAACACAGGCGCCCGGAAGGGAAATCGTTTCTATAAATTCTCCGGCCAGGGTGAACCGCTTGAAGCAGCATCGCGTCCGATCGGTAATCATCAATGTTTCCGGTTGGGTGCGGTAATCAATACAAATGCCATGGGCATTGTCGAGGTTCCATTCCTTGTCACCGCGACCTCCGAAGACGTTTTTGATCTTCCCTTGCTGATCATAATGCGTGATGTACTGCGCTCCGTAGCCATCGGCGACATAGACTTCGCCGTTTTTTGTTATGGCGGTTTCCGTGGGTACAAATTGCTTCGCCTCCGTATACTTTTCGGTTGCGACCGGGAAATCCCAGGTGTTGAGGATCTTGCCGTCGATCGTGGCCTGGTAGAACTGGTGGCGTTCGGTATCCGTAATAAATAATCGCTGATCGTTGCCGGAACCGATCAGGGTCAACCCATGGGCGCCGGGAAAATCGTGGCCCCAGGTCTTCAGGACCTTTCCCTTGCGATCAAAAAAGATAACATTGTTGCTGGTCTCGTTAGTCAACAGGATGATCCTGCCCTGAGCATCCTGAACCATTTCATGGCAATCCTTTACCGGAAGCTGGGCCGCTTCCGCTTTTACCCAGTTTTTGTCGAGGCGGTACCGCTTTTCATTCTGGCCATAGATTTGATCTTGATCATGGAGAATCGCCTGGAACGACAATAACGACGCACCGGCAACAAGGCTGGTGCGCTCAATAAATTCTCTTCTTTTCATGTCGGTGGATTTTCTGTTCTAAAAATAGTTGTAATAAATATCTGCAAGTTCCTCGTGAAAGCCCCAACCAATACCATCAGCGTCATTCATTATTTTTTCAGCTCTTTCTTTAAACCGGTTTGCTAATCCATTCGCAACAGCCAATTTGCAGGCATCACGAAACATTCCCGCAATACTGTTGTAGAAGGGTTCGTCAATATCTCCAAAGTCATTTGTAAATTGCACTCCGCACTCAACATAATAGACCATAGCATCCGCCAGCGACTCTTCATCTGGTGAAATCTTTTTGAAATCAGAAATGACTTTTCTCGCATCTTTAAGCCGTAGTTTGTACCCCCGCTTCGGATAAAAACACTCCAGAATCGCCACTTTGACTTTTTCTTTTTTGGCACTGATATCTGGATTGACAGAGAATTCGTAGTAGTCCTTTACTTCTTTAAATTTTTTATTTAGTTCCAAAACCTGCCCAACCAATTGTTCTTTGCTGAATTGCGAAAGATAACTCTTAAGGGTTATCTTGGTTTTCTTTTTGATTTCCCTTTCACTTTCCATTTCCAGATGTTAAAAATCTAGCGTGAATTCTGGTTGGCTTAACGTGGCCCTTTTTCAGATATCGTCTTTGCAACTTCCAACGCTGTCGTCGTCGTATAATATTTCGCGATCATGTTTGGCACTTCCCACGCGGGCAGACTTGCCTTGTCCAGAAAATCCAGAAACTTCCCCGTCACCATAGCAAAATGGGCCTCGTGTCCTTCCTTGTATCTGTCCGGAATGACCACTTCCCATCCCGCCTTGATTTTCTTTAGACTGACACCCGGATAGTTGGCTTCTATCGTTTTGAATTGCGTGATCACTTTGTTTTCAAAAGAAGCGTCCTGTGGATGGACCGACTCTATATATAGTGTCGGTTTATATAGCTGTTCAGCGCCCTGCCGGATAATGAGCCTGGCTTGCGTACCTCTCATAATGGAGTAATGCGTGTCTCCCGTTCCTTCCGGAGCCTGGTACGCCCACGTTACCGATACCTTTGCGTTGACTCCCCGGATCTGGTAATGGATTTCACCGTTAGAAAATACCCGAAGGATCGAATCGCGAACGATATCTTTTTTCAAAAAATCGGGAAAGCCGTTTTGCCGTGTGACGGTATTGAATTGACTTCGCGATATTTCCGTTGGCCACCGAAATGCGGAGAGAATATGAATGTCGTGAGAATAGTCAAGGGCCAGCCCCGGAAAACATTCCCACTGCACAAGATCCACCAGGTGAGTGGTAATGTCGGTGAGCCCTTCTCCCTGTTGCAATACATCCAAAAACCACGGCGGGCGTACGAGCAGCTGGCCGGATACGTATTTATAAAAATAGTGAACGCTTTCCTTGGTAACAGCCGGGTTATCCGGTGTACCTTTTTCAAGCGTGCCAAATAGTTCCGGCAGCATCGAAAGTGCTCGTTGCAGCATGTTGGTGATTTCATACCGTTCGGTCATGATATCATAGAGGAGCACCTTATTTTTTTTAGCCTCCTCAAAGGCGGAACGCAGGGTGTCAAAATTGGCCTTATTGATTGCCATGGGTTTATCGGCCAGTACATGGAAGCCCGATGCGATCGCTTTTTTGATGTATTCCGTCTTCTTTTGATTGTTGCCAGAAATGACCACCACATTGCCGGCTTTGCCTGCCCCGACTGGTCGGTGGTCGCTGATCATCTTTTCAAGAAAATCCGGGCCCATGTAAACTTGTTCGTTCCAACGGGTTGGTATTTCCGGTCTATTGTTATACGCTTTTATTCTGGCAAGGTGCCCTTGCACATCAGGACTATCCGGTGCATAAACATAAACCGTAGAGTCTACCATGGGATACATCGACTTCTGTATTAAGGCAGCATGGAAATGCCCGGGGTCCAGGGTGATGAGTCGTATCGGCTTTTTCATTTCTTTCTTCTCAGGCACGGAGCACGCTGTAACGATAAACAGGGTAAGGAAGAGGATTCTTTTCATGATGTAGGAAAAATAAAATTAAACAAGAAATTAGTTCTTTCATACAATTTTAGCTTTAAAAGGGTAGTAGAATTTTGTGGTTCTTGGCGAACGTTGGGACCCTCCGATGTCGAACTTTTGCGATTGACAATACAGGGTCACAAAGAACACGAAGCGGGCACGAAGGGCACAAAGAAGCACATATATGTAAAATCATTGCTCAACTACGAATGAGCTAATTCTACGTAAATCTGCGTGATCTGCGGGAAAGAAAGTTTCGTGTAAAACCCATTAGAATGTAGAAGGGGATTTACTACCTTTTGCGCTCGATATACTTTACGCCCTTCATCGTTATCTTGTCCTGAAATTGATATCAAATGAAGAATAAAAGAAGAGAATTCCTGAAGCACTCGGCCCTGACGGGTTTGGGTATAGCGGGGGGCGGTGTATGGAAAGGATTCGCTTCCGGTTTGGAAGATCACAATAAATCAAGCCTCATGTCTTCAATAACGAGCGCCGCCGATGACAAAAATTCAAGTATCATTGGCCTGTACGGTCCTTGGGCTGCTTCCCTGATAGAAGGCAAACTGCCATCACTTTCATTCAGAAATAAAGAATGGTCTAGTGTCGACCACTGGAGGGAGTCCGCTAAAAAGCGTGTCATCGAACGACTGGCCATTCCGGATATCGGGGGAGCGCCAACCGTGACGATAAGAAATCA
>Ga0193722_1000314_pt1 | contig 10584 bp, 10 predicted proteins | sample H2m1metaG_FD_143044 | JGI IMG/M metagenome (GOLD analysis project Ga0193722, IMG submission 143044) | Soil microbial communities from a riparian zone of the East river system, Colorado, United States - H2m1 | ecosystem: Environmental > Terrestrial > Soil > Riparian zone | place: USA: East River...
ATCACAGCTGGCCAACACGCGCGCGGCGCTGATCGCATCGCGCAATGCGCGTGAGCACGCGCATCTCGATCTCCTGCGCTCCCTCGCCCTTCCCGTTGGAACGGACATCCTGCTGACGGACTCTCTTTCCGCCATAGCCGGCGGCGAGGCGCTGCCGGACGAGGCGTCGTTGGTCGAGCAGGCGATTCGCAATCGACCGGACATCCTCGCCGAGGACGAGCGGGTGCGCGCGGCAAGGCAGGGTCTTTCGGCAATCAAGGCGGAACGCCTTCCCTCCCTCGGCCTGGTTGCCGACGACGGCGTGATCGGCAAGAACGGCGCAAAGCTTCTCAACACCTACACCTGGGGACTCCAGGTGTCGCTCCCGATCTTCGACGGCTTCAGACGCGAAGCACGAGTTCAGGAACAGCAGTCAGTGATAAAGGAAGCTGAAATCCGCAGGCACGATCTCGAGCAGCAGGCGCAGGTCGACGTTCGCGGTGCGCTGATCGACCTCGCTGGCGCACGCGAGCAGCTCGGTGCGGCTACCGAGAGGCTCAGCCTCGCTGAGCAGGAAGTATCGCAGGCTCGCGACCGCTTCAATGCCGGCGTCGCCGGAAATGCAGATGTAGTGAACGCGTCGCTCGCGCTCACGTCCTCGCGCACTCTCGTCAACGACGCCGAGACGCTGTACCAGCTCGCCCGAGTAGCTCTCGCCCGCGCGACGGGAAGCGTTACGACACTGAAATGATCGCCAGTATTTACTTGCAAAACACCAATTAGACTATCAGGACAACAGGAAAGATTATGGCAACCGCAATCGATACCGAAGCACCTCCGACTCCAGCCTCACGCAACGGGAGATCCGCCGTGTCCGAGCCCGACACACCGTCGAACAAAAAGAAATTTGTTCTTCCAATCGTTGGTGTCGTCGCGCTGCTCCTCCTCTTCTGGGCGTTCCAGAAATGGAACTACGGGCGCTCGCACCAGTCCACCGACAACGCACAGGTCGACGGTCACATTGTACCGGTGCTCGCCAAAGTTGGCGGGTACGTGAAATCGGTCAATGTGAGCGAGAACGACCAGGTGAAGTCGGGACAGCTTCTCGTGCAGCTCGATGACGCTGACTACCGCGTGCGTCTGCAGCAGGCGCAGGCGGACCTTGCGGCTGCGGAAGCGACGGGTGGCGGTGGTGGATTCTCTGGGCAGGCGCAGGCGCAGGTTCAGAGCGCCGTCGGCCAGCGCGCCACGCTCGATGCACAGATCGGTGCCGCCCGAGCCAACGCGAACAAGGCGGACGCCGATCTCGCGCGCGCCAAAGAGCTCGTCACCAAGCAGATCATCTCCAGGCAGCAGCTCGACGCGGCACAGGCGGCCGCGGATGTCGCGCACGCGAATCTTCTCGCCGCCGAGCGTCAGGCCGCCGCGGCGGGTGGAACCGTGAACACAATGGAAGCTGGCGTCCGCGTCGCCAACGCGCGTACTCTCGCATCACGCGCGGCGGCGGAGAACGCCCAGCTGCAGCTCGATTACACCCACATCACCGCGCCGGCCTCGGGCGAGGTCTCGAGGAAGCAGGTCGAAGTCGGACAGCTAGTCTCGCCGGGCCAGCCTCTGCTCAGCGTCGTCGCCGACACCGGTGTCTGGATCACGGGGAATTTCAAGGAGACTCAGCTCGCCACGATTCGTCCCGGCCAGCCCGTGGAGTTCGAGATCGATGCCTACAACAAGTGCGTAGGCCAGGGAACGGTGGCGAGCGTAAGCGGCGCCACTGGAGCGAAGTTCGCGCTCCTGCCGCCCGACAACGCCACGGGAAACTTCACCAAAGTCGTGCAGCGTGTCCCGGTGCGGATCGCGGTCACCAAGCCATGTCCGGGTTATACGTTGCGACCGGGTCTTTCCGCTAACGTCCACATCGACACCTCGAAACGGTGAGCACGGCAGTACTGCGGTCGTCGGGGATTTCTTCGTCCGCCGAAGACCGCTACGCACACAAGTACATCATCGCCGCCACGGTAACGATGGCGGCGATGCTGGAGCTGATCGACACTTCGATCGTCAACGTCGCCATCCCGCACATGATGGGGAACCTCGGCGCGACGCTCGATGAGATCGCGTGGGTATCGACCGCGTACATCATCGCCAACGTCATCGTCATCCCGATGTCCGGGTGGCTGTCGGCGTACTTTGGACGCAGGCGCTATTTCACCGGCTCCATTCTTCTCTTCACGCTTGCCTCGTTTTTCTGCGGCTCATCCCACTCGCTGCTTGGGCTCATTTTCTGGCGCGTGATACAGGGAATCGGCGGTGGTGCGCTGCTTTCGACCGCGCAGGCCACGCTATACGAATCATTCCCGCCCGAGGAAGCAGGAACCGGAATGGCGATCTTCGGCGTCGGCGTCATGGTCGGCCCGACATTGGGCCCCACGCTCGGCGGCTGGATCACGGACAACTACAACTGGCCATGGATCTTCTACATCAACGTTCCGCTTGGGATCATCGCGGCGATTCTCACGGTCACGTACATAAAGGACGCTATCCACCAGGAGCGGGCCGACAAGATCGACTACCTCGGAATAATCCTGCTCACGCTTTGCGTCGGCTCACTGCAGTGGATGCTCGAGCGCGGCGAGCGCTACGACTGGTGGGAGTCGCGCTTCGTCACGATGCTCGCATTCACTTCTCTCCTATCGGGGATCGCGCTCATCTGGCACGAGCTCACGACCGACGAGCCGGTAATCAACTTCCGCATCCTTAAAAGCCGGCAGGTAACCGCCGGCGTCAGCATCGGACTGCTGCTCGGGTTCGCGTTATATGGGTCCGTCTTCATTCTGCCGGTTTTTCTCCAGCAGCTATTGCAGATGACGGCCTGGCAGACGGGAAAGATCATTCTGCCGGGAGCGATTGCGTCGGCCGTGACCATGGCCGTGGTCGGGAGAAACGCAATGCGCCTGGACGCCAGATACACGGTAGTAGCAGGGGCGTTTTTCTTCTTCGCGTCGATGTTGAAGCTGTCGCACCTCACGTCCGCGAGCGGGTCGGAAGATCTCTTCTGGCCGCTGATCCTTCGCGGCATGGGCCTCGGACTGATCTTCGTTCCTCTGACGAACGCGACGATGGCCGATCTAAAGGTGAAGGATCTGGCGCAGGGAACCGGTATGTTCAATCTCATGCGGCAGCTCGGCGGCTCGCTCGGAATCGCGGTTATGGCGACGCTACTCGCGCGCTTCATGGCAGCAGAGAAGGCGGTGCTGATCGAGCACGTTGGCGCGAACGATCCGGAGACTCTGAGCCGTTTGTCGCTGCTGGCGCGCGGACTCGTCTCGCGCGGAATCAATCCGATGATCGCGCAGCAGCAGGCGCTGGCGATCCTCGACCGCCAGGTGACGCTGCAATCGAGCATGCTCGCGTTCTCGAAGATCTATCTGTACAGCGGGCTGGTGTTGATCTGCGGACTGCCGCTGCTGCTCCTGTTCAGGACGGGACGCGCGCGTGGCTCGATGGGACCGGTCCACTAGGTCCGCGGCGCCCCTTTGTCTACGCAGAATTTCGGCGACGCCGGTAAGCCCCTTCCGGCCGTATCTTACGGCCAGGACCTCTACCCACCTCTATTGCCAGCCCCTCAACAGTCCAACCCCGCCATACGTATTTCTGATGAGGAACGGGAGCTCGTAAGTCTCGCCAGGCAGGGGGATGAACGGGGCTTCGCCGGGCTTGTACGTCTTCATCAACGGCGCGCGTATATAGTGGCCCGATCGATCGTAATGACGCACGAGGACGCGGAGGATGCGGTGCAGGAGGGATTCCTGCGGGCGTATCAGGCGATCGACCGCTTCGACCCGGCACAGACTTTCGGCGCATGGCTCAATAGAATCGTCGCGAACGCGGCGCTCGATCTGGCCCGCAGGCGAAAGGTTAGAAATGCGGAGGAAATCTCCGAATCGATTCCGTCCCCTTTCCGCGATCCCGCGGAGGGTGGAGAGCTGCGGGAGCGGCTCGAGGCGGCGCTGAAACAGCTCCCGGATCGTGCACGGGCGGTAATCGTCCTGCATGATATAGAGGGCTTTACGCACGCGGAGATCGGCGAGATGTTGAGTATACCGGGTGGAACCGCCCGGTCGGACTTGCACCATGCGCGGCAGAAGTTGCGGGTGTTGCTCGGAAACCTGAGGGATTAGAGATGGAAGATCGTACCGATTTGCGACTGGATGACGAAGGCGATGCGAAGATCACGGCTATGCTCCGTGATGTGTACGCACCACCCGCCGAAGGCGCATACTGGGACGGCCTCGAGACGCGCATCATGTCGTACATCAAGGCACACGAAGTTGCCAGCATTCCGGTCAACTGGTGGTCTGATCTGGCGAGTTGGGCAGGTCCAGGGCTCGCGGCCGCGGCTCTCCTGTTCGTTGCTGCCGGCCTGATGTGGTCACGCCAGAAGGACGAAGACCTTCGGACGACATACGAGGCCGTTACCGAGCCCCTCGCGTCGGACGTTCTTCCCGGAGCTGTCCAGGTAGTCACAGCTCCCTATGACGGATCGTCGCAGCGTGAAGCGACCTTCCGCTACGTCTTGTCACACTGAGGATTCAGATGGACAGCTCCAAGGGTTACGCAGTGATGTTCCTGCTCGGCGCCTTCGTGGCGGGTGGTGCGCTTGGCTTCACCGCCGACCGGGTGATGGACGCAAAACACGGCAGCGATATGCACGGACCCCGCACCACCAGGCAGAGAATGGCGGAAGAGCTCAAGCTCACCCCGCAACAGCAGGCATCGGTCGATTCATTGATCGAGCAAAAGCACCGTCAGATCGTGACGCTCTACAAGCCCATCAAGCCGCAGCTCGACTCGATCGCGGTCCAGGCGCGGGTCGTGAGCGACAGCACCCACGCGCAGATCAAGCGGCTGTTGAATCCGGACCAGCAGGTTAAGCTCGACAAGATGCGCGCGGCGGCCCGCCGCGAGCTCGCGGGGCGCCGGGGTGGAGACACGACTACGCGGCCGCCTGGTTCGCCGCCCGGACCTCTTCCGTACTAGACTGTCTTTGATTGGGCGCCAAGCTGGCGCTCAGCGCCAAAAACGAGAAAGAGCGCCGGTGCGATGCACCGGCGCTCTTTCTTTGCCCTCAAATGGTCAGACGTTATCGGGGTCGGCGTCTCTCTCGGCCTTCCCGAAGTTCTTCTGGGTCTTGCCCTTGAGCTCTTCAGCGCGACCCTTGATGTGCTCACTGGTGTTGTCGGTGGCATCACCGATATCGCCACGGACCCGTCCCTTCATTTCCTTGGCGGTTCCTTTGACTTGGTTCTCGAGACCTCTTTCGTTTAGATCCTTCATTGTCCCCTCCTCAGTAGATTCAGGTGAGTGCAGTTGCACTCTGATAACGCAAGCGATATGCCCGCGATAACGTATGTTTTTTACTCATCAAGTACCGTTTTGCCGCTGGGTATCGGCCTTGCAAAGGGCCGCGCGCTTGCGGAAATTCCGAACTCAAAGCCGCCGGCAATTTGGGTGGCCTGAACCTCTATAGGTCGCACAAATCAGCACTAATCTCGAAGCTCGTCCGAGCGGCCGCCGTCTCGCAAAACTCACACTACTCGCGTTAGGCGTCGTCTACGGGGACATCGGTACCAGTCCCCTCTACGCGCTGCGCGAATGCTTCAAGCTCGAACACGGCATCGAGCCAGCTGCCAACAACGTCTATGGCATCCTCTCGCTGATCGTCTGGTCGCTGATCATCATCGTCAGCATCAAGTACATCATTTTCATCATGCGCGCGGATAACAACGGCGAGGGCGGAATTCTCGCGTTGCTGGCGCTCATTCTCCAGAAGCAGCGGCGCGACGCGGACTCCACGCGCCGAAAGATCATCATCGCCTTGGGATTGATCGGAGCGGCGCTCCTCTACGGCGATGGCGTGATCACCCCGGCGATCTCGGTGCTGAGCGCCGTTGAAGGTCTGGAAGTCGTTGCGCCGCAATCACAGCACCTCGTCCTTCCGCTGACCGTCATAATCCTCGCCGGTCTGTTTTTCTTTCAGCAACACGGCACCGCAAAAGTCGGCCGAGTATTCGGGCCGGTGATGGTCGTCTGGTTCGGAACGATCGGATTGCTGGGACTGCGTGAAGTTCTGCAGGCTCCCGAAATTCTTGCGGCGGCGAATCCGTGGTATGGGTTGGATTTCTTCGTTCGACACGGCCGAATCGCGTTCGTGCTGCTTGGCGCCGTCGTCCTCGCGGTTACCGGGGCCGAGGCGCTGTACGCCGACATGGGGCATTTCGGTAAGCGGCCGATCCGACTCGCCTGGTTCCTTCTCGTGCTGCCTGCCCTCCTCGCGAACTACTTCGGGCAGGGCGCGTTGATCCTTCGCGATCCCGCGACCGCGGTCAATCCGTTCTACCTCCTCGCCCCAAGCGCGTTGCAGTATCCCTTGATCGCTCTGGCGACGATCGCTGCGATCATCGCGTCCCAGGCTTTGATCTCTGGTGCGTTCTCGCTCACGCAGCAGTCCGTGCAGCTGGGCTACAGCCCGCGCGTTCAGATCGTTCATACCTCACAGTCGGAAACTGGGCAGATTTTCGTTCCCGAAGTGAATCGCGCGTTGGGAATCGGGTGCATTCTGGTGGTGCTGATGTTCAGGTCCTCGAGCTCGCTCGCCGCCGCGTACGGAGTCGCGGTGACTGGAACGATGAGCATCACGACGATCCTCTTCTACGTGCTGGCGCGATCGCACTGGCAATGGAGCGTCTGGCGCGCTGGCGTCCTCACGGCGTTTTTCCTCATCATCGATCTTGCATTCTTCTCCGCCAACATGCTCAAGATCGTGCAAGGCGGCTGGGTCCCGCTGGCGATCGCGCTGGCCATTTTCACGCTAATGACAACGTGGCAGCGTGGTCGACTGATTGTGCGCAGCCTGCTGGTAGACGCGTCGATACCGCTCGACGCGCTGCTCAGGGATCTGGGCGACGAGAATCCGGACAAGCGATTCAAGCCCCCGCGCGTTCCGGGGACCGCCGTTTTTCTCACGTCCGAGTCGAAGGACGCGCCGCTGGTGCTGTTGCATCACCTCAAGCACAACAAGGTGCTTCACGAGAACGTGGTACTGCTGTCGATCGTCTCAGCGCAGGTTCCTGAAGTCCCTATCACCGAGCGGATCGAGGTGACCTGCTTCCCTCACAACTTCGGTCGAGTCAAGGCGAAGTACGGTTTCATGCAGACGCCCAACGTGCCCGAGGTTCTCGCCCTGGCGGCCGAGCGCGGCATCGTCGCCAAGCCATCGGAAACCACGTTTTATCTTGGCCGCGAGAATCTCATCCCGACCGGGACGAAGCCGCTCGCGCGTTGGCGCAAGCGGCTTTTCATTTTCATGCAGCGGAACTCGCGCCCGGCAACCGAATTTTTCGGAATCCCCCCGAATCGGGTGGTGGAGCTAGGCGCACAAATGGAGTTCTGACGCTGCGGCGCCCTGCGACTGGCAATTGCAACTGAAGATGCTTGATCGGAGCCATTGAGCTTTCAATCCCGATCCGGCCTCCGCACCCTCTCGAGATCTCTCCGATCCTTCTTAGTGGGTCGCCCCCGATCGTAACCGGGAACCGCCCGCGCGATCTTCACCTGGAGCTGCATCGCCTCTCGGGCCTTTCGCCCTTCTTCGCTCTCCTCGTAAAGCTTGGCCGCGACCGGAGCGGGACCTCGGTTCTCCGAGAGACCGCGAACCGTTACGATGTGCTGGTATGGACCCAGCCGGATTCGGAGGGAATCCCCGACCTGGAGCTGCTTGGCGCGCTTTGCCCGCTCGCCATTCACCTCCACCTTCCCTGTCTCTATCGCCGTGGCAGCCATCGCTCGCGTCTTGAAGAAGCGCGCCGCCCATAGCCATTTGTCCAGCCGAACCTTTATCGTCTCTTCTGAGCTCATTTTTTCGTTGCCGTAACGAGGCTGCGTAGTCAGAAAGATAAGGAAAATCTTCCCAGTGCCAGGAGCATTGTGGCCTCGCAAGACGACTGGTCTACTCAATTGAAGAAGATCGAGCGGGAGTTCGAAGGACTTCCGCCCGAGCCTTCGGCTGCCTACAAGAAGCTTCAGAGCGAGGAGGAGCGTCGCGCCCAGGAGCGCGCCCAACAGCGCGTGGCCATGTTCGGCGGGGGAGCAAGATTGATCCTCGTGTTCGCGCTTTTCGTTGCCCTTGCGTTATGGCCTTACGAACGCGATTGCGGAGTCGGCCTGTTCGAATATCTCGGCGTCGAGCTCGTCATCATCTTCGGCGGACTTTGGGTGGCGTTCACTACGTGGCGACACCGCCTTCCCAAAATGCATACCCTCTCGCTGCTCATAGTTCTGACTGGCCTCACCCTGATGGCGACCGAAATCCTGCCACGCATCGGCTACGCGGCCGTCGATCCCAAGCATCCACCACAGTTCTCGTGTCCGGACACGCAGACCCCAGCGCCTCGCACTTCAGCGGTGACGCAACCCGTCTATTCGGTGAGTCGTTCGCCGGTGGAGCAACGCGTTCAGGCAGCGGCGCATTCGATGGAAGCCCGCTGGCAGGAGAGCACCGACGAGCTGTCCAGGAAATTCCGTCCGCAGCGAGATGCGCTCGCGAAGATCGAGCGACCCGAGCTGCTGTCGAATACCATGAGCACGACCCGGTAACTCGCGACAACTCAGCGCGCCAAAAAACTGCCCCTCGGTCTCAGCGAACAGCGCGTAGCGTTTAGCGGGCCGCGGGCGGCAGCGTAGTTACAAAACCAATCAAACCCTGTACGTGCGCTGAATGCGGATCGGGGCAACCGTTCTGGTGCGCACTGGGGCCCGGATTTGAATCCTCCTCGGCAGCTCGTTCAACTGGCGCAGCAAGGGCTCGATGCGCTCCCTCGTCAGCGGCTCTATCCGTTCTTCCGTGAGCGGTTCCATCCGCTCTTTCATCAGCGGCTCGAGGCGCCCATGCATCATTTTCGAGTCCGGTCCCAACATCATGAGGTCGGGTCCGTCGAACTCCCGCATTCCATCCATTCCCGGCATCATGAACTCGAATCGGTTGCTGAGCCGCATCACGTCGCTCGCCTTCCCCGCCGTCACCTGCACATCGCGGAAGCGCCCTCCTGAATAGATCCGGAGATTCACCCTGCTGCCGGGGGTGAGCTTCTGGACTTCGCGACCAAGACGATGCGCGGCAAGACCGTTGGCGTAGGAATCGTCGGTGTCCCCCGCCTGCGTGCGCAGATCGACTCCATTGATCGCCGCGATGCGATCACCTTCGATGATCCCTGCGTCCTCGGCTGGCCCTTTCGGAGTGACTGCCTCTACGAAAACGCCCAGAGTGTCGCGCCTGGTTCCGGTGGTGCGAAGCTCGAGTCCCAACGCCGCGCGTTTCGCCATCACCGAATCCATTCTATACCGCGTCTGCGCGCCGATACGGTCGAAGCTGTAGACCCTGTTGCGGAACGCGGAGTCTCGCGGCCGACCGCCGCGAATGATGCGGCATTCAACGCGTCCATCGGAATCCGTAGTGCAGCCAGAGTCCGGCTTTGCGGTTGTAACCTGCGCGTTCAACGTTGACGTCGCGACAGTCGCGGCAACAGCGGAAAGAAGCAGTAGTGCCTTCATCCTTTCTCCTTGAGGTTCTGTGACATAGGACATCGAGGCTGATCCAAGGGTTGCCGGCGGTGCAAAAAACGGCGCGGTCGGGTGATATTGAATGCATGTCGACGACGCTCGAGCCCCGCGAAGCACCGCCGCACGCCCGCGAGATCGATGTTCATTCGTTCGAGCACCATTGGCAGGACGAAGCGGACGCGGCGTATCTCTATCGCCTCCTCGCTGCTGCGGAGCCGGACCCCAAGAAAAAAGACATCTATTCCAGGCTCGCGGACGTCGAAGACAGACACGTCGTGGTCTGGTCGGATCTCCTCACAAAGCACGGTCATCCTCCCGCGGCTTTCCGCCCCAGCGGGCGCGCGCGGCTGCTCGCGACATTCGGCCGCTGGTTCGGGCCGAGCTTTCTGCTGCCGATGCTCCTCGAAGAAGAAGGGCGCGAAGTCAAAGCGTACCTCGACATGCATCGCGAGACGCCGAGCGGAGCGCCGGGCGGCGCCGAGGCGCTGGTCCTTGCCCGCGAGTCCGCCGATCACGCCATGACGCTGGGCGAAATCGCGGGCAAGGGCGGTGAGCCATGGCACAAGACGTCGTCCGGCGGATTTCTACGCAACGTCGTGTACGGCTTCAACGATGGCCTCACCGCAAACTTCGGCCTGGTCGCCGGCGTAATCGGCGCCGGCACAGTGAATCAGCATCAGGCGGTCGTAGTCGCTGGCCTCGCGGGCCTCATCGCCGACGCGCTGTCGATGGGCTCGAGCGGATATCTCGCCAGCAAGAGCGAGCGCGAGGTCTACGAGTACGAGATCTCGATGGAGAAGACCGAAGTCGAGCTCATGCCCGAGATCGAGCGCGACGAGCTGGCAGTCATCTACGAGGCGAAGGGAATGGACCGCGGCTCAGCGCAGACGCTGGCGACGAAGATGATGGGAGATCCCCACCAGATGCTGAAGGAGCAGGTGCAGGAGGAGCTCAAGATCGGCGAGTTCAGCATGTCGCCATTCCGAAGGG
>Ga0193722_1000316_pt1 | contig 10539 bp, 7 predicted proteins | sample H2m1metaG_FD_143044 | JGI IMG/M metagenome (GOLD analysis project Ga0193722, IMG submission 143044) | Soil microbial communities from a riparian zone of the East river system, Colorado, United States - H2m1 | ecosystem: Environmental > Terrestrial > Soil > Riparian zone | place: USA: East River...
CAGCACTTGTGCTCGCAGTCGTTCCCAGACTTCTATGGGGAATTCGTCGAGGGCTGGGCAGGCAGGTACAAAGGAGACGCCAGGCGGTCCGGCAATCCCAAAATCAAACTGTTTTCCAGCGCGCTCATCCGGGATGTTTTTTACCCGGTTGGAAAGGCGGGGCGGACGTTCGATTAGCAATTGCGTCTTGGACCGGCGCGGGCTCAGGAAAGTTTCGGGCAGTGAATCTGCAACGAATGTGCCCGATCCGATTCTGGTTCGAAGGTAACCCTCCGCGTGAAGTTTCTCCAAGGCGAGGTTGACCGTGAGTCTCGAGATCCCCAGATCAGCGGCAAGCGCGCGAGAGGAGGGAAGACGGGAGGAGTTGTTGCTAAAACTGCCGGAGACTAATTCATCGCGAATTTGTCGATAAAGTTGCTGATGCAGCGGTTCAGCCGAGTTCCGGATCAGCCGGATCATTTCGAAAGCGATGATTGAACGTCGCCGGCGTTTTTTCGTGCGCGCTTTAGTTGCTGCCGGTTTCAAGGTTGCTGGTCGACGTTGGAATGATCTCTTGGGCCTAACAGCGGAGTGCAACTCCGCTGGGCGCAAAGACTGTGAAGTCTGTGTTCCGGCTCCATTTGCAGGAAGGTGCGCATTCGATCAATAACTTTATAAAGTGGTCTGGTCCTGCTGGCGCAAGTGGACTGTTGACACTTTAGCACAGGGCGAGAGCTTTTGGCGCAATGCAAGATCAAACTCCATGTACGGATTACCAGAAAACGAAAGATCTGATCTACTTCGCGCGCATGCTGGACAAGATCAGGCTCAATGCTGCCGGCAAACTCGCGCCCGGATATTTTTGCGGAGTGGAAGATCCAACCTTCTTCGATGCGCGCTGCACCAGGTTGTTGGGAGTTGGTTATGATAAGCTGGTAGCGCGAACGCTTGAGGGCGGGTCGGATGAGGAGATCCTGGAGTGGTGTTTTGCCAACGGCAGAAAACCCGGCGAAGAAGAAATTGCGATCTGGAATGCGTTCCTCGCCAAACGCGGATGGCGGGATGAAGGCAACGCTGACTTAATGGAGGCGAAGAAGCGGGCGGGTTGGGAAAATCGCGACGATATCCAAACGTGGGTGGACCTGCATGACGCCGAAGAAGGAAGGAAGCCGAGACGGTTTATTTCTGCCTAGGAAATCTCGTTAGAGGGAGAGTCTCGGCAGCCTGTGCGCTGATTGCCAAGGCGCCAGAGGGCTGGCGCAATCCACGACGTTTCACAAATGTAAGGGTTCGAACGTGCGCCAGCTTTTGGACTGTGCGCCGTCTTCTGCCGCTTTTCTTTTGGCATGTCGGGGATCTGATGCCGAATCGTTAAAGCGGTGAAGTGTTGAAGCGATTAAGAGCGTTGGCCGTCGAACATGGCAGCTGGAACACAGGCTTTCCAGTCTGTGCGCCCAGCGGAGTTGGATTCCGCTGCGTGCAAAAGGTAAGCGGCCAAAATGTCCGCTTGGCGCACAGGCCTCAGGCCTGTGTTCCTGCGACAGATCACGCGCTAGGTTAAGACGATGAAGCGTTTGGCGGATTCCATCGCAAGCGTGTCATGGCCCAAACTTGACGGCTTAAAGCCGTCAAGTTTCGGGATGGTCTTGTTGCTGTCTTTAGTGAACGCTACGACGGCCATTTCTTCGCTGGACCCAGCCGCCGTAAGAATGGCAGCGGACTATTCCGCGCGGCATCGCGGGTTTTCCTTTCTGGCAATTCAAGATGGGCGAACGCTATTGGAACAGAATGCGAAAACGCCGCACAGAATTTATAGTGGCACGAAAGCGTTTTGGGATCTGGCGGCGCTGGCCGCGGCAGAAGATGGTTTGCTCGATCTCGATGAACGCGTAGCCGATACGATCATGAGTTGGCGAAGTGACCCGCGGAAAGCGCAGGTAACGATTCGGCAATTGCTGGATTTTGATTCTGGCCTCGAGCCGCAATTTTTCCTGCATGAAACCCAATCAGGCAATCGTGATGCAACCGCCATGCGCGCTCGGATGGTGGCGGAGCCAGGAAGCGCGTTTATATATGGACCGGCTGCGCTTCAGGTTTTCCATCAAGTGTTGAAGGAAAAATTGCGCAGTGAATCGCCAACTCATTATCTGGAGCGCCGGGTTTTGCATCGCCTTGGCCTTGGCTCACAACGATATCTGACCGATCGCGCTGGGAATCCATTGCTCGCAGCCGGTTGGATTCTGAGCGCAAAACAATGGGCCAAGCTCGGTCAGCTTGTTTTGGCAAATGGCAGACCGGTTATCTCACCGGCTTCACTCCAGCAATGCTGGCGTGGAACCACAGCCAACCGTGCCTTTTCGCTCGGCTGGTGGAATAATCGCGCTGCTCCCGATGGTCGCGAGTTCGACTTCGAGCAGATGCTGATTCCGAAATGGCAAAATCAGGGTTGGCACGATGCCTGTCTCTGCCGCGATGCGCCAGGCGATCTGGTTGCCTGCATCGGATCGGAAGGACAACGCCTTTACGTTATTCCTTCGCTTGAACTCATCGTGGTGCGACAAGGCAACGGCGGATCATTTTCGGACGCGCACTTTTTGCGGCTACTCCTCGGCCGAGAGCGACAATAGCGGCTCGGGAGATGAGGATGCCGCTTCAGTCTCGGAGCTACAGCGCGCATTTGGAATTGACGGGAATTTCATGCGCTCATCGAATGTGAACCGTTATCGTCGTAAACTGTTCTCACACGAAGTAGCCTTGCCTGCGACTTCGTCGATTGCAGCAAGGTCATCGGCGTCCGCGATGCCGCGGTCGCGATGTTCGTGCATGATATTCAGTGCACGGTGGTAGTTATCAAGGGCGGCGTGGCGGTCGCTCTCGGCGGTCTCCGATTCCTTTTGCCTGTCAGCCAGCACGACGTAAGCGTCACCCAGTCCGGTGTATGCGAGAACCCTGAGTCGGCGCTGATTTACATTAGCGGGATCATCGAGCGTAGCTCGAAGCACTTCGGCTGCTTTCGTGCATTCATTTCGCCCGGCGGCGACCTGTCCGCTCTTTGCCAGTTCCTCCCCCAAATGTGCGACAGCGATACTGGCCCTGATACCAATGGTCACGTCCTGCGGGTCGGCTGCCATATTTTGTTTGTACATCTCGACTGCACGCTTGTAGAATGGAACTGCTCCTGCGTGATCACCTGATTGGGCCAGCAGCTCGCCCATTCTTAGGCAGCAATAACCAAGGTCCAGACGAGCCTGTGCATTTGCGGGATCGGCCGCGAATGATTGTTCATCGAGTGCGAGCTTCTTACGAAAGCTTTCCAAGGCACCGGCATTATCTTGTAGGAAGGATTTGTAGTCTCCGTTGTTCTGGTAGCTGATAGAGAGAATCCGGCGATAGTCTGCGTTGGTTGGATCTTCAGCCAGTAGCGCCTCACGCAATGCCATTGCCTTAGCGTTATTGTCAAGAGCGGTGCGCACATCATTAGTTAAGGACAAAACTCTTCCAATGTTTTCATAGCTAACCGAGAGGCCGCGGCGATTTGCGTGGTCTGCGGGTTTGATGCCGAGCAACTTCTCACGAATCGTTAGCGCTGTTCGGTGATGTTCCAACGCGCCCGCCATTTCGCTCCGATCCTCCAAGGCCCCACCGATAGCGTTGTGAATCTCCGCTAAATCTGTTTCAACCTGCCAATCGTCCGGCGCTTGAGCAGTAAGCTCCGTGTTCACGGCCAAAGATTTTTGCAAATACTCCAGTCCGCGGGCCGCCTCACTCGTGTCCTCAAGCTCGACGCCGAGTTTGCTGTAGATTCCGGCAAGCTCGCTCCTGCTCTGCAGATCGCGTGGTGAACTTTGAGCTAAGGCTTCGCGGATTTGCAGCGCCTTACGGTAACTTTCAGTAGCTCCAGCGCGGTCGCCCAGGCTGGCGCGATAGGCCTGACCACGAACATCGCCTAGTCGCTCGTACGCGGCCGCCAGCTCTCGTTGCAGCACGGAATCGCCGTGAGCTTCCGCGGCGAGTTTGTCCAGATTCGCAAGGGCATCTTTTACCAGGCGCTCGCGTACCCGCGTCGCACCCGGCAGGTCCTTGATCGCATCGTGGTAGTCAAAGAGAAGCGAATGTGCCAGTTGACGAACGTCAGCAAAGCGTCGTTCCGCTCGTGCCTTTTCTGCTTTCGCTACAGCCTCCTGCGTCCTGGCAGCGGCCTCTTGGACCCTGGCTCTGTGCGCTTCCCAGCTGGTGGTAATAATTCCGCCGAGGAGGCTGACAAAGAGAAGTGAAGCCGCCGCAACAACTGCCTTGTTCCGCCGTATGAACTTCGCAGCGCGATAGCCAATGGTGTCCTTACGTGCCAGGACCGGCCGCGCTTCGAGGTGGCGCCGAATGTCTTCGGAGAATTGTTCGACTGATTGATAGCGTCGGTCCGGCTCCTTGCGCAGCGCCATCAGCACGATGTTATCGAGATCGCCCCTGAGGAATTTTCGATTTGCAATTTCCGATTTTCGATTGCTCTCAGGGGCCGCGGTGCTGGGCCTTGTGGGCTCCTGTTCTGTAATTGCGCGCTCCACGTCGCGCAGGGCGCGGCTGGTAAATCGATACGGCGAACTTCCAGTCAGCAGCTCGTATAAAACGACTCCCAAAGAATAGACATCGCTTGCCGTAGTGACCGGTTCGCCGCGGATCTGCTCAGGGCTGGCGCATTCGGGCGTCATCAGTCGCAGTCCGGTCATTGTTGCCGGAGGCTGCGCGCCATCGCCCTGCTGCAAGATCTTGGCGATTCCGAAATCGAGAAGCTTGGGAACAGCATCGGCCGTCACCAAAATGTTTGTGCGCTTGATGTCGCGATGAATGACTAGGTGGCGGTGTGCGTAGGAGACAGCGGCGCAGGCCTCGCGAAACAATTTGAGGCGTTCGCTAATGGAGAGCGCGTGCTTATAGCAGTACTCATCTATCGGAAGACCGTCGACATACTCCATGACGAAATAGGGAAGGCCGCTTTCCGTGGTACCGCCATCGAACAGGCGTGCGACGTTGAAATGATCAAAGCCCGCGAGAATCTGCCGCTCGTTCCGGAAATGGCGCAACACCGAGTCCGTATCCATGCCGCGTTTGATTAGCTTGATTGCGACCTGCTTCTCGTATTCGGCATCGGCGCGCTCAGCTAAATAGACTGCGCCCATTCCGCCACGGCCGATCTCGCGAATGATCCGATAACGGTCTACCACCTCGCCGAGTCTAAGCGTCGAGGCACTTTCCTCGACGAGATCACGAGGAACAAATTGAATCTCTTGATCGAGAAAGGTGCCTGCCTGGTCATGTGATTCGAGGAGAGACTCAACTTCTCGATGCAACTCTTCGTCATCACCGCAAGTTCTCTGGAAAAAAGCCGGCCTTTCGGAGCGGGACGTTTCGAGCGCCTCCTCGAATACTGCCTCCACTTCTTTCCAGCGTTCCGGAGTCACGCCGATTTGCCGATTTCCCTATGCAACCAGGCCTTCGCTATCTGCCATTGCCGGTCAATGGTTCGAGGGGACACGCCCATTACCTCGGCGGTCTCTCCCACGGACAGCCCGCCGAAGAAGCGCAGCTCCACCATCCGGCTTTTTTCCGGGTCGAGCTGCTCAAGTCTCGTTAGGGCATCATCGAGCGCCAGCAGATTGAGGTCACGCTGGGGCGCAGCTGCCACTCCCTCGTCCAACGTGATCTGATGTGCAGCGCCGCCTCTCTTTTGCGCCTGCCGACCGCGCGCGTGACTCACCAGAATACGCCGCATCATTTCGGCGGCAATGCCGAAGAACTGCGCCCGGTTCTGCCAGTTCACCTCGTGCTGATTGATTAAACGCAGATATACCTCATTCACTAATGCCGTCGGTTGCAGCGTGTGTCCCACACGTTCCCGGCGGAAGAAGCGGACGGCCTGCCTATGCAATTCCTCATAGACCAGCGGCAGCAGAGCTTCGAGCGCCCGTGCATCGCCTGCGCTCCCGGCGATTAGCCACCGGGTCACCTCGCTTCTGTCCGGCGCCGCTGCCTCCCCTGCCGTGTCCTCCCCGGAACTTCCGCGGTCTTGAGTCGACGATTTCATGGAAGACGACTTCGCGCTTGGGAACACCCTCCTGGTTGCGGTCGATTTTACACATCGACGGCTGAAAAAAGGAGCAAAAAATCTGGCGTGATTTGCCGCTGGCCTGCGCGTTAGCCAGCAAAACCCGAATTCATCCTATGAAAAACCACACTGTTTGTTCGTTTCAAATATCGCCCTCTTTTCTGAACCCGTTAAGCCCGCGGCGCAGCCTTTGTTGGATTGCATTTGTCCTCACAACGCTTGCACTTTTACCAGCGAGTCGCGGAGCGGACGGAGATCTGGGCAACGGCAATACCGCTGAGGGTCTTAATGCGCTCGCTAGCCTAAACGGTGGCTTCAACAACACGGCGTTAGGTAACGGTGCGCTTTTCCGGAACACAAACGGCGGCTCCAATACCGCGACCGGTAGCGGCGCGCTCAATCTCAATGTAAGCGGCTTTAGCAACACCGCGGATGGCTTTGCAGCGCTCTCGAACAATACCGCCAGCTTCAACACTGCGACAGGTTCCCTTGCCCTGAGTAGCAATACAACCGGCAGTAACAACACCGGTGTGGGATACCAGGCCCTTAAAAGCAACACCACCGGTCCGTTCAACACCGCGGTGGGTGAAAGCGCGCTCGCCAGCAACACCAGCGGCGACCGAAATACTGCGGTCGGCGATGGCGCGATGATTGTCAGCACCACCGGATTCCAAAATACCGCCGTCGGCGTCAGTGCGCTTCGCAACAACACCACGGGCGCGGAAAACGTCGCCGTTGGCCAGGATGCTTGTAATAACAACGGATCCGCCACCGGTAACACGGGAGTTGGTTACCAGGCGCTACAACACAACACGGCTACTGCCAGTACCGCGTTCGGCTTTCAGGCGCTGCTCAACAACACCAGTGGCAGCTTAAACACCGCCATCGGCGCTGCCGCGCTCATTACTAACACTACCGGGGACCAAAATACGGCAATCGGTTATCAGGCGATGTTCAGCAACACAACCGGCTCCGATAACACTGCCATGGGGGTGGCTGCGCTTGAGATCAACACCACAGGCAGCCAAAACACCGCGACCGGTTTTGATTCGCTCGCCAGTAACTCGGCCGGCAACAACAACACGGCCGACGGTTTTAATGCGCTCAGTAACAACAGAAATGGCGCAAATAATACCGGCAGCGGTAGTGCAGCGCTCACCAGCAACTCAACCGGCAACAACAACACGGCCGACGGCGCTTTTGCGCTCGAGCTCAATACTATCGGTAACGCCAACACCGCTGATGGTCAGTCTGCACTCGGTAACAACACAAGCGGCGCCAATAACACGGCCAATGGTGTCAATGCGCTCTTTAGCAATACTACGGCCAGTAACAACACGGCCGAGGGATTCCAGGCCCTCTTGCATAGCACCGGGTCAAACAACATCGCTGTGGGAAGTAGCGCGGGCGTGAACCTCACTACTGGCAGCAACAACATCGATATCGGCGCGCCCGGCATGGCAGGCGAAGCTAACACGATTCGGATCGGCAAATCCGGCACGCAGCAGAAGGCATTCATCGGCGGCATTTACGGCAAGACGGTGGCCAGCGGAGTAGGGGTGATCGTCAACTCCAATGGCCAGCTTGGAACCGTGCAGTCCTCCGCACGCTTCAAGCAGGACATCAAGCCAATGAGCAAAATGAGCGAAGCTATTCTTGCACTTAAGCCGGTTACGTTTCGTTATAAGGAGGAACTGGACCCCGACAGTATCCCGCAGTTCGGCCTCATTGCCGAAGAAGTGGAGAAGGTTTGTCCTGACCTGGTAGTTCGCGATGAGGACGGCAAAGTAACTACTGTGCGCTACGAAGCAGTCAATGCCATGCTGCTCAATGAGTTTCTCAAAGAGCATCGCAAAGCTACGGAAGAACATGGCAAGGTAGAGGAACAAGGCCGCACGATACAGGAGCTCAGAGGACTCGCTGCAAATCAGCAAAAACAGATCGAGAGACTCATTGCCGGACTGCAAAGAGTGAGCGCCGAGGTTGAGTTAGCTAAACCCGCCTCGAAAATCGTTACTAACGATTAGGAAAGCTCATTTTCGGACGCGCACTTTTTGCGGTTGCTCCTCGGCCGGGAGTGCCGGGAGCGCTTCGCGCGTGGCAAGCATGAGGAGGCCGTCCTCTTTTTGCCAATGATAGCCGAAGGCAAAACCGAGCGGAGTCTCGTTTTGGCCGACGAGGGCGGCAAGATCGGGCTGATAATATTTTTGGAACTCGTCCTTATGCGGAACGTAACGCCCGTAGCAATTCACTTTCCAGCCTTTCGGGAAGGCGCGCAGCGGAATCCCGGAATCGTCCTGAATGATGACGCGACTGTTTTGCACGAGAAAATTGCGGACGCCGGAGAATCCATCGCCGTGCATGAGGAAGGAAGCGGCTTTAAGCAAACTCAGGCCCGGCCCATGCGCGGCGCACCAGCGAAGAAAGGCGCTATTTCCACCGGATAAGTCGGTTTTGAAATAATAAAACGTTTGCGGTTGTTCGCCGCCGCTAAACGTGATCTTCACGCCTTCGGCCGGAGTGGTCACGTGCGTCACGTCGACAATGGTATAACCAAGGCGCGCGAGAAAGACGTATAGGATCGGCAATGTTCCGCCGACATTTCCGCGACCCAAATCCACGCGCATTTCCTTGGTAATGAAATATTGAAATCGCAAAATCGAATTCATGGAATTGCGCAGCGAGATTAGATCGGCGCGCAGCATTTCGGGCGGGACATGAGTGAGATCGGGAACATTTCCGATCGGTTCGAGCCCGGCGAGGACGTAGTTGCTCGACAGCGGAAAAAAGATGCTGGCGTACAAAAAATCGGGCCCGCTAAACATGTAGAAAACGGTCTCGTTGCTGCGGTGATACTGAGGCGCATTCGCCTGCATCCATTGGCGAATCGGCCAAATCTGTTGTCGTTCTTTTCTGGTCCACGCCTCGTTCATTGCCTGAGCGTGCTCCTGCCAGGCAGGATCATGCGTGAGCGGCTCGAGCACGCCCGTCACCGGCATGCCCGCGAGAAAATGCGCAGTCTCATCAAGAGTCGGTGCATTTTGGGCAAGGGCGGAAGTGCTCAGCAGCAGCAGCGCCGCTAAAATGCGATAAATCATTTTACGGTTAGACGTCGCTGGTTGCAGTTTTTGGTGAAATAAAATAAATAATTAGCCCAAAGGCAGCAGTTACCAGACCGAGCAACGAGGGCGCGCGCGTCGATTGTTCCGCAAGCAAGTGCCAAAGCATCCAGCCGCTGATCGCGAGAAAAATTAGAGGTGTCATAGGATATCCCCAAACCCGATACGGCCTTGCCAATTCCGGGCGCTGCCAGCGCAAGACAAAAACTCCCAGTACGGTGAGCGCGGAACAAAGAGTCAGACTGAACTGCACGTAGTTCACGACTGACTGGAACGTGGCGGTCAAAAGCATCAAGTTAACGATGACGAATTGGGTCAAAATTGCATTGGCCGGGATTCCGCGCGCGGTTCGCCGCGACAATCGCCTCAGGATGCCGAGATCTTCGCCCATCACCGCGGTTACGCGCGGACCGATCCACATCATCGCGCTGACGGTTGAAATCAATCCGAGACAAATGAATGCCGCCATCACTTTACCACCCGTCGGGCCGAAAATGTGCGTGCTGGCAATGAGAGCGACCTGTTGTTTGCCGATCATTTCAGCGGCGGGCGTTGTTCGGAGAAATACCGCATTCACGCAAACGTAGAGCACGATTACAATCAATGTCCCGAGTGCGAGGGACAGCGGAACGTTCCGGCGTGGATTACGAATTTCTCCAGTGATGTAAGTGGAGGCGTTCCAGCCCGAGTAGGCGTACATCACCCAGTAAAGACTGATCGCGAAGGGCGTACTCGCAATTAGCGCGCCATCCCCTTTCATCGGCCAGAACGAGATCGGCTGCGTTTTGTTAATGTAAAATCCCGCACCGATGAGTAGGACGATGAGGGTGACCTTCAGAACGGTGGATCCGATTTGAAAGGCGCTGCCAAGCCGCAAATCACAAAGTAAAACGACGGTTACGATCCAGACGGCGGCCATTGCAGCGACCAGCTGGTTTATGGAGGGAAAAATTTCAGCGAGATAAGTGCCGAATGGCATCGCTGCGATCGCGACGGGCGCGGAGAAGCCAACGGTTGCCGAAATCCACCCGGCCAAAAATCCGAGCGACGGATGATAAATCTCGCGCAGAAAATGATATTCCCCGCCGGACCGCGGCAGCGCCGCGGCGAGTTCGGCGTAGGAAAGCGCGCCGCACATTGCGCAAATTCCGCCCACGCTCCAGAGCGCGATAATGGCGAAACCGCTGGGTAAATCGCCAACCTGAAATCCGAGGCTGGTGAAAATGCCGGTCCCGATCATGTTCGCGATCACGATGCAGGTGGCGGTGAGTAGTGAAATGCGATGTGGCTTGCTCACAATGGACGGTCATTTTGCGCCGAAACCTTTTAGTAAAGGAAGAG
>Ga0193722_1000318_pt1 | contig 10527 bp, 10 predicted proteins | sample H2m1metaG_FD_143044 | JGI IMG/M metagenome (GOLD analysis project Ga0193722, IMG submission 143044) | Soil microbial communities from a riparian zone of the East river system, Colorado, United States - H2m1 | ecosystem: Environmental > Terrestrial > Soil > Riparian zone | place: USA: East River...
CCTACAAAGGCGCTGCAAACATCCGTGCCGCCACTCATGGAGGCCAGCCAGAGATCTTCCTTTACTTCCTTGTACACCCAGTCAAATCCTTCCGGAGGCAAGGTGCTTCCCGTTGAGCCGATGGACCGGAGCGACGATAGCTGGAAATCCATTCCCGGATGTGTTCCTGCTTTCATATTGGACAAAATAAATCCGGCACTGGTGCCGAAGTGGTGAATACCGGCTTCTTCGGCAACGCTCCAGAGTACCCGGAGGTCCGGATATGCGGGACTGCCATCATACAGCACCATCGTAGCTCCGCAAAGCAAACTGCTCTGCATAAAATTCCACATCATCCATCCTGTCGTGGTATACCAAAAGAATCGTTCCCCTGGTTTTACGTTATTATGAAAGGTGAGGTACTTGAGATGCTCTAATAAGATACCACCGTGTGAATGGGTGATTGCTTTGGGTAATCCTGTGGTGCCCGAGGAGTACAGCACCCACATCGGATGTGCAAACGGCACCCGCTTAAAGCTCAATACCGCCTCCTGGTCTGCGGTCGCCTTCGACCAGGGAACGAAGGGGCCTGATGGAAAAGCCTCGGTGTTCGCCGGCCCCTGAACCAGGATTAGCTGTTTCAACCCGGGTAAAGATTTAACGATATCGTGAATCACTTCCGTCTTGTCGAACGATTTCCCACCGTAGGAATAGTGAACGGAGGCGATCAGGATCTTAGGACGGGTTTGAGCAAACCGATCAATTACGGATTGTGCTCCGAAATCAGGTGAACAACTTGACCAAATCGCGCCAATGGAATTCGTTGCCAGGAAGGCGATGGTGGCTTCCGGAATGCAAGGCAGATAAGCCGCGACGCAATCTCCTTCCTGAATCCCGGATTGTAAAAGAAACTGCTGAAGGGCGGCTACCTTTCCCTTTAATTCGCTCCAGCTTATTTTCCGGAGGGGTTCGGTCTCGGACTTGAAAATAATCGCCGGGACCGATTCCTCGTATTTTTGAAATACATGCTCCGCGTAATTCAGACGCGTACCTTCAAACCATTGGAAATGAGGCATGGTTGTGCCGGTGAGAACGCGCTGATAATTCCCCTCATAGGTGATGTTAAAATATTCCCAAAGTGATTCCCAAAACGCTTCTGCGTTTTGAGTCGACCACAACCAAAGATCCTGGTAGCCTTGGAAGTCCAATCTCTTTTCCTTTTTCAGCCATCGCACATAATGGCGGAGGTTTGAATCCTCTTCCATTTCCTTTGAAGGAGACCACAACAGGCGGGGAGGGGTAATCATTTTGTATCCTGAAGAACCTGCAAACTGGCTAGTTGATCCTCCTGCAGTTGCCGTTTCAACGACTCGAGGTCATTGAACTTGATATCGCCGCGCAGGAACTTGATAAAACTTACTTTTAGATTCTGTCCGTAGATATCCTGTGCAAAATCGAAGATGTTGACTTCAATGGATTGAGCTGATCCATTCACTGTTGGACGGTTGCCGATGTAGAGCATTCCCCCATAAGTCTTCCCTTCATGTTCAATGCGTGCGGCATAAATTCCTTCCGCGGGAATGAGTTTATAATGGGAGTCTACATCAATGTTGGCGGTAGGGAAGCCAAGCGTGCGGCCCAATTGATCACCCTTGATCACCCGGCCGGAAAGGGAATAGGGCCGGCCCAAAAAATGAGCAGCCGTTTCTACATCGCCTTTCTCCAACGCATGCCGGATCTTGGAGGAACTTACGGCTACATGATCGACGTCCTGCCGCGGAATTTCTTCCACCTCAAACCCATACCCCGGACTGTTTCGTTTTAATTCCTCGAAACTGCCCTCCCTGTTTTTCCCGAAGCGATGATCGTAACCAATTACCAGTTTTCGGGTGCCAATGATCCGGACCAGGATGTTAGAAATAAATTCGGCCGACGAAATTTGTGAAAATTCTTTCGTGAAGGGGATTCGCAACAGATGCTGGATGCCCTGCTCCTTGAGTAATTCCGCCTTTTCCTCGAACGTATTAAGCAACTTGAGTGAACGGTCTTCGGGCTGCAGCACTAACCGGGGATGCGGCCATAGCGTAATGACTACGGTTTCGCCATTGCATTTCCCCGCGATCTCTTTTAGACGACTCAGGATCTTTTGATGCCCTACATGGACGCCATCAAATGTGCCGCTGGTCACCACCGCGCAATCCAAACTCGAGAAATCATCAATGCTGTAATAGATTTTCATGACACCTGATCGATGGTCAATGCATTTTCCAGTTTGAAATCTCCGATTCGAGTCCGGCAGAGTTCGGCCAGATAGGCGCCTACTCCCAATGCATTTCCAAAATCGCGGGCCAAACTTCGGATATACGTTCCTTTTGAGCAAACGACACGAAAACTCACGCATGGCTTTTCCACTTGCGTGATTTCAAATGCCTTGATCTCCACTTCACGCGGTTTTAATTCCTGTTCCATTCCTTTCCTTGCCAATTCATAGGCGCGCTTGCCATCAATTTTGATAGCAGAATGAAGCGGCGGTGTCTGTTGGATTAACCCAATGAATTGCCGGGCCGCGGTCCTCATCTGATCCACGGTAATGTGCTGTATATCCCGGGGTTCTCCGGGCGCGGTCTCAAGGTCAAACGAGGGCGTTGTTTGCCCGATCACAAATTTTCCAATGTATTCTTTTTCCTGGGCTTGAAACCCGTCGATTTGTTTGGTCATTTTGCCGGTGCAGATAATCAATAAGCCGGTCGCCAGCGGATCCAGGGTCCCCGCGTGGCCAATCTTTTTGATCTTTAGGCGGTAGCGAAGTTTATTGACAACATCAAAAGACGTCCACTCCAGCGGTTTGTTGATCAGGAGCATCCTGTCTTGCGTTTCCATTTACACGATCGATAGGTCTACGCCGAAATAGTACAACAGCAGAATGAGGACGCCCAGTGCAATGCGGTAGTAGCCAAACGCCTTAAAGCCGTGAAGGGTGAGAAAGCGGATGAAGGAGCGGATGGCGAGGATGGCCACAACGAATGCTACACCATTTCCAATGGCGAGGAGGGTGATTTCATGTGCACCAAATTCGCTTCCCGACTTGTAGAATTTGAACAACTTGTATCCCGTCGCAGCAAACATCGTGGGGACGGCAAGAAAGAAAGAGAATTCGGCCGCTGCCTTCTTTGTCAGCTTCTGAGTCAGTCCCCCGATAATGGTAGCGGCAGACCGAGAGACTCCGGGTGCCATAGCAAGCGTTTGAAACAAGCCTATCCTAAAAGCGGAAGGATAGGAAACGTCAGTCGTTCCCGATCCTTCGTTTGATTGGAATAGCCTATCGATGAATAAAAAGACGAGGCCGCCCAGGATCAGCAAAATGGCAACGACCTCTACGCGCTCCAGCAAAAGATCGATGTAGTCATTCAACAGGAAGCCAAGAACAGCTGCCGGAAGAAAGGCCGTGAAGAGTTTCAGATAAAAATGAAAGGATGCGGAAGCGGATCCGGGCTGCGGCAGGAATCGCTTCCAATACAAAACCATGACGGAAAGAATGGCACCGAGTTGGATCGCCACGGTAAACGTTTTGGTAAAGGGATCAGCCGCAATCCCCATAACGGACGAAGCGATGATCATGTGACCCGTAGAAGAAACCGGCAAAAACTCAGTCAACCCTTCTATGATCGCCAGCACCACGGATTCCAGAGCGGACATGATGGGTTACTGTTTTTCCTGTGGGGTATGGAGGATGGCAAAAATCTCGGTGATAAATCCCGCCATAACCACAATCGGCCCCAGGGTAAGGCCCAGCCAGCCAAATTGTTCCTTGTCGATGGCCATCAGCGTAAACCCGGTAGCGACGACCAGTAAGCCGGCGACCATCAATTGATAATTCTTTTTTCCAAAGGGTAGCTTATTCATATTAATACAATTCATCTAATGAAAGTTTCAAATATTTCCTTACCGCGCGATAGGTACTGGTTGTCCCTACAAAAATACCGATGATTAAAAGGCATCCCAGCAGGAGCGCAATCCGGTCGGTGTTTTGAATCAGGGTTAAATCCTCGATGCGTTTATTGGCAAATGAAATCAGTGCAATCAACAAGCCCGATGCAATCACGCCGGCCAGGAATCCATGTAAGGAGGCCCGGAACAAAAAGGGTCGTTGAATGAACCATCGTTTGGCGCCTACCAATTGCATGCTGCGAATAAGAAAACGCTGAGAGAATAAGGCGAGTCGCAAGGTACTACTGATGAGCAATACCACCGTGAGCAGGAGTACCGCTGCCATGCCAAGCAAAATCAGCCCGATCCGGGTCACATTTTTATTGATGGAGTCAATGAGATTTTCAATATAGTACACCTGAAAAACACCGTTGATTTGCTCTACTTCGGTCTTGATTTTTGCCATGCTCTTTTTATCATGGTAGGCCGGATCGACACTGACCAGAAAAGCATCACGAAGGGGATTTTCTCCCAGGAAATGTTGAAAGTCTTCTCCGGTCTCCCGGATGAACTGTTTGGCTGCCTCCTCCCTGGAAATGAACTGGATGGAGCTGCCCCCCGGCTTTCTGGGCAGGAAATAGCGGGAGGAGAGGTTCTTCTCAATCTGCAGGCGCTGGGTTTCGGAGATTTTGTTTTTGAGGTAGACCTGGATTTTTACATTGTCGCGCACGACGCGTTCCAACTCTTTTGAATAAATAACAAGCAGGCCAAAAACACCAATTACAAATAGCGCCAGGGTAATGCTCAGCACGACACTGAGGTAAGGATAGCTGCCTAGTTTCTTTTTACTTACTTTGAATTTTGGGGCCACGGTATTCATACGGCCCAAAGATAAGGAAATTTTAAACCGCGGAGACGCAGGGGCGCAAAGCACGCGCAGAGGCAAAGGATATTTTGGATTGCATATTCAAAAACATCAAATTATTATTAAAACGACAAACCAAATTGCATTTCCTCTGCGCCTTCTTTGCGCCTCCGCGTCTCCGCGGTGAAAAATCTCGTGGTACTATCTTCCCCTGTACTCTTTCAACTTCCGTAGTAAGGCCGAATCCCGGATGGGCTGGAGTCCAACGATCTTTTTTTGGCTCTCGTCCAGAAGATAATAGGTCTCTTTGTAGAAAAGGAAAACAGCGTGTTGGTCTCCATGGATCTCCAGGATCTCATACAAGCTCTTGTCAAAAGGTCCATACAGGACCAGCTTGCCACCATCAAAGTGATAATGGAAATCGTATTTCTTGCTGGTTGTATTGGTCTCGACAGCAATGTGCGATGCGGTTAGGCTTGACTTCTCGCTTTTAGTGGCATCCACTTCTTTCGGTGAATTATCAACCAGTTCATCGGAGGGATCCACTACTTGAATCTTCGATTGAGGAGTTACCACCGGTTTTGAAGAGGCCTTTTTCTTCGACGATTTCACCTTTGCTTTGCGCGAGTCAACGGCGAGCGGAAGTCCGGTTGCAGGTTGGGTTTGCTGAACAGGAGCGACCTCTGTGGCTTTTTCTGTTGAGGCCGGAGGGTCAGTTTGATTTTTGGAAATAACGGCGGACTCTCCGGCTGGAGATCCCGTTGGCGTTAGGTAAAAGTAAAGCGAGGTAGCGACGATCCCGACCGCCACAACGCCGGCTGCTATCTTACCGGCCATGGGTCCGGATGAAAATCCGCCACCCACCGGCACATTATTCAGCATCGCTTTCAGTTCGGCAGCGCGGGCTTTCTTCACGCCCGCCACGATATGTTTTTGTAAGGCCACATCGGCTTTCAGGGCAGGGTCGGAACCCAATCGTTGTTCAAACGATACCCTTTCCTGCTCCCCAAGCCGGTTGGTGAGATAATCATCGATCAATTCAAAATTGCTCATTCCATTAATCCAAAAAATCCTGCTCAGAATACTGAGCTTTGACTAATTCATCCAACTTTTGTTTGCATTTATATTTCTTTGTTTTGGCGGTGTCGGTGTTGGCAAACCCAAGTTTGTCTGCAATTTCCTGCATCGACATCTCGTCAAAGTAATAATACATCAACACCTTCCGGCACGTTTCACCCAACTGCTCCAGGCACTTGCCAATGATCTTTTGGCGTTCCGGACCGTCCATATCAAGAGATTCTGCCGAATCCTTCTCCTCATTGGACAACCTCTTTTTCCTGTCCAGCTCCTTTCTCCACAGATTCTGGCAAACACTGTAGATGTACGTGCTGATCTTAGAGGTCATGACCAGGTTTCCTGACCTGGCCTTCTGCCAAAAAACCACCAGGGCATCCTGGTAAACATCCATGGCCTCCTCTTCGGTTCCACTATTGGTGACGACCAACTTGGTCATCATCCTGAAATACTTCTTGTAAATGAACTCTAAAGCCTTTTCGTCACCCTTTTGGATTCGTTCGAAAATCTCCTTTTCGTCCATCTGTGCACCCGACCTGAATACTCGTAACGCCACTTTTGGTAACCTTTTGTGAATGAATGGGAAGGCAATATGCCGGCTAAAGATCGGTATTTTCCGATAATCTGTCGGTAGAGCCCGGTGGATTGTTTAATTCTTGGTTCCAAGCGTCAGCATTGGAGTCTGGTGGATTGCTATTGTTGTACCTCAAAGAACAGCTATGCTCTCCCCAGCAAGCGCCCGAACCATCTTGAGTAGCTGGTGAAGCATAAACGCCGATTTGCGCAGAAAAATGGTAAGGAACAATGATAATAATCAGCAAAATCACAGGTGATTAGTTCTTGGCGCTTTGGCAGGTCTTAGCGCTTGGCCCGCGACTTCTTGGTGGTTTTTACATTTTTAGATTATCGTATCATGTCTCCCGCGGTAGTTCTTTCAATAACCGGCTTATGGATTTTCGCCTGGCCGTGGTCCTTATGAGCGATGTGAGGGGCAATAATCAATGCTACAATGGAAGTGAGTTTGATCAGGATGTTCATCGACGGTCCCGATGTATCTTTGAAAGGATCACCGACGGTGTCGCCGGTAACCGAAGCCTTGTGCGGTTCTGATTTCTTGTAGTACACCTGCCCATTGATCTCAACTCCTTTTTCAAATGATTTCTTTGCATTGTCCCATGCACCGCCGGCGTTGGACTGAAACATTCCCATAAGAACGCCCGAGACGGTTACTCCGGCCAGGAGACCTCCCAGAACTTCCGGACCAAACGTGAAGCCTACGATGACAGGGGAGAGGAGTGCAATGGCGCCCGGTGCTATCATCTCACGGATCGAAGCCTTGGTTGAAATGGCAACACATTTTTCGTACTCGGGTTTGGCTTTGTATTCCATGATGCCCGGTATATCCCTGAACTGACGTCTCACCTCATTCACCATGTCCATGGCAGCCCGACCTACAGCAGCAATCGCCAGGGACGAAAACAGGAAAGGGATCATGCCCCCTACGAACAAGCCTGCCAGTACGGGTGCTTTATAAATATCGATCGAGGAGATCCCCGCTACACCAACGAAGGCGGCAAACAGCGCCAGGGAGGTCAACGCTGCCGAGGCGATAGCAAATCCTTTTCCAGTAGCCGCTGTCGTATTGCCGACGGCGTCCAGATTGTCAGTGCGTCCCCGGACTTCTTCGGGTAAGTGACTCATCTCGGCAATACCACCTGCATTGTCAGCAATGGGCCCGAAGGCATCGATGGCCAATTGCATCGCTGTCGTCGCCATCATTCCGGCCGCAGCAATCGCGACTCCATATAATCCGGCAAAGGAGTAGGACGAAATAATCCCGCCTGCCAAAACAAGGATCGGAAGGGTCGTGGATTCCATTCCAACGGATAGCCCGCCGATAATGTTAGTGGCGTGTCCGGTGCCGGATTGTTTTATTATAGAGAGGACCGGACGTTTGCCCATGGCCGTATAGTATTCTGTTATGAAACTCATCAAGGCACCCACGACCAGGCCAACAATGATGGCGAAGTAAACATCCAACGAAGTGAACTCTACCCCACGATGACTTAGTTTTGCCGGGAGGAGATAAATGACAGCAAAGTACGAAGCCACTGCCGTGAAAATGATGGAAGACCAATTGCCGATATTGAGCGCATTTTGAACGCTGTCTGTCTCTTTCTTGATCCTCACAAACCAGGTCCCCACGATCGAAAACATCAAACCCAATCCTGCCGTTGTCATGGGCAGGAGGATGGGTGACAATCCACCAAAGTTATCGTTGGACGCATCAATCTCCTGGCCGAGTACCATCGTCGCCAAAATGGTTGCTACGTAGGAGCCGAACAAGTCTGCACCCATACCAGCCACATCGCCCACATTATCACCTACGTTATCGGCAATGGTAGCAGGATTGCGTACATCATCTTCCGGAATTCCAGCTTCTACTTTACCCACCAGGTCAGCACCGACGTCGGCGGCCTTAGTATAAATGCCTCCGCCTACCCGGGCGAATAAAGCGATGGATTCAGCACCAAGAGAAAAACCTGCCAGTACTTCAATAGCCCGTTTCATTTCAGGGCCATTGATAGCGGCTCCTGCGGGAACAAATATCTGATAGAGTACGATAAACAGTCCGCCCAATCCCAAAATAGCAAGACCAGCCACGCCGATTCCCATCACGGAGCCACCGGTGAAAGAGACTTGCAATGCCTTTGCCAGGCTTGTTCGCGCAGCCTGGGTAGTCCTCACGTTTGCTTTTGTAGCGATCTTCATGCCCAGGTATCCCGCAAAAGCGGAAAGCACTGCTCCGCATAAAAATGAGAGAGCGATGATCGGGCTCGAGTCTTCTACTAATGTACCGGACCAGCCCAGCACAAGGGCAGCAAAAACAGCGAAATACGCCAGCACTTTCCACTCTGCCTTCAGGAAGGCCATGGCTCCATCGGCGATATAGCCTGATAATTCCTGCATCTTGGCCTCGCCGGGATCTTGTTTCTTTACCCATGCCGATTTGAAGGCCATGGCGATTAATCCGATAATGCCAAATGCAGGAATAACGTAGACAATACTGTTCATGATAGAGGTCGGTAGTTCTTTAGCTCATTGACTAGTCAAAAAAACCATCTCAAGCCGGATGGTTTTATAAAAGTCTGGCAAAGATAGAAGAAGGCTTACTATTTCAAAAAAAGTGCGAAAAATGACTTCTTACGCTGTGAAAAGCTGCCTCAAAGCCTGCCAGAGTCTGGTCCGGGAAGCCTCGTTAGGGATCAGGTCCGCAAGGCTTTCGGAAAGCACCATTTTTGTGCTATCGGCCTGAATAACTTCATAGGTACTTAGCCCTTTGATCGCCGGCCCGAAGTAGATCAGGGTTTCTGGTTTTTCTTTCCAGGTGCTTAAGTCCAGGGAAATGACCGATACGATGGCGAAGGCAGCCAGGCTAAGCTTCGGATGGATTCGTTGACGGAGGGCCTCCGTGATTTTTGACAGTTGCTCCTTTTCTTCGTCCTTCAGATCGGTCCAGAGTTGTGTGATGACGATCGTTGTCTTGGCTGGGATCCTATACAGATCTTCGGTGTAAACACTTTCAAGATAGTCGTTCTCCATAATTAATTACTTGTCTCCGATATCGAAGATGGATTTCAGTTCTTTCGCTTCATGCGGTTTCATCCTTCCGGAAAGGATCAGCCGGAGTTGCCGTCTTCGGAGCGCACCCTCAAAGAGCGCTTTTTCTTCTTCCGTTTCCGGCTCCACTTCCGGAACCTCAATCGGCTGACCGTCCTTGTCAACCGCCACGAACGTAAAATAGGCGCTGTTGCTGGAAACTTTTTTGTTGGCGGGAATATCCTCTGCTTCAACATCGATCCGTACTTCCATGGAAGAGTTAAAGGAGCGTGTGACCTTTGCATTCAACGTGACTACGTTGCCAAGTTGGATACCGATCCGGAATGAAATATTGTCTACCGAGGCGGTGACAACGGTACTATTGGAATGCTTTTGTCCGGCAATAGCGGATACCACATCCATCCAATGCATCAGCCGTCCACCCATGAGGTTATTGAGCGTGTTGGTGTCGTTGGGCAATACCAGTTCGGTCATGCTCACGGCCGACTCTCTGGGAAATTTCTTTTTGCGATTCATGGTTTGAATAAAGGGTAGTTTTGCCACTAAGACACGAAGACACGAAGTTTTTTGATCTTTTGCTACACGAGATGCCTCTAAATTCTCTTCGGGTCTACATGCCTCATTAGCAAACCTAGGAGGCACCAAGTTCTTTGACTTCGTTTATCTACGCTACACGAAATCCAAGAATTTGTTCGTTTTGGGCTGCACCCCATCGATCGTACGGTGCCCAGTAAGAAAATTCTTCGTGTCTTTGTGCCTTAGTGGCAAAATAGGAGGGCATTTCCACAAAAATCATGAATTTTCTTTGCAATCCGCGGGGACAAGTGATTAATTGCACAAATTAAGTCATGAGCGCTTCCTCGACTATATCAAATTCAGTCCTCGCTTCCTCTGGGAGAGTTACTCCTTTGACTATTATTATCTCGATTACCACCACGATTACGGGGTAGCGCCCAATACGAGTTTTCACCCAGTCCCATACTATTTTTTTTATTCGAAGCCCAAACCGGGTTATGATTCTCCCAAGCGTTAAGAGTATTTTTTGCTACGAAGACTCGAAG
>Ga0193722_1000319_pt1 | contig 10511 bp, 7 predicted proteins | sample H2m1metaG_FD_143044 | JGI IMG/M metagenome (GOLD analysis project Ga0193722, IMG submission 143044) | Soil microbial communities from a riparian zone of the East river system, Colorado, United States - H2m1 | ecosystem: Environmental > Terrestrial > Soil > Riparian zone | place: USA: East River...
TCTGGTCAACCAAATTATTTTTAGCAGTCGCTTTAGGAATGATCGCTGTCGTCATTGCTGCATCGGGTGCCAATGGACTCATTGCATCGAGTAGCGCCTTGCGATCCATTCCCTCAAAGGGTATTGTAACACGGGGACAGCATGGACTGGGCCTGCGCAAATTCCTAGTAGCAAGTCAGCTCGCTTTTTCCATCATCATGATCGGCCTTATCACCGTCATTCTCCAGCAATTTCAATTTGTCAAGGATGCGGATATGGGTTTTGAATCTTCACACGTGCTCGTGATCAAGCGGGCTGGATCTTCCGAAACAAATCAAGCCCTTGAAAACTCCATCCGAAGTCTACCAGGAGTAAAACAAGTAGCTGGCACTTCGTTCTATCCGGAAGGGGGTGTAGAAACCAAGGACATGTTCGACGTAGAAACAGCCACCGGGCGCAAAACGTTATTGTGGAATTTCATCATGGGCGAAAGGGGTATCCTGACCTATTAGGTATGCGGCTGGTGAAAGGACGGCTTTTTGGCAAGGAAGAAGATTCGGAGAACAAGCGGTCCTTTCTGATCAATGAGGCCGCCGCCAAATTATTGGGTTGGTCGGATCCGATTGGTAAAACCATCCATTTCCCGGTAACCGATGATGGTACCGGTGGTGAGATTGTCGGTGTGGTCAACGATTTTCATTTTGAATCGCTGCATTCGACCATTGAACCCCTCGTGATCGTCTTCACCCCTGGAAAATGGGGAATCAATTTCATCTATGTTAAATCGGATCCCTTGCGATCTGCCGGACTCATGGGAGACATCCAAAAAGAATTCAAGAAAGTTAACCCTGACGCACCGTTTGAGGGAAGTTATCTACAGACTCGCTATCAAAGTCTGTACAAAAATGATTACGAACTCAAAGATGTTTTTTACAAAGGTCTGATCCTATCGGTTGTAGTTTCCGCGCTGGGAATCTTCAGCATCTCCGCCCTCGTATTATCGTTACGGAATAAGGAAATGGGAATTCGAAAAGTGGTAGGCGCTGAAAATGTACACTTGTTTCTCCTCCACCTAAAACCCTTTGCTGCTTTCTTCCTAATGGCAGTCGGAATCGGTTTGCCTTTTGTGATGTACCTATCGCAGAAATGGTTGAATAATTTCGCCTATCACATTACACTTTCGTGGCTTTCATTCATTTTACCAGCAGCCTGCACATTGCTGATCATTCTCGTGGCAACGGGATATCATGCCGTACGATGTACGTTGGTGAATCCGGTGGACATCTTAAAGGAGGAGTGATCAATAAGGTCCAATCCAATCTAAAAAGTGATTTTCTCACTCGAAAAAAAATTATCTTTCCTTCTATGGAACTATCAGCCAACGAAAAGAAACTACTCCGACACTACTTCGTGAATCGCCCGATTCGCAGGGCGTACATCTTTGGCTCGTACGCACGCAAGACCGCCGTGCGCAAAAAAAGCGACCTCGACATTTTGGTGGAACTGGACTACAGCCAGGCTATCGGGATGAAGTTTTTTGGCTACCAATTGGAACTTGAGAGCTCCTTAACAAAAAGGTTGACGTGGTCAGCGCCGCGGGACTTTCCAAACACGTGAAGTCTTTCGTGGACCAAGACAAGGCAAAAGAAAACAAATGATTGTCAATATTATTAACGACTCCATTATACATTTAAGTTAAAAATATACAAAACAAAATTATGAAAGTATTAATTACCGGTAGCAGTGGCCATTTAGGAGAGGCATTGACTCGTACACTCAATGAAATGGATTATGAAGTAGTAGGTATTGATATTCTTCAATCCATATTTACAAGCAAAGTCGGTTCAATAGCAGATCGCATGTTTGTCCGGGAATGCATGAAAGGAATAGAAATAGTCCTTCATACTGCCGCTTTGCACAAACCACATATCGTTACTCAAACCTATCAAGACTTCATTGATACCAACATAAGCGGAACCTTAAATCTTTTAGAAGAAGCTGTCTTGGCAGAAGTTAAAACATTTGTTTTTACCAGCACAACTAGTACATACGGAGATGCATTAACGCCACCGGAGGGTTGCCCAGCAACTTGGATCACCGAAAAGATTGCTCCGCTACCTAAAAATATTTATGGTGTAACAAAAATAGCAGCGGAAGATCTTTGCAAACTTTTCTACCGCAATAAAGGGCTTGCCTGCATCGTTCTCAGAACTTCAAGATTTTTTCCTGAAGAAGATGATCAAAAAAGCCTTAGGCAAGATTATCGAGATGATAATCTAAAAGCTAATGAATTTCTTTATCGCCGAGTAGCTATTGAGGACGTGGTAAATGCACATCTCCTTGCCATTGAAAAAGCTAGTTCAATCGGATTCGGTCGTTATATCATTAGTGCAACTACACCTTTTACGAATGATCACTTAGTAAATTTGAATATAAACGCTCCTGCGGTTGTCAAACAATTATTTCCTTACTATGAAGACGAATATGCGAAACGGGGATGGAAAATGTTTCCAAAAATTGAAAGGGTATATGTTAATGAATTGGCCAGAAAAGAACTCGGTTGGCATCCTAAATATGATTTTAGCTATGTTCTTGATTGCTTAAAGATGGGTGATGATGTAAGGGGTCCGTTGGCTAGGACAATAGGGATAAAAGGTTACCATAAGCTTAAATTCAAAAAAGGACCTTATCCTGTATAATCTGAAAGTTAGCAAAGCCGTGATTTAGCTATTCAACGCGAAAAAGAGTGATCACGTAGCTCGGAATTTCCACTATGAGCCCACGGTCTGCCTCGCCACAGGCAAAAGATACTCAGCCGGAGGAATGATGCTGTACGACGAACAGGCCTGCCTGATGGTATATTATATTTTCAATTCCGGTGCAACCTTTAATCATTTTGCAGGTATCTTAGGGATGACAGAATCCACAACATGAAAAATCCTGCCTATCTCCTCGCGCGTTATTGCTTTCTGCTAATTTGTGCTTTTACCATATCAAACGGGTTGGCACACAACGGAAGCGTCGCGCTGGCATACCCGGTAAGAAACATCACGATAGACGGCGACCTTGCCGATTGGCTCGGCATCAAACGATATCCAATTGCCCTCACACCCTCCGACGTAAAGCCGCATAACAACAGCGACTTTTCGGGATATTTTATGATCGGTTATAACCTTGGGGACCACTCATTGTACTTGGGCATAGAGGTTACTGATGATGATTATAGGAGTGATACCTCCAAGTCAGTATCCTGGAACACGCAGGATGCCCTCGCGATTTACCTTGATGCGCGACATTTAACGGGTGGCTCCGGAGTTGCAGCGTATCACTACTCCGAAACCTATAAACATATCGATTCCAATAAATGGGACGTCGCTGCCGGAGTTGCCAGCTGGGAACATGCGGAGGTAAATATGAAACGGTACGGCTCTAAAGTAGTCTACGAATGGAAAATTTCAATGGGCGAATACCTCAAACCGGGAGGTGTCATCGGATTCGATCTGTTTGCGTTCGATAAAGACAACAATGACTTTGGCTGGACCGGCTGGGGCGCCGGGGACCGCAAATATCAAAATTCAAACGCATTGGGGGATGTCATTTTGATGAGTGAAAAAGAGGGAGCCGGCACGCTCAACGGAATAGTAAAATTAACCAACTCCAATCAATCGAAAATGCCTGTTCGTCTGAAAATTACCAATTCCCGAAATCAACAAACATCGATCATAGCCTCTGCCGATTCCCTGGGAAACTATTCTGTGCCTTTGCCCGCCGGAAAATACAACATCGCGCTGGCAGATCATTATATGCCAGATGGTAATAAAGTGTATGTGATCTCAGGAGCTTCCACTGCCGACGTTGATGTCAAGACGAACAATAAGGTCACTGCACCGGTGATCAACGCCAGGATGGAAGAGGTGCCCGATTTGATTCCGGCGAAAGGCCTGTTGCAGACCTTTGGCAGCGGGTCGGCAGGCGAGATCGATAAGTTTGTGGAGACCTATCGGATGTACTATCAGATTCCCGGCGTCTCACTGGCCTTGATCAAAGACGGTCAAGTGGTTTATCACAACGTATATGGTGTCACGAACAGTTTTACCAACGTCCCCGTGAATGACAGTACCCTCTTCGAAGCAGCTTCCATTACCAAACCGGTTTTCTCCTACGCCGTTCAACGACTCGCGGAGCGCGGTGTGATTGATCTGGACAAACCGCTATATGAATACCTTCCATTCAAAGACATTGAGTATGATGATCGGTACAAGCTGATCACCGGCAGACACGTGCTAACGCATCGCACAGGATTCCCCAACTGGCGTGACGGAAAACTTGTCATCAATTTCACACCCGGAACACAATACAGTTATTCGGGAGAGGGAATGCAATATCTACAAGCCGTCGTCGAAAAAATAACCGGAAAAGGAATTGAGCAAGTGTTAAAAGAAGAAGTGCTCGACCCCCTGGCGATGCACCACACATTCTTCTCGAAGAACGAACGCCTGATGAGGCTGGTGGCTACGGGCCATTTCGACAACGTTCCATCTTCTGACGATCCGCCTGATAGCCCTGGTATGGCCTTCAGCATGCACACCGAAGCACTCGAATTCAGCAAGTTTATCATTCAATTGTTGGAGCAAAAGGGTCTGTCGCCGGTCACCTACGCCAATATGCTGAGCGAACGCTCACCTTATACTTATAAGGACGACGAAGAAAAACCAAAATACAAAGCCTATATGGGCGAAAGTCTGGATGTTAGCGATTCACCTTTCGGTCAGTCCTTCGGCCATGGCGGGAACAACGGTGATTTCAGATGTGATTTCCGGGTCTATAAAGATAGTAAAATGGGCTATGTGGTATTTACTAATTCAAGTACCGCTTATCCCTTCATTGCAAAAATGAAATCGTTTTTTGTTGAGGGAAAAGAATAACAGACTTGCCTGCCGTAAAAACTCAGCGGAAAATGCTCCGGTTATTTTGCCACGACCATCCCCGGGCCAACATTTCCGTCACTTCGTATCACTTTAAACATATACAACCCTTCGCGCGCGCTGCCGCCTGGAAGTCATACGGAAAGATAGTGCAGAAAAAAGTAAGCACGGACATGAGAATGCTCAAGAACAAGCTTTCCATACAGCCAAAAAGTTCTCCAAAACTAAAGTCAAAGACATCGCTATCAAACTAAAAGTCTTAAAACCTGTACCTAACGGCTTTTTTGTTCTCCAAGGCATTTATTTGTTGCAATTTCGAACGCATCTTGTTCGTATTCGGACGTGACGACTCACTTCACCTATTGAATATGCCGATCAGCGGCTCTCATTTATTTGGCACAATTCTTATTCCTACAAATAGGAAAATAGTATAAGCATGAAAAAATACCAACTGGGCGAGTTTGAAGAGATCGTTATTCTAACCATTGGCGTGTTGTACAAAGAAGCCTATGGAGTAGCTATCAAGAACGAAATCGAGACAAGACTCTCGCGACAAGTTAGCATGGGAGCGATGCACAGTGCTTTGGTTAGGTTGGAGGATAAAGGGTACGTCAAATCCCTTACTGGTGAAGGAACGGAAGATAGAATGGGACGGCCAAGGCGATATTTTCAAATCACGGCCCTGGGAAAAAAAGCAATAGAGTACTCCAAAAACACCCGGAATGAACTATGGAGGGCTATTCCTAAAGTAGCGTTGGATTTGAAGACAATCGGATAAACGTCCATGGAAAATCGACATAATCAATTTTTACTCCTATGAATAAATTCGTTTTCAAACTCCTCCTGATTTTTCTCTGTCATCCTGCAATAGCTCAGAATCGCATTTTCATTCCTGATCTATCAAAAGTAAAAGACACTACCAAATGGGTGATCATTGACAGAGACGTCAGCTATGATGGTATATTAAATTTTAAGCCGAAAGCGGGGGAAGAACCTGTTTGGTTAAAGCATTATTCCTTTAGCAACGGGCTGATCGATGTGGATATTAAAGGAGAGAATCTGCAAGGGCAAAGTTTTGTGGGCATTGCCTTTCATATCATTGATACTAAAACGTATGATGCCATATATTTCAGGCCTTTTAATTTTCTGAACCCGACACGCAACACACATTCCGTACAATACATTTCCCAACCTGGCAATCCGTGGCAAAAACTGCGCGAGCAGTTTCCGGATAAGTACGAAAGCAAAATTTTAATTCCACCCGATCCTGACAGTTGGTTCCACGTCTCTATCGAGATAAACTATCCGAAAGTAAGCGTATATGTAAATAACGAAACGACTGCGAGTTTGATTGTGGAACAATTGAGCACTCAAAAAGAAGGCTCGGTGGGTGTTTGGGTAGGTTACATGTCAGGTGGACAATTTAAGAATTTGAAAATCACATCGAAATAAAATCGGAATGAAAGAGTTGACAACCGTCACCTTTACTACAAGTATAAGTGCATGAAGCTACAACCAACGCCACCCAATCTCTTTTTGAAATTCTTCCGCTGGTACTGCCACCCGAAACTGGTAAATCACATTGAAGGAGATTTGTTCGAGGACTATGGTGTGCGAATAAAAAAATCAGGAAAAAGAAAAGCGGATATAGGATTTATAATTGATGTGCTGCTGCTATTCAGGCCGGGCATCATCAGGCCAACAGAAGGATATAAAAATTTAAACAACTACGGTATGTATAAAAGTTATTTAAAAATTGGTTGGAGAAATATTTTACGGAACAAAGGATTCTCCTTTATTAACATCGGGGGATTAGCAGTTGGAATGGCTTGTTTTGCAATCATTGTCCTTTATGCTGAATATGAACTGAGCTATGATCGCTTTCATCGAAATCCTGATGACATTTACCGCGTGGTAAAAGACTTCATAAACGACGATGGCTCTAAAATCCCGGATGCCACCACGCCTCCTGCATTGGCACCAGCGCTTCGTGAAGAGCTCTCTGAAGTGGAGCAAGCCACTCGGTTTTTTCCAAATCGTGGACGACTTTATTTACTTCAATTTGAGGAAAAGAGTTTTTATGAAACCGAAGTCATTCGTGTTGATAATTATTTTTTTGATGTATTCGATTTTCCTTTTATCCTGGGTAGTCGGGAGACCGCTCTAAAGGACATTCACTCCATTGTATTGACGGAAACAGCAGCAAAGAAATATTTTGGCAATGAAGATCCGATCAACAAAGTAATTCGGATAAATATTAACAATGGCACTGACTTCACAGTGACTGGAATTCTAAAAGATGTTCCCCGGAATTCTCATTTTAATTTTGATTTACTTATTCCCTTTGAGAGTAGAAGGAATCCCGATGAGAATTGGGACTGGAATAGCTTTTATACATACGCGCGTCTAGTATCCCTGGCAGACCCGGTTGCCTTCGAATCACATGTAAAAGATCTTGTAAAAAAGTATAAACCCAACATCACGGATCAATATTATTTGCAACCCTTAGTTGATATTCACTTGAAGTCCAGGCTGAAATGGGAGTTGTCCACAAACGGGGATTTACTAAATGTAAAGATCATGATGATAATCGGTTTGTTTGTGATCCTGGTTGCCTCAACAAACTATGTAAATCTGGTTACATCTCAATCTGGTAAACGTGCCAGAGAAATAGGGGTACGAAAAGTGGCTGGTGCAAGTAAAGTTGTTTTAAGGTCGCAATTCCTTGTTGAATCTGTCCTTACCTCGCTAACGGCTTTTGCGCTTTCCGTTGTCCTGGTGTTATGCGTGTTACCGCTATTAAGTCCTGTGCTAGGGTACGATCTCTCGGTATTTCTCCCTACTAGCTACTACTTCAAGCTCATGATGCCTTGCGTTGTATTATTGATTGGTGTGTTGGCCGGTATTTTCCCTGCGCTTTACATGTCAGGGTTACAGCCCCTGCGGGTTTTAAAAGGTGCATTTTTAAGTTCGGGAAGTGGCGTACGGGTAAGACAAGGGTTGGTAGTATTTCAGTTTGTCATTTCCAGTGGTTTGATTGTCGGAACGTTAGTGATCATTCAACAACTGGATTTCCTGAAACAAAAACAGCTTGGCTTTGACAAAGAAAATATTCTACTCCTTCCGAATGTTCGTGGTGGAATTGGTGGACCAACGACAGATCCGGCCCTTATGATAAATGAATTGAAAAAGATTCCTAACATAACGCACATTGCCCGTGCTGATGGGGTTCTGGGTGCAAACAATTCAGTGAATGGAATAAGCAAAAAGAATAATGAATCGCACATTTCATTGAATTTTATCCGGTCAGATTATGAATTCTTACCTGCTATGCAGATCAAGCTAAAAGAAGGAAGAAATTTTTCGGAAGAATTTGGTTCGGACTCCGTGGCAATTATTCTGAACGAAACAGCAGTAGCACAACTGGGATTAAAGAAACCGTATATTGGTCAACAACTTTCTTGGGATGATGAGAGCGGATCTGCGCACTTTGTTACGCTCATTGGTATAGTCGAAGATTTTCACTTCTCCTCGCTGCGGGACGTGATAAAGCCATTTGGGTTTACCCTCGAGGTTGGAAATGGGAGCACATTCTTTCTTAAAGTTCAACCACAAAATATCAATGAGACAATTTCTGCGGTAGAACAGGCGTGGGGTAAATTTAATCCTGGAAAACCTTTTGAATTTTCCTTCCAGGACGAACAATTTGTAAACTTTCATTCTTCTGAAGCTCGCTTCAAATACCTCTTTTCCCTGTTTGCGGCCATGTCCATATTCATCACCTGTTTAGGAATGTTTGGGTTAATCGCTTATCAGGCGGAGACTAAAACAAAAGAGATCGGTGTCCGTAAAGTGCTTGGTGCATCAGTGAATAGTATTGTCCTTTTGCTTTCCAGGGACTTCATTATAATGGCCATTATCGGTTTTGCAATATCCTTTCCATTAGCCTACCACATCATGAAGGGTTGGCTAGAGGGTTTTGCATACCAAAATGAAATCGGTTGGAAAGTGTTTTTAATTTCTGCCTTCACTTTGTTATTTATTACGTTGGCAACCGTAAGTTTTCAGTCTATCAAAGCCGCGTTAGTTAACCCGGTAAAAAGCTTAAGAGCGGAGTGATAATTACCAACACGACAAATTCTCTGGATGGCAATCGCCAAAATAGTTGGGAGGATTTGACCTTTTCATTCTGATCTTAAACTATTCACCGGGTTAGCCAATGCTGCTTTGATGGATTGATAGCTGACCGTGAGCAGTGTCACCACCAACGCCAGTAAGCAGGTGATCATGAACACCCACCACGAGATCTCTGTCCTGTACACGAACCGGCTGAGCCACAACTGCATGAAGTAGGACGCCAGCGGAATGGACACAATGCAGGAAATGATCACCAGCACAACAAAATCCGTGGATAACATTCTCCACAACGTTCCCACGCTGGCGCCCATCACTTTACGGATGCCGATCTCCTTGGTTCGCCGCTCAGCCACATAGGAGGCGAGGCCCAAGAGACCAAGACAAGAAATGAAGATGGCGAGTACAGAAAAAATGCCAGCCAGCGTGCCGATACGCTCCTCTTGGCTGAATTTGATTGCATACTCATCGTCAACAAACTTATAGCTGAATAGAGCAGAAGGTACGATCGCCTTCACGACACGCTCAATGACCGGCACCGCAGTTGCTGTGCTTACGGCAGGGTCGATCCTGATGTTCAAAAGCGCTGCCGACTGACTCTTGAAGTAGAAAATTGTCGGCCTCACCGGTTCATAGGGTGATTCCATCACCAAATCCTCCACAACGCCGATAATGGTTTTTGACCATTGGGTAGCACCGTCCTCGGCGTTGATATCGATGAGGCTTTCTCCTACGGGATGTTCAAGCCCCATGTAGGTCACGGCTGCCTGATTGATGATCACCGCATCCAACGTATCCGTTGTGCGCTCTCCGGAAAAGTCCCGTCCATCCACTACCTTCCAGCCCAGTGTTTTTCCGAAGTCAGGGGTGATCTGACATATGGCGAACTCCGCGTCGAAATCCTTATCTTTTCCTTTCCAATCATACCCGCCGGTCGAATTCCAGATGGCCGTCACCGGACTCGAGGAGAACGAAACCGCGTGGACGACGCCTGAAGCGAGGAGCTCGGTGCGCAGCACATTCTGTTTGCCGCTAAACTCCTGATCATTCAGGTCGATGGAAACCAAACCGTGGCGGTTGTAGCCGACCGGACGGTTTCGCGCATACTGAACTTGTTGATAGACCACAAGCGTGCCCATGATCAGCGTGGTCGATACAGCAAATTGAACAACGACCAGGACCTTTCGTGGCCATGACGCAAATCGACCTAAGTTCGCAACGCCCTTGAGTACCTTGGCGGGACGAAATGAAGAAAGAAAAAATGCCGGGTACACACCGGCAAGCAGAGTGGTCAGAGCCAGGAACACGAATGCTACTCCCCAAAATGAGAGGGTTTCAAAAGGCAGCCCGATCTTCTTGCCAGAGACGGCATTAAAAAGATCCTTCGATAGCGCAACCAGAGCAAGAGCAATTGCAAAAGAAATAACGGTAACTACAAAGGATTCAGTAAGAAACTGCGCCACCAATTGTGTT
>Ga0193722_1000320_pt1 | contig 10498 bp, 8 predicted proteins | sample H2m1metaG_FD_143044 | JGI IMG/M metagenome (GOLD analysis project Ga0193722, IMG submission 143044) | Soil microbial communities from a riparian zone of the East river system, Colorado, United States - H2m1 | ecosystem: Environmental > Terrestrial > Soil > Riparian zone | place: USA: East River...
TCGTCGGCGACGTGCTGCGCGAGCAGTGTGGCGATGCCTTCTTCCAGCTCGTGGAGCGCGCGCGGCGCGCCGCGATCGCCGGGGCCGACGACGAGCTGCACGCGCTGCTCCGCGGCCTGCCGCCGCGCGATGCCGAGACGTTGGTCCGCGCGTTTGCCACCTACTTCGAAGTCGTCAATCTCGCCGAGCGGATTCACCGCATCCGGCGCCGCCGCGACTATCTGCGCAGCGCGAGCGATCCGCAGGAGGGCAGTCTCGCCGACATGGCCCGCCGGCTGACCGCCGCCGGCGTCACGCCGCCCCAGACCGCGACGCTACTGCAACGGCTGCGGATCGAGCCGGTCTTCACCGCGCATCCCACCGAAGCGACCCGGCGCACCTTGCTCGAAAAGGAGCAGGTGATCGGCCGGCTGCTCGTCGAGCGGCTCGATCCGTCCCGCACGCCCGATGAAGAGCGCGCCGCGTTGGCGCGGATCCGCGAGGAGGTCACCGCCACATGGCAGACCGATCCCCAGCCTTCCGCGCGGCCCACGGTGATGGACGAGCTGGAGAACGTGCTCTTCTATCTGACGGATGTCGTCTACCGCATCGTGCCGCCGTTCTACGAGGAATTCGAGCAGGCGGTGCGCAGCGCCTACGACATCGAAGTGCCTGCCGGGGGGGGGCGTGTGCTGCGCTTCGGCTCCTGGGTTGGCGGCGACATGGACGGCAATCCCAACGTCGGCGCCGAGACGCTGCGCGCCGGGCTCGCGCGCCAACGTGAGCTGGTGCTCGAGCGCTACGCCCGAGAGGCGAGGGAGCTGTCGCGCCGGCTGTCGCAATCGGGAGCCCTCACGGGTGTGAGCGACGGCGTGCGCGAGCGCATCGCGACATATGGTGCACAGTTCCCCAAGGCGCTGGCCGCGATTCCCACCCGCTATCACGACATGCCGTACCGCGTGCTGTTCGGCCTGATGGCGGCGCGCCTGGTGGCGACGCGGCGCGATGACCCGGCCGGGGCTGGCTACACTTCCGCCGCCGAGCTCGAGCATGATCTGGGCGTGGTCATCTCGAGCCTGCGCGCGTACCGCGGCGAGCACGCCGGACTGTTCGGCGTGCTGCGGCTGCTGCGACGCGTCGAGACGTTCGGCTTCCACCTGGCCACGATCGACGTGCGGCAGCATTCGCATGTCCATCGCGCCGTGGTCGGGACCCTGCTCGGCGACCCAACGTGGCCTGCACGCCCCGCAGCCGACCGTCTCGCGCGATTGCGTTCGGTGCTCGAGCGGGGAGAGACGCCGCCGGGATCACCTGACGCCGAGGCCGCGCGAACGCTGGAGGTCTTCAAGGCGATCGCCGACTGCCGCACGCGCTACGGGCCGGACGCGGTCGGACCCTACATCATCAGCATGGCGCAGGGCGCCGATGATGTCCTCACCGTCCTGGTCCTCGCCAGCTGGGGCGGGCTAGCAGCCGGAAGCCACGTGCCACTGGACGTCGCGCCCCTGTTCGAAACGGTGACCGATCTCGAGGGCTCGCCCGCCGTCATGCGTGACCTGCTCGCGGAGCCCTACTACCGGGCCCACCTCGCCGAGCGTGGGATGCACCAGATGGTGATGATCGGATACTCCGACAGTAACAAAGACGCGGGGATCGGCGCGGCGCGCTGGGCGCTGTATCTGGCGCAGGCGGCGCTCGTCGAGACGATTGAGCGAGCCGGTGTCGACCTGACCTTCTTTCACGGGCGGGGCGGGACGGTCAGCCGCGGCGGCGGCAAGATCACGAGCGCGATTCTGAGCGCGCCGCCCCGCTCGATCCGGGGCCGCCTCCGTATGACCGAACAGGGCGAGGCCATCAATGCGAAGTACGGGCTGCGCGGCATCGCCTTGCGTACGCTCGAGCAGACGGTGAGCGCCGTGGCACTGGCGACCGCCCTGCCCCGCCCGGTCGACGCGCGTGAGCCGACCTGGACCGCCATCATGGACGCGATCGGACAGGACAGCCGCGCGGCGTATCGCGCGCTCGTGTACGAAGACCCGCAGTTCGTCGAGTACTTCCGGCGGGCGACGCCCATCGACGTTATCCAACGCATGGAAATCGGCAGCCGCCCGGCTACTCGTTTCACCGACCAACACCCGGGCGAGATCGAGGCGCTGCGCGCCATCCCGTGGGTCTTCGCCTGGACGCAGAGCCGCCATCTGCTGCCGGGCTGGTATGGCCTGGGGACCGCGCTCGACCACGCGCGGGAGCGGTACGGCGTTGCGGCATTGGACGACATGATCCGGGATTGGCCCTTCCTCCGGGCGCTGATCGACGACGTCGAGATGGTGCTTGGCACGGCGGATTTCGCGATCGCGGCGCGCTACGCGCGTCTCGCCGGCGACCTTGGCGACCGTTACTTCCCGCTGATTCGGGCGGAATTCGATCGCACGGTCGCCAACGTGCTCGCGTTGAAGCACGAGAACGCGCTGCTCGACTCCGACCCGGCGCTGCAGCGGTCGATCCTGTTACGGAATCCGTATGTCGACCCGATGAGTTTGTTACAGATCGATCTGCTGGAACGGTGGCGCGCCGCCGGCCGGCCGGACAACGACGTGTTCCGGGCGCTGCTGGCGACCGTGCGGGGGATCGCGCAAGGGTTGCAGAGCACGGGTTGAATGGTTTAATGTCGAACCCATGACACAAGCGACGACACTCGGTGAGCTGAAGCGCACGGAGTGGGCCAGCCCGGCCCGGCGCCAGCGTACCGTAAAAGACGAAATGCGGGAGAACCTGACCTGTCTGCTCGAGAACGGCTCGCCGCTGTTCCCCGGCATCGTGGGATACGAAGAGACCGTCCTGCCGCAGCTCGTCAACGCGATTCTCTCGCGCCACAATTTCATTCTGCTGGGCCTTCGCGGGCAGGCGAAGAGCCGCATCCTGCGCCAGCTCGTCACGCTGCTCGATGAGGAGATCCCGATCATCGCGGGCAGCGAAGTCAACGACGATCCGTTCGAACCGATCTCCAAGTACGGGCGTGAGCTCATCGCCGAGCACGGCGACGACACGCCGATCGCGTGGCTGCCGCGCGAGGTGCGCTTCGTCGAGAAGCTCGCCACGCCGGACGTCACGATTGCCGACATCATCGGCGACGTCGATCCGATCAAGGCGGCGCGCGGCGGGCACCTGTTGTCCGACGAGCTGACGATGCATTTCGGCCTGCTGCCGCGGGCCAATCGCGGCATCTTCGCGATCAACGAGCTGCCGGACCTCGCGGGCAAGATTCAGGTGGGGCTCTTCAACATCATGCAGGAAGGTGACGTCCAGATCAAAGGCTATCCGGTTCGCCTGAACCTGGACGTCGCGCTCGTCTTTACCGCGAATCCCGAAGACTACACGGCGCGCGGCAAGATCATCACGCCGCTCAAAGACCGGATCGGATCCGAGATCACGACGCACTACCCGCTCACCGTCGAGCTGGGAACGGCAATCACGCAGCAGGAAGCATGGGTGGATCGCAACGGCGGTCCGCGATCGATTCGCGTCCCCGACTTCATGGCCGAGCTGATCGAGCGGATCGCATTCGAGGCGCGCGAAGACAAGCGGGTAGACCGGCGCAGCGGGGTGTCGCAGCGCCTGCCGATCAGCGTGCTGGACAACGTGCTCTCGAACGCGGAGCGGCGCACCATCATCACGAAAGAAAAGACGGTCGTGCCGCGCATTTCCGACGTGTACGCGGCGCTGCCGGCCATCACCGGCAAGCTCGAGCTCGAGTATGAAGGCGAGCTGCAGGGCTCCGAGACGATCGCGAAGGACCTGATCCGCCGCGCGGCCGGTCGCACCTTCGAGGGCCGGGTCGGCGGCGCCAACGTCGACGACATCGTCCACTGGTTCGATGAAGGCGGCGCGCTCAAGATCACGCCGGACGAGCGTTCCGAGGCGCTCCTGAAGGGCTTCACCGTCGTCCCCGGTCTGCTCGACCTGATCGATCAGGTCGGGCTTGCCGCAAAGAAGGATCCCGCCACGGTCGTGTCGGCCTGCGAGCTCATACTCGAAGGGCTCGTCGCCGAGAAGCGCATCGCACGCAGCGAAGAGCTCGGGTACGTGCGGGCGCGGACGGAGCCGAAACCGCCGTTCGGCAAAGGCCCCGCGGGCCCTGGAACAGGACCCAACCTGTTCACGTAGTCCTCATCTCCTTCACATTCCGGAGTCGCCATGGGCACGCTCGTCTTTGGTCTTGTACTCCTCGCGGTCGCCTTCTTCCTTCGCCTCGGCGCTGCCACGGTCCGCGGTGAGAGTACGGCCGGCCGGCCGATCAGCGGCACGCTGCGCATTCTCAGTTATGTCGCGTTGGTGATCGGCGTCGTCACCGTGCTCGGATCGACGACAGTCGTCATCAATGCCGGCGAAGTCGGCGTGCGGCACGCGTTCGGCACCGTCGACCCGACGCCGCTGCTTCCCGGAATTCGGATCGTGACGCCATGGTCGTCGGTCGAGCACTACACCACGCGCGAGGAGCAGTATCCGTTCACCGGGGACCAGGTCGAAGAGATCGCGGCGCTCTCCGTGAACAGATGGGGATGACGGTGGATGTAGGCATCCGCTGGCAGATCGATCCGCAGCAGGCGGCACGGATTTACACGGAGATCGGCGACGAGAACCAGATCCACAGCGCCGTCCGCAACGCGATCCGCAAAGGGTCCGCGACGGCATGGTCCAATACTCGATCAACGACATCTCCAAGCGCACGCGGATCGCTCAAACGATGGAAGGACTCGTGGATTCGGCACTCGTCACCCAGCCGCGCGCCGGCGGGCCGCCGTTCCGCATCGCGACCGTGACGGCGTTCTTCCTGCGGGACCTGCAGCCGCCCGCGCAGGTCGTCCAGGCGATCAATAACAAGATCGCGCAAGAGCAGCAGGTCGAGACCGAGCGCCACCGGGTCGAGGTCGCGCGGCTGCAAGCGGAGCAACAGCGGCTGCTGAATACGACGCTCACGCCGGAAGCGCTCACGCGGCAGTATTTCGACGTGCTCCGGGAGCTGAAGTCGTCCAACAACCTCGTGATTCTCGTCCCCACACAGGGCGGCATTCCGATGCTGAACATCGGAGATCTCCGACGGAATCTGCGGCCGTAAAGCCCCTCGTCACGATCACCCGCCAGTACGCGTCGGGCGGGTCGGAGATCGGACGCCTGGTCGTCGAGCGCCTGGGGCGGGGGGGCGGCGGCTGGACGCTGATCGACAACGAGTTCGTCGAGCAGGTCGCGCACCTCGCCGGCTTGTCACGTGATGAGGTGGCGCGGCACGAGGAGCGAGCGCCCGGCCTGCTCGAGCGGCTGGCGCGCACGCTCGCGGTGGCGTCGCCCGAGATGTTCATCCCAACCGGCGAACACGCGATGCCCGTCGATACCGAGGAAGCGCTCGTCACGAAGACGACCGAGCGCGTGATCGCCGAGGCGGCGTCGGAAGGGCGCGTGGTGCTGGTCGGGCGCGGCGCGCAGGCGGTTCTGGCGAAGCGGCCGAACGCGCTGCACGTCTACGTCATCGCCTCCAAGCCCTTCCGCCGGAAGGTGGCGATCGGGCGACTCAGCGTCGATCCGGCGAAAGTGGACAAGGTCATCGACGAGACCGATCACCAACGCGATCAGTACGTCAAGACACACTACGGCCGCGACCGCCAGGACCTCACGCAGTACGACTTCGTCTTGAATGCCGAGCGATTGGGGTTCGAAGGGGCGGCGGATCTGATTGTTGCGGAGGTGAGACGACGTGGTTGGGCGTAGGGGCCCTACCCTATGCGTTCCGGATTTCCGGCACCAGCCAGCCCGCGATCGTCACCGCAAGCGTCACGATGGCCCCGCCGCCGGCAAGGGTGTGCGGCACCCCCACGTGCTCCGCCACGACCCCGAAGAGAAACGCCCCAAACGGCGCCATTCCGACGAAGACGAACGAATAGAACCCCATGATGCGCCCCCGCAGGTGATCGGGCGCGCTCGTCTGCAAGAGGGTGTTGGTGATCGAGTTGTTCACGATCATCGCACACCCAGTGAGCCCCAACAGCACCATCGACAGCGCGAGGCTGCGTGACGCCGAGAAAAAAATCAGCAGCAGGCCAAAGGCAGTGCCGCCTACGAGCATCAGGCGGCCGCGGTGCTGAATCCGCGACGACGCGAGCGCGATGGCGAGTGCGCCGATGACGGCCCCGATCCCGATCGACGATGTCAGCGCCCCGTATCCGCCCGCCCCGCGGTGCAGCACGTCGCGCGCGAAGACCGGCATCATCGCGATGTAGGGAAACCCGAACACGCTGATCGTGGCCGTCAGGATCATGAGCACCCGCAGCGTGCGGTCACCGCGCAGATAGGCCAGCACCTCACGAAATCCGGTCCACGCCGAGGTGGTCTTGGCGGGCCGAGGGTCGTTCGGAAGCTTCATCATCAGCAGGCCGGCGATCACGGCGATGTAGCTCTAGCCATTCAGGAAGTAGCACCAGGCGATGCCGACGGCGCCGATCAGGAGCCCCGCGATCGCGGGGCCGACCACGCGCGCGGCGTTGAACAGCGAGGAGTTCAGCGCGATCGCGTTCATCAGGTCGTCTTTCCCGACCATCTCGACGATGAACGACTGGCGCATCGGTATGTCGAACGCGCTCGCGATGCCGAGGATCGTCGCGAGGACCAGCACCTGCCAGACGGCGATCACGCCCGTCAACACCAGAATCGAGACGGTGAACGCCTCGAGCATGAAGCAGACCTGCATGAAGATGATGACCCGTCGCTTGTCCACGCGATCGGCGATCACGCCCGCGTACAGACTGAAGAGCAGCACGCCGAGCGAGCTGAGCGCGGCAGTGAGGCCAACGTAGAATGGCGAGTTGGTCAGCGTGAGGATCAGCCATCCTTCGCCGACGTTCTGCATCCAGGTGCCGACGAGGGAGATGCCTTGACCGATGAAGAAGAGACGGAAGTTGCGGTGGGCGAGTGCCCCCAAACCGTAGCGTCGCGCACCCTCGGTCATTGCACTCAAATTTAAGGAGTATGGCGCTCCGATGTTCGTGCTAGATTAGAGGTCGATGCGCCACACGACCTACAGCCGCTACGTCCCCGGTCTGCTCGAGACGCTCAATCTCCAGGCGCTCCTCGATCAGCTGGCCGACTTCCTGCTCCAGTCGGGCTTTGCCGGCGGACCGTACTCCCATCCGTTCTGGGGCGAGTTCGGCGAGGAAGATCCCGACCGCTCACTCGACGCGCTGCGCCAGGCGATTCTCCAGGCGCTGATGGACTCCGGCCAGCTCACGCCCGACATGCTCAACGTGCTCCGCGGTGACTCCACCGGTGACGCACAGAAGGACCAACAGCTTCAGAAGCAGCTCGCCGATCTGCTCGATCAGATCGTGCAGAAGCTCATCGATGAGGGCTATCTCAATCTCCAGCAGGCGCCGAAGATGCCGGGCGCGCAGCAGCCGGTGCTGGGCCCGGGTGGCATGGCAAAGGAAGCCGCGCAACAGGTGCAGTTCAATCTCACCGACAAGGGCATCGACTTCCTCGGCTTTAGAACGCTCAAGCATCTGCTGGGGAGTATCGGGAAATCGAGCTTCGGCGCGCACGAGACGGAGCATTTGGCGACCGGCGTCGAGGCCGAATCCGCGAGCAAGCGCTACGAGTACGGCGACACGCTCAATCTCGACGTCAACGCGACGCTGTCGCACGCGCTGAAGCGCGAGGGCCTGGGCGTCCCGATCAACCTCGAGTACGACGACCTGATGGTGCACCAGGCCGAGTACCGCTCGTCATCGGCGACGGTGCTGATGCTCGACTGCTCGCACTCGATGATTCTGTACGGCGAGGACCGCTTCACGCCCGCCAAGAAGGTCGCGCTCGCGCTCACCCATCTGATTCGGACGCAGTTTCCAGGCGACACGCTGCGCGTGGTACTGTTTCACGACACGGCGGAAGAGATTCCGATCGGCCAGCTCGCGCACGCGCAGGTAGGCCCATATCACACGAACACGACGGAAGGGTTGAAGCTCGCGCGCCGGATCCTGATGGGTCAGCGCAAGGACATGCGCCAGATCATCATGATCACGGACGGCAAGCCGTCGGCGCTGACGCAACCCGACGGCCGGATTTATGTGAATTCGATGGGCCTGGACCCGCACATCCTGCAGGCGACCTACCGTGAAGTCGCGTTGTGCCGCCGCAGCGGCATTCTGATCAACACCTTCATGCTGGCACGCGACCGGAGTCTCGTGGAGTTCGTCAAGAAGGTCTCGGCGATTTGCCGCGGGAAAGCCTACTTCACGAACACGATGACGCTGGGACAGTTCATTCTCATGGACTTCATGCGAAGGAAGACTCGGCGCGTGAGCTAGCGCTCGAACACGAGCCGCGATATGTCGCGCACCAGCGCGTGAGCGTCTTCCTCCTTCGCGATTTTGCCCGTCAACACCACGAGGACGTAGCGCCCGCGTCCCACCGGTTCCACTAACGCCGCATCGTGATAGACGACCTGTCCGATCCAACCGGTCTTGTGGTACACCCGCGTTCCGGCCGGCAATCCCGCCGGGATCCCCTCGTTGAACTGTTGCCGCCCGAGAATGGCGAGCATGTCGCGGCAGGAAGCCGCGGAGGCCGCTGTGCCGTTCGCGATCGCGGCCAGCAACATGCCGAGGTCGCGCGCGGTCGTCGTGTTGTTCAGCCCCGCGCGGTAGGCTTTGCCGTCTTCGACCCCGCGCAACACCAGGATTGAATCGGCGCCCAGGGCATGGGCCGTGGCGTTGGCGCGTTTCGCATCCACCTTCGTGATCAAGAGGTTGGTCGCGAGGTTGCTCGACACCGTCTCCATCAGCTCGATCAGCTCCCGAATCGAGGCGCGGCGGCCCACGCGCTTGTACAGCGATGAATCGGAGTCGTCGGTCACGTCGAGCTGGTAGGGCGAGCTGTCGACGATCGAGCGAAAGGTGTTCGTGACGATGATCGAGTCATCGAGCGACACCAGCCCGGCATCTCGATCCCGAAACAACTGGATCATCACCGGAATCTTCATCGTGCTCGCCGCATGGAACCGCGTAAGGGCGCCGACAGTTAGGGAGTCGCGGGTCGTCAGGTCTCGATAGTAGACGCCGACCCCCTGTGCGGGAGCCTGCGCAATGCGCGCTTCGATTCTGGCTCTGAGGGAGGTCGGTGACGCTTGAGCTTGCAGCAGGACGAGCGTGAGAGGGAGTAAAGCCATTCTGTCAGATAAGATACGTTAGATTCCAGCCCGTGAGCGAATTCGTTTTCGGGACGCACAACGCCGCCTTCGTCCAAGCGATGTACGAGGACTACCTCCGCGACCCGTCGTCCGTAGGCCAGGAGTGGCGCGAGCTGTTTGATAACGGTCGCCTGGCTGAGCTCCCGATAATCCCTGGCGATCGCTCCGAAGCAATCGGGACATCTCCCATCTCACCTCTCCCAAAGGGTGCGAGCCCCATAACCGGTCCCGCCGCTCGGTTAGTGGCGAACATGACGGAATCGCTCACCGTCCCCACCGCGACCTCGTTCCGCGATATCTCGGCGACCACACTCGACGCCCGCCGAAGGGCCCTCCATCGGCTACGCGATCGTCCAGGCCGCCAAGCGCTTCCCGGTCATGACGCACCACTTCCAGGAGATCGACGGCAAGCCGCATCGCGTGGACCCGGGCGCCATTGGCCTCGGCCTCGCCGTGGACGTCGAGAAAAAGGACGGCAGCCGCGCCCTGGTCGTGCCGGTCATCAAGCATTCCGAGACGATGGACTTCGCGGCGTTCCACGCCGCCTACGAAGCGATCGTCGAGAAGGCGCGCACCAACCGCCTGATGCCGGACGACTTTGCGGGTGGCACAATCCAGCTCACCAATCCCGGCACCCTCGGCACCGTTGCATCGGTTCCACGCCTGATGAAGGGCCAGGGCTCGATCATCGCGACCGGCGCGATTCGCGATATCGCCGGTGCGAAGATCATCACGATCACGAGCACGTACGACCATCGGATCATCCAGGGGGCGGAATCGGGAATGTTTCTCCGGCAACTGGATGCGCTCTTGCAGGGAGAGGAGCGGTTCTACGAGGGGCTCGAGGTTGGGGATTCGGGATTCGGGAATGCGCCGACAAGCATCGCCAGTCCCGAGCCCCTAGTCCCTAGCCCAAGCCCCGAGCCCCCAGGCCCCAGCCCCGACTTAAAGTATGTCGCGGCCGCATATGCGCTCGTTCGAGCTCACCGCAATTTCGGCCACCTCGCCGCGCGGCTCGACCCGCTCGGCAGCGAGCCACCGGGTGATCCGTCGCTCGACAGCGGCCGGCTGGGCCTCACGCCGGAGATCATGGCACGGATCCCCTCGGACGTGCTGCGCATCTACGTGCCGGGTCAGACGCTCGCCGAGGCACTCCCGGCGTTGCGTGCGACCTATTGCGGCACCATCGCGTACGAGGTCGAACACATCGGCAGCCACGAGGAACGTCTGTGGCTCAGGCAGGTGATCGAATCCGGCCAGCACCGGCGCCCGCTCTCCGAGGATGGG
>Ga0193722_1000322_pt1 | contig 10422 bp, 9 predicted proteins | sample H2m1metaG_FD_143044 | JGI IMG/M metagenome (GOLD analysis project Ga0193722, IMG submission 143044) | Soil microbial communities from a riparian zone of the East river system, Colorado, United States - H2m1 | ecosystem: Environmental > Terrestrial > Soil > Riparian zone | place: USA: East River...
AGTCGCATTTTCCGGTTTTTGCACAGCGCCATCGCTTCGATTGCAAACATCAAGCCTTTACGCTCCCAGCCCGAGCCTGCAAACAACAGCGCAACTTGGTCCTGCTTGAGTTTCAACTGTTCGCGAGATCTTTCGCGAAGCCCAGGATCGAATCTGAATTTGTCGAGCGGAACGCCATTGCGCACGACATCTATCTTGTCCGCCGGGTAACGGTAAAGATCGGTGATCTCGTCCACGACCATTTGCGAAGCGGCAATTACCCGCCCAGCCTTCTGCTTCCCGAAAAGTGATTCCTCCAGTTGTAATAAATCGCGATGCTTCCGGCTGGCGCCGCGGACAAATTGCTTCAATGGGATTTCGAATTTTCTGCGGCGTGCGAGCCAGGCGCGGTGAACTCCGTCTCCTGCCCGGTAGACATCGCAACTCCAGACGCGCTCGAGACTAAACAAAACATCGCACTGCAGCTGCGGTCGGACTTGCTCAAGCTCGTCAGCAAAACCGATGACGGTCGTCCCGCCCAGGCGTTTTATCGATCCAAATGGCCATTCGTCTTCAGGCCATTCATTCGTGGTCACAAGCTGGACCTCGTGGCCGGCTTTTACGATACCATCTCCAAACCGTTTCAAATACGCCTCAGCACCACCGCTCCGCGAATAACCGCGGCGAACTAATGCGATGCGGAGTTTCTTTTCCATGCTCATCACATCCTGCACATAACGACGCACTTCGGTTGTGTCTGTCGCCTCTCCCCTTTTGTAAGCGGAGAGGACCGAGGTGAGAGGTTCCGATTGCGGCGGCACAACGTGCCAAACGAACCCTCACCCTCCCCCTCTCCCTTGGTAAGGGAGAGGCGACCACATCGCGTTGTTCCGACGCTCTCGCCCTTACAGTTCCAACCGGTAATTTGCCACCACCCCTTTACACGCTCCACGTTCGCCAGAATACTTGTAAGCCGATGCTGGGTGAAACCCTAAATCCTCCTGCGCCAACGATCTGTCCGAAGCCTGTGCGGCGTACTTTACCCCGACGTTTGTTGTATTCGATCTTCGCCCGGATTGGCGGTTCTGGTCTCGATACGGACGCTTTTGAAACACTGCGTGCATCATATCGCGGAGGATTTCTGGGGAAAGCAGTCGCCTATGATAACCGGCAGAAGGAGATCCCTGCTTCATTCATCCACTCGCTGCGGTGGCATCCAGTGCGACTGATCTCCTTTCTTGACCGGCCTTACTATTATGGAGCGAAGAAGAAATATCTCGACTGGATTGCCTCACGCCAATTGGCGACCGGGCGTTATGATATGTTTCATAGCTGGTCGGGTGATTGCTTGCGCTCGCTGCAAGTAGCGAAACGACTCGGCATCCCGTCCATTGTCGAGATCCCGACCTGGCATCGCGACGGTGGCAAGCAGAAAATCCACCCCGACAAGCCAGCAACGACAGGCGATGTTTCGACGTTTGAGAGATGGAAAAACCGCCTGTTGCTCCAGCGGAAACGGTTTGTGAGGGAATATGAGCTTGCTGATCTCCTGCTGGTCTTGTCAGACAAGGCAGCCCACACATTTCGCGTGCGAGGTTTTCCGGAGGAAAAGCTGTTTTATCTCCCGCGCGGAGTGGATGTGGAGCGCTTCAAGCCAGGCACGCTCCCGAAAACATTTCGCGCCGTGTTTGCGGGCGCATTGATCAAACGAAAAGGAATTCAACACCTGCTCGAAGCGTGGCACCGCCTCAATCTGTCAAATGCCGAGTTGTGGCTGGTCGGGTTTGTGCACGACGAAGCGAGGCCATTTCTAAAGGAGTTCTGGCGCGATAATATTCGCGTTGTCGGGTTCGTTCGCGATCCGGAGAATTATCTCAACCAGGGGACAATCCACGTTTTTCCCTCGCAATGGGAAGGCAGCGCGAAAGTCACGTATGAAGCGGCGGCGTGCGGACTGCCGCAGATCACCACGCACGAGGCGGGCGACGTGGTTCGTAATGGAATTGAGGGAATCATCGTGAAGCCGGGAGATGTGGACGCAATTGCGACAGCGCTGGAGTATTTGCATCGGCATCGGGAAATCGTGGAGGAAATGGGTACTGCTGCCAGACGCCGCGTCGTGGAGAATTTTACCTGGGACCATTTTCGAACGCGATTGCTGGACGCATACGAAACCGCGATGCGCATGGCGCGATAATTTCTTCAAGGAGGGGCGATCTCCAGATCGCCCGCGGCGGTTTGGAAACCACCCCTCCTTGTTAAAAGCGGATGAAAATTCTTCTCCTGCAACTGAAGCGAATCGGCGATTTGATTTTGACCACGCCAGCGATTGCCGCCCTGCGTAGCAGCTATCCGGATGCGCACATCACCCTCGCCGTTTCGAACGAATGCGCCGAACTGCTTCCGGCGATTTCGAACGTCGATCGCGTTCTAATCGCGCGACGCAATCTGCGAGACGTCGCGATGGTTTCTTCTGTCGCCGGCAAAAGATTCGATTATTGCATCGACTTTACGCGAAACGATCGATCGGCTTTTTTGACTCTACTGTCAGCCGCGCGGAGACGGGTTGCCTCGTACCGGGTCCGCGAGCAGTCGAAGACGCGTGCCCGGCTTTACACTGATCTTGTCGGCGTCCGTGTGCGGGATATGCACACGATCGACTACAATCTGGCTTTGCTTGAGCCACTCGGAGTCCGTGCTGCTGTTTCCGCTCCGCAGCTCGAACTTCCGCGAACGGCGCGTGAAAAAGCTGACACGCTTCGGCGTGATTGGAAAATCACGCGACCTTACGTGATTTTGCATCCCGGCTCGGCTCGCCCAGAAAAACTGTGGGACGCTGCGCGATGGGCGAACGTCATTGACCACTTCGGCCAAAACAACGAATTCGATCTTGTTTTGACGAGTGGGCCAGCCGTCGATGAGCAAACGCATATCGCAGCAATTACACGCCGCACGCGGGAAAAATTCATCGACCTCTCCGGAAAGACAGATTTGCTTACGCTGGCGGCGTTAGTTGGGCAGGCGCAGCTACTTGTGACAGTCGATTCGGCACCTGTGCACTTCGCTGCTGCCTCACACACCCCGCAGGTGATTCTGTTCGGGCCGACGAATCCGTTTCATTGGCGGCCAACGGATAGTCCGGCACTGATTTTACACGGAAAATCGGGCGCGCCTGTGACCGAGTTTGCGCCGGTTCGTCCCCGTTTCCCGATGAGCGAGATCTCGACGGATGCGGTGATCGGTGCTATGGATTCGCTGCTGTCGCAGCATGCGGCGGCCCGAACGTCATGAGCGACGCAAAAGCGGCTAAGAAGAAACAGTCATTCTGGCAAACGTTACGTGCTGCCTCCGGTCCGTATCGGCGGCTCCTCGGCTACATTAAGCCGTACAAGGCCCGTTTTATAATGGGTTTGCTTTTGGGCTTTGCGTACGGCGGAATCAGTTCGCTTTTGCCGCTCGCCATTTCCCGGGTGACAGGCACGATTTTCCATGGGGCTGCTCCTAATCCAACGGATTTGCGCTCCAATTTAGGAGCCTTGGATACAGGGCCAAAGATCAATTCGATTCTTCTGATCTGCCTCGCCATTCCAGCGATCATGACCGTGCGCAGCCTTTGCTCGTACGGAAATACCTACTGCATGCAATGGGTGAGCAACAAAGTGGTGACCGATATTCGCGGTCAGCTTTTCAACAAGATGGTGCGCTCGTCGATGGATTTCTTTAACAAGATGCGCTCAGGCCTCTTAATTTCGCGAATTACCAATGAGACCCGCGTCGTGCAAATGGCTTTGACTGCAGTCAGCAGCGATATTTTTAAGCAACCGGTACTGATCGTGGGCGCAATCAGCGTTCTATTTCTGATGGATTGGAAATTCACGCTGATTACACTGGTTCTTTTTCCAACCTGTTTGTTGCCGCTTCGCATCTATGGACGCCGCGCACGAAAAGCGCTGCGGGGGCAGTTTGAAGGCATGGGCGAAATGGTTGTGACGATGCAGGAGACATTCGCTGGCATTCGGGTGATCAAGTCGTTCGCGCGTGAAGCCCACCAGGAAAAGGAATTCAAACGCAGCAATCAACTGCAATTCTCGCAGATGATGCGCATTATCCGGTCGATGGAGGCTACTGGCCCACTGGTCGAAACCATCGCTGCCGTCGGGATAGGCTTGGCGTTACTCTATGTTTACGCTGCGAACCTGAGCGCGGGACGATTTTTCGGACTAATCTCAGGAATTTTCCTTCTCTACGATCCGATCAAGACTCTCAGTAAGCTTCAAATTGTGATGCAGCAATCAATCAGCGCGACAACAGCGATTTTCGCTCTCCTCGATACTGAGCCGACTGTACGAGATTCACCAGATGCCACCAAGCTTACTTCCGCAACTGGCCAGATCGACTTTGAAAATGTGACGTTCCGTTACGCGAACACAGTTACAGATGCGGTTAGCAACTTGAATTTGCATATCGAGCCCGGCAAAACCTTTGCCCTGGTCGGCGCCAGCGGCGCAGGAAAGAGCACAATCCTTTCGCTGATTCTGCGCTTATATGATCCGACTTCTGGAGCTGTAAAAATCGATGATCGCGATCTGCGCTCCGTGACCCAGAAATCATTGCGCGAACAGATGGGGCTCGTCACGCAGGAGACGTTCCTCTTTCACGACACAATCTTCAGCAATATCCAGTTCGGCCGGCTCGATGCGACGCCGGAAGAAGTTCGCGAAGCAGCGCGAGCAGCTTATGCGCACGATTTTATTATGGCCCAGCCAAAGGGTTACGAAACAGTAATTGGCGACAAAGGCTGCCTTCTTTCCGGTGGTCAGCAACAGCGTCTTGCTATCGCACGCGCTGTTCTGAAGAACGCGCCAATTCTTTTACTCGACGAAGCCACTTCATCGCTCGATTCCGAATCGGAACAGCAAATTCAGAAAGCCCTCGCGGAACTTGCGACTGGCCGCACGGTAATCGCCATTGCCCATCGCTTATCCACCGTCTTGTCCGCCGATCAAATCATCGTAATGGATGGGGGTCACATTAAGGAGATCGGCACGCACGCCGAACTGCTCGAAAAATCCGGCTACTACAGGCGGTTGTACGATCACCAATTCAATCGTATTCCGGAGGAACCTGCCATTGAGTCAGTCTTCGCTGTTGAGGAGCTGGTTTAGCGACGACCTTTTACCATTTAATTCTTTAACTGCTTATTCCTGCCCGTTAGGCAATGGCATTTAACATCGACCTGCACACACACTCGTTTTTTTCCGGGGACGGTGTCTCCAGTCCGGAAGACATGATCACAGCCGCGCGCGCCAAAGGTTTGCATGGCATTGCAATCACCGATCACAACACCTGCGATGCAGTCAATTACCTGCTGCAAAAAGGCTTGATGCGACTGGACGGATTGCCGGTAGATGATTTTCTCATTCTGCCGGGAGTCGAGGTGACTACCGCAGACGGGCACCTCCTTTGTATCGGTGCCGAGTTGCCTTACCTCAAGGGGAAACCGGCTCGCGAGGTCTGCGACATGATCCACCAGCGCGGCGGGCTGGCCATTCCTCCGCATCCGTATGATTTGTTTCGTGCGGGCATTCGGTTCGCTACGCTAGAGACACTTCCGGTGGACGCGATCGAGGTTTTTAACGCGGCAACGACGCTCCGCCGTTACAACCGTTACGCTTTCAAATATGCGCAGATCCGCGGTCTGCCGATGACTGCGGCCAGCGACGCACATCATGCCGCCGCTGTTGGCACCGCTTACACGATTATTAATACGGACGACTTTTCCGCGAAAGGAATTCTCGCGCAGATCGTAAAGAGCAACGAATTAAACCAGCAATACCAGACCCCGCGAGACAGCTTGCGCAAAACGTGGAACAACTGGTTGCGGCTGCGACGGCGAAGGAAAATTCCTGAGCTTGCTGCAAAAGACCGCAGCGCCAACGGCCACTGAATTTCCTCTTAATCCTTCAACGTTTCAACCAAGTTATGCCCGCCTACATCATCGTCGAGATCGAGGTGCTCGATCCCGTCGGCTACGAAGAATATAAAAAGCTCGCTGGCGCTACCGTGGAGAAGTACGGCGGAAAATACATCATGCGGGGCGGCAAAACCGAAGTGCTCGAAGGCGATTGGCAACCGAAGCGCGTTGTTGTACTCGAGTTCGAATCAGCGCAGCGCGCCAAAGAGTGGCTGAACTGCGAAGAATATCGCGAGCCGCGCAAGATGCGTCACCGCACCGCGAGAACAAACATGATTTTGGTCGAGGGTATGTAGACTAAGCGCGCATCGGACCGCTCGCTCATTGACTGCTCTCGCGCTTCTTGCTTTCGCGTGCTGGATTTCCGACGACGATGCTTCGGGGTTTTACGTCCTTCATCGCAACTGCTCGTGCACCAACAATTGCTCCCTCGCCAACTGTGACACCCGGCCCCACGAACGCATCCGCACAAATCCATGCGTCGGAACCAATCACAATCGGCGGACGCAGCAGCGGAAAATCCGGCTTGGTATGATCGTGTGTTCCCGCGCAAAGATGCGCGCGATGCGAGATCGTGACGCGCGACCCGAGCGTCACGCGGCCAAGATTATAGACAAAAACGTGCTCTCCGATCGCGCTGTCATCTCCAGCCTCGAGATTCCACGGGAAATAAATCGTCGCCGATGGGTAGACATTCACACTTCGGCCAATCTTTGCTCCGAAACAGCGAAGCAGAAAGCGTCTCCAACCGAAACAAGGCCTGGGACTGAATCGGAAAAACGGCTTTGCGAATGTCCATAGCACGCGGCGAGTCATTTCGCTCGGTGTGTACTTCTGCGCTCGGCGATTCTGCTCAACATCCAGCATGGCAAGTCACATCTCGGAAGATATTAGCTATCATAAAGAGGCCCCAGGGCGCATCTCATAAATCGCGTTGTCATGTTGAGCGAAGCGAAACATCTCTGGTCTATTCTGTCCAAGATCGGACCTGGAATGTGATCCGAGATTCTTCGCTCCGCTCAGAATGACATTATGAGGTGCCGTGTTCGCACAATCTCACAGTTTCCGGCGTCTGCGTTCCGTCGAGCATCCACTCATACACCGAGCGCATCTGCTCGCCGATTCGTGGCCATGAAAATTTTGTTGCAACGAGGGCACGCCCCCGACTCCCCATTTGGCTTCGGTCATTGTCACTCATTTCGCGGAGTACTTTCAAACCGGCGGCAATTTCCTCGCGAGTTGTTCCAATTCGCAGCGCTGCATCGGCCTTGAAACCTTCGGGCAGATTACACTCGGCAGTCATGAGTACGGGCTTCGCGTATGACCATGCTTCAAGCACCGCCATCGGAAGCCCTTCACTCAATGACGGCAGGATAAATGCGTCGCATGCGCGATAGCATTCGCTTTTGTCCGCGCCGAATTTCGGGCCGAGGAAAACGACCGAAGTGCCAATTGCAATACGCTTGAGTTCGCTCTCGTACCCCCCCTGATCCCATCCGGCGATTGCGAGAACCCAACGGTCGCCACTGCCGCGTTCAGAGTTAAAAGTTTCGTTCCAGGCGCGGATCAGGTTCGAGATGTTTTTTTTCGGGTGAAGTCGGCCAAGGTAGAGAAGAGTTTTTCGGTCGGCCGACTGAATTTTCGCGTTGCTCTCGCGAAGATGCGGCAAATCAACGCCATTGGGAATCACGCAAATTGGATTGCTTAATCCATAACTGCGAATCGATTGTGCTTCAGCTTCCGACAGCGCGCGCAGACAGGCCGCCTGGCGCAAATGTTGATTTTCATAAAGAAGCGCAGCGATTTGCTTTTTCCACATTGCGTTTCGCACCGCCCATGGTTCCAACATGCCGTGCGGATGAACTAGATACGGGCGACCCGTCTGCCGATGCCAGCGATGCGAACCGACGGAGCAATATTTCCACAAACCGTGAACGGACAGAATGTCGAGATCGGCGTTGAGCATGGCGGGCACGAGCTCGTTTGAGTAGCCCCACACGCGCAGTCGCGGACGAAACGTCTGAACAGAAAGCGGCTGCCACTCCTGCAAATCGACAGCACTCTGTTCGTCGCGGAGCCCAAACACCCGCACATCCGCATTTGTGGACGCCACCGCCTTGGCAAGTCCGCGCACGCTTTGAAATAGTCCGCCCGCTTTACGGGAAACGCTGCTGACCAAAAAACCGACTCTCATCCAGCTCCGAGCAGATAAATTGCGTCGGCTCCGTGGCGGCTCGCCCATTTTTCCAGCCGAGTTTCGATGTGAAAATTTGCCCACGGCCACAAGCGATCGCCGAATGGAACACCGAGGCTGTGCCGCCGCGTCTCCAGAATCCGCAACCCGGCGCGGTCGCACGCGTCGGAGATGTTTCGTTGGGAGAACCAGGAAATCCTGTATCCGCGCCGGGCGAGCTCGCTTCGCGAAGTAAGTGCACGGACAATGCGTGTGCCAAGATGATCCGTCAGTGTTGTCTGCAAAATAATTCGACCGCCAGCCGTGAGCATCGATCTCAAATGCCGTAGTAAGATTTCCAGTCGTCCAGTATGCGCAATCAATCCCAAACAGAGAATAAGATCGAAATGCGAATCAGATGGCTTGAAGTTGAACACGTCCGACTGAACAAATGCAAGTTCCGCGTTTTTGATTTGCGAAGTTAAAAGGTCCTTTGCGCTCTTCAACATCGCCGGCGAAACATCGACGACGGTCGCGTGATTAAATCTGCCCGACTTTAGTAACGCGCATGTTATCTCACCCGTGCCTGCCGCGCAGTCGAGCAATCGCCCTGCCGACGCGCCGCCCAATTCGCACGCGAGTGCCAGACGTTGTTGGAAATTGAAGTTTGCGCCGGATGCGCGTTCCTCGAACTGGCGCTTGTGAGTCTCCGGAAGCTTGTCGAAATACGCCGCTACCGGATCATTCTCTTTCATCGCGCGTAACTTGCTGTGACGAGTAACAGCGCGCGATCCATTACTCCAAATCTCTTTTGCGGAACTCCCATCGCCACGCTGGCTGCGCGCTCCAAGCCTTCACCAAAACGTTCCGGCGCAAAGTTCGCTGCGATCCCATAGCTGTTCTCGCCGAGGTGTTTTCGCTCTTCATCCGACAATGAGGCCATCTCTAACAGCCGTGTCGCCAATTCGTCTTCGTTAGTTGGATCAAACGTAAACCCGTTGCCATTCACTAGCTCCGATACACATCCACAACGGTTCGATACAATCACGGGTAGGCCCGACGCGATGGCTTCGTTCACAACCAGCCCCCATTGCTCAGTCGTGCTGGCATGCACGAATGCCTTCGCCAAGGCGTAGTAAACCGGCAATTCGTCGTACGGCTTGAAGCCTGGCAGGTGCACGTGCTCATTCAGGTTGAGAGTTGAAAGTTGAGAGTTGAGAGTTTCCCGCAGCGGGCCATCACCCAAGACCACGAGATCCCATGGAACTTTGGTTGCGACTTGCGACGCGCGACGATATTCCGCGTAAGCTTCGATAAGCTTTGGAAGGTTCTTCTTCTCGATGAAACGCGCTGAGGCAAGAAAGTAGTTCTCCGGCAAGTCGCGCTTATCTCGAATTTCCGCGGTCCGCCGCCCAAAATAATCGTTATCGACCACATCGTATCCGGTAAAGACCCGTTCGCGCGGCATTCCGAGTTCCACCAGATACTCGACGTGGCGCTGGCCGCCCACGAGTGCGGCAGCGAACAGATCAACCATTCGCCGCTTCATGGCTTCCTTCCACCAAGTGCGAGATTCATCCTGGCGAGCGCTCTCGGACATGACGATCATCGGTATTCCGCGGCGCACACAGCAATTCGCGGCGATGAGCGATCCAAAATTATTCCAGCCATTAACTGCGACCACATCTGGATTCGTCTGCTCCAAAGCCGACCAGAACGCACACCTAAGCTCGGCGTTGCCTGGGGACTGATCTGTCGCTTCCTGGAACAGCGAAACTTTGTGATACCGTGCAGCCGTAGCCGCGACGCCCCATGCGTCATAGCCTTTGGCTGACCATTCAATCCCCGTCACCGACAATCTGTCAGCCGCAGCATTCAGCCGGGCGTGGTGATAAGGACCGATATGATGAAAAACAACCGCGACCGCAGGCTTGCGCTCCATTGTCGCATGAAAGATTAACTTCCAATCTTCCGCAGAACCACTCGAATGTTTCCGAATCTGGACTCCTCTTGGAACGCTGACCGTGCTAGTACGAGATGCGAAAGTCCGCTGGAACCAAACCGGTCGCGGCTGTCGCGCCAATTCCGCTGCCTGCCGAACCATTGGTACCGACTTTCGCCGCCGGCGGCGAAAGGGGCTGTTGGCCTTTGGATTTGAGCGAGTCGTTTAATGCGGGGAGGTCCTGCGCGAGGAGTTGATCGAATTGTTTCGTAACCTCAGCGAGTTCGCGTCGGAGAGTGTCGATGTAAGCGATCTGGTAGACGGCGGGTTTGCCTTCGTAGCTTAGGATTGCTC
>Ga0193722_1000324_pt1 | contig 10399 bp, 11 predicted proteins | sample H2m1metaG_FD_143044 | JGI IMG/M metagenome (GOLD analysis project Ga0193722, IMG submission 143044) | Soil microbial communities from a riparian zone of the East river system, Colorado, United States - H2m1 | ecosystem: Environmental > Terrestrial > Soil > Riparian zone | place: USA: East River...
CCCGTTGTCGTTTCCGAGGCCGTTGGGAAATCGCTTCGACTTGGAGTTGAGCAGGATGAGATTCGTGTTGAGCGCTGAGGCGTTCATGAACACGATCCGCGAGTGAAACTCCGTTATCGCGTGCGTATGCGCGTCGATCACGCGAACGCCGGTCGCTTTCCCCTTCATCTCGTCGTAGATGATCGAGTGAACCACGGAGTCAGGACGAATCGTGAGATTTCCGGTCTTTGCCGCCCACGGTAGCGTCGATGCATTCGAGCTGAAGTAGCCGCCGTAGGGGCAACCACGCATGCACAGGTTGCGCGCCTGACAAGTACCGCGACCCTGCTGCAGATGGATCTCTTTCGGCTGCGACAGATGCGCCCACCGCCCCTGCACCACGTGGCGGTTGCCGTAATGCGCGCGAACGCTGTCGCTGAGGTGTTTCTCCACGCAGTTGAAGTCGAACGGCGGGAGATACTCGCCGTCGGGCATCGCCTCGAGTCCATCCGCTTTTCCGCACACTCCGATGAATCGCTCGACGTGTGTGTACCACGGCGCAACGTCGTCGTAGCCGATCGGCCAGTTGATCCCGTAACCCTGCCGCTCGGGCGCGGTGAACTCGTACTTGCTCCATCGCTGGCAGGCCCGTCCCCAGATTATCGACTTGCCGCCGACCTGATAGCCGCGAATCCAGTCGAACGGCTTTTCTTGCACGTAGGGGTGGTCGCGATCCTTGACGAAGAAGTGCGCCGTGTCCTCACCATATCCCGCCGCCTTGCTGATCAGCGGATTCTCTTTCAGCTGCTGGCGGGACATCGCGCCGCGATGCGGAAGCTCCCACGGATTGAGGTTCATCGTGGGATAGTCCTTGATGTGGACTACGTTGCGCCCGCGCTCCACGACGAGGGTCTTGAGTCCTTTCTCGCAGAGCTCCTTTGCAGCCCACCCGCCCGAAATTCCCGAGCCCACGACGATCGCATCGAAGGTGGTCGCTTGAGGGGTCACGGCGGAGAATATACGTGAGTGATTTTTCCCTGCAACGTGCGCTTTGCCGCCGCACCTCGGGCGGTCCGACGAGTCCTATTTTTTCCGCAGGAAGTCTGTCGAGCCCTGCTTGTCGAGCAGGAGATTCGCGACGATTTGTTTCAGCTTCTGGTTCTCGTCCCGAAGCTTACGCACTTCGCGCGACTCGTTCGAGGTTACGCCGGCCTGCCTGCCGCGCCAACGATAGAATGTTGTCTCGGTGATGCCCAGCCTGCGACATACCTGCACTGCCGGTGTGCCGGCCTTTACCTGCCGGAGCGCCTGCATGATTTGATCTTGAGTGAATTTGCTTGGTCGCATCGATGAGTCTCCTTGCCGCATGCGCTCCAAATGATCGAAGACCTGCCCTGCGCTGTCTTCCGCGCCTGACAGGCCTCCGTCGATCAGTTCACCCTCGGCTGAGGCCCGGACGAACGTCCGGCCCCAGCTCTGGCCGAGTGATTACGGGAGAGTGATCGTGTTGCCGGTACCCAGCGTAACCGCGCCGTTCCGCGCCAGGGCCCTACCTATCAGGGTTGCGTTGTCACCAAGCGTGATGCTCGAGAAGGACACGATGTTACCCTGCCATGCCGATCCCACGCCGATTGTGGCCGAGCTGCCGACCACCCAGTAGACGTTCTTCGCCTGCGCACCATTGATCAGGACGATGCTTCCCGCTCCGGTGAGCCCACTGCCAGCCTGGAAGACAAAGACCGCGTTCGCATCTCCCCCGCCATCCAGCGTCAGCGCGCCTGTGACGCCGATCGTACTGCCGCTGCAGTAGACGCCGGCCGTCTTGGTACTCGCGCCAATGTCGGCGGTGCCGACGACAGTCCCGCATGGCAGACCCATCAAGGTGTTGTACTCTGTCGTAAGATCCAGTTGTGCCTGTGCGGCTACCGCATCCGTAATGTGCTGCACACCCGTAACGACACACGGTGGAGTGCCCAGGACAACAGCGCTACCAGGGCTGAGGCCAATGTCGGCGTTGATAACGCCACCCGTGACGCACGTGATGGTCGAGCCGGCGAGGATCCCGAAGGAATTCGTCGTCCCGGCAGGCGCAATCGGCGTTGAAGGCGATGTCACTATCGCCGTCGCGGTACCGAAGATCGTACCACTGGTTGCTCTGACAGTGTTGGTGAACGTTCCAACCGCTCCACCGGCGGTGAACGGTGCCGTCAGGCCCGTGGTGCCAGCGGGGATAGTGCCGCCACCAGCTGTAACCGACCACGTGGGTGCGAATGGTGAGATGATGTTGCCGCTGCCGTCTTTCCCGACCGCCGTGTAAGTGATTGTGGTATTGATGGGCAGCGTTCCGGGGTTCGGTGTAACCGTGATCGTCGCGACTGGTCCCGCGGTCACGATGACCGTTGCGAAGGCGGTGATGCCGCTGCATGTCACCGAGACCGTGTTGGTAAACGTTCCCGGGGCCGTTCCCGCCGTGAAGAGTCCCGTCTGCGTAATTGTGCCGCCGCCAGCAACGACAGCGTACGTTGGAGTGACATTGAGGACTTTGCCGTTCGAAGCCTTGGCGACGGTTGTGAATTGCTGCGTGCCGTTTATGGGCAGCGTCGTCGTGGTCGGTGTCAGCGTGAGCGAAGTGGTAGTGCGAACATCGGTGGATCCGCCGCATGCCGCGGAGAGCAGCCCTGCTATCGCCACCGCCGTGATTACTCGGGCGATGCGCGCGCGATTAACTGGCGCTTCCAAAGCGGGGCTACTAATGACGTTGTTCATCGAACTCCTCCTGACGGTATGCGTGTGGATGTGACTTCTCATCCACGGCGATGTCGACATGGGGGAGACCTGGTTATGTTAGCTCACGCCATTTTGCCGCCGTATCGCCCGATAAGGTGAAAGAGGGCGTACTCCTTTTAGGGGGAGGAGGGCGAAGCTCCTGGGGGTTTTTCCGCCTTAACGGGGCTAACTGGTGGGCTAACTATGAATTCCCACCGGCGGGGTGTGAAGCCGAGCCTGGCTTGGGCTACTTGGACCGAGCCGAGTCTAGTCGTCACGGCTGTGCGCGTATGCCGCTATCTGCAGACGCGAGTGAAGAGCCAGCTTGTCCATGACGTTGCGCACGTGACTCTTGACGGTGTCGGTGGCGATGTTGAGACGCGTCGCGATCTCCTTGTTGCTCAATCCCACCGCTATCAGCGCTATCACTTCGCGCTCCCGCTGCGTCATCCGTACTTCTTCGAGTGCCGCCGTACGACCTCGTTTGACTGCGACATGCGCAATCTGGGAGAACAACGTCCCCGTCATCCGCGGCGGCAATACCTGCGCGCCGTCCGCCACCGATCGAATGGTCGCGATAAAGTCCTCGAACGTCGCATCCTTCAGTATGAATCCGGCGACGCCGGCGTTCACGAACTCGGCGATCTCGTCGTGCACGGGCAGGAGATCCATCACGATAACGCGGGAGTCCGCCATCTCTTTCTTTACGGTTTCGGCGAGGCGCAGAGAATTCCTGTCCTGCAGACCGACGTCGAGAAGGACCACGCGCGGATTCGTTTCCTTCAGTAATTCCGCTTCGATGCTCGTTGCGGCGAGGACTACCTTCACGTCGGGCAACTCGTTGAGCATGTCCCTCATGCCTTCTCTAACGAGCCGGTTGTCCTCGATGATAGCAACGGTGATCATATCCGGTCCTAAGGGAAGAACCGCGCCGTTAGCTCGGCCGCTCTCGCTGCTTGGTGGAAAGCTGATTCCTGGACCCTTTAGGTCAGGTCTCCTGCGTTGCGCGGTATAAAATTCCGCCGAGCCAGGCGCAAGGCAAGGCTGTGAGCGCCAGCGCGATTGGGTACCATATCGGACCAAGGTTCATAGGTATGGCGGCGATCGCACCCGCCAGACTCACCACGAAGCCGATAAGCCCTCCCACCAGTGCATGACGCATCGGCGAGTAGGGCGCCATCCTCGCAATGATGTAGCTCCCCAGGATCGCGAACACGATTCTATAGGACAACGCCAGAAGATTGAGCTTCGGATCGTACATCGGTTCGCCCCACGGCGGATAAACGTGGAGAACGTGCAGAACCTGGTCGGTGCCGAGGGAGAGACCGGCGCCCACCACAATTCCCACCAGCACGGCCGCCGTGCTTCGTCCCAAACGGCGCGGCTGTGGATTCACTCCGGGGTTTGGTCCGCTCATTTTCCGCTCCGAGCCGGAATAGCTGCCAGCACTTCGGCGAGTTTGTCGTAGCTCTTGGCGACACCGCTCTCCATCGGCGACTTGAGTACCGCGTCGCGGATCTCTTTCGATGCGTAGAGAACCGTGGTCGTCATTGTTGTCTTGCCGGCTCGCTCGACGAAGGTCGTCGTGTCGATCGCATCGCCCTCGTACCAGGGATCGTCGAACTTCTCGGTGCAGACGATCCGCTCGGGTCGCACGATCTCGCGATAGACGCCGCCCATTGCCATCTCATTTCCATCCTTTCCACGCCACACAAACCGGTATTTCCCACCCACCCTGAGGTCCACCTCGCAGACGGCAAACGTCCAGCTTCCGAATACCCCCAGCCAGCGCCTGAGCAGCTCGGGCTTGGTCCACGCGTCGAAGACCATGCTGCACGGGGCATCGAACACACGCGTCATGGCGAGCTCGCGATCAGATGGCGCACTGACCTGAAGCTTTCCTACGTCTTTCACTTGGCTGTTCATGGGGTCGTCTCCTCTATCGCCTGGTGGATGTGCGTTTTCTCCGTCTGGTCTTCAGCTCTTCGAGCAGGGCATCGAGTCGCTGATAATTGCCCTCCCAATACTCTCTGTATCGCTCGAGCCATTCTGTCGCCTCGGCGAGCGGCTTCGCCTCGAGCCGCCGGGGCCGTCGCTGCGCATCGCGGCCACGCGAGATCAGGCCAGCGCGCTCCAGCACCTTGAGATGCTTGGAGATCGCGGGCTGACTCATCTTGAACGGTGCGGCCAGCTCCGTCACCGAAGCTTCGCCCGTCGCGAGCCGGGCGAGGATCGCGCGACGGGTCGGATCGGCCAACGCCGCGAACGTGGCGTCGAGATGCCTGGGTGCCCTCCTTCCATAACCTGTGAGTTGCATAACCAATAGGTTATATTAAGGAGCGGCCGCCGTCAAGCCTGTGACTCGAAGTAAGGCGAGCTCTCAGCGTTTCGCGAACTTGAGGTGAACTACGTTGCGTGCGGCAACGGTTCGCACGAGCTCGAGCCCGTGTAGATCATCGTCAACCCCGTCGAAAAGCCGCTCGCCGCTGCCCAATAGCGTCGGCGCGAGATTGATCTCCATCTCGTCGACGAGTCCCGCCGCAAGATATTGCTGCGCGGCCTTCGCTCCGCCCGCGAGCGATACGTCCTTGTCGCGTGCCGCCCGGCGCGCCTGTTCGAGCGCGGCCTCGATTCCATTCGTGACAAACGTGAAGCTTGTCCCGCCCTCGAGAACGAGAGGCTCGCGGGGATGGTGCGTGAGTACGAACACAGGATGATGGAACGGCGGATCCTCTCCCCACCAGCCGTTCCATGGCTGATCACGTGACCAGCCGCCCGGATGGCCGCCGAACATGTTGCGACCCATTATTGTCGCGCCGATGTTGGCAAGCGACTCGTCGACGACCTTCGTGCTGGCGTCGACTTCGCCGCCTTCGAGACCATGTTGTGCGCGCCAAGCCTGGAGTGCGAACGCCCACTCATGCAGCCGCATTCCGCCGATTCCGAGCGGGTTTTCGAGGCTCTGGCTGGGTCCGGCCACAAACCCATCGAGCGACATCGAGATCTTCAGGCGCAGCTTTGACACGTCAGGAAGGGCGGTCTGCCAATGCGCTCTCGAGAGCGTTCCACGCCAACAGCGCGCACTTCACGCGCGCGGGGAATCTGGCCACGCCGGAAAGCGCACGGAGTGAGCCGAGCTGCGGATCATCGGCCGCCGCGGAATCACCGAGCATAAGACCGCGGAATTGCTTCCTGATCGCATCGATCTCCTCCGTACTCTTTCCCTTCACCAGCTGGGTCATCATCGATGCAGATGCCTGGGAGATCGAGCAGCCGCGCCCCGAAAACTTGAGATCGCACACGCAATCGCCTTCGAACGCAACCTGAAGACCGATCTCATCCCCACAGAGTGGATTTTTCATTTCCACGCTGGCATCCGCCTTCTCGAGCGTTCCCTTGTTCCTCGGCCTTCGGTAATGGTCGAGAATCATTTCCTGATAGAGCGCGCCGATCTCGGCTGCGCTTCTAGACGAGGGCATCGCGTCTCCGGATCCGCACGATTCTCCTAAGCCTGCACATAGCCGAAGATCTCCCTTGCCTTGTGGATCCCCGCGACCAAAGCATCGATGTCGCTCTCGTCATTGTACACGTAGAACGAAGCGCGCGCCGTCGCCGGCACGTCCAGCCGACGCATCAGCGGCTGCGCACAGTGATGTCCGGCACGGATGCAAACGCCCTCCCCGTCGAGAATGGTCGCCAGATCGTGCGGATGCACGTCGCCGAGGGTGAAGCTCAGAACTCCGCTCCGCTCACTGGCGGGCGGGCCATAGATATGGAGGCCCTCGATCGTGACAAGCCTTTCCTGCGCTGCGGACATCAGCGCCCTTTCGTGAGAGCGCACCCGGTCCATACCAATCTTGTCGAGATACTCGACCGCCGCGGCGAGACCCACCGCGTTAGCCGCGTTCGGGGTTCCTGCTTCGAATTTGTGCGGCAACACGTTCCAGGTCGTGCGGTCGTCATGAACGAATTCGATCATGTCCCCACCCGTCTGATACGGTGGCATCTCCTCGAGCATCTCACGCTTGCCGATCAGTCCGCCGATCCCCATCGGGCCGAGCATCTTGTGTCCACTGAACGCGTAGAAATCGACGCCGAGTGAATCGAACGAGACGGGGAAGTGGGGGGCACTCTGAGCGCCATCGCAGACGAGAATCGCATTGGTTTTCTCTCTCACCAGACGCGCGACCTCCGCGATCGGATTTATCGTTCCCAGCGCGTTCGACACGTGACTGACCGCGACGATCTTCGTGTGGCTGTTGAGCAGTCCACTCAGAAAGTCGAGATCGATCCTTCCGTCGGGCGTGAGCTCGCACACCCTGAACTTCGCGCCGCGCCTCATCGCGAGCACCTGCCACGGGACGAAATTCGCGTGGTGATCCATTGCCGTGACTACGATCTCGTCGTCGCTGGAGACGTTCGCCATGCCCCACGAGCCCGCGACGAGATTCAGACCTTCCGTAGTCCCGCGCGTGAAGATGAGGCAATCGGAATCCCGAACCCCAAGAAATTGCGCGACCCGTACACGCGACTGGTGGTAGCACTCGGTCGCCCGTACGGAGAGCGCGTATGCGCCGCGATGCGGGTTCGCATTCGCCGTCTCGTAGAAATCGCGCAGCGCATCGAGCACGACCTTGGGCTTCTGCGACGTCGCGGCCGAGTCGAGGTAGTGGAGGTCCGGGTTGTTGGCCAGGAGGGGGAAATCGGCGCGCAAATTCACGGGACGTGCACCGTCGACGCCTGGTACTTCCCGTCGATCCGTTCGCAGCGGGGGCCAACCAGAATCGTGTCTCCGTCGAGCCGCACCTGAAATACCGGCAGCGGAGCCGTCGCGGGGACCTGCTTCACTTCGCCTGACCGGCAATCGTACCGCGCACCGTGCCACGCGCATTGGAGCGTCCCATCCTCGAGCAGGTCCCCCAGCGACATCGAAAAGTGCTGGTGGGTGCAGATATCGCTCAATGCTGAGATCTCGCCTTTGTATCGGACAAGGCAAACCGCATCACCACTCGGCCGCACCCGTTGGAGGATCGCTCCTTCAGCAAGGTCGGTCAGCGACGCGACCGGCTCGAACTCCGGGCTTCCGGCCGGCAAACCGAAAACGGGACGGGAAGCGCCGGTCATTCGGGTCGTTTAATCACTGAAATCGTACGCGTTCTGGGCAATATTCGGGGCGTAAATCCTGGCGAGATAATGGGATAGCTTCGCACGATGTCGCCGACTATCCCGATAGAAACGCTTCAGATTGAATCTACGCCGGAAGTACAGAAACGCCAAGCAGTTGGAACTAACGCAAGCGTCTGGCGTTCACAGCCACGATGGATCGAGCGCCCACCGAACCAGCTAAAAAGAGTACGTTGTTCCAGCAGTCCATTCAGCAGCGGAGTTGCCGAAGCCCGCCGACTGTCCACCATATCGCCAAGTGCGAACGCGCAATTCAGCACTGGCGCCGAATCGACCCGACAATCTGGCTCGCAATCCCGCGGCAACTGAAACCGTCGGAGACGTGGTCTCCCGAGTGCCCGCATTGGTGAAATAGTGAAGCCACCCACCGCCTAATCCCACATACGGACGGATCCGATAGGACGGAAGCTGAAACTGAACCTGGCCTTCTGCCACGCCCACACGGGTGCCCACACCATTCTGTTCATCAAGAGACGCGTACGAAAAATTGCCTTCTCCGAGTATCCATGAGCTCGCGAGTGGAATCGCGCCGCGAAGGGCGATAACGGGAACTGTGCCCGTCCCACTCGCATCGAATTGCATCGCCCCAACGGCAAGCGATACCTCGGGCGCAGGGATTTGCGACTGGAGTGGGATCGCAAGAACGAGCAACAGGCTGGACGCGCAGAACAGTGACCTACTGACGGTTTTGTTCATTTCGGCTCCGGTGTTGTGAGGGGACTACCCCCGAGCAAGCGAGAATCATGCGCCGTTCCGGACGCGACTTACCCCTGCCTGAGGAGGGTTAAGTCGGCCGCTGAAGAATGAGCGACACCAGTCTGCTACAGTCGAAGTCTCTGAAGTGGGAAGTTGATGATTACAGCGAGTCCCGCTCGCGAGCGCCAGCTTCCGACATCGAATTTTCCGCGCGGGCACCGTGAGCCTCGTTCGTTGCGCCTCTCCTGAAGCCGTGTAAGTGCTGACAAGGCAATAGGATAGAAAGGGAGCAGTTTGCTTGACTATCCCGACAGAAATGCTTTAGATTGCGTTGTCGGAAGAGAGAAACGCCAAGGAGTTGGAATGAGCTCGGGAATCGAGGCGCTGGTCAACCGCGAATACGCGTACGGGTTCGTCACGGATGTCGAGACGGACACCGTGCCGGCTGGCCTCAATGAAGACATCATCCGCACGATCTCGGCGAAAAAGAACGAGCCCGAGTTCATGCTGGAATGGCGCCTGAAGGCGTATCGCCGCTGGCTGACGATGAAAGAGCCCCATTGGGGCAACGTCCAGTACCCGGCCATCGATTACAACTCCCTCGTCTATTACTCCGCGCCGAAGAGCGTCAAGCCGCTGCAGAGTCTCGACGAAGTCGATCCTGAGCTCCTTCGTACGTACGAGAAGCTTGGCATCTCGCTGAACGAGCAGAAGATGCTCGCCGGCGTCGCGGTCGACGCGATCTTCGACAGCGTCTCCGTTGGCACGACGATGAGGACCGAACTCGCTAAGCACGGAATCATCTTCTGTTCCTTTGGTGAAGCCGTTCAAAACCATCCCGAGCTGGTCGAGAAATACCTAGGGACCGTCGTCCCGCATAGCGACAACTTTTTCGCCGCATTGAACGCGGCCGTTTTCAGCGACGGATCATTCGCGTACGTGCCGAAAGGCGTGAAGTGCCCAATGGAGCTCTCGACCTACTTCCGCATCAACAGCAAGAACACCGGACAGTTCGAGCGCACGCTGATCATCGCCGATGAGGGCGCGTCGGTGAGCTACCTCGAGGGATGCACGGCGCCCAAGCGGGACGAGAATCAGCTGCACGCCGCGGTCGTCGAGCTGATCGCGCTCGACAATGCCACCGTGAAATACTCGACGGTGCAGAACTGGTACGCCGGCGACGCGCAGGGTAAGGGCGGCATCTACAACTTCGTCACCAAGCGCGGCAAGTGCGCGGGCGTCAACTCGAAGATCTCGTGGACCCAGGTCGAGACGGGCTCCGCGATCACGTGGAAGTACCCGAGCGTCATTCTCCAGGGAGACAACTCGGTCGGAGAGTTCTACTCCGTTGCCGTCGTCAACAGAAAGCAGCAGGCGGACACCGGCACGAAGATGATCCACATCGGCAAGAACACGAAGTCGACGATCGTCTCGAAGGGAATCTCGGCCGGCGAAGGCAACAACAGCTATCGCGGTCTTGTCCGTGTTCTGCCCAAGGCGGAGAACGCGCGCAACTACACGCAGTGCGATTCGATGCTCATCGGGAACAAGTGCGGAGCGCACACGTTCCCGTACATCGAAGTGCAGAACAACACCGCGACTCTCGAGCACGAGGCATCCACGTCGAAGATCGGGGAGGACCAGATCTTCTATTGCAAGCAGCGCGGAGTGAGCGCCGAGCACGCGGTGTCGATGATCGTGAGCGGCTTCTGCCGCGAAGTGTTCAAGGAGCTGCCGATGGAGTTCGCGGTCGAAGCGCAGCAGCTCATCGGGA